>Ga0181525_10004225_pt1 | contig 11086 bp, 27 predicted proteins | sample PEATcosm2014_Bin_48_FD_121100 | JGI IMG/M metagenome (GOLD analysis project Ga0181525, IMG submission 121100) | Peatland microbial communities from MTU Mesocosm Facility, Houghton, MI, USA - PEATcosm2014_Bin06_10_metaG | ecosystem: Environmental > Terrestrial > Soil > Wetlands > Peat | place... | reverse complement strand
ATGTTTACGTTCTAAAAATTCTAAGCTTTCGAGACATCTGTTTTTATATTCTTCAAAATCTTTATGTTTACGTTCTAAAAATTCTAAGCTTTCGAGACATCTGTTTTTATATTCTTCAAAATCAATCCCAAGCTTTTCATTTTTCATCAAATAAGACTTCATCTTCTCGAAGGAACTTTCAAAAACATAAAATGGCAAGGTTTTACCAAAGTTATTTTTTTCATCCATTTTCCATCTCACTTTCTTTAGGTTTTCTACTATCAGCTCGTTTCTTAGCAACTTTCAAGCATGATTCAAAATATACTTTAGGCATGTTTTCGAATGAATCGATTAGTTTCCCATGCTTTCCCGTGAAAAAACCGAAAAGGTCTTTTTTGTATTCACTTTCTTCGGGAAGAATTAAAGACTCGATTTCTTCAATCTGTTCCTTCGAAAAGTACTCCACAATAGGTTCTGGAGCCTTATTTTCTATTGATGCAACTTCTATAGTTTTTGAATGTTCAATCGGTTTATTTGTGTTTTCATTTTCAACTTCTTCAATCTCACCTTCGACATATGCTTTTGTGCAAACGTCAGGAAAGAGTCTCCTTTTGAGTTTGGAAATACATCTGGCAAACAGCATGTCATCAGGATGTTTGTCCCATGCTCCTCCAGCTTTAATGAGTTGGGCTTTTCTTGCGTCTTCAATAGTAAAAGTGACGATACAATATTCACCATTATCTTTTCTTGTTCCTTTAATTGAACAAATGGATAAATCAGATTTTAAAATCTCTATTTTATGACCTGCTTTTCTTATCATGCTGTTCATCATTTCGGCTGACATAGTGACCTTGCCTTGTACGACCATAAGGCCTCCATGTAATGCGGTCATTGGAGGGATTCCCATTTCTTTGGCGTATAAAGCGATCGAAAAAAGTCCTGATTGTCCTCCTATGATTTTATCAAAATGCTTCGAATCGGAGGCATATTTGGAAATTTCTTTTAGAATATCGAACTCTTCTTTTGTTGGTATTAGTGCGTGATTAATCATTTTGTTTCCCCTGTATTTATTGCATCTTTTAAGTTTTTCAAAGCCGATAGAGCGCCGCTGATGTAGAAGTGATATGAGTCCATTGTTCCATCTTCGAAGTCATTGATGGCCTTGGAGTACTTTTCTATCTGAATATCTATCAGACTATTTGTGTTGGTTTGAGCGTGTGACGTTTTCATTATGTTTCCTTTTTGGTTGTTAAAAACATGATGTCATGTTACCATGTGTGACACACTTTAGCAAGTAGAAAAATAAAAAAAGGATAAAAATTATGAAACTTAGAGACTGGCTTTACTGGGAACGGATCACCATTAAGGCTTTTGCGAAAGTGCTTGGATGCAGCAGAGAGCATTTAGTTGGTGTTATGTCGGGAAAGAGAAACTTTTCACTGGAACTGGCCGAAAAGATACTTGTGATCACTAAAAATAAAGTTAAAAAGAAGGATATTTCAGATTAAAACCCCCGCCAATTAGAAAACGGGGGAACCAAAAAGTTATTTTTTTGGAGGATTAGGGCCTTGTTTTGGCGGAGCATCTTTCTTTGACATATCATTCCCTTGGTTGGACGAAAGCTTGATCACAGCCTTCATAATGAAAAAGACTATCACAACTATGACTAAAATCAAAATCAGCATCATATAGGTGTTATTTTATATACGGATCTCGGGTTTTCTGCATACCACTTTTTCTCATGGGACTCTACGATTTGAGCGTCATCTTCATAGACGATTCCATTCAGTACATCATAGAGGAGCTTGCTACAATTCCCGAGGTCGGGCCGTCCAATCGGTCTCAGTTTTCCCTCGAGCATCAGAATTTTGTTTTTTTTGCTAGCCGATTTTGGTATTTTAAAGTAAAGGTCTATTTCGCAACGAACCGGATTGCAAATTTGCGGCCCGACATATTGTTTGCGGACTAGTAATCTAAAATAATCCATTACCTGACTGCGAGGGCTGAATGCGCCTCTCGTGCCGACATATGGTGCTTTCCAAGCTAAAGGTTGTCCTGGCAGTTCGATAACGATTGTCATAGTAACAATCTAATCGCGAGCATTTTTGTTGTCTAGAGATCTGGCAAAATCACGCTTCTCGGTCTTTTATCACGGTAATTGTCTTAAGGAGTCATGTCCTAGATGTCGTACTCAACTGAAGCGTGGAAGGTACATCATCATTTGGATAGACGTAGCAGAGTGTCAGGTATGTGGATTGATATGGATATTGCGAACCATATAAATGAAAGAGGCGTTTCAGGCTACAGACCAGAAACGCCAAGAAATACGAATCACATTCTAATCGATGCGATTTTAGAGAAAAGACTGGAATTAATTCAACTCTAAGTAATTTCTTGGCATTTGTCAAATAAGTTTTTCTAAAACTTATCTGTAGTTCTGAAAGCCTCCTGAAAAAAAGGAGGATTCTTTTGACTTACTCAATAGAACAAACACTTCACTTCCAAGCAGCGATCTTTGACTTAGCCACCCCGGCTTATCGAAGGATATTGGTCGAATTATTTAAATACACATGCGCGGTTCATGATGGAAACTTTACCGCGGTCTTCCCCTCTATTAAAACTCTCGCTAGGAATTCTTCTTGTTCTGCGACTACGGTTAAAAAGTTCATAAAAAGATATAAAGGAATCGCGTTCGAAGTTTATAAAACAAAATACAGAAGATCGAATCATTACTCATTAGACAAAAAGTTATTTGAATTCTTGTATTACATCGTTCATTTGAGGCTCGATCGGTGTTGGAACAAGGTAAAAAATGACATCATAAAAGGAGTGTCCGAAGATGAAAATTATTTAGCCAATCGCCTCTATAGAAAAGGCCACTTATCAACAACAAAAGTGTCCACATGGATATACTCAAAAGTGTCCACTATGAATTCCTATCTTAAAGAAATCCATTTAGATAAAGAACGTATTAAAAAAAGTACCGCTTTTGAACAGCAAAAGAGACAAAAAGAGGCCGTGAAGGAGAAAAATCCCCTTTTCGACATCCCTTTAAGTTATGAGGATCAAAGAAAACTGAACTTTTACTTCTCGATAGAGGCACTACAGAAAGCTAGACATGATTACTATTTCTACATAGAATCCGGCAACACAATAAAAACAAACGCAGCCTTCTTGTTCTCACGAGCAAAAGCGCATACACAAGGCAGATGGACATGAAATGGATTGATATTAGAAAACAACGGCCTCCTTTTGATAAACTAATCTGGGTTTGGGATGATGATAGTGGCAGGGCATTTTTAGTTCATTATTTAGGATCTGAAGAAGTTTGGAATAATACTAAAAATACCACAAAATATCGAGTATGGGCTTATTTAAATGAAGATGGGTTAGATGATCGCAGAGATGGTTTAAACGGCCAAATTCACGACGTCATGAAAAAGACGGGGTTTGAGTCGGATGAAGAAAAATAGTGGAAATTTGGGGTGTTTAATGCGTTCTAGTGAAGTATCCATAGATATCACAGATGAAAAGGATGAAGGAAAAAGGATCATGAGTAAAATTTTTGCTCGTATTTGCTCGTATTTATTCGTAATCTTCTTGGTTCAGCTTATCGTAAAATTCATCAGGAGTCATCTCTTCCTCTTTCATTTGGCTTACCGCTGTCCAATCTTTGATCACAACCAAGATTGTGCCGGCATCGTCGTAGAAATGGAGGATCTTGTCACAGATACTGAAATAACTTGCTTGAATGTTGTATTCATCGGCTGTGTTTGTGCGAACTACGTAGAGCATTTAGAACCAAAATTTAATGAAATTACCATTAAACAAATCTAAAAATAATTGAGTTTCTGTTCTATCTGGGTGGTACAATCTATAAATAATACAAAAAATTCCTAAAATAAAAAACGATAATGCAAATATTTTTTTCATAATAAGTAAAAGTATTCAGCGAATAACTTGTGATATAATCATTAATATCCTGTATCTTCATCTTTAGTGACGTGAGGAAACATGGACTAGGAATTGCATCTTTTTCTTGCTATTTCACAATATTCTTCGTTTTTTTCTATTCCTATTGCACTAACCCCCATGTTTTTTGCAGCTAAAATAGTTGTTCCAGAACCTGCAAAAGGATCAAGTAGTATACCGTTTTTTGGTGGCATAACGAGTTTGATTAGATATTCCATGAGGCGGAGTGGTTTTACTGTAGGGTGATGATTTTTTACTAATGATTTTCGATTGGCCCCATCTTCGGGAGTTCCCTTCATTTCTCCATATGTTGTTTGCTGTTTTTCTTTAAATCCCTCTAACCCCTCATTCCTCTCACTCGATGAAGCCTTCGGGCAATATAGAAATCTCGACTGTTCTTTCCTTCCATTCATCTCTTGGTTTTCCTGTTTGGTGTAGTTTTCTATGGCATGATGAACAGACCCAAACAATATATAAAGGCTTTTTATAGTCGGGATGATGTCTATGTTCTCCCATAAGTCCGCAAAGAACACAAGGTTTTGGAGTAGGATAAAGCTTTTGTAATTTCCAATATAATCCAGAGTAACTTGTAATTCCTCTTTCTTGAAATCCGAGGTCTTTATTTCGACAAGAACGCGAACAATATTCGTTGCGCATAAGTCGCACAGATTGCCCGCACATTTTACATTTTGGACGAATCGTTCTTTTGGCATTAGATTGGCATTTTCTTGAGCAGAATTTGGGTTTGTTTCCTGGATAATTTTCAAATTCTGTTTGGCACTGCGGGCATATGTATTTTTGCATTCTTTCTCTTCTACTTTTGTGCAAGGATTGTAGCAAAGAGAACAATAGTTATCAATACATTTAAAGAAGCGTGAAGCTCCGCCTGAATCTCCATGACCTTGTTCTAGTTGTCCTGTTTTATTTAAATTTCCCGCCATACAGTTGGTGTGATGAATTTTTCTTCTTATTCCAGGTTTACCACTCTTCAGCATCCCACTCTGCTCATCCAGCATCGCAGCCGCTTCCTCGTCGAACATGACGTTGGCGGGCCAGCGGCCTTTTGCTATATAGTTATCAATACATTTAAAGAAACGGGATGCACCGCCGGAATCATTGTGACCCTGTTGATAATGATAGCCATTTCTTTTTCCTAAGATGCCACCCGATACAGAACAACCTTTTATAATCCCAGAAGGTGATTTACTAAACCCACTCTGCTCATCCAGCATCTTCGCCGCTTCTTCATCCAGGATTACATTTGCTGGCCATCGGCCTTTTTCGGATCCGGCTAAATTCCCATTTCTTGAATAATCAACATCTTTGCTTCCATAAGCACCCCCTTTGTGCCCTTTCGAAGTCATATTATATGTCGGTGATCTTGTGTCGTCGGTTCCAATTCTACACCCATCAATATTAATCCCTGCCTGCCCCCACTTTTCGGCATTCTGCTTGAATGTGCCGTCAAGGGGTTTCATTGCCATTATGATGGGTTGATAATCAGGGCTGAAATTTCCAATGTCGTTTGAAATGCTCGGAGATAGACATGACTTCAAGATTCTCAATTCTGTTATCAAGTTTATCACCATTTTTGTGGTGTACTTGCTCATTCCTTGATAAATCCCTGCCAAGATGAGCTTCCATAACCAAACGATGTTCTGCCTTGTATTTTCCTTTAATGCGAATATAACGATATCCTGTATTGCCACAAATAAAGACTCCGCCTCGCCAAGCAGGATTTTTTTCACCGTCGTATCTTCCTCGCTGCCAGATTCCTTTGCATTTATGTGAGCAAAAAACTCCTTCTCCCGATTTATCTTTTCGCTCAACTCTTGACTTAGGGACATAACATTCTTTGCTACATACTCCACACTGGAAAGTCTTTCCCAAGCGTAGATTTTGGCATCGTCTTGAACAATATGTTTTTGCGCCCTGTCTAACAACACTAGGGAATCGCTCAAATTCTCTTCCGCATCGCTTACATTGTAATTTAATTTTTGGCATTTATAAACCTCGTTAGTTAAATCGAGGAGTATTATAGACAAAAGGTGACTTATTTCATAGGGTTTGGAAGCGAAAATAATTGGCTCATACGCAGGTTTCAGCGCAGTGCCATAACCCTCGATCCCGAAATGATTGTGTGACTTAGGAAACCCAGAGCCATAAATCCACAGAAGACAATCTCTTATTTCCCACCCAGAGTCTTCAATGGCACAAGTTAACCTGTGATAAGTTCGCGTGCCCCCAAATGCTAGTAAATGACCGCCTGGTTTGATAATGCGAAGTGCTTCTTTCCATATATCATTATGAGGAAGTAATGTATCCCATTTCTTTCCCATGAATCCTAGACCATAAGGAGGATCTGTGACAATACAATTGATATAATTATCAGCCATTTTCTTCATCTCTTCTAGGCAATCTGCTTGAATAATCATTATTTCTCTCGTTCGTCAAAAACATCAATGAAATATTCAGTCTGGTATTGATCGGGCAAACTCATCCAATGCGTTATTATTTCCGGTTGATTCCTGCCCCAACAGTAATATGCAGGGTCTTCATCGGGCGTAGAGTCTAACCATCCCACTCGAACGCCCAGCTCGGTGTTAAGAATGACTTCTTTCATCATAGGTGGAAGTCGATCGGAACAGTTAATCCACTTCATATTTCTCGCATAGCATGTTCGGGAACTTCGCAGATTCCTTTAAGCTTAACTTGTTTGATTTTATTGCATTTTTCGCATCTCATTAGCAAACATGTGACAAGATCATTTTGGTTAACGACAATATCATGTTCTTTTCTGAGAACCAAAAACTGATTAATTAAAGCCCAATTGTGACCAAGTATACATTTAATCCACTTCATAGGTTCCTTCATTCATTTTTCTAGCTACCTCACAAGCTTTTTCGTGTGCTTCTAATGCTTCTTCCTCAGTGGTATATCTATCAAGATACATATCTTTTCCTAAAAGATCCTGCTCTACGCTCGGACGATTGAATATCATTGTTTCAAATATAAGCATGGTCGCTTGTGGATATAAAAAAAGTTTATATCCATGATTTAAACCTAACCTTGCAGTGCTAACTAATAGATCTCCGACAAGGGTGTGTTTTACTATTTTGTCATAACATTTCATTCTATCTATGTAAGATTTAATTTCATCAACTTTATATTTTTTCATTTTTTGTACTTTCATTTTTTTTCCTTAATAAATTTAACTGAAACTATATGAGATTTATTTATTGCAACATGATCGCCATTTTTATCACATTCTTGAAAAAATCTATCTCCATCGTTCATCTGTTCAAAACAATTTTCGAATTGATTATCATCGCATTCAACAATAAATTCACTTGAGTCAGTGAACAGAAATTCAATTTTCATCTATAAGACTCCATTAAAAATCTTTTTCAATGATTGGTGAATTTCTGTTTAATATTGGTTCCATTTTTCTAGTGTCATAATTATAATATTCAGAAATTAATTCTCCTCCGTAATAACCATTGCTAGGATTTCTCATTTCAATTTCACAAACTCCTTTATTTGTGAATATTTTAAATGAATAAATTATATCATGACTTTGTTTTCCTGAATGATTTTTTTCTCCTTCATAAATTTCTTCCATTTCAACTTCATCCACTTTGAAAACTTTTTCTCCAATAATGGCCCCTATTCCTGAAATATGATTGATCCAACTTTCTGAGCAACACGTCTCATTTGTGATGTAAGAAAAATTTCCATCGTCCGTATCAAATTGAATAAATTGATTATCATCGTCTAATCGAACGCATTTAATCGTTTTATCTATCAAATCTTTTAATGCCATTTTGTCATTCATTCTTTATCTCCAGTTCCCATCCAATTCCTTTCATCTGTTCGATTTCTCCTTCCATAAAAACCGCTCGCTTCATAAACCTCAAGATCAGTTGCGAAGTTGGACAATCGGGATAGTACTTCGTTATCCCGTACACCTTTTTCGCCTTTAAGAAGAGTTGCATCTTTTTGAATAGCTCTAGTTGGTATATTTTAAGTTTTTTCTTGTCCATTTGATTTCAAAAAATATTCATTATACACAAGCAAATAGCTTTGCAGTTCGTTTTTCATCACGTCAGGAGGGATATCAAACAATAAACACACTCGCATATATGCTGTCATAAACACAGAGACGGAATAATCGGGAGATAGATCCATCTCGTGTAGTTGAGCTATCAATTGATCGGCTAATTTGCTGACTTGTCGTTCTTTTTCATTTCTCATCATTTGCCTTTGCCTTGGTTCCGCAGAAAGGACAAAACTTGACTTTTACTTTAGCATGTGATACGGAAGTATGTGATACGGGTTGAAATTCAATTAAAGATAAAACGAATTCATTATCACATTTCCATTCAGTATGATCTTTATAATCAGTGCTCCGGCAACAATGCTTTGATTCTATTTTTTCTAAACCCATCGCGCTTTCAATCAGTTCTAATCTTCTAATCACGTCCTCAACAATTCTAAATATTGATTCTTCCATATGTTTAAATTTTCTTATTTTTTGTACGTATCTTGAGAATGCGTACATTCCTTGTACAATTCACTCTCTTTTAAGATTTTCGTACTGATTATCTGTCAAAATAACTTTACTGAACTTCTTATATTGCCTATAGTCTAGGCCATTCTCTTTACAGGCTAGAGCAAATGACTTGATCAAAATGGAGAACAACAGATCTTCATTCAGTTTGTATCGTTCTTTGACCTTCTTCATAATATTGAAAATCTCAACAGAGCTGAAAGCTACAATCGCCGCGTCAAATTCCGAAAAGTCACTTGTCATTGAGCATCGCCTCGCCAATGATGAATACTCTAGTCGCTGCCAAAATCGACAAAAATAACCCTATCGCAAAATGGCCATAGATAGTAATAAAAACTCCAAATAGAAATGTAATCACTTCTAATGCAAATATCACAATTCTTGCTATGTATTTAGTCGTCATAGTCGTTTATGTGGTCGTATATTTTTTCGATTTCTTTATCAAGTCGTTTTAGTTCAAAAAAAATAGTTAAAAAGCACTTTCTAAGATGCTCATTAACGTCTGCTTCCTGGAAAATTTTGATTAGCTCATCAATTTTGTATAATTCAACTTTCATTTTTCTTTGTTTTCCCGCATGAATTACACACTTGAATAACTTCATCTTCTTTAAAAACTATGCTGCAAGAAAGACAAAGGCAATTGTTTTTATTTTCTTGGGAAAGTGATAAATATTCTTCTTTAGTCAACCATTTCCTTGTTTTTAAAAAAGGTGCTTCAAAAAGTTTTATTTGAAATAAAATATCTTGAACACATTTTAAAAGATCTTCCAGACGATTAAATAATTCGTCAATTTTATCTTCTTTTTCTTTCATTCTCTGTCCAAATAGTCTAGTTTATTCTTAATCTTCTTCAATAGCTTAGGAAGTTTGTCATGAGCTATCGACATCCTATTGTAATCAAAATCAGCCAAAGGTGCATAGTGACCCCAGGAATTGCAATAGATCCTTGAGAAACTGCTGTTCCAGTACAAGATGAGTCTATCGCTGCATTTGTATTCGACGTCAAATTTAGCCACTTTAGATAGCTCCATTTCGATAGACTCAATAGCCCGAATCATTTCTTCTAATTCTTTTTCTTCATCAAGCTCTTTAAACTGTATGTAGTTCATAAGGCCGTATATTTCAGATCTTGCGTAGAACATTATTTATTTTTCCTAAGAGAATTGACCATTACATCTAAAGATCCTTTAATGATTTTGATTGCTTCATCAGGGTCTTCGCAGCTTTCTATTATTATCGAAATTATTAAAAGCATGGAATATAATCCATCAGATGGATCAACTTTCTTTAAACGCAAAGTATCAAACAAAATATTTGTAGTATTATATATGTTTTCTTTTAAATCCTCTACATTTAGCTCGTCTAGAAGAAAAAACTTAATTTTCATTAATCACCTTGTATTTTTAACTGTTCGTGCAACTTTTTCCATACATCTTCCATTATTAAACGAGGAAATTTCGTACTGCAAATAATTTCCATAAATAGGACAATAACAGCCATATCCTGGATCTTTTCTGAAACATTATGTAGTTTAAATATATCCTTAATAAGTTGGATTGTTTTCTCGGCCTCTTTTTGTTCGGCAATAGTATCATTATCTGTTAAATTAAACTTCTTCATACAAATTATCCTCATGCAATAAAGGTGAATAATCAAAAATTACTTCTCTTAAATAATAAGCAGTTAATGTCAGTAATTCTGATAGTAAAGGATGCGTTTTCATTAATCACCTTGTGTTTTCAATTGGTCATCTAACATTTTCCATATGTCCGCCATCGCTAATCTAGGAGTTTTCATTTCCAAAATGGTCATTAGAAATAGACAAATGATAGATTTGTTTACTGCACCATTTGACACTTCATTAAGCTTAAATGTGTCTACAACAAGTTGCATAGCCTTCACCACTTCTGCATGTTCGGCAGATGCAGGATCATCGGTTAATAAAAATTTCTTCTTCATCAAAACTTTCCTCGTGCAACAAAGGTGAATAATCGAAGATTAACTCTCTTAAATACTCAGCTGTAGTTTCGCAGATAGCCCCATCATCCAATAGGCCATTGATCACTGCAAATGGGTTCTGTGGAGAAATCTTTTGAAGGTAATTTATCGCGTCAATATATTTATCTAACATACATACCCTGGGTTGTGGTTATTGTCACCTGACAGTATACTAGGGACAGTAATTTTTAGCGAGGAAATATGGATGAACAATTAGAGTTGGATTTGTTTGCTGGCGTTAAAAAGATGATCAAAAAAGAAAAAGAAGCTAAAAAAGAATACTGCAGATGTTGCGATACTATGAGTAGAATTTTAGATGACTACGGATGGTATTGCACTAAATGTCAGGAGTATTAATGCCTCTTATGGCATCCTAGAGCTATATGTGAGCATATGAACTAAAGGAACAAAATGGATAAGTTAATCAAGAAAGATAAGAAAAAAATCGACAAAATGATGAATGCTCTTATCAAAAAAGATATCCCTCGAGATAAAAAGATCGAGAAATGCGATAAAGCTGAAAAAATGACGAGAAAAAAGAAATGAAGTATCTAATCGCTCTGGTCT
>Ga0181525_10004224_pt1 | contig 11090 bp, 9 predicted proteins | sample PEATcosm2014_Bin_48_FD_121100 | JGI IMG/M metagenome (GOLD analysis project Ga0181525, IMG submission 121100) | Peatland microbial communities from MTU Mesocosm Facility, Houghton, MI, USA - PEATcosm2014_Bin06_10_metaG | ecosystem: Environmental > Terrestrial > Soil > Wetlands > Peat | place... | reverse complement strand
ACTCCCTTTCTTAGGGTTCTTTTCACCTTTCCCTCACGGTACTTGTACGCTATCGATCACTGAGGAATACTTAGGCTTAGAGGGTGGTCCCCCTTGGTTACATAAGAGCAATCATAATTCAAACACAGTATCCGCGTTTTACTTATCGAATTGAACCATAGGAAAAAATCTACAGGGCTATCACCTTCTTTGGCAAGATTTTCCAACCTTTTCACAATTCCTTGAATGGTCTTTCCATCATTCAATTTCAAACAAATTGAATGAAGAGAGAAGGCCGCAGGAGAGCGCGCAAAGCGCTTTCTCCTGCGGCCTTCTCACAAAGCCTAATCCGCTTTCGCTCGCCGCTACTAACGGAGTCTCGGTTGATTTCCTTTCCTTTAGCTACTTAGATGTTTCAGTTCGCTAAGTTTTGAAAGTCCAAGGCGGAACGCAGCACACTAATGCGCCGCTCCGCTTGGATACGGTTTCCCGATTGGAGATCCATGGATCACAGACGGTATCTCCCCATGGCGTTTCGCCCTTGAAAGCGTCCTTCCTTCTCAATGCCTAGGCATCCATCCGATGCATTATTTTGAATACGGTAGGAATTGCACCTACTCCACTAGTCACTACCAAAATATTCGCCAATGAGGCTTCTATTCATACTTCAAAATGGTGGGCATGCCTTCTGATCAAGTCATTTACTGGAGCGCCTTCGAAGGTGCACTCGGGCTTGAAGACAAAGGTTTATGCACTTTGTGCATATTTTTACAAAAAAAAGAAAGATAAAGAACCTGATAGAAAAGCATACGAAAATCCAGGCCACTAAAATAACTTAACCAATCCACCCTTTAATTATCTTGTAAATTACTATTCCAAATCATCAATATAATACATATCTTATATTTACATATCGCATTGTTCGCACTACAAGTAGAATCCGGGTTTCCTTTCACCTAAATCCAATAAATGAGCATTCACCTTATCATTTAATTCACACCATTTATATAAGTGAACATTTTAATATTTTCATACCTGAAAGATAAATCAGGAGCGCGCAGAAACAACCAAATGATGGATGCACTGCTTTCTAAATTCCACTGTTCAACAAAAACAATTTATAACATTTAGCGGGAGTAAGATTCGAACCTACAACATTCAGATTATGAGCCTGACGAGTTACCAATTACTCTATCCCGCGCACATAATAAAGGCGGCGCTGCAAAATATTTTTTTTGCGCAGCAGTTATCCGCGCTGCCCCAAGTATAGCGGTTTATTATAAATATGTAATTTTTTTATTGCGAGATTTCTCTATGATGATTCATCCATCGGCGTCCAGTGTTGCGTAGCAATACTTGGCGGGCTTAGTCCTCAAGGCTTCGCCCCCTTTTAGACGATCTAGTTCATGACTGCGTGCTTGGCGGAACTTGGTCGCGTGTGCTCCTCATTCGTAAAGCTAACTAAGCGGGTCCTTCGGCCCATAAGCTGCGAAGCTGCTTTGTTGGGGGATATTTGTAGATGCTTTATGGCTCAGTTTATTACGCATGGTCAATGAAATATGTTTCAGCATTATCAGTATATGATGACGGCGCACGCCCGCTTGGAGCCACACCCCGTATTATTATGTATGACGATCATATACGATATTGTATTATTATGCATTATTATTATGTACAATATTGTTAGTTTTGTAAATAGTATTTATGCTATCGCTAGTACAGAATATTCATTTCCTTTTTTACTCTTACTTTTCCGACGATCAAAAAACGAAATCTGCGCCTTCGGCGCTGCTTTTCTTCTTCGGCGCAGCCTTCTTTCGCAGGCCAGAAAAAGGCACTACCCCCACAAGATAACCTACTACACCTAAATCTAGAGAGTATACGGTTCGTTTTGCACCGGATTCTTCCAATTCCACCAAGTTTTTTCTTCGTGCCCTGCCTGGTCGAATTCGCTTCATGGATCGTATTTATTGAATTCTGTATTTGCTCTAGCGCCCTGGCAAAAGGAGGTCAAGAAACTATATACGATGAAAAAGCATGGGTTGTTTTTTATTTTTAATATAGTCGTTTGGCAGGCCTATGCTACTATTTTAATAGCGTTTCAAAATAATTTAAATTAGACGTTGTCCGGGCTTGGACCATGTCTCCCGAAATTTATAAATCAGTACATATAGCGTAAGACGATTTCACATTTCGAGGTCGGAATGGGATCGGGTGTTTTCACGTCTTACCATAGTGCCCGGAAGCGCGTATCGATTAATGAATAGAGTAAAGAGTGTACTTGCCCAGTCGTAGGTTTCCTGCATTCAATGGGGCAGACTACACAAGTGCTCTCCGGCGATAGTCGCCCATCACATGGCTCTCTAACTTGACTTTATTTTGATTTCTTGTAAACCCTTCCGGCCACTCTTTCGAGTCAGTTGCTTGTCGAAGCGCCCGGCCCCACAAGGCCGCGAGCCACGCGGCGGCTGCACCAAATTGTTGCCGGTGATGCCGCCGCTGTATGGAATTTTACGTCTTTATCTGATTAGGGGATTTACAAGTTACTGCATATATATAACAAGCAGATTTACTTCAGATTCCTAAATAAATCTAATTATTGATTATAACTTACATACATAAGGTACGGCCGCTTCTTGGGATGCTTTCAGCGTTGTTTGTTTTTTACATGGCTTGTCCAATCGCAGGATTGGGCGCCCTGCCCTATGTTATAATGTCGTTTAGTGCCCCGTCCTCAGTAATATGGGTGCTGCGCTCCCTATCCTGACTTATCCTTTACGTATGAATAAAGTAATTAAAAGCAAGCCATTTAGACTTAGTTAAATCTATCCTGCGACGAGCTGGCGAGCAAGCAACGTACATTTGCATGCGCTCCCATTCGCGGAGCTGCAACAATGAATCATCTATGATGATTCATAAGCTACTGGCATCGCGGCTAATTCTATTTTGTTGACATAAAATGAGAGTATAGCAACTCTTGTTTATGTAGTTTGTGAACAAGATCTATAATTAAACCTAAAGGTGTACTGTATATGATTGATCGCTTTGTCAGAACAACATTCATTATGTTGGATTTATAGTTATGCTAAGAAACATCGTAAATCTTTCTTTACCATAGCTTATCATAGAGGGAGATTTAGGGTAAGGTTAGTGACCAGCAAAAGAACATATATATATCTTTTCTTTGCCTCCCACTATGCCGTAGGTTAAATTCCTATCGGAAGAGGGATTTGAACCCCCGTGTGCGAATTATGATCCCGCTGTTCTAACCAACTAAACTATTCCGACATGCGAATTATTATTCCGCTGTTCTACTAATCTGCCGCTTCCTGGCTGTTGGATGATAATTCGCTTCATGCCCTGTGGCCTGGTCCCGTAAAAAAGATATGGCTTCGTCATTCTGAACGATAGGAGTAACTGTGTATGTATAGAGTTCAAACGGAATGGATGATTAAAGCGCCTTATGCCTTGGTCATATTTATAATTGCGACTGAACTTGTGACTGCCGTTATTATGTAGTAGTAAAGGCATTCACGAGCGTAATTAGAAAGGCATGCAGTACTGCGGGGCACAACGGCTCTGACTGACATAGGCCAAAACTTCAATCAAGCCTTTAAAGGCTAATATTGCAGCCTTTATGCCAGCCGCTTTACCTCCGGGCTATGTAACTATAGTCCAAAGAATGAAGAGCACAGGGCGTATCTACAATTTTCAGAAAAAGTAAATATTTTTTTTGTTCGAGAAAGGAGTCAATCCAGCCACAGGTTCCCCTACGGCTACCTTGTTACGACTTCACCTCAGTCAAAGGCCCCACCTTGGTATCCCACATTAAACCACCAATTACTCTGGTAGACCACACTCAACAACGGCATGGAACACTGGAATAATGGGTGATCCTTGGTCTGATGCTTCGGGCGAAGCCAATTCCCATGGTGTGACGGGCGGTGTGTACAGGGCCTGAGTACATATTCACCGCGGCATGCTGATCCGCGATTACTAGCGATTCCAACTTCATGTTCTCGAGTTGCAGAGAACAATCCGAACTGAGGCCATCTTTCTGGATTCGCTCCGCCTTAAAGCCTTGCTTCCTATTGTAATTGCCATTGTAGCACGTGTGTAGCCCAGCCCATAAGGGCCATGCGGACTTGACGTCATCCCCACCTTCCTCCAGTATATCACTGGCAGTTTCTTGTGAGTGCAGTACATGGCATGGATTGTCAATTATTTTTACAAAGACTGGGTGCCACATTGTTATGTGTGCCACGCTATGAGAGCTGTGCTCGTCGAAGTACCCTTCGACAACTGTGTAGTCGTAGCCACACGGTGTTGTGATATCCTTTTTTAATGTTGTGGTCTTCGTTACTTTTAAGTGCTCAATAATCGATCCTTTAATCCAAAACGCATGTCTTAGCAACACAAAACGAGGGTTGCGCTCGTTATAGGACTTAACCCAACATCTCACGACACGAGCTGACGACAGCCATGCAGCACCTGTATAAATTTTCGTACCATCCCATTAAGGACAAGCAAACTTATTCATATGTCAAGGGCTGGTAAGGTTTTGCGCGTTGTATCGAATTAAACCACATGCTCCACCGCTTGTGCAGGCCCCCGTCAATTCCTTTGAGTTTCAGCCTTGCGGCCGTACTCCCCAGGCGGAGTGTTTAACGCGTTAGCTGGGCCCCTGATCAGCCATTTTGCATACAGCGCAGACCAAGGACGAACACTCATCGTTTACGGCATAGACTACCAGGGTCATATTGAAGATAGTTTTTCGCCAGCATTGAGCCCTTGTTCAGTGGCTTAGCTGCTTCTCGAGGTCATGATGGAAAAGAAATAATCCCATCACGATCACGTAGTGATGATTATCTTCAAAAATGGACTATATCATTCTCTGAACTCCAATCTTTGCAGTTGCTTTCTTTTTTATTGGCTAACTATTGGTTAATGCACTTCAAAAAAAGAGGCAGAGCTTTCTTCATTTCAGAGATCCAGCGTTGTTGAATTTCAGGATCTTTGTAAACCAATAATATGGCTTTCCTGGGCATGCTCGCCACGGGAACATGTGGTAAGATCATTCAAAACAGTCTCTTAAGTTCCTCAATACCAGACCAAAGGCGGCAGTAAGACTCTTGGCTTGAATTACCGTACTTTCGATTTTTTCGGATAGGCCCATAAACCTTCCTTTTGAAAAGTGTCTAAGTCTCGGGCTAAAAGCTTAACATATTCTTTGTCGAAGTCATCAGTAGCCACTTGTTCTGGCCAAAGCCATCGACGGCTTGCCCCTGCACGGAACTTGGTACCAAGATTTCATGCAGTGAGCCTACTTTCCATCCACCGAAAGTAATTTTCCTTCATTTGGCTATAACGAACGGAGAACCTTGCCATCTCTTAGGAGTTATCCTAAGATAATTGATTTCATTAAATCCGACAAAGATATTTGCTTGAGTCTCTTCAAGTGCAGGTTAGGAGCTTGAGCTTTGCCTATTTTTCTTTATATCTTCTATTTCCCTATTTCCATAGTCTCTACGGGGTGCTCTTGATCCGAGATTAAAGCACTTCCCTCGGGATTGTCTGATGTTAAATGGTACATTCACATCAAAGTTTCCCCGAAATAGCTGGATGCACACTCTGACCTCGCGATCAGAGGGGACACCTTTGACCGTGTTTCATTTAGAGCCCGGCCGGATCTATCTAATCCTGTTTGCTCCCTATGCTTTCGCACCTCAGCGTCAGTAGAGACCCAGAAAGCTGCCTTCGCTTTTGGTGTTCCTTCGTATATCTGTGAATTTTATCTCTACACACGAAATTCCACTATCCTCTATCTTACTCAAGTGAATTGGTTTTGAAAGCATTCCGCCAGTTGAGCTGGCGACTTTCACTTTCAACCGGATTCACCGCCTACGTGCCCTTTACGCCTAGTCATTCCGAATAACACTAGCCCCCCCCGTCTTACCGCGGCTGCTGGCACGGAGTTAGCCGGGGCTTCTTATTCAAGTCTTGTCACAATCGCACACTCGATGAAAGAGCTTTACAAGCTGCGTTGCCCTTCTTCACTCACGCCATATTGCCGGATCAGGCTTTCGCCCATTGTCCAAGATTCCCCACTGCTGCCTCCCGTAGGAGTCTGGGCCGTGTCTCAGTCCCAGTGTGGCTGATCATCCGAAAAGACCAGCTAAGCATCGTAGGCTTGGTCAGCTTTTACCTAACCAACTACCTAATACTACGTGGGCTCATCAAACAGCGCTTTTTAGCTTTCATTCATTCAGGATTTGGCCCAAACTGTTTGGCAGATTCCCACGTGTTACGCACCCGTTCGCCACTTTGTTTTCATTTTGACTCGAAAACAACGTTCAACTTGCATGTGTTAAGCATATCGCTAGCGTTCATTCTGAGCCAGGATCAAACTCTTTTTTTTAAGTATGATTTTTTACACAGAAGTAGGTTTTGAACCTACCAAACTTCCAATATAAAACCTCTGCGTATCACTAATTAAATCATTATCATACTAAAGTTTACTACCCATAAACCAAAAAGGATTCACTATGTAGAACCTTTGGTCCAATCAACTTGTTATGCTTTCGCATTACGTAATTACGTAGTGATTGCAAATTGATTGCAGATTGCCAGTATGCTATGCTGTATGGAGTACCACGGTCTTCACTGTAGGTGGCCTTGTCTAGCTTTCATCTTTCAATATAAAGGTGAATAATTTTAATAAAGAACAGGGCGCGAAGCGCATCTTTGTTGCTCTTGATCCTAATTCCCAAATTCCCTTTTTTGCTGTATCCTGCTTCGAGGCTCTGCCAACATTGCAATAAACCTAGTTGTTCACAGTGAAGCGAAGCAATGACGTAGATTTCGACGAAGGCTTCGTTTCGGTTTTGATAAGAATTATATTTTTGGGCTGTAGTTTTTTGAGGCTGCAAGATTAATCGCAATTTTGAATCCAAGCCGTCGTTATTTATCTATGATTATTCATGGCTATTCCTCATGGAATTACTTAGTTAATAACATAATTAAAAAATTAATAATCTATTATGTTGAATGGTTAGCTTTATAATGCAATTACATGTAATTGCATTATAAAGCTAACCATTATAAAGCTTTATAAATAAGGTGGACAATAACCGACTTACCCCCCTGGCTTCGAGCGAGCATGAAAAAATTGAAACACTCATAAAAGTCCACCAAAAAAATATTTTCGAGCAAAGAACAACAAAAAAGAAACTGAACGAGATGATAGTGGATTTTCCACTAACCCAAAAATATAGTTTTTTTTATTAGCCCTGGTTCTTTTGTATGTTGATCAATAACATCCTAAGCTTTCATCAACTATTCATTAGGGAACATAAGCCAAGGTGTAGCGCAGTCTGGTAGCGCATCTGTTTTGGGTACAGAGGGTCATAGGTTCAAATCCTGTCACCTTGAGTCAAAATCAAAGTCAACTAAAAACATGAAAATCAATCGACCGTTATCACCTCATCTTACCATTTATAAGCCACAACTTACTTCTACTTTTTCCATTTTCCATAGAATTTCTGGGGCTTTCTTAGGGGCAGCCGTTAGGTCACCTGTGATTACAACAAAGGCACTACTGCTCGAAGGGCTCGAGGCTTACTCGACGGCGAAAGGAGCAAAGCATGCCACAGAAGCAGCAATAAGGAAGATATATTCGTCGGCTAATTTATCGGCCTGCAATAATACTTCGCGGGCCTGCTGGCGCTTGCTAAATGAAATATATATATATATTTTTTTATTTAGCACGAGATGATAGAGCTTCTATAAAGAATCGGAGTTCTTTTCGGGTCAGCCTGCCCTACAGCGAACCGGTGCGGAAACGCACGCGGGGAATCGCACTAACACTGTTATGCTTTCAGCCTGCTGGCGGCTAAGAACGGTAAGGACAAAAAAAATAGATATATTTTTTACGCATGGAAGCAGATTACCCACCTATTCGGGGACAAAGAACTAAACGACATCTTAAGCGCTATAGCTCACAGGTAATACCGGCGAGATCCAACCGTACACTATGGTCCGAGTTGGAAGTCAGAGGACCCATAGTACCTGCTTGAAAGCTTTAGTATTCAGTAGAAGGCGAAGGGGTCTATGCACCTGCCAAACCAGGCAGGTTTTACTCTCCAAAACTCGAAAAAAATCAAATGTATTTGAGGGCCTAGCAAATATATTTATATATTTAGATTTTTTGTCGCGCCCTATTAACATCAAGATGTTAATATATTATATATGATGATACATCCAGTGCCACTCATAATTTAATTAGTAGATGGGAAGAGCGATCACCCACCCAACAAGCCGGAGTCAATGGAGCCCGTGCAGGTCGGAACAAAAAGGAGAGTTAGTGAGCCGTATGATGGGAAACTATCTCGTACGGTTCGGAGAGCACTTAGTAGGCAGGAGTTAATTATCACTTCTTACCGAAGTTTGACTCTATCCACCATGGTTTTTTTTAGTATTCTTCTCCTGAAAATAGGCGATCTTAACCTTACTTCTTATTATTTTTATTGGTATGCTTTTTCCTTCACTTTCTATTTCCATTGGTTGATTTTAAGCGTAGTCAATTTCACTTTATTGGCCTTGTGCTATCATATGAGTAATGGAATTCGTCATTTATTGTGGGATCTGGGTCTTTTTTTAGAATTATCCAAAGTATATACTTCTGGAATTATTATGTTATTCTGTGCAGCTTGTTTAGCTGTATTGAATATTATCCGATTCTATTTTTCGTAAGCGCAGAGTACGATACCCCCTAGAGGCGAAACAAAAATATATATAAATATATATTTTTGTTTCCTGATTGGCTCGGCGATGCCCTGGAATTGGGCCTGCCTGATCTCGCAAAGGGTTAACTAAAATGAGCCTACAACTTGTCCCAGTACTATTTCAGCCGACAGGATACTTTCTAGATAGGCGGAGCCATATGACGGGTGATTGTCACATACGGTTCTATAAGAGGGAGCCGGACCAAAAAGGCCAGTTTCCTCTTACTTTTGAAAAAAAAGGTGAAAAGCAATGAAAGCTCATAGAGAGACCTTAGGGCATTGGCTTCTTCAAAGAATGACTGCCGCTTCTCTAATCCCAACCATTCTTATATCAAATGTTTCCACTTTGATTCTGTTAAATATTTTGTTATTCTGGCATATTCATGTGGGAATCGAAGAGATTCTGACAGATTATGTTCACCATGAAATAACACGAAATTGGATTTTAATTCTTTTCAGAGTCTTCTGTTTAATAATTATCAAATATGTTTTTTTGTCTTTTGTTTTTTAAAAAACTTTATAATCATCTGAAGATTCGGATGGTGCTATAAAGCAAGAATAAGCGCAGAAAGCGCAGCAAAATATATGTATTGATTGGCTAAGGAAGCGGCGTGTGCTTGGTTTGAAACCGAGTTGGCTTTTAAAAAAGAGACTCTTATTATGGATCTAGTAAAATATTTAACATTTTCTATGATTCTTTTTCTTTTGGGTATTTGGGGGATTTTTTTAAATAGAAAAAATATTCTTATTATGTTAATGTCAATTGAGTTAATGTTACTTGCAGTCGATTTGAACTTCCTGGTATTTTCTGTTTATTTGGATGATATGATGGGTCAATTATTTGCTTTATTTGTTTTAACGGTGGCAGCTGCGGAATCCGCTATTGGGCTGGCCATTCTGGTTATAACTTTTCGAATTCGCGGGACTATTGCAGTGGAATTTAGGGCGACCGTTCGCGTCGCCTACAGTTATTGTTTAGCCATATGGAGAATATTTGCAGTCCTGCGCTAGCAGCCATATAGCAAACCACGCGAGACGCTATTCCGCGTGCCGGGCATAGAGCTTACCCAACCACCGTGTAAACGGGTGGGAACCACAGCATGCTCTAGAAACGTAATTGGGAGGAGAAAGAGAAAAGAAGCTTTTAGGGAAGTTAGGTATGTTTTTTAGGCTTTCAACTTGCTTTTTGGCTGTCCCGGAAAGCGCAAAGCGCCTTTTTTGGCCCCGAAAGGCCGCGGGCAGCGTTCAAAGAATACGTTTGAGAGCTGCGGTCCCCTTCTTTACTCAGCGAGTAGAAGATTCAAATAAAACGCAGCGGAGAGCCCATAGCAAAAAAATTTTATTTTTTTTTTGAACAAAGCCTGAATACAAAGCAAACAAATGACTTTAGCCCAAACGACCCAAGACCACTACGCTAGCCTGCTATTGTATGAGATGAGCCCCTGCTCTAGCAAATCGAAGTCTTTTTCGGTCAAACTGGACCTGCAGTTAACCACAAGGAACTCCCCTGTGGTTATGCACACAAGTGCACGCTGTTAAGCTCTCAGTCTGCCATCGATAAATTATGGTAAGACCAGAATAAAAAAAGAAACCCTGCGGACATTGCAGGGCCTGCACTAGGGAGCAGATTACCCAAATTAATGGGGACGAAAGACTAAACGACATCTCAACGCAAAACGGCTTTAAACCAAAATTAGCCAAGAACTGTAGGCAACACCGGTGAAGTCCACTTCAGTTAGCTGAATGAAGGTGGATGGCAGAGGGCCCATAGTACCCGCCTGAACCCTAGCAAAAATATTTTTTTCGCTAGAACTGCTAGCAGAAGGGAAGGGGCCTAAGCGTCTGCTGTACCTTGGCAGACTATATTCAACCAAGTTCTCTAGCCAGGCTCCTACAAATCTCAAACGATATTTGTTCGGGAATGAAAAAAAAGCGATTTGGGGGGGCTGCCGCTTTTTAATGGACTTTTGGATTCTTAGCTTTTGTAAAGCTATGGAAACCTATTCGGACCTGCAAAACATCGTAGACAACCTAGACTTATGAATCATGGCTTATGCCCACTAGGGGCGCAAAACCTGGATCGATGACATCAATACCAGACAGAACGAGACCATTGATGGGACAAGAAACTGTCTACAAAGCGGAGTACGCTAATCGGAAAAAGTTCAGCACAAAGCGAATCTACGCGCTGCGCGCCGTCATTCGCTATGCGAACGAAGCAGAATAAAAAGCCGAAGGTGAAAAACGCTATGCCTTTCTGTTTTGAAGACCTATTTTCATCTGAAGGTTGAAGTAGAACCAATAGCAAAAAAATATATATATATTTTT
>Ga0181525_10004223_pt1 | contig 11093 bp, 11 predicted proteins | sample PEATcosm2014_Bin_48_FD_121100 | JGI IMG/M metagenome (GOLD analysis project Ga0181525, IMG submission 121100) | Peatland microbial communities from MTU Mesocosm Facility, Houghton, MI, USA - PEATcosm2014_Bin06_10_metaG | ecosystem: Environmental > Terrestrial > Soil > Wetlands > Peat | place... | reverse complement strand
CCGCGGGCACCGCACTCGCTCCGACTTTCCGAATACCTTCGCGAAAGGCGTCCTGTAAGTGAGCGAGATGGGAGAGCAAGTAACTATAGCGGGGACGAATGTCAAGGGCGATATCGTCATAATAGTGACTCACCGTACGGCGCATTAGCGTAGGATAATCCGCCTTTGGTCAACGCAAGGCGGCGGCTGTCCCGAATGATCAAACAATCCATCGGTTTGATTCTGGCCGCGGCCCTGTTGGGCGTTGAACCTGCATCGGCGTCGTCGCAAGCGGCCGGGAGGATGCCCGGCCAAAGTCAAAGGTCGGTAGATTCAGGTTACTGTCCCGGCACTCAAATCCATGTCTACCATCTCAGCGCTTGTGCGCATTATGATCGAGCGGGAACGCATATTCCCGCGCACCCGACTAAATCCATTCGCTAAGCCGCCGGGATCGCCGCGGCCGTCCGCCGGCTTTCAGCCGCGACGATTGCGTATTCAGCGGCCGTGGCACCAATTCGTCCGCCAAAAAGCGCGAGACTAACTTCGTCATCGGACTTATTCCGCCCACGAGTCAATAAAACGATGTATGACGGTTGTGGCAGAAAGGGAGAGTATCCACCGCAGTAGCCTGTTGAGACGGGCCGCTATTTCAACAAGCGCTACTTGCGGCGGGTCGCGGCCGGGGCCGAGAAGCGGCGCTCAATGCGAACAGACGCAGGACATTTGTCAGAATGGACAACAGCACGGCCCTGTGAGGAGTGCGCCGGATATTGGTCAGGCAACGAATGTAGACCGCTTTAATGTAGACCGCTTCGGAGAATTAAGAAATTCGGAGATTTCGCTTGCGGGAAGCGCGCGGCTGAACAGAAATCCCTGCGCTTCATCGCACCCGGCGGCTAGCAGCGTTCTTTCCTGGTTGATCGTTTCCACTCCCTCAGCCGTCGTTGTCATTTTGAGGGTCCTCGCGAGGTCGAGGATCGCGCGGACGATCGCACCCGCTTCATTACCTGTCGCCAGGTCATCGATAAAAGAGCGATCGATCTTGAGCTTATCAAATGGAAAACTTCGCAGATAGTTTAGCGAGGAATAAGCCGTTCCAAAGTCATCCATAGAAATGCGCACGCCGACGTCGCGCATTTGATGCAAGGTAGCGACCGTTGCGAGGTTGTTCCGCGTCAGTACCGATTCTGTGATTTCAAGCTCTAACCTGTTCGCGGAAAGACCGGATTCGGCAAGTGCGGCGGCGACGGTCAGCGCCAGAGTCGAATGGCGGAACTGAACCGGTGAGACGTTGACGGCTACGCTGATATGGCTAGGCCACTTCATAGCCTCGCAACATGCTTGCCTGATTACCCATTCTCCAATGGCATTGATGAGCTCGGTCTCTTCGGCAACTGGGATAAATTCAAGTGGTTGGATCATGCCCCGTTGCGGATGGTTCCAACGCAGCAGTGCTTCGCAACCCGTAACAGCTCCCGTCTGCAGCTTGACGACGGGCTGATAATGCAGCACGAACTGTCCGCCGAGTATCGCTGTGCGCAAATCGATTTCTAGTTCACGCCGCCGTTTTATGCGCAAATTCATTTCTGGTTCGTAATAGCGATAGGTAGCTCGCCCTTCGGCCTTCGCCCCATAGAGCGCCAGATCAGCGTTTTTTATAAGCTCATCGATTTCGGTGCCATCGCTCGGCGCCAGGGCGATACCAATGCTCAGATTTGTAGTGACCAAATGACCATTTAAATTGTACACGGCTCCGGCCACAGCCTCTCGCATCCTCTGGGCGAGAATCTCCGTCCCTGTTTGCTCACACAACCTCGTTTGCACGATTGCAAACTCGTCGCCACCTAGGCGCGCGATCAAATCCTGCTCGCGAAGACAGCCGCGAAGTCGAATCGCCACCTGCTTTAGGAGTTCGTCGCCGATCGGATGGCCCAAAGTATCATTGATATTTTTAAAATTGTCGAGGTCGAGATAAAAAACCGCGAGCTGCCCTCCCCGTCTAACGTACAATAGCTCCTCATCTAGCCGCTCGCGGAATTGCGTCCGGTTGGGAAGATTCGTCAGCGAGTCGTAATGTGCGAGGCGGATAATCCTCGCCTCGGCAGCCTTGCGTTCAGTCACGTCATCTACAACACCAAGTAGATACCGCGCCGTACCGTTTTCATCCCGAACGATCAGTCGCCGCGAGAAGATGCTGTGCATACGCTCGTCAGGTGTCTGTATTTCCCGTTCGTCGCGTAAAGCGTTGCCAGATTGTAGAAGATCATCGTCACGGGTGTGTATATTGCTCGCCTCTAAGGCAGGAAACACCGCCTCGGCGGTTTTTCCGATCATCATTTCGCGTGAAACCCCCCATAAGCGCTCACCCGCTCGATTCGTCAGGACGTATTTGCGGTCGTCGGCGTTTTTCACGAAAATCGCGGACGGCACGTTGTCGATGATGAGGTCTAAAAACGACCGATTGCGATCGCGCTCACGTTCAGCGAGTCGTTGCTCGGTCACGTCTTCATGCATCGATAACCAACCGCCACTTTCGAGAGGCACGTTCACAATCTTAATGAAGTGGCCGTTGCGTGTTTCGGTCACTAGGCTGTTAGTGCTTCCCTCGGCCAAACTTGCGGCAAGGGCACGGCAGCGCTCATCAACATCACCGAGAAAGGAGCCTGTCGCCTTCCGATGGATCAATAGTTCTCTAAAGGAAAGCCCCGGTTTCACGATCGCGGGCGAGGCCCCGTACAATTCGATATAGCGGGGGTTGCACAATACCATCCGATCGGAGCCGTCGAACATCACAAGGCCCTGGGACATATAACGAAAGGCAGTGTCGAGCTTTCGCTTTTCCTGTTCTCCCTCGTGATGATACCGCCATTGGGTATGCGAACGACGCCACAAAACCAGCCAGCCCAACGTACAAAGGATCTCGCTCCCGACAACGATGGCGAGGACGTTGCCCTCGGCCGTGCCTAACTCAGTCGTTTTGCTCTCACAAAGGATCCAAAAAATACCAATTGCGGCCAGCGCAAAGCCGACCATGGCAGCATAGGTAATGGACCGGATGGCCGGCGCGCGGGACATGAAACTCCGATCTTATGCGGCGCTTTGGCGCGGCGCATCGATTACAACGTCCCGATCGGACCTTTGGGGACAACAACTGAACCGCTGTTGCCCGGCATGCTTAAGAGTCCATTAGTCATTGCGGCCCAGGACGTCATGGAATTGGGAAGTCGATTGTCGATATATTCGAGTGATAAACCCAAAAAGGGCGCCTCAGTCAGCGGCCTCTTTCATTTAAGCCAAGCCTGTAACGTCGCTTATGACCTAACCCGGTCGCCCCGGTTACGCCACAGTACAGCAGATATTGAGGGAAGTTCGGCCGCGTCAGTCTTCGGCGGTGGCGGTGGCGGTGGCGGCGGTTTTCCGAGTGTCAGCGTTCCGCTGCGCGTCGACATCCATCAAGGATAAGGCGGTGCGCTTCCTCAACACCTCCCCACCGACTCACTTTTACCCATTTTCCTTCTTCGAGGTCTTTGTAGTGCTCGAAAAAGTGTTGAAACTGCCTGATCGTGATTTCGGGAAGATCAGAATAGCTCCGGATCGCATCGTAGCGTCGCGTGAGCTTGGAAGTCGGTACCGCGAGGATCTTTTCATCGAACCCCGCTTCGTCTTCCATGAAAAGTACGCCGACGGGACGTGCGCTCAACATAGCGCCAGGCGTAATCGCGCGCGTGTTGGCTATCAACACGTCGCACGGATCGCCATCGGCGGAAAGCGTATGCGGGATGAAGCCATAATTTCCGGGATAACGCATTGCAGTGTAGAGAAAACGGTCGACCACCAGAATGCCAGCGGCTTTGTCGAGCTCGTATTTGATGGGCTCGCCGCCGATCGGCACCTCAATGATGACATTGATTTCTTCGGGGGGATTTGCCCCGACTGCAATTGCGTCAAGATTCATATCGGACCTTCTTCATTTATCCTGCGTTCAATCTCGCAGTCATTCGATCATTTCGTCGGCGGTAGCAAGCAAAGTCGGCGGGATGGTCAGATTGGGCGCCTTGGCGATAGTATCCCACAATGCTGTCCGACAAATGGGACGGCGAATAATATTAGGGGAAACGGAGCAGTTGATGACCGCGTTCACGCCGATTGTACGGTCCGGCGGCCAAGGGCCTGCGCAAAGTTGCGCAGGCTCCGTTCGGAATGACCATCGGCAATAGGCTTTGTCGGGACTAATGTAACCTACCGCCTCGCGTGCAAAATGAGCCGCTATTTTTGAACCAATCTCAGAATCTCGATCAGCCGATGAACGGCTGCCGGGATTGGCGCGATCACGGGGACGCTGAACATCGGTGTGAGGGCGGTGGCGGCATTTCCGAGCGGCCCTCCGCCGATAATCACGGCCTCGGCTTTGTCGAGTTCGATGCAAGCGGAGACTGCCTGCCGCAAGGCTTCAACTAGTCGACTTGGATCAGCCACGAGTTTGTTCGGATCTTCTGAAGTAAGCCGGGTCCCGGTGTACAACTGCGCGAGTCCCAGTTCGACCGCTCTTGCATCAATGGAAGCAACCAGCTTGGGCGTGGTCGTTGCCACACCAAATCGTCTGCCCTTGTCCGAAGCCTGTAGCATCGCCGCCTCTGCGATGCCGACCACGGGGACGCTAACCTGTCGGCGCAGGTCGGCTATTCCAGGATCTCCGAATGCGCTGATGATAATCCCGGAAACATCTTTGCCAAGACCCAAGCCGATCTCGACCACCTGGGGAGCGGAGGCCGCTAGGGCTCCCGGATCGACAATCATCGCGGGACTGTGTGGCGCGGTGGCGCCGACGATCTCGATATCGTTGGATGCCGCCGATTGCGCGATCTGCACCATCATATCGGTGGTCGCTTGGTTGGAATTTGGATTAATCAGCAGAATGCGGCGTGTGCCGGTAGCGTGAGCGGGGCCACGCAATGCCATAAGACCGGTCATCGAGGCCGCGCCCGCCAACCCCGCAGCTTGTTGCGCGCGTTGCGTCAAAGCCGCGAAAGCCAGCAGCGATGATCCCGCCCTCAGCAGGCATCTGCGATCGATCTGCATGATGAAAGGCCCTCGAGGTCCCGACCGCAGCGAAAGCTCACTGTCGGCCGCACACAGGTCTCATTCCACGTCGAAGCCGGTAGCGATCGGTTTGTTATCGGTCAGCAAAGCCAGCCGCGCCCGAAGTTGTTCTCCGTGCTCGCTGGCGCTGTTAGCGCCCGCCGTCTCAATAAAAGGCTCAACGACCCGCCTCTCACTACCGCTTATCTTTTCTCGGTCACGCCATTCCGCAACCGCGAGCCAAGCGTCAGAGAGCGCCTGCCAACCCAATTGCCCTTCTCGATCCGGCGCAAGTCGAGATGCCGTCATACAGTCGTGAGCGCGCTTTCGCCATTCCGCTACGGTCATCATCGCCCGCCACTCCACGCAACGCCCTGGTGACACAATTCTGACGCCGGACGACGCGGCGCTCAAGCCCTAAGCGCCCCGGCATGGCGGCTATCGGGGGTAAAGCCGCCGAGCCTCCCGTAAGATGGCGCGGCGGTTCGTGACCCGGACCGACATTCCGGTCCGAGCGCTATCGGCGAAGTTCTCGGGGTGTTTTACGATCCCGATCCGTTCCCAGGCGCCGCGGGATACCGTCCTAATCGCGAGCCGTTTGCCCTAATTTGAGTTTTAGGCTGTCCTCATTTCAAAAGTTAATGTACTAAAACGTACAAACTATCAACACCGAGCCGTAATGCGGGCATCATAGATCGATTGAGTTGCCAGTCTCGCCGGGTGCGAATGGAGCTCAAAATGTCTCTGACTTTCCGGTTGCAGGATCCCTGTCCCAGGTGCAGCAAGTTCCTATTGCAGGCCGTGATCGAACCACATCCGACCGACCACACCATTGCTCTCCACAACTTGGAGTGTTGGGACTGCGGCCCGGTAAAAACTAAAGTCATCTCATTGAAGCCCAGCAAGCCGTCGCCGGAAGAAGCGGCCTAGTTCGGTGGCTGAGAACTTTCGACCCCCTTCTGATCCATTTTGATCGGACTCCCATCGTTTTAGCGCGCAGTATTTATCCCGGCCGGGACCGTCCAGGAGAGATGTCATGCCGATCTCAAAGAATGCCGAGCATAGAGAATACGCGCAGTTTGCCATGGATTGCTTGTACCGGATGGTCGAATCCACGAGCGAAACCGATAACGATCGCGAGCGCGAAATGGCGCTTGAATGGATACGGCGCGCGGATGCGGTCTTACCCCCCGTTAAAGCCATAGGCCGCATCCGTTTGCGACCTCATTGACTTTCATAGGCCGCTGCCACTTTCGGGGACGGGCAGCTTTTTCACGCCAAATACGTATTGGCCCCGATGGGGCTTGCCCTACCGAGCCCTACGTTAATTCTGCATTTGAGATCGGGAAATGAATCAACGGCGACTGCGGTACGTCATGGCCGGTCTGGGCGCGATAATCGCGCTCGCGCTCGTTCTATTTCCCGATTGGAACGGAGTTCATCCTGGGGATGACTTGACCACGCCACTCGGGCACGCCTGGTTTTTATCCGCGCCGCCTCCACCGGAACATTTCGACGGCCTCCGTGTCGAGCGGGACTGGACCGAAAATATCTGGATTGCCATCGGTATCCTAATTGTCGGTATCTGTTCGCTCGTGCTTGGTCCTAGAAAAGCTCAACAAAAATAGGCCGCCTCAGTTGGCGGCCTCTTTCATTTCAAGTGCATGTCGATTGTTGGCCCTTGGAGCGTGATCCCAAAAATGCCTGTCCTCGGACTTGATCCGAGGATGGAGCCAGTCTTTGGAAAAGATCACGCTCAGAGTGAAAATCTAGACCATGATCCGATTCAATCGAATTGGATCGTGGTCTAGGGGCACTCACCGCGACGCAACCGAATGTCCGCTGCTAGGGACGTAGCTGCCGCACCACCCGGTAGCCGCCAAGAGGCGAATGAGCCAAAGCAGACATTGTGCCGAGCACCGAATTTTCCTATCAAGACTTTTCTTATCAAGAGACGGATTAGTGCGGGGGCGGCTAGTGTTGTTGCGTCGCCTGCTGTTACCGTTACCGTAACCGCAGTTGCGTTCAGCCAACGCGCAGCCCGCGCTCGGTTAAATAGAAAGGGGGTGGATGTCATGACAAATAAAAGACCGGGAATTATTTCCGTAATTTGCGTAATCGGATTCATCGGCGCCTTGGCCGCTGTTCCATTAATTTTCTCCGATATATCTAAACAAATGGGTACTTGGTATCCGCCCTATTTAGCGGTTAGCGCCGTTGTCGGCTTGGTTTGCATGATCGGTCTATGGACGATGAAAAAATGGAGCATGATCGCTTACACTGCGTTTTTTTGTATAAACCAAGGAGTGTTACTAGCTTTAAATGCTTGGAATATTTTCGCTCTCATCATCCCGGGAATTGTGATTGCTATCGGTTTCTCAAAATATAAGTTGATGGCGTAAAAGGCTTAGGCTGCGTGGACAAAGTCGATCAGTCTCGAGCTGAAGGCAGACACAGGATGTCTGCGACCAATACCAACTTCGTCATTCCGGGGCACCGCGCAGCGGCGAGCCCGGAATCCATAGGCCCAGCGATGCGGGCATGGATTCCGTGCTCGCGCCTTTGGGCGCACCCCAAAGTGACGGTGTTGGCGATTGCCCATTTTCTCGCCCACTACGATTGCGGGCTACTTTGCGGTTGCGTCCGGCCTCGCATGTATTACGTTTAAATAATGAGCGCCTCAAAAGCCGACGATCCGCAACGCAATTTTCGCTTCTTCGACAACCGGCAAAAATATCTGCTGTTCGTCAACACCTGCAGCGAAAAATGGGAGGTCGCGCATCGCGTCTCCGAAGAGCTCGTGCACATTCATCCGCGGCCGCCGGCCGTGCGCGTGTTCGACGCCGGTGTCGGCGACGGCTCGGTGCTGGTGCGGGTGATGCGCGCCATGCACGACCGCTTTCCGCACATGCCGTTCTATGTGGTCGGCAAGGAGATCAGCCTCGAAGACGTCCGCCTGACGATGCAGAAAATGTCGGACCGCTTCTTCGAGCATCCGGCGACGGTCTTGGTTTTGACCAATCTCGCCTATGCCGACGCGCCCTGGCTCGCGGTCAAATCGCTCAGCGCGGCGTCGAGCATGGTGTGGCATGAATTGCCGCTGACCGGCAATTCCGCTCATCGCTTCGAGGAGCAGATCATCGGCCTCGAGCCGTTCCTGGCGCAAAACTGGAAGGCCGGGGTGAGCCCGCGCACCGGCAACCCGGTCTACGAGCGCCCGGTGGTGCTCGTGATCTATCGCGACGATCACCGCTTTTTGCTCGACCCGATCATTCCGAAACCCGGCGGCACCGTCGCCAATTACGACCTCGTCATCGCCTCGCAGCCTTATCGCGCGCGCGCCTCGCTCGATTTTAAAGCGCAGCGCGTGATCGGCCCCCTGGCGCGCGCGCTCGGTCCCGGCGGACGCCTGATCGCCATCCATTCGCACGGCAACGACCCGGGCATGGAAATCATCCAAAAAGTCTGGCCGGGCGACCACCCCTTCATTCACGACCGTCATCAAATCCTCAAGGCGGTCAAACACGATTTGGGCGCCGCCGGCCGCGAGCTGAATTTCAACGCCTATGCCGACAACCGCTCGCTGTTTCGCTATGTCATGCACACGCTGCCATCGGAAATCTCGGAATCGATCGGCACCTCGACACTGTTCGCGGCCTGGAACGCGGCGATCTATGTGGCGCAAGTGGAGGACGACCGGCTCGGCGACGCGGTCGCCGACGGCCGCTATATGGACGCCACCCGCGCGGTGCTGCGCGAGCGCGGCGGGCTGTGGTTCTTCGACGAATCCTACGTGATCTCGCGGCGCCGCGGTTAGGCGAGAGTTCCTGAAATAACCGCCGCTGCGGGTCGTCCGGCAGGCTGAGCATAAAAATGGGAAGCAGGATCGGCCAAAACACCGAGCGATGCGCCCGCTCGGATTAAAGGCTTAGTTCGCTGTGAGAGCCGAGACGCACAAGCTCGATACTGTTTCGCGTCGGGCTTGCGGTAGATCAGCACTAGGTCAGGGCGAATGTGGCAGTCACGGTGATCGCTCCATTCGCCGGCGAGCGGATGGTCACCATAGCGTTGTGGTAGTGGTTTGTCGGCGGCCAATAAGTTGACTGCCTCCATGAGCAACGTATCGAGCTTCTTGCCGAGGACTCCCGATTTCTCGCGGCGATAGTCGCGTTTGAATCGTCTCGTGTATTTAATCGCCCGCATTCAAATTCGCGAGCAGCTTGTCAGGCGAGGTGGCCGTCGTTACCTCTCCTCGCCTCGCCGCCTTCATCGCCTCAATCGTTTCTGCGTTCGGCACCAGGGGCTCGAATGGCAGGGCCTTGTCCTTGGCGATCCGCATCATCATTAAACGGAAGGCATCGGACACGGTCAGACCAATGGTTGCCAGCACGGCCGCTGCCTCCTCTTTCACTCGCTCGTCGATGCGCGCCCGCACAACAGTATTGGTCATAGGGATTCTCCTTTGAGCCACAATGTAGCACAGAGGCGTTGGATTTTCCAGGGGGAGCTGGCCCCTGCCTAGGCAGGAAATCTGGCGCTTTGTCCTATACTGGCCTCGAGGGTATGCGCTCTGTCAGCCAAGTTTAGGGAATGTCCATGATTCGACCCGGAAATCGACTTGCCGCTGTCGCGCTTTCGCTGGCTCTCGCGCCGCTATCCGCGATGGGCGCCACGGCCGTCAGCCCCACGACCACGCCTGCTCAGACCGCCGCGCCGGGGCCGGCGCCGGCACCCAAGCTTTCCATGGGCCAACTGAAGAAGCTGGTCGAATACGCGGCAACCCACGGCAAGGTCGTTATCGCCGACAAGCACGTCACCGACACGCTTGGCCTGACCCAGGGCAAACAGGAAATTTACTCGCCCGCCTTGACGGTCAAGGAGCGCACCGGCGATCTCTTGCACCAGATGCAGCCGCTGCCCGAAGGCAAGGGCTTTTTGTTCGGCAATATCGGTCCGACCACCGTGCAGGTCTTTTTGGCGGACAAAAACCTCGTCCTCATCTCGGCGATGACTTCGATCGCGGGCGGACCGACCGCCGGAATGACCGGCGGCAAGCTCAACTATCCGACGCCGGTCAACGAAGCGCAGCCCGCTTACGCGGACGAACTGGCCTATTGGGCCATGGTCGCCGACAGTTTGTAGATTGTGCTCGTACGAGGAAGCCGGGCCATGATCCGATGCGATTGGATTATGGCCTAGGCGCCGCTCTTCGCGCGCAGTCCCCTACGCTCCAGCCGCCCCATCACCTCGGCGCAAAAATACGGCAGCTCGTCGAGATAATTGACGAAGGACAGCGCGATGCCGGTGAGGCCGGCCTGGCTCAGATCGGCCAGCTGCGCCGCGACATGATCGGGGTCGCCGACCAGCGGCAGGCCGCCCATGCCTTGGGCATAGCCGCTGCGCTGCGTCAGAAATTCCGGCATCGGCACGGTCTGCGGCGAGATATTTTTCATCGCCAAAATGCTGTCGACGGCCGACCAGTCGGCGCAATCGACGATGCAATGCTGAAAATACTCCTCGGCGGCTTTTTGGGTCGGCCGGCATGACACCACGCCGACGGTGTAGCAGCCGATATCGCGGCTTTGTTGGCGCGCCGCATCTTGCGCCTTGCGCACGCGGGCCGCGGTTTCTTCCAGCGAGTTGCGCGAGGCCTGGAGAAAAAACGCATCGCAGTTTTTGACGGCAAAGGCCTGCCCGGTCGCCGAGGCGCCGGCATTCATGATCACCGGGCGGGTGCCGCCATAGGGTTTCGGCTTGCCGCGAATGCCGCTCATATGAAGATATTTGCCGTGAAAATCGAAATCCTCGCGGTCGGACCAGATCATCTTGATGACGTCGATCCATTCCTGGGCATATTCGTAGCGGTCCTCGTGCGCCCGCTGCGCGACGCCGAACATATCGAACTCGCCCTCGTTCCAGCCGACCACGATGTTGAGCCCGAAGCGGCCCTCGCCGATGTGATCGGCGGTGACCATTTCCTTGGCGGCGACCACCGGATTGAAAATCGGCGCGTGCACGGTGCCGAACACCGT
>Ga0181525_10004222_pt1 | contig 11096 bp, 14 predicted proteins | sample PEATcosm2014_Bin_48_FD_121100 | JGI IMG/M metagenome (GOLD analysis project Ga0181525, IMG submission 121100) | Peatland microbial communities from MTU Mesocosm Facility, Houghton, MI, USA - PEATcosm2014_Bin06_10_metaG | ecosystem: Environmental > Terrestrial > Soil > Wetlands > Peat | place... | reverse complement strand
CGTGGTCGGCAGCGTCGACGTGCGCGCGTCGTTGCGCTTGCAGCACCCGGTCGAGGTGTACGGATTGCACTTCCGCACCCCGGCCGGGACGGTCTCCTACCTGCCCTGCACGCGCTACTTCGATGCGATCGTCGAGGACTACCGCGCGCATGCGCCGGCGGTGCTGGTGATGAACGTGCTGCGCTTCCGCGACACGATGGACGTCGACCACCTGACCTACGACGATGCGCGGACGTTGGTCGAGGGGATCCGGCCGGGGGTCGCGATCATGTCGCACTTCGGGACGCGGATGCTCGAGCGCGATCCGCGCCGGCTCGCCTACGAGCTCGAGGACGCGACCGGCGTCAAGACGTACGCAGCCTACGACGGCTGGACGTACGATGTCGCTTGAGATCGAGAGCGCGCGGCCGGGCGAGGCGGATCCCTTCTGGGCGGCACACGATCGCGACTGGCGTAGCGAGCTGTGGAACTTCCGCGTCGTCTGGCACGAGCAGACGCACGACGTCCTGGCCCGTGAGGGCGAGACGATCGCCGGCGCGCTGCGGCTGCATGTCGCGGCCTCGTTGGGGACGATCGCCGCGCTCTACGTGCTGCCGGACCGGCGCCGGCGCGGCGTCGGCCGCTCGCTGCTCGCGCGGGCCGAGGAGCTGGCGAACTACTACAACTGCCACAAGATGACCGTCGCCGTGCTGCGCGAGCACGACGCCCAGCGGTTCTTCGCGGCCTGCGGCTACCACCTCGAGGCGGTCCTGCCGCAGCACACCTTCAAACTCGACGTCGCGGTGCTGAGAAAGTTCCTGCTCTGAAGGATGGCGCCTGACGGCGCAGCCGCTCGCGCGGAGGCCGGCGGCGATTGAAGAACTCATGGACCGGCCGCCATTCGGGGCCCAGTCCACGATGGTCCGCGAACGCACCGTCGTAGAGGTAGACGTTCCCGCGCTGGCTGATCGCGTTGACCAGCGCGCCGCCGCCGCCGAGCGTCGCGCGCGCGTCGCCGTCACCCTGCTGCGCGATCGTGGTCGGCGCGTCGAACTGGGTGAAGACGCGGCCGCTCTGCGAGTGCGCGACCAGTTCGGCGCCGGCGTTGACGCCGAGCGCGATCGACCCGCTCTCCGACTCGAAGCGCGCCAGTCCCGGCTCGAAGGTCCCGCCGTCGTAGACGATCGAGCCGCTGATCGTCGAGGCTTCGATCTGGGTCGTGCGACAGCGCTCGAACTCGACGCCGGCGGCGTTCACCCGCACCCGGACCCGCTCGAAGTCGTCGTCGGTCAGCGTCAGCTGCCCGTTCTGCTGTTGCAGGAAGGCCGTCGTATCGGCGTCCTCGAGGCGCACGCGCCCGTTGCCCTGCAGCATGAACAGGTTCGCGCCACGGTAGCCGTCGATGGTGGTCTGACCGCCGCCCGAACGGACCTCGAGGATCCCCGTCCCAGCCGGGACGGTCACGACCAGATGCGAGCCGGCCGGTGCGGCGACGGTCACGACGTCGTGCGGGCCGGCGCGGAAGCCGGAGAACGGGAAGTCCTCCGGCGGGAGCAGGCCGGTCCCGATGACCTGACCGTCCAGGCGGTCGACGTAGGCGAAGGGCGGCAGGCGCGCGACCAGCGGCCGGGCCGGCGTCCCCCAGGTCGCCGCCTCCCGGGTCACCGTCGGCGTGACGTCCGGTGAGTCGACCTGCAAGAAGGGACGGTCCCAGGTGCGCACGAGCACGTCGTTCCCGGCGCCGCGGACGAGGATCCGAATGACCGGCTGGTCGGCCAGCAGCATCGACGTCGAATCGGCGACGCCGGGGGCGGCCGATACGAGCCCGAGCAGCAGCAGCCCTAGCCCCGCGGCGATCCACCGCGTGGCTAGAGTTCGGAGGACGTCCACCGACCCATGGTAGCGGCGCCGGCCGGGACCCGTCATGAACCGGCGGTGAAGGATTCCGGTTCGGCCGGCAGGCGCACGCGGAAGAGTGAGCCACCCTCGGGCCGGGATTCGGCCGTCACCGACCCACCGTGAATGCGGGCGATCGAGCGGACGATCGCCAAGCCCAGCCCCGTCCCTTCGACGTTGCGCGCCCGCGCCGGGTCGCCGCGGAAGAAGCGGTCGAACAAGCGGTCGGAGAGCGACTGGTCGATCCCGGGACCGGTGTCGCGGACTTCGAGGATCGCTTGGCCGGGCTCGGCGTGGACCTCGACCTCGATCGTGCCGCGATCGGTGAACTTGATCGCGTTGTCGATCAGGTTGCCGGTCAATTGGCGCAGCAAGCCGGCGTCGCCGAGCACGATCGTCCGCGAGCCTTCCGGGTGGTGGAAACTCAGGCGCAGCCCCTTGGCGCCGGCGCGCTCGGCGGCGTGCGCGACGACGTCGCCGGCGAGCCGTTCGAGGACGACCGGCTCCTTGGGGATCTCGTCGCCCGACTCGGCCTTGGCCAGCGTCAGCATCCCGGAGACCATCGCGGCGAGCCGGCCGCTCTCCTCGGCGATCGCCTCGAGCGAACTGCTCAGGACCTCGGGTTCACGCTGACCCCAGCGCCGCAGCATCTGCGCGTTCGCGTTGATGACGGTCAGCGGCGTGCGCAGTTCGTGCGACGCGTCGCTGATGAACTGCCGCTCGCGCGCGAACGCCGACTGCAAGCGGTCGAGCATCGCGTCGAACGCCGCCGCCAGCCGGCCGACTTCGTCCCGCCGCCGCCAGCGCAGCCGCCGGTTGAGGTGTTCCGAGCCGATCGCGGCGACCTCGGCCGTCAGCCGTTCGATCGGATCGATCGCCGAGGCGGCGACGAAGTAGGCCACGATCGCCACCGCGATCGCCGCCGCCAACGCGACCATGAACAGGATCGTGCGCGCGCGCGCGATCAGCTGGTCGACGCTGTCGAGCCGTTCGCCGATCTGCGCCAGAACGATCGGCCGGCCCTCGGCGTTGGTGACGACGCGATCCAGCACGAGCATCGTCCCGGGCCGGTTGCCGGCCAGGTGCAGCGCGATGAAGCTGTCGGTCTTGCTCGGCGCAAAGGGCGGCAAGGTGATCCCGCCCAGGTCCGAGCTCTTGCCGAGTGTCTGACCGGTCGGCGTATCGATTTGAATGTATTGGTTCGAAGACGCCCAGCGGTCGAGCGCGACGCGATCGGAGAGGTAGAGCGTCAGCGGCTCTTCGTCGGCAAAACCGTAGCTCGATTCCTCACGCGCGGTCTGCTCGATCTGGTCGGCGGTCTCGGTGAGTTGCAGCTTCGCCTGATCGAGCAGGACCGAGCGCAACGCGAAGTCGATCGCCAGCGCACCGACCACGATCACCACGACGATCAGCGCGGCGTAGAGCGCCGCGATCCGGATGCGAAGGCTGTTCAGGAGTCCTTGAGGGCGTAGCCGACGCCGCGGACGGTCTGGATCAGCTTGTCGGGGAACGGGTCGTCGATCTTCCCGCGCAGGTAGCGGATGTAGACGTCGATCAGGTTCGAGTCGCCCAGGAAATCGCTGCCCCACACGCCGTTGAACAGCTCGTCGCGCGTGTGGACCTTGTTGCGCTGCAGCAACAGGTACTCGAGCAGCGCGTACTCCTTGGCGGTCAGGTGGATCGGCTGGCCACCGCGCACGACTTCGTGACGGTCACGGTCCATGACCAGATCCCAGGCGGTCAACAAGTTCGCCTGCGGCGCTCGGTCGCGCAGCCGGGCGCGGATGCGCGCCAACAGCTCCTCGATCGAGAACGGTTTGACGATGTAGTCGTCGGCGCCGCGGTCGAGGCCGGCGATGCGATCCGGGATGCGGTCCTTGGCGGTCAGCATGATGATCGGGACGCGCGATTTGGCGCGCACCCGACCGGCGACCTCGAGCCCGTCGAGCTTGGGCAGCATCAGATCGAGCACGACCAGATCCGGCTCTTTGAGTGCCTTCTCGAGGCCGGCCAGTCCGTCGGCGGCGGTGTCGACCTCGTAGCCTTCGTGCTCGAGTTCGAGCTTGAGCACGCGCAGAATCTGCGCGTCGTCCTCGACCAGCAGGATCTTGTACTTCCGGCCCTCTTCGGGGACCGCCGGGGTCGCGGCGCTCACCGGTTCACCGCACCTCGATCCGGCGCCGCCGGTCCGGCACGCTGAGCTGCACGATCCACCAGGTCGCCGAGACGCCGGCGGCCAGCCACAACACGGTGTTCATCGAGTCCAAACCACTGACGGCGATCACCCGAGCGAGCGTGTCGGTGATCCGTTCCTGCGCGTGCGGCGCCGAGAGCAACACCCAGCCGAACCAGCCGACGAGCGCGGCGGCGATCGCGATCACCCACAGCTCCCAGCCGCGCAAGGCGGCGCGCGGAGCATAGACCGTCCGGGCCAGGATCCGCTGCTGCAGATCGGCCGGGGGCTCGTCCAAGGGGAGCGCCGCCAGGGCGCGGTCGAGGGCGTCGTCGTCCATCATCATGTCGTCAGGGCCTTCCGGAGTTGTTCTTTCGCCCGGAACAGGTGCGTTTTCACTGTTCCCAGCGGAAGGTTTAACACGGTTGCAATCTCGTCGTACTGCTTCCCTTGCAGGTGGTACAGGGTGATGACCGTTCGGTACTTCTCGGGCAGTTGGTCGATCGCCGCTCGGAGGCGCCGGGCCTCGTCGTTGCGCTCGGCCAACAGCGCCGGTCCGGCACCGGGGTCGGCCCGGTCGGGGAGTTCGTCGCCGGAGAGCCGCTTGCGCCGGGCCAGCCGATCGCAGCAGAGCCGGTAGCAGATGGTGAAGATCCAGGTCGAGAACTTCGCACCCGGCCGGAAGCTGTGGAGCGCCCGGTAGGCTTTGAAGAACGCCTCCTGGGTCGCGTCCTCGGCCTCGGTCGAATCCCGCAGCGTCCGGGCGGCGAGGTGATAGACGGCGCGTTGATAGCGCCCGACCAGCTCGCCGAAAGCCTCGCCGTTGCCCGCCAAGGTAGCCGCAATCAGCGCCTGGTCCTCGACCGGCGCGGCGGCTACCGGGGGAGGTTCCACCGCCAGCGCGAGCCCCATACTGCCCGCATGTACGCGCGCCCGACGGGGTGGTTTCGCCGGCGGCGAAACTCGCCATCGCCAGGGTCGTACATGGGACATGATTTCCCGCTCGACCCTCATCGGCGCCTTGGTCGTCGTCGAGCTTGCCATCGTCGGCTTGGCCGCCCGGGCCCTCGGCGCCGGCGTTGGGCCCCCGACCTTGACCGCCCCGGCCGGGAACATCGCCTGGGGTAACGGCAACACGTCGATCCTCCTCGACCGAACGCTCCTGACCGGACCCACGCCGGTCGTCGTGGTCGACGTCCACGACGTCGACGTCACGATCGAGACCGCCGCCGGGCCGAGCGTCCGCGCCTACGACACGACCCAGCACTGGGGCTTCGTCGGCGGCGATCCGCTGCCGCCGGTGACCGTCGAGCGGACCCCGGACGGCGTGCGGGTGAGCGCTCCGGATGCGGCCGGCTCGGTGCGGATCGCGTTCGGCGGCTGGAGCCGCCGGTTGCACCTGATCGTCCCACCGACGGCCCAGGTCCGCGTCCTCAGCGGCGGGTCGATCGATGCCAGCGGCCTGCGCGCGCCGTTCGTCGCCCATGTCGCCGACGACGCCATCTCGGTGCGCGATCAGCGCGGGGACCTCGACGTCAGCACGAACGACGGGCGGATCGAGTTGACCGACGTGCAGGGCGGAAGGATCCAGGCGAGCACGAACGACGGCCGCCTGGTGCTCACCCAGATCGTCGCCGACCAGCTGGATGCGTCCACCGACGACGGCCGCATCGTCGCCCACGACATTCGCGCGGTGGACGGCGGCGTCTCGACCAAGGACGGGCGCGTGATGATGGGCTTCGCCGACGGCAGTAACGCGCTCGTCACGCTCCACACCGCCGACGGGAAGATCACGGTCGACGGTGTCGCGCGCACCGACGGCGACGGCGACCACACGCAGACCGTCCAACTCGGTTCGGGCCGCGGTCACTTCGCGGTCTCGACCGGCGACGGTTCCATCACGGTCACTCAGGGAGCCTAGGTTCACCCATGGAAGACATCACCGGAACCATCGCCGTCATCCTGATCTTCGGCGCACCGGTCGCGGCCTGGATCATCTCGCGCGTGCTGCGCCATCAGGAACAGATGGAGTACCTGCGCCGGGGGATGGTCCCGCCACCCCACGTCAGCGGCCGCGCCTTCCGGCGCTGGTACCGCGAGATGAACCGCACCGGTGCGGCGGGCGCGCCCCCGCCGCCGTTTGCGACGACGCCGGTCACCCCGCCGCAGATGCCCTACTATCCGCCCGGCGACGACCCGCAGCAAGCCCTCTTCAAAGGGATTCGGACGGCGATCATCGGCCTCGGAATCCTGGTCGGGGTCTCGTTCTTCGGCGGTACCTGGGGAACGGCAGACTTCCACGGCGGACCCTGGCTGCTGTTCGGCCTGGTCCCGATGTTCGTCGGGATCGCGCAGATCATCATCGCGGTCCTCTCGGGGGCGCAGCTCCCCGGCGTCGGTCGCACGACGCTGATCCCCCCGCCCCCGCCACCGCCGTCGGGTCAGGCTCCCGGCCACGGGCCGCAACAGCCCGGCGCGCCCTGGCAGCCCGGCGGCGCCTGGCAGCAGCCCGGCCGACCGCACCTCGAGGAGCTCTCGAAGCCCGCTCCGCCGCCCGACCGGCGCTGAGCCGGCCGGCCGGCCCAAAACGAAGGGGGCGGTCCGCCTGAGCGGTCCACCCCCTACGTCATCTGGCGCGCGTCTTGGGCGCTATGCGGGTCCTTGGCAGGTGACGATCGCCATCGCCCAGCCGTGGGCCGTGCGCATACGGACGAGATAACCGTCAGGCGTGCGGTCGTAGACAGTAAAGCCCGCTCGGAGGGCGTCGGCTAGCGTCTTGAAGACCTGAATCCCTGGCATCTCGTTCCTCCTTCTTCCCTCGCCCTCGCCGCCTCAGCGGTGCGGGCGTTGTTTTCCTACTGGGTTAACGAAATGAACTTGCCGGCAGTTCTCGCGAAATACGTTCTCATGCCGGCTTCACGACTGGTCGTCGCTCTCGACGTCCCTGACCCTGAGCGTGCCGCGACGCTGGTCGAGCGCCTCGTTCCGCTAGGGGTCCTTTTTAAGATCGGCTACGAAGCCTATTACGCGTACGGGGCAAGTATAAAAAGTGCGTTCGAGCAGTACGGCGCCGACTACGTCCTGGACCTCAAGCTCCACGACATCCCGCGCTCGGTCGCCGCAGCCGTCCGGGCGGTCGTCGCGCCCGGCGTCCGGCTGCTGACCGTCCACGCGCTCGGCGGCGCGGTGATGCTCGAGGCGGCCGTCGCGGCGGCCCAGGAACGCGCCGCCGAGCTGGGGATCCCCGTCCCCGACGTCTACGCGGTCACGATCCTGACCAGCATCGGCGCCGAGGATCTGGGCGAACTGGGTCTGATCGGCGGTCCGGGCGAGAACGCGATCCGGCTCGCCGCCCTGGCGCGCGACGCGCGCTGCGCCGGCGTCGTCTGCAGCGTCCACGAGGTCGCCGACCTGCGCGCGTTCTTCGGCAATCGGTTCGGGACGCTGTGCCCGGGGATTCGACCGGCGGGCAGTGCGCACGGCGACCAGAAGCGCGCGGCCACGCCACGCGAGGCGCGTGACGCCGGCGCCGACTACGCGGTGGTCGGACGCCCGATCGTCGAGGACGCCGATCCGGTCGGTGCGGCGCGCGCGATCCTGGCGGAGTTGGCCCCATGAGCGTCGACGAGGCACTGCTGCACGAGCTCGAAGCGCGCGGGGCGATCCTCGCCGGCCACTTCCGGCTCTCCTCGGGCCGCCACTCGAACCGCTTCGTCCAGAAGTTCCGCATCCTCGAGGATCCGCGCCTGGTCGAGCGCATCGCGCAGCCGCTGGCCGAGTGCGCGCTGGCGGTCGCGCCGACCGTCGTCGTCAGCGCCGCCGTCGGCGGGATCGTGCTCGGCTACGAGACCGCGCGCCAGCTCGGGACACTCTCCATCTTCGTCGAGAAGGAGGCCGGCGTGCCGGCGCTGCGGCGCGGTTTCGTCCTCGGTCCGGGCGACCGCGCCTACGTCGTCGAGGACGTGGTGACGACCGGCGGCTCCGTGCGCGAGGTCCTCGACGTCGTGCGCGCGCGCGGCGCCGAACCGGTCGGCATCGGCGTCATCGTGCGCCGCGCGCCGACCGACTTCGGCCTCCCGACCGCCGCGTTGCTCGACTTGCCGATGGAATCGTACGACCCCGAGGCGTGTCCGCAGTGCGCCGCCGGCGAGCCGCTGGTCGAACCCGGCTCGCGCTTCTTGTCGCACGGCGCCGCGCCGTAGGCGAACGCGCGTCGCGGCGGGGCCCGCGGCCCGCCCTCGCCAAGAAGCACGATCCGGAGCAGTATGAACTACAACGATCTCGTTCGCCCCCAGGTCGCCGCGCTCAAGCCGTACTCGGCGGGGACGACCGTCTCGCAGGCGCGGGCGGCCTACGCCACCGAGCGGTTCGTCAAGGTCTCGCAGAACGAGAACCCGCTGGGAACCTCGCCCAAGGCTCAGGCCGCGCTGGCTGGCCTGGGCGAGCTGCAGATCTACGTCGACGACGACCACACCGAGCTGCGCCGCCGGCTGGCCGAGCCGTACGGTCTGCGTGTCGAGCACGTGCTGGTCGGCCACGGCTCGAACGACGTCGTGCGCACGCTCTTCACCGCGTTTCTGGCGCCGGGCGACGAGGTCGTGCTGGCCGCTCCGACCTTCCAGCTCTTCCCGAAGGATGCGGCGCTCTTCGACGCGCGGCCGGTCGGGGTGCCGCTGCGCGAGGGCGTCCACGACTTGGACGCGATGCTGGCGGCGATCACGCCGCGCACGAAGATGGTCGTCGTCTGCGACCCGAACAACCCGACCTCGACCCGCGTCGAGCCGGCGGCGTTCGACCGCTTCGCGCGCGCGCTGCCCGGTCGGGTGATCCTGATCGTCGACCAGGCCTATCGTGAGTACATGCCGCCGGGCTCGCTCGAAGCGGTCGATTACGTCGCGCGGCGACCGGCGACGATCGTCCTGCGCACGCATTCGAAGATCTACGGTCTGGCCGCGCTGCGTTTCGGCTACGCGCTCGGCGATCCGACGCTGCTCGGCTACGCGCAGCGCGTCCGGTTGCCGTTCAACGTCTCGCTGCCGGCGGCGGTCGCCGCCTTGGCCGCGCTCGACGACCTCGCCTTCGTGCGCCGCTCGCAGGAGATGAACGTCGCCGGCAAGGCCTACTACGAGGAGCAGCTCGCGCGCCTGGGTCTCCCCGTCTACCCGACGGCGGCAAACTTCGTCGCCGTCGGCGTCCCGGGCAGCGCCAACGAGGCCTACCAGGCGCTGCTGCGCCAGGGGATCGTGACGCGCAGCGGCGACGCGCTCGGGATGCCGGGGCGCCTGCGCATCACGATCGCGACGCCGGAGCAGAACGCGCTGGTCGTCGCGGCGCTCGCGACGCTGGTCGCCACCCCGGCATGAACGCGGCGATCGCGGTGCGGCGGGGCGACCGCGCGGACCGCGACTTCGTCCGCGATCTGGGACGGCGCAGTGCGGCCAGCAGCGTCTCGGCGGTGCGCGACGCGCGCATCGACAACGTCGTGATCGCCTTCGACCGGCTGACCGCCTTCGTCTACGAACGGCACCATGAAGCGCTGATCGCCGAAGAGGACGGCGAGCGGGTCGGCTTCCTGCTGTTGCTCTACGACGTCCCCGACGAGGTGACGCTGAGCGATCAGGCCTTCGTGGCCTACACCGCGGTCGAGCCGCGGGCGCGCGGGCGCGGCGTCGGGCGCGCGTTGCTCGACCGCGCCGAGGAGTTGGCGCGCAGCGCCGGATTGCAGTACGTCAGCCTGATGGTGACGGAGGAGAACGACCCGGCCCGCCGGCTCTACGCAGGCGCCGGCTACGCCACCGAGCGCCGCATGATGACCAAGCACCTATGACGGCGGCGCTGCTGCGCCGCACCGGCGTCGTGCTGGTCGCCGCGCTGGCCATCGTCGCCGCCGCCTACTTCGCCGCTCACATCCCACGCACGATCACGATCTTCTTGATCGGCGCCTTCGTCGCGTTCGGCGCGCATCCACTGGTCAAGCGGCTCGAGCGCCGGATGCCGCGACCGGCCGCGATTGCGCTCGTCTACGCCGGGCTGCTCGGCGCGCTGCTGCTGCTGGCGTTGGTGATCGTCCCGATCGGCTACGGCCAGATCCTGGTGTTGGTCGTCCACGCGCCGCAGTACGTCGTCGCGGCCGAAGGGCTCGTCGTCGCCACCGAACAGGCGTTGCGCCAACTGCTCGGCGACCGCGTCTCGCTGCCGTCGTACGCACAGATCGAGGCCGAGGTGGGCAACCAGGTCGCGGGCCTGCTGAGCGGGACGATCGCGCAGCTGGGGACGATCGTCGTCGGCGCGGTCGGCGCCCTGGTCGTCGGAACCTCGGCGCTGGTCCTCTCGGTGTTCTTCCTGTTGCAAGGCCGCGAAGTGCGCGACGGGATCCTGGCCTTCGTCCCGCCGGCGCGGCAAGCCGGCGTCGGTGCGCTGCTGCACGAGTTGGCCGAAGTGTTCGGCCACTTCGTCGCCGGTCAGGCGCTCTTGTGCGCGATCGTCGGCGTCGCCGTCTGGGTGCTGTTGGCGCCGGCGCACTTCGCCTTCGCGCTGCTCGTCGCGCTGGTCTGCGCCGTCGGCTACGCGGTGCCGTTCGTCGGGATGTTGGTGGCGCAGCTGGTCGCCGCGCTGCTCGCGATCCCGCAGGGGACCGGGATGGTCGTCTGGGTGACGATCGCGATCTTCGTCGTCGCGCGCATCGCCGACAACCTGCTCGTGCCGAAGATCATGGCCGACTCGCTCGGCGTCTCGCCGATCACGGTGATGTTCGCCGTCTTCGCCGGCGGCGAGCTGTTCGGCATCCCGGGGTTGATCCTGGGCATCCCCGCGGCCGCGTTGCTGCGCGTCCTGTTCGGCTACTTCGTGCAGCCGTACGTCGTGCGGATCCAGACGCAGGCGGCGCAGCCCGCCACGCCCGAGGGCGTGCACGTCGACGTGCGGGTCGACGAGCCGCCCGGCGCCCCGGCGCTGGCCGAGACCGTCGTCGTGACGGTCGGACCGGCGAGCGGCGAACGCTGACGAACTCGGCGCGCTTCAGCCGACGGTCGCGGGGATGACGGCGGCG
>Ga0181525_10004220_pt1 | contig 11096 bp, 10 predicted proteins | sample PEATcosm2014_Bin_48_FD_121100 | JGI IMG/M metagenome (GOLD analysis project Ga0181525, IMG submission 121100) | Peatland microbial communities from MTU Mesocosm Facility, Houghton, MI, USA - PEATcosm2014_Bin06_10_metaG | ecosystem: Environmental > Terrestrial > Soil > Wetlands > Peat | place... | reverse complement strand
GCGCGCCTGGCGTGCCGCGGCCGCCACGACGATGCGGTCGACGTAGACGAAATCGTCGAAGCGCGCGGCGAACCAGCGGTAGTTGGGGCTGTCGTATTCCGCGCCCGGGCGCAGCGCGATGAGGAAGGCCTGCACGGTGCCGTCCACGCACGCCACGCGGTGGTGCCAGGACTGTTCGATCAACGCGCGCAGCCGCCCATCGTCGAGCGGGCTCAGGACCGCCTCGGAGGCGAGGTTGAGCGCCAGCAGCGCCGGCCGATCCGCGGCGCGCGTCTCGCGCACGGTGACGGCGGGCGCTGCGCCGGCGGGCGGGGCTGCGCTCATGCGGCGGGCGCGGTGCGTGGGCGGGTGCAGGGAATCGGCAGGGCAGGGGCCATCGCGTGGTTCTCCGGGGCTGGCAGGCGGCCAATGATTCCACATCCGGGGGCACGGCGCTGGCGCGCGGCCCGCGGCCGGCGTCGCCTTGACGCGCATCAAGCTTCCCGGTCGTGGCGCCACCCGTGCGCGCCCCGTGCGGGCGCCCGCATCTGGCAATATCGGGGCGCCGTTCGTCCGCCCCGGCAGGCCGGCGTGATTCCCCGACCAGGACCCCCACTCGATGCTTTCCCGACTCCCGGCCGTCGTGCGCGGCAGCCTCACCGGCCTGATCCTGGGGCTCAACACCGTACTCGTCTTCTCGGCGATGATTCCCCCGGCCCTGCTCAAGCTGGCGCTGCCGACCGAAGGCGTGCGCCGCGGCTGCGACCGCCTGCTCGCGGCGCTGGCGTCGCGCTGGGTGGCGGTGAACAACGCCTGGATCGGGGCCGTCGCGCCGATCCGCTGGGACGTGCAGGGCGTCGACCAGCTCGACCCGCGCGGCTGGTACCTGGTCTCGTGCAACCACCAGAGCTGGGTCGACATCCTCGTGCTGCAGCGCGTCTTCCACGGCCGCATACCGTTCCTGAAGTTCTTCCTCAAGCAGGAGCTGATCTGGGTGCCGGTCATCGGCCTGGCCTGGTGGGCGCTGGACTTTCCCTTCATGAAGCGCGGCAAGGGCCAGGGTGCGCGGCTCAACGACCTGCGCACCACGCGCGAGGCCTGCGAGAAGTTCAAGCGCATTCCCACCTCGGTGTTCAATTTCGTCGAGGGCACGCGCTTTACCGCGCTCAAGCGCGATCGCCAGAACAGCCCTTACCGGCACCTGCTCAAGCCCAAGATCGGCGGCCTGGGCATCGCGCTGGCCACCATGGGCGAGCAGTTCGGCGCGCTGCTCGACGTGACCATCGTCTACCCCGGCGGCACGCCGCGCTTCTGGGACCTGCTGTGCGGCCGCATCGACGCGGTGATCGTGCGCGTGCAGCAGCGCGCGATCCCGGCCGCGGTGCTGGGCAGCGATCCGGTCGGCGACAAGGCCTACCGCCAGCGCATCAGCGCCTGGGTCGAGGAGCAATGGGGCGAGAAGGACGCGCTGATAGAGTCGCTGCTGCAGGGCGCCGGCAGCGGCGCCACCTGAGGGCGTCGTCGCCGCCAGCGACCGGTAGAATGCCTTGCTGTGCCGCAGCAAGCGCGGCGCCTCATCCCGTCCTGGCCTGTCCGGAGTGCCGCCGTGCTCGCGTGGTTTGAATCGCTGGTCGACCCGTATCCCGACGCCGAACCGGTGGTGCCGCCACGCGGCTTCATGGCCTTCATCTGGTTCTGCACCCGCGGACTGCGCCGCCACATCGCGGCGATGGCCTTCTTCACCGCCGTCATCGGCGCCTTCGAGGCATTGATGTTCGCGATGATGGGGCACGTGGTCGACCTGCTGGCGCGGGCCGAACCGGCGCGGCTGTTCGCCGACAACCGCGTTTCGCTGCTGGTGCTCACCGCCATCCTGATGGCCAGCCCGCTGGCCATCGCGCTGCAGACCATCATCAAGCACCAGACGCTGGCGGGCAACTTCGCGATGCTGATGCGCTGGAACTTCCACCGCCTGATGCTCGGCCAGAGCATGGGTTTCTACCAGGACGAATTCGCCGGGCGCGTGGCCGCCAAGGTGATGCAGACGGCGCTGGCGGTGCGCGATACCTGGTTCGTGCTCACCGACATCCTCGTGTTCGTGGTCATCTACTTCGTGACCATGGCGGCGGTGGTGGGCAGTTTCGACCTGGTGCTGCTGGCGCCGTTCCTGGGGTGGGTCCTGCTGTACATCGGCGCGCTGGCCTATTTCGTGCCCAACCTGGCGCGCGTGGCCCGGGCGCAGGCCGACGCGCGCTCGCTGATGACGGGGCGCATCACCGATGCCTATACCAACATCCCGACCGTGAAGCTCTTCTCGCACGCCCAGCGCGAGGCCGGATATGCGCGCTCGGCGATGCGCGAGTTCCTGCTGACGGTCCATGGCCAGATGCGCCTGGTGAGCGGCTTCGAGATCGTCAACCACGTGCTCAGCGTGCTGCTCATCGCCAGCACCGCGGGCATCGCGCTGCTGCTGTGGACGCGCGGCCAGGTCGGGGTCGGGGCGGTGGCCGCGGCGACGGCCATGTCGCTGCGGCTCAACGGCATCTCGCACTGGGTGATGTGGGAGATGGCCGGGCTGTTCGAGAATGTCGGGACGGTGCAGGACGGGATCAATACCATCGCCCGGGTGCGCACGGTGGTCGACCGCCCCGATGCCGCGCCGCTGCAGGTGCCGCACGGCGCGGTGCACTTCGACAACGTGCGCTTCAGCTACGGCGGCGAGCGCCGCGTGATCGACGGCCTCGACCTGCACATCCGGCCGGGAGAGAAGATCGGCCTGGTGGGGCGCTCGGGGGCGGGCAAGTCGACCATCGTCAACCTGCTGCTGCGCTTCTACGACCTGGAGGGCGGCCACATCCGCATCGACGGCCAGGACATCGCGGCGGCCACGCAGGAGAGCCTGCGGGCGCAGATCGGCATGGTCACCCAGGACACCTCGCTGCTGCACCGCTCGGTGCGCGAGAACATCCTGTACGGGCGGCCCGACGCCACGCCGGCGCAGATGGAGGCCGCGGCGCACAGCGCGCGTGCCGACGAATTCATCGCCGGACTCAAGGACGTCAAGGGACGGTGCGGCTACGACGCCCAGGTCGGCGAGCGCGGCGTCAAGCTCTCCGGCGGGCAGCGCCAGCGCATTGCCATCGCGCGGGTGATGCTCAAGGACGCGCCCATCCTGCTGCTCGACGAGGCCACCAGTGCGCTCGATTCCGAGGTCGAGGCGGCGATCCAGGAGAGCCTGGGCATATTGATGCGCGGCAAGACGGTGGTGGCCATTGCGCATCGGCTGTCGACCATCGCGGCAATGGACCGGCTCATCGTCCTCGATGGGGGGCGCATCGTCGAGGAGGGCGACCATCAGAGCCTGCTGGCGGCGGGCGGCTTGTACGCACGGCTGTGGGCGCACCAGAGCGGCGGCTTCCTGGTGGACGATGCCGACGAGGCGGCGCCGGCGCACGCTGCGCAGGGCAACGGCGATGGCGCCGCGGTGCGCTGGCCGATCGAACCGCCGCGCAGTGCGCCAACGCTATGCGAGGACCGGGACGCGGCCTGACCCGGCGCGCGCCGCCGCCTGGCGGCGCGGCCGGACGCGAAGCTGGCTAGACGACGCTGAGGCCGACCTCGATATTGCCGCGCGTGGCGTTCGAATACGGACACACCTGGTGGGCGCTGGCGACCAGGTCCTGCGCCACGGCGCGATCCAGGCCGGGCAGGCTCACCGCCAGGCGCACCGCGATGCCGAAGCCCTGCGGGATGGGGCCCAGGTCGACGCTGGCGTCGATCGACGCGGTGGCCGGCACCGCGATCTTCTTCAGGCCGGCAACGTGCTTGATCGCACCCATGAAGCAGGCCGAGTAGCCCGCCGCGAACAGCTGTTCGGGGTTGGTGGCGCCGCCGGCGCCGCCCATCGACTTGGGCAGGGCCAGCTTGACGTCGAGGATGCCGTCGTCGGTGACGGAGCGGCCGTCGCGGCCGCCGGTGGTGTGGGCATGGGCGGTATACAACACCTTGTCGAGCTTGGTGGTCATGGTGAACTCCCGATGGGGGGTTGGTGGGATGCCGCTTCAGGACTGCAGGCGCTGGCGCAGCGCCTTGACGTCCCCAAGCAGCGACATAAGTTCGGGTGCCGGCGTCTTGCTGGCGCGCAGTATGCAGGCGCGCACCGCGGCGGCCCGCTTCTTGAGCGCCCGGCCGGCGGCAGTGAGGTTGATGCGCACCTGGCGTTCGTCGGCGACATCGCGCAGGCGCGTGACCAGTGCTGCACCCTCGAGGCGCTTGAGCAGCGGCGTCAGGGTGCCCGAGTCGAGGAACAGCCGCTCGCCCAGCTGCGAGACGGTGAGCCCGGGTTCCTGCCACAGCGCCATCAGCACGAGGTATTGCGGGTAGGTGAGCCCGAGCTCGGCCAGCAGCGGCTTGTAGGCCTTGGTCATGGCAAGCGAGGCCGAATACAGCGCGAAGCACAGCTGGTTGTCGAGCTGCAGGCCGGGGTCGGAAATGGCGGTCTTGATGGTCATGGGCTAATCATTGCACACAATTGAATTGTACGCAATGGTGTTCGTGTTGCCGACGTCCCTCGCGCCAAGCCCGTAGGCCGCGCCTCGTGGGGCGCCGTCGGCGCGGCGGCGCGTGGCGGTGCTACGCGATACCCCGCCTGCCCCAGCAAGCGGGAGAGGGGGGGTCAACGCCCTTTGCCGCGGGACGACAGCGCAGGCGCGGCGCGCCGGCCGCGCGCCGGCTCCGGCTCGGCGGCCGGCTCATGCAGGCCGATCAGGTTGGCCTCGACGAGGTTGGCCAGGACTTCCGGCGGCGCCGGGCGCCCGAACAGGTAGCCCTGGAAGTGGGTGCAGCCGCAGTCGAGCAGCAGGCGGCGCTGCTCCTCGGTCTCCACGCCCTCGGCGATGACGTCCAGGTTCAGGCTGCGCGCCACGGCGATAACGGTGCGGACGATGGCGTGATCGTTCGGGTCGACGGCGATATCGCGCACGAACGACTGGTCGATCTTCAACTGGTCCAGCGGCAGGCGCTTGAGGTACTGCAGCGACGAGTAGCCGGTGCCGAAGTCGTCCAGCGAGAACTTGACGCCCAGCGCGCGCAGCGCGTTCATCGTCGCGATGACATGCTCGATGTCCTCGATCACCATCGATTCGGTGAGCTCGAACTTGAGCTGGGACGGCTCGATGCGATGGCGCCGCAGCGCCGCGCGCACGTCATCGACGAAATCGGCGCGGCGGAACTGCTTGGAGCTGACGTTGATCGCCAGCGGCAGGTCGCGCACCAGCGGGTTGTGGCGCCAGCCGGCGATCTGCGCACAGGCCGCGTCCAGCACCCAGCGGCCGATCGGCACGATCAGCCCGGTCTCCTCGGCCAGGGCGATGAACTCGCCGGGGGCGACCGTCCCGCGCTGCGGGTGGTTCCAGCGGATCAGCGCCTCGGCGCCGACCGGCAGGAACGAGCTGTCGACCTGGATCTGGAAGTGCAGCGTGAACTCGCGCTTCTCGATGGCCAGGTGCAGGTCGCTTTCGAGCAGGACGCGCGCGTTGATCAGCTCCTGCATGCGCGGATCGAAGAAGCGCAGCAGGTTGCGGCCGTGGTTCTTGGCCTCCGACATCGCGATTCCGGCCTGGCGTATCAGGTCCTCGGCGTTGAGGTGATGGTCGCGCGAGACGGTGACGCCGATGCTGCAGGAGCAGCGCAGCGCACTGGGACCGATCTCGTGGGGTTCGCCCAGGGCCTGGCGGATGCGCTCGCCCAGCGACTCGGCCTGCGCTGCGGCTTCGGCCTGGCGGGGACTCAGGTCGTCGAGCAGGACGGCGAATTCGTCGCCGCCCAGGCGCGCCACCGAGGCGCCGCTTTGCGTGAGCGCGGCCAGGCGCGCGGCCACCGCGCGCAGCAGGCTGTCGCCGGCGGTATGGCCCAGCGTGTCGTTGACCGTCTTGAACCGGTCCAGGTCGATCAGCAGCAGCGCGCAATGGCGCCCGGTGCGCGCGCACGAGGCCAGCGCCTGGCGCAGGCGATCGTTGAGCAGCTGGCGGTTGGCCAGGTCGGTGAGCTGGTCGTAGAAGGCGAGCCGGCGGATCTCGACCTCGGATTCCTTCTGGCGCGAGATGTCGATCAGGAAGGCGATCGTCACCGGGCCGTCGCGCAGCTCCAGGCGCTTGGCCGAGATGAACAGCGGGAATTGCGTGCCGTCGCTGCGCAGGCCCATGGTCTCGTAGACGTTCTCCACGGCTTCGCCGGCGATGCGCCGGCGGACCCGCCGCTCGGCTTCGGCCCGGCATTGCGGCGCTATCTGTTCGAGCAGCGAGCGCCCGCGTACCTGGCCGACGTCCTGGAAGCCGAAGGTCTGCAGGTACACGTCGTTGACGTCCATGGTGACGCCGTCGGCCGCGAAGGCGATGCCGATCGGCGACTGGCCGATGACGGCGCGCAGTCTTGTCTCGCTCTCGCGCAAGGCCTCCTCGGCACGGCGCCGCTCGGTGATGTCGGCGGCGGTGACGATCAGCTTGAGCACCTTGCCCTGCTGGTCGCGCAGCGTCGAGAACTGGCAATCCATGTAGCGCTGCGTGCCGTCCTTGCGCACGCACCATGCGTCCAGGCGCATGCTCTCGCGCGGACTCTGGTCCTCGCCGCCGGCGAACTGCCCGATCAGCCTGCGGATCTCGCCGCGGTCCTCGGGGCGCGTCAGCTCGCCCAGCCGCCGCGCGAACAACTCGGCCTTGCCGTAGCCGAGCGCCGCCAGCGCCGCCTCGTTGGCTTCGACGACGCGCTCCGTGACCGGGTCTATGGCCAGGATGGCCTGCGGCGTGTTCTCGAAGAGCGCGTGGAAGCGCGCCTCGGACAGGCGCAGCCGCTCCTTGCTCTGGCGCGCGGCCACCGCGCCGATGACGATCAGCATGGCGCTGAAGCCGACCGGTCCGAGTTCGATGAAGTCGAAGAACGCCAGGCGCGCGAGCACGCCCTGGGTCGCCGCCATGAGGAAGACGATTACCGCGGCCAGCATCCACGCGGCCTCCGCGTTGCGGCGCTGGCGGTACGTCGCCACCACCGATACAAGCACGTAGCCCAGGCCGGCGACCAGTGCGGTGGAGGTCGCGGGAACCCACCAGCCGGCATGGCCGCGGGCCCGGGTGACCACCTCGCCCCAGGGCAGTCGCAAGGCGTAGAGGCTGTCGATGCCGGCGAACTGCAGCCCGTAGGGCAGCAGCAGGTTGGCCAGCAGCAGCACGGCGTAGGCGGCGCTCAGCAGCGCCAGGAAAGCCCCCGGCCGCCGGCCCGCATCCAGGGCGACGAACCAGGGAAGCAGCGCCGATCCGGCGAGCATGGCGGCGATGTTCCATTTGAGCGCGGGCACGAACTCGGCGATCGAGGCCGCGTGCACCGTCATCGCCTGGAAGATAACGCCCGCGCTCAGGAACAGCGACATCGCGCACAGCAGCAGGTGCGGCCGGCTGTACGGCTTGCTCACGCCCAGCCCCAGGTGCTGGACGGCCGCGTAGCCGGTCACTCCTGAAATCACGAAGAACGCGGGGAAGACGATTTCCACCATCGGACTCTCAAGCAGCCACGGCGCGGCAGTCCATCTCCTGGGTAGGTTGACTAGTGTCCGTCCGGGCCGCGGCCGGCGCAAGGGTGAGTCTCGCGAATTGAACGGCGTTTGCCCCGCGTTTCGCGTGGCGCTGCGCTGCAGTCATCCGGAACGCCTGCTGCGGTGCAGCAGCCGCGCTCGCACTGCGCTGCGGCACCGGTCTGCCGCAATCAGCGCGAGGGGGCCGAGCAAGGCGCCCGTCAGCAGGCAGGCCCACAGCATTCGCAGTGGATCGGACCACAGGCGGTAGCCGGCATAGGGCAGCCCCACGAGCAGCAGCCAGGGCGCCGGATGCAGCGTGGCGAAGATCAGCAGCAGTCCGGTAGCGCGCGCTGCACGTCCGCTGTCCGGATCGGCGCGCGTGCGCAATGTGCGTACCAGGGTCCGCAGCCAGCGCTCGATCGGACCGTGGAGCAGCAGGCCGATAAGGCACCCGAGGCCGAGGGCGAAGACCGGCGGAATGGAGTCATGCACGGCTGATGCCCCCCGCGGCCGGCCCGCCCTCCGGCAGCGCGAGCATCACCTCGTTGCGGCGCAGGAACGGCAGGGTCCAGGGCGGATCGTAGAACGCGAAGGTCGGCGCCTCCGCGCTTTGCAGGTGCCGGGCGTCCAGGAACGCGCGCAATTGCGCGGTGTGGCGCTGCAGGCTCTGCTCGTCTGCCGATCCGGAGAACCGGATAACGGCGTAGCGCCGGGCGCCGATCGCGCGCAAGACCACCGCGCGGTTGTTTGGCTGCGGCAGCGTTGCCAGGGTGTAGCCGGCCGGCATGATGAAGCGCACGCGCCAGCGCAGGTCCGTGGTTTGACGGATCGGCGGTGCCGTCGACGCGATGGCTGCAATGGCCTGCTGCGTCACCGGCGCCGTCATTGCCACCTTCTGCGCGGCGACATTGTTGCCGAAGATGTAGTCGGCAACGATGCGGAATCCGCCATCGATCGCGGCGCGGCGTTCGCCACCGACCTCGGTCTCGGCAACGACCAGCGGCGGGTAGTCGCGCAGCTCGATGTCGTCATGGCGCTCGACGAGCGCGTAGCGCGGATGCTCGACGTCGCTCATCACCGGTCCTGCGAGGCACGCAACCAGCGCGAACACGCCCGCGATCGCCCAGCCCATCGGCCGCGCCTTCACCGCGCGGGCCGGCGCCCGGCGCCGCCGCCGGGATGCGCATCCTGCGCGCGATCGGGCGTCGGCACGAGGTCCGGCGTTGCAGCTCTGTTCATCTCGTGGTCTCCGTGGCGGGGGCAAGGACGGCCGCAGACCTGTTCAGCCGTAAAGTGTCACTGTTAAATGACATTGTCAATTGACAATACAAAATTACATGAGTAACGTGACCGACGGTAAGGGTATGAACCCATGCATGGCGCGCGACAGGGGGTGCAGGCGCATGCGCGCGGATGCCGCGGCGGCGCCGGTACCGGGCACGGCGCCTTCACCGGCAACGACGCTGCACGGTTCGCTCGAGGGCATTTTCCCTTTCATCGTCTGTGGGCCCAGCGATGATGGATCCTGTGCGGGAATCGCACGACTTTCGGCCTCGTAACGCTTGATCGCTATCTAAGGAGCATTTCATATGGCAGATGATCCAAACAGGGTCTGGCCGACAGGCCTGACGATTCCGGAGTCCGAGGAGCTACACAAGCATGTCATCGATGGCGCGCGGCTGTTCTTCGCCATAGCGCTGGTCGCGCACCTGCTGGCGTACATCTATTCACCCTGGCTGCACTGACGGGAAGCGACCATGAACCAAGGAAGAATCTGGTGCGTAGTAAATCCCACCGTCGGCCTTCCGCTGTTCCTGGGAACGGTGCTGGTGATCGCGCTGCTGGTGCACTATGCAGTGCTGTCGCACACGACGTGGTTCTCCGCCTACTGGCAGGGGGGCGCCAAGTCCCACGCCACGGCGGTCGCCGCGCCGCCCGCCGCCGGAGGGGCGACACAGTAAGTTCGACCACTGGTCGATGTTTCGTCGATGAACGGCAACGGGGCCCGGGTTCCACCGATCCCGTTCCCTGTTGCCCCCGCTGCCGTTTCCGCGAGTCGCCGCCGCCGCCATACGCCCGCCGCCATGAACAAGTACAGCCAGGGGCTCATGCGCCTGTGGACGAGCTACGGGTCCCGCTACCTGCCCTTCGCCGATGCGGCCAGCGAGGATCTGCCGCTGTCGCGGCTGCTGCGCCTGTCGCTGTTCCAGATCTCGGTGGGCATGGCCCTGGTCCTGCTGATCGGCACCCTCAATCGCGTGATGATCGTCGAACTGGGCGTGCCCGCCTCGCTCGTCGGCATCATGATTTCCCTGCCGCTGCTGTTCGCGCCGTTTCGCGCGTTGATCGGGTTCCGGTCCGACACGCATCGCTGCGCGCTGGGCTGGAAGCGCGTGCCCTTCATCTGGAAGGGCACGATGGTCCAGTTCGGCGGCCTGGCCATCATGCCCTTCGCGCTGCTGGTGCTCTCCGGCGGCGGCAATGCCGGGCAGGCGCCGGTCTGGGTCGGGTGGCTGGGCGCCGGCCTGGCCTTCCTGCTGGTGGGCGCGGGCCTGCACACCACGCAGACCATCGGACTGGCGCTGGCCACGGACCTGGCGCCGGTGGAGTCGCAGCCCAAGGTCGTGGGCCTGATGTACACCATGCTGCTGCTGGGCATGATCGCCAGCGCCCTGGCCTTCGGTGCGGCACTGGCCGACTTCTCGCCGTTGCGCCTGGTGCGCGTGATACAGGCTTCGGCCGTGGCCACCATGGCGCTCAACGTGGCCGCCTTGTGGAAGCAGGAGGCGCGCCGGCCCCGCCGCGGTGCGCCCGAAGCGCACGCCGATCCGGGCTTCGCCGCATCCTGGGCGCGCTTCCGCAACGGCGACAACGCGTTGCGCCGCCTGCTCGCGGTGGGCCTGGGAACCATGGCCTTCAGCATGGAGGACGTGCTGCTCGAGCCGTACGGCGGGCAGATCCTGCACCTGACCGTCGGCACCACGACCAAGCTCACGGCAACGCTGGCCATCGGCGGCCTGCTCGGCTTCGGACTGGCCTCGCGGGTATTGAGCCGCGGCTACGACCCGGCGCGCATGGCCGGCAACGGCGCCCTGGTCGGCATTCCGGCCTTCCTGCTCGTGATCGGCGCCGCGCCGTTGCAGGCCGCCTGGCCGTTTGCGCTGGGCACCCTGCTCATCGGCCTGGGCGGAGGACTATTCGGCCACGGCACCTTGACGGCGACGATGAACCACGCGCCCGCCAGCCAGCGCGGCCTGGCGCTGGGCGCCTGGGGCGCGGTGCAGGCATCGGCCGCGGGACTCGCCGTCGCCCTGGGCGGGGTCATCCGCGATGTCGTGGCGGCGGCCGCCGCGGCCCATCCCTTGCTGCCCGCGATCGGCGCCGCGGCCACGGGCTACACCGCCGTATACGCGATCGAGCTGGCGCTGCTGCTCGTCACCGTCGTGGCGATGGCGCGGCTGACGCGGCCGCAGCATCCACCGGGCAGTGCCGCCGGCCGCGCCGCCGCGCCGCACGAGGCCCTGGTGGTCCAGGAATGAGCTGAGCCCGCGGC
>Ga0181525_10004219_pt1 | contig 11097 bp, 9 predicted proteins | sample PEATcosm2014_Bin_48_FD_121100 | JGI IMG/M metagenome (GOLD analysis project Ga0181525, IMG submission 121100) | Peatland microbial communities from MTU Mesocosm Facility, Houghton, MI, USA - PEATcosm2014_Bin06_10_metaG | ecosystem: Environmental > Terrestrial > Soil > Wetlands > Peat | place... | reverse complement strand
TCCAGGTCGGAGGGCAGCAACGTCCGCACATACTCCCAGTCCTCGTCGTGAAGTGTCGATGCCTGCATGCATCCATGCTATGCCATAACCCAAAAAAACTCAATCCTTATTTTAACGCCTATGGCGGACCGGGGGGTCCGCCCCACAATTCAAATAAAGGAGTAGAATTGATCCATGCTACGACCCGCTGCTTTGCTCTGTCTCGGCCTCTGGGTCCTCCTGGCTGGCCAAACCCCGCCGCCTCCGCAGTCCAGCGAAGAGGTGAGTACCCATGATACCCCCGCGACTTTCCGGACTAAAGTCAATCTGGTGCTGGTTCCGGTGGTGGTCCGCGACCGTCAGGGAAAGGTGGTCGGCGATCTGAAGAAGGAAGACTTCCATCTCTTCGACAATGGCAAGCCGCAGACGATTTCCTCCTTTTCCGTCGAAACGCTCGCCAGCCAGACAGTTGCGCCGATCAAGGCCGAGACGCCGCCCGCGCTGAGCGGCGAGGAGGAGCCCGCGATAACCAACCCGGCCGACGTTCCCAAGCGTTTCGTGGTGTACTTCTTCGACGATGTGCACATCCTGCTGAGCGATCTGATGCAGGTCCGCAACGCCGCCGAACGCCACATGAACGAATCGCTGGTACCCACCGACCGCGCGGCCATCTACACCACATCCGGCCGGACCAGGCTCGATTTCACCGACGATCGCGCCAAGCTGCATGCCACGCTCCTTAGCCTGACTCCGCAGCCTCTGGGCCGTGCCGCGGGTCAGTTGTGCCCGGATATCAGCTACTACCAGGCGAACCTGATCTTCAACCAGATCGATCCGATGGCCACCCAGGCCGCTGTGGCGGACGCCATGGCCTGCATGTATCTGGACCCGTCCGACCCGTCCGCCACGTCAATCGCGCGATCGGCGGTAACCGCGACGGCTTCGCAGGTGTATCAGAATGGCGACACCGAAAGCCGCGTCTCTCTTCAAACGCTGGCGGAGGTGATCCGCCGGGTGTCCGCCATGCCAGGGCAGCGAACCGTCATCCTTATTTCTCCGGGGTTCCTGACGTTACCCGATCTGTTCCAGGACAAGGCCGGGCTCATCGACCGCGCCATACGATCCAACGTCATCATCAGCTCGCTGAATGCGCGCGGGCTGTACACCGTTGTTCCGGGCGGCGATGCCGCCCAGCCCAATCCCCAGAGCGCCACCGGGGCGATGATGCGCGCTCAATATTTCACGGCCAGTGCACTGGCCGAGGAAGATGTGCTCGCCGAACTGGCGTATGGCACAGGCGGCACCTTCTTTCACAACAACAACGACCTGGTGGAGGGATTCAAGCGGGTGGCCGCGCGTCCGGAATTTGTTTACGTGCTGGGATTCTCGCCGCAGAACCTGAAGCTCGACGGCCGGCTGCACTCGTTGAAGGTCATGCTGGGCAGCCCCAACAAGCTTGAATTGCAGGCGCGCAAGGGTTACTATGCACCTCAACATCTGGCCGATCCGGCCGAAACGGCCAAGCAGGAAATCCAGGATGCGCTCTTCTCGCGCGAGGAACTGCGCGATATCCCGGTGGTGATGCGCACCCAGTTTTTCAAGTCGGATGCGGAAAATGCGCGCCTCGCGGTGATGGCGCGCGTGGATGTGAAAAACCTGCATTTTCGCAAGGAAAATGGCCGCAACCACGACGACCTGACCGTCGTTTCCGGTCTTTTTGACCGGAATGGGAATCTGGTATCGGGAAATTCCAAGACGGTCGAAATGCGCCTGAAGGACCAGACCCTGGAAACCAGGTTAAACTCGGGAATTACGGTGAAAAGCAGCTTTGATGTGAAGCCGGGCAGTTACATGATCCGGCTGGTGGTCCGGGACTCCGAAGGACAACTGATGGCAGCCGCCAATGGCACTGTCGATATTCCGATGAATTGAGGTATAAAATGCAACTTCGCAGCGTGTTACTGATAGCAGCCGCGGTCGGCGCCGCCGGCGCGGTGGCGCGTGCACAGGACGCCAATGCCCAGGCTCCCGGCGGCGTGCCGGTGATCAAATCCGAGACGCGCGTGGTTCTGGTGGATGCGGTGGTCACCGACAAGAAGGGGCAGTATGTCCGCGATCTCCAACAGAAGGACTTTAAGGTCTGGGAAGACAACAAGGAACAGAACATCACCAGTTTTTCGTTTGAAGCCGATCCTAACTCGCCGAATAATACGCAGAAGCACTATATGGTGCTGCTGTTCGATAACTCCACCATGGATTATGGCGAACAGGCTCGCGCGCGCCAGGCCGCGGCAAAATTCATCGACGCCAATGCGGGCCCGAACCGCTTGATGGCTGTCATGGAATACGCCGGCGGGATCACCGTGGCGCAGAACTTCACGGCGGACGCCGACCGGCTGAAGAAAGTGGTTTCCGGAGTCAAGTTCTCGCCGGTTTCGCCCAATGAGCCGGTGCAAGTGGCATCCACGGGCATGCCGAATCTGGGCAGGGCGGAGGCGGCTTTCGGCGTTTGGGACGAGTTGCTGGCAGTGCGCAGCGTGGCCAAGTTGCTGGCGCCGGTGCCCGGCCGCAAGATGGTCGTCTTGCTGACTTCCGGTTTTCCGTTGAACCCCGAGATCATGTCGGAGCTGACCGCCGTGATTGCCGAGTGCAATCGCGCGAACGTGGCCATCTATCCCATCGATGTGCGCGGCCTGGTGGCCGCCATGCCAGCCGGCATGCCAGCGGGACCCACCGGCGCGAGCCTGCGGTCCCCGTCGACTCGTCAACTCGTGGAGCTGGTTCCCGCTTCTTACAGCCCCGCGACGGCAATGGGCACGGCGTTCTTCCAGCATGGGGGCGGGGGCGCCCCGGGCGGCGGCGCCGGCGGTTCGGGTGGCCACGGCGGCAGCGGTGGCACGGGCGGCGGTACGGGTGGTGGCGGCGGTAAGGGCGGCACCGGCGGCACCGGCGGCACGGGCTCGGGCGGCAAGGGTGGGGGCGGCGGCACCACCGGCACCAACGGCAATCCCAACAACTCGCTCAACCCCAATACCTTGAATCCGTTCAACCAGTCCCGTATGCTGATTCCGCAGCTCCCGGCCAGCGCCACCACCAACCAGCAGGTCCTTTTTGCGCTGGCGGATGGCACTGGCGGTTTCGTGATCGTGAACACCAACGACCTTTTAGGCGGCCTGGAAAAAATCAGCAAGGAGCAGGACCAGTTCTACTTGTTGGGCTACACTCCGCCCGAATCGAAGGAAGGAAGTTGTCATTTCCTGAAGGTGAAACTGGACCGGCCCGGAACCTCGGTTCGCTTCCGCAGCGGGTATTGCAATGTGAAGCCCGCGGACGTGTTGATGGGGAATCCGGTGGAGAAGGATCTGGAAAACCGCGTGGCCGGCTCGGCGCCCGGAGTTCCCGGCGCCAGCATCGAAGCCCCGTTCTTCTACTCGGGGACGAACACGGCGCGCGTGGATGTGGCGCTCGGCATTCCGACGCAAAGCATCAAGTTCGAAAAGTCTCACGGGAAATTTAACGCCGAAGTGAATATCCTGGCCATCGCCTACCGCCCCGACGGCAGTGTGGCGGCGCGCTTCAGCGACAACAAGAAGATTGAAGTGGAGAACAAGAAGGAGCTGGAGGCCTTCAACGAGCGGAACTACTACTATGATGGCCAGTTCGATATCGCCTCCGGCCAGTACACGTTGAAGGCGGCCTTCAGTTCCGGTGGCGCGAGCTTCGGCAAAGTGGAGACGCCGCTGACTGTGGAACCCTACGACAGCAAGCAATTCGGCCTGAGCGGCCTGGCGCTGAGCAAGGACCTGCGCCGCGCCGCCGACGCGGGCTCGGACCTGGATGCGGTTCTGCTGGAAGGGCGCACGCCACTGGTGGCGCAAGGATATCAGTTCGCGCCCGCCGCGCTGTACCGCTTCAAGACCACGGACCGCGCCGCCTTGTACACCGAGATCTACGAACCCCACGCGGGCGATAAGACGCCGCCCATCATGGGAATTCAGCTTCGCGTGGTCGATCGCAAGACGCAGGAAGTGAAGGTGGATTCCGGGATGGGCGCCGTAAGCAACCAGATACGCGCCGGAAACGCGGTGATTCCGATCGGGCTCAAATTACCCTTGGATAAGCTCACTCCGGGCGCTTATCGGGTGGAGGTGAAAGCCATCGACTCGTTGAACGGCTCGAAGACGCGCGCGGCGGACTTCGACGTGGAGTAACCACGGATGAACAAAGATAAACACAGATAAGCACAGCCGCCGATCGCGTTTTTATCTGTGTGCATCTGTGTCCATCTGTGGTTCCAGCTTTGCGTGTTCGGTTTTTTCGGTACAATGCCCTTATGAAGCTCTGGATAGCGGCGTTCGCGGCATTGCTGCCCGCCTTGGCGGCAGCTCCGGATACGATTCACGGCAACGCATTGGGAGACCCGCATGCCCCGGTATTGATCGAGGTCTTCAGCGACTTCCAGTGTCCGGGCTGCAAGCGGTTTCACGATGAAGATCTGCCGCAACTGGTCAAGGATTACGTGACTCCGGGCAAGGCGTACCTGGTGTATCGCTACTTCCCCCTGCAGATGCACCCCTACGGCCGCAAGGCCGCCGAGCTGGTCTGCGCGTGCGCGCAGTTGGGCAAGTACGAGCAGGCCGCCGACCTCTTGTTCGCCACGCAGACCGCCTGGTCGCAGGACGGCAAGCTCGACGAAACCGTCGCCACCGTGCTCACCGCCGCCGAGCGCAAGAAGATCCCGGCGCTGATCAAAAGCCCGGCCGTGCAGAAGCCCATAGAGGGCGATCTGGCCGAGGGCGCCGCGCTCGGAGTGCAAGGTACACCCACCGTGATGGTGACTTACAAATCGAAACGGTACCCACTAGTGGGGCAAGGTCTGTTCAAGTACAAATGGATCAAGGACACGCTTGATGACCTTCTTAAATAGTAAGTCGCCGGCCGGCATCCTGGCATTGATCCTGCGCGTGGTATTGGGCGCCGTATTCATCGTGGCCGCCTGGATGAAGCTGCGCGAGCCGTGGGCCATGTTCGCCATGGCCATCGATTCTTACCAGATCCTGCCGGACTGGGCCGTGGAACTGGTGGCGCGCACGCTGCCCTGGTTCGAGCTGCTGCTGGGAGTTTGGCTCATCGCAGGTTTGTGGCGCCGTCTTTCGACGCCCGTGGCATCGCTGCTGCTTGTGGTATTCTTCGTCCTGATGGTCCGGGCGATGATTAAGGGCATGCAGATCGATTGCGGATGCTTCGGGCCTGGCGACCGGCTTTCCTGGGTCACACTGGTGCGCGATGGCGCGATGCTGGCAAGTTCGTTGTTCGTTACCGTGGCGGCGTTCCGGACGGGCGGCCTGGGATTCGGCCATCCCGCTCGATGAAGTTGCCCCTGGCTATTATTGGCCTTCTTCCGTGGGTTTGCGCGGCTTTTGCGCAAGTCACGCAGCCCGCGGATGCATTGCCAAAAATACCGGCCCCATCCGGCCCATTTGGCATTGGACGGGTCGGTTATGACTGGGTAGATCCATCGCGCCCAGACCCGTATTCCAGCGATCCGAAAGCGCATCGTGAGCTGATGGTCTACTTCTGGTATCCGACCTCCGAAAAGCCGGCGGATGCCGAGGGCGCATATCTGCCCGGCGCGCAGCGGATGGATGCACTGCCTGAGATTCAAAGCCGGATGAGCCATGAGTTTGGCAAGAGTTGGGCGGGGATGATTTCGGGGGCGATATCCTCGCATGCAGTGGAGCGTGCGCCCGTGTTAAGGAGTCCGCGGCGCTTGCCTGTGGTCATCTTCTCCCATGGACTGGGCAGCACCGGTTTCAACTACACCTGTCTGATCGAAGAACTGGTGAGCCGGGGATATGTGGTTGCATCCATCGAGCACACATACACTGCTATAGCCGTGTGGTTCCCGGACGGAAGAGTTGCGCCCTGGCACAAAGACACTCCGCCCGCGGGACTCACTTCCGCGGAAAGCTTCAAGTGGATGATGACGCATACCCAGGAGGCGATCAGCGAGGGAGCGGCGGATGTTCGCTTTGTGCTCGATCGCCTTATGCAAGCAAACGGCAAGGCCAAAGAGTTTCTGCTCGCCGGGCGGCTCGACCTGGACCGTGTTGCCGCGATGGGTCACTCGGCCGGCGCCGAATTCGCGGCGCGCGCCTGCCAGCTCGACCGGCGCTTCAAGGCATGCGTCGATCTGGATGGAGGCATGGTTCCAATAGCTGCGCTTCCCGAGTATCCCGATGGCGCAACGCAGAAACAGCCTCTTCTCTTCCTGGAAGCCTACCATCCCGAATCCCAGATGGCCGGGACGCCGGCGGAGCATGGCGCTTATTTCAGGAAGAAGGAAGAGCAGTTGCAGACTCTTCGCCCCGGCAGCTACGATGTTACGCTGAAATCGCCCGGTATTGCGCACCCGAGCTTTAGCGACTATCCGCTGTTTTTCGCGGGGAGGGATGGATTCCCCGAGACTACCGTGGTGCTGCATAATCACGATCTGATCGAGAAATATGTGCGTGAATTTCTCGGTAAGACCCTCAGGCAAGAAAACGCGCCGCTGCTGGATAGCGGCAATACCACGGAAGCCACGGTGAAAGCATATGGCCGCTGAACGGAGTCACGCGGGCTGAGCGGCGCCTGGGCCTGGCACGGCCTTCAGCCTGGGAATGCGGCTTTCGGCGGGCGGCAGGGCGGGGAAGTCGGTATAGGCTCCCGCCTGGTACCAATAAGCCACGGAAAAGAAATTATCGGCGCGGTGGTTGGCGTGGCCGTGCTCGATGGTGTACTTCAGATACTTCGAGAACGTGATCGGATTGTCGGCGTGCCAGCGGTATAAGCAGTAACGTCCTCCGGCGCGTTCCGGATCGACGATGAGCGGCGCGCCATTGTAGAGATGCGCGAAGGGCACGGCGCCGTCGCGGCCGCCGAAATCCCACGCGCCGTTGAAATAGTCCTCTGTTCCGGTTCCGGTGATTGTGGGGTGGTTTTCGTCGTCCACGAACACCATCTCGTCGCCTTCGCCCATCCAGTAATCCTGGTTCTGCAGGACGCCCAGGGTCACGCCCATCAGGTGGCCGCGGCCGCGGGTTTCGGCAAAAACGTAGTTGTCTTTTCCATCCAGATTCTTCAGCTTGTCGGCGTCGCCGTTGGTGCGCCAGTCGTTCGTGGTGGGCGTGTTGGGCGTCGCCTGGCGGTACTGCGCGTGGAAGTAGAGCACTTCGTCCGGCAGCGCGGGCACGATCTGGTAGTCGACGTTGGAGTAGAACGCGCCCACGCTGCGCGTGCTCTCGTTGGTGGCGGTGATGCGCGCCGACTTCCGGAAGGGCATGGCGAAGTAGCAGTTCAGCGCCTTCACCGAGGAACAATTCAAAAACGCCGACTGGTAGACGAAATATTGCCCCAGGTTCAGCCCGAAGAAATCGCCCACCGGCACTTCCACGCTGGGCTTGGCCTGGCGATCCCAGTAGATGCGGATCACGATCTCCTTCAGGTGATTGGAACTCTGCGCGGCGATCGTAAACCAGATATGTGTGATCACGCCCGGCCCCTCAGAGGCGAATAGCTCGCGCGTGGCGCCGGGCTGGATTGGCCAGGAGTCGGCATTGCCGCCCGTGCGATCGAAACTGGATTGCTTCAGCGAACGGTAATTCTGGGCGCGCGCGTAATGCGGCAGGAATTCATAATCGCCGGCCGGGCCTCGGCCCGTCTGCGCGCTCGCGGACGACGCCGCGGCCGACAGTCCCGCCAATCCCGCCAGCCGCTGCAAGAAGCCGCGGCGCGGGGCAATTTCGGATGACATCGTAGTGTTCTCCTTCGGATTTTGAGATCGAAGGGGGATTATACCGTGGGGCGACCTTGCAAGGGGACGCGCCAATCGTGTCACGGTGGCAGCGGTGTGGCTCCCTCGACCAGGCTAATGATTTCAGACTAGAGCCTCCGCAGCCCCGTCGCCATCCCGTCGGTAGAGTATTTTCTGCCCGTAAGAACCGGGCTCCCGTCCCCACCGGGCCCAAATCTACCGAATCGACGGTATATGATCGAAGAAGCCAAGCTGGTACGTTACCTATGGAGCCTGAGGAAACCCAAGACGCCGTGGTTCCCAATCGGAGCGGGCAGCCCCTGCAATGGGGCGCCCAAGTCGTGCTGCTGGCCGGCTTTGGCGGCATGCTGGGACTGATGCTGTTCGCCGGAATCGGCTCGCTCCGCGCCTTGGGCCAAGTTCAGTCGCGCAACGTCCAGATCCGCCGGACGTTTCTGTTGCGCAATCGCGCCCTGGAGGAGATCCGCTCGGCGCTCTACCAGTCCGGCACCTTCACCCGCGATTTTCTGTTGGAACGGGATGCCGCGCGCGCCGAAACGTATCGCGCCAGCCTGCAAAAAGTGCGCGCCGAAATGGATGCGGCCTTGCTGCGCTACGCGCAGTCGCTGGATGCCGGAGAACAGGCGCCGTTTCAAGCGCTGGAGGCCCGCATCGCCGATTATTGGAAACTGCTCGACCCCATTTTCCATTGGGATGCCAAGGAAAAGCTGGCCCGCAGCGGACCTTTCATGCACCAGGAGCTTTTCCCGCGACGCGCCACTACGCTCGAAATTGCCGATCGCATCGGCGCAGTGAACGAGCGCGAACTCAACAACGGCGATGAGAGCCTGAAAGCTATCTTCGACCAGTTTCGCAATCGGCTGGGATGGATGCTGGCCATTACGCTGGGCATCGGCGCGCTGCTGGCCGTGGCGACTACGCTGCACATCGTCCGCCTGGCGCGCGATGCCGATTTGCGCTACCGCCAGGTGATCCTGGCCCAGGGCAAGCTGAAAGAACTTTCGGCGCGGCTGGTGGAGGCGCAGGAGGACGAGCGCCGCGCCATCTCCCGGGAGTTGCACGATGAAGTCGGCCAATCCCTGAGCGCGCTGTTGATGGAACTGGGCAATTTGGGAGCAGTCGCGCCCTTCGATGCGGAGCTGCGCGGGCACCTCGAGTCCATCCGCAAGCTGGCCGAGAGCAGCGTGCATGTGGTGCGCAACATGGCGCTGCTGCTGCGTCCCTCCATGCTGGACGATCTGGGCCTGGTGCCAGCCTTACAATGGCAGGCGCGCGAGATTTCCAAGCGCACCGGCATGGCCGTCACGGTGGACGCGGGGAGCGTAGCCGACGATCTGCCCGAAGAGCACAAGACCTGCATCTATCGCGTGGTGCAGGAAGCCCTGCACAATTGCGCCCGGCACGCCCGCGCGCGCAGCGTGCGCATCGAGGTGGTGCAGGAGAGCGAGCGCATCCGCCTGAGCGTGATCGACGACGGCCAGGGGTTCGACAGCGCGCACACGCGCGGCCTGGGTTTGCTGGGCATGGAAGAGCGTGTGACCCACCTGGGCGGCCGTTTCCAATTGCAGTCCGAGCTTGGCCGGGGCGCGCGACTGCGCATTGAGATCCCCCTGGCTCCACGGCCCCTGGTGGCCATCGCATGAACCCCGTGCGCATCCTGCTGGCCGACGACCACATTGTCATGCGCAACGGCCTGCGCCTGCTGCTGGAACGCCAGCCGCATCTGCAGGTGGTGGGCGAAGCGGCGGACGGCCGCCAGGCGGTGGCGCTCAGCGAAACGGCCAATCCCGATGTGGTCGTGATGGATATCGCCATGCCCAACCTGAACGGCATCGAGGCCACCCGCCAGATCGTCAACCGCAGTCCGCGCACGGCCATAGCCATCCTCAGCATGCACTCCGACGAGAGTTACGTCATCCGCGCGTTGAAAGCCGGCGCGCGCGGCTACCTGTTGAAGGACTCCGCCGAGGCCGACCTGCTGGCGGCCGTCCGCGCGCTGACCGAGGGCAAGTCTTTCTTCAGCCCCGCTATCAGCAAGATCTTGGTGGAAGATTACATGCGCCAGTTGGAGAGCCGCGGCGTGGAGGACACCTACGATCTGCTCACCAATCGCGAACGCGAGATCCTGCAGCTTCTGGCGGAAGGCCGCACCAACAAAGAGGTGGCCAACATGCTGAACCTCAGCCTGTATACGGTGGAGACGCATCGCACGCACATCCTGCAAAAGCTGAACCTGCACAGCGTGCCCGAGCTGATTTTGTATGCCGTGCGGAAGGGGATCATTGCCTGACCTAAGCCCGCCAAGAACGGCTAAGGTGGGTTTGAGAGAACCAGCCATGCGACTGAATGTCCCTCCCGATCTTGAAATGCTGATCAATCAACGGCTTTCCAGTGGCGCCTATGCGAGCGCGGAAGACGTTTTGCGCCGTGCTCTCGAGGTTCAGGACGCCGAAGAGAATTGGACCGACGAGGAACGCCGGGCACTGTCGGCGCATATCGAGGAAGGGTACTTACAGGCCGAGCGCGGTGAACGCATCGACGGCGATCAAGCGCGGCGTGAAATCGAGGCGATGAAAGACAACTGGCGGCAGGAAGGCGCCCGGAAGCAATGAGCGTTTATGCTCTCACACCTCTCGCCAAAGCCGACATCTTCGACATCTGGTCCCATATTGCTGACGACAGCGAGGACGCCGCGAACCGCGTGCAACAGGCGAATCCAAAGCGTCCTCGTGGACCGCGGCATCGCCGAAGGGCTCGCAGATATCAAGAAAGGGCGGGTGTATGGACCTTACCGCACCGTCCCGGATGCCATGAGGGCATTTCGAGCGAGGCAAGTAACATCACCGCCCGGAGATCGCCGCGCACCCGGTATGAACATCCGCGTGCGATCATGATGGCTTGAGCCCACTGTTCTTGGTTCTGCTGACCCCCTTCATCGCCGCCGACGCCAACGGCGCAGCCCGCGAACTCGCCCGCACCGTGGCGACGGCCGTCGCGCATGAAGCGGTGACCGTAAGTTTGAAGAACCTATCGTCGCTCAGCCCCGCGGATGCCGCCGAAATCCGCCGCGAGTTCGAGTCTGAGTTAAAGGCGCCGGGACCACCGGCGGCGGAAGTCCAGCTAAGCATCTCCGAGAATCTGGCCGAATTCCTCCTGGTGGCGGAAATTCGCCGCAATGGCGAGCGCCAGGTGCTGCTGGAATCCTGGCCGCGCACGCCAGCCGCGTCCGCCCCACAGAATAATCCGGCGCGCGTGACGCTCGAAAAGAAGCTGATGTGGGAGCAGGATCAACCCATCCTGGA
>Ga0181525_10004217_pt1 | contig 11102 bp, 11 predicted proteins | sample PEATcosm2014_Bin_48_FD_121100 | JGI IMG/M metagenome (GOLD analysis project Ga0181525, IMG submission 121100) | Peatland microbial communities from MTU Mesocosm Facility, Houghton, MI, USA - PEATcosm2014_Bin06_10_metaG | ecosystem: Environmental > Terrestrial > Soil > Wetlands > Peat | place... | reverse complement strand
TGTTCGTCCGCCGCCGAGACGTTGCGCGGATCAAGCAGGCGGTTCGAAACCTGGGGTACACGCTTCGGCTGGCAATTCCTGACGATGCCGAGGAGGACTACATCAGTTCTGGATACGAGTGGACCTTCGACAGTCCCGCCGGCAAAAATCTTCTCGAATTGCAGTGGGCTCTGCAGCCCCGCTTCTATGCCGTTGATTTCGACATGGAAGGCCTGTTCGAGCGGGCGATGACTGCTTCGGTGGCCGGACGCGTTATGAAAACGCCTTCCGCCGACGATCTGCTGCTGGTGCTCTCGTTGCATGCCGCGAAACACGTCTGGGGACGACTGATCTGGCTCTGCGATATCGCGCAGCTGTTGAAGCAGGGGAAGTTGAACTGGAAATGGATCGACGCCCAAGCGCGAGAACTTGGCATCGAGCGAATTCTGCACGTCACGCTGCGGTTGACGAACCTCTTCCTGGCAACCCCCATACCTGCACCCGCGGAGGATGCGGTTGGCGCCGACCGCTCGGCGAAGGACTTGGCCGAAGAAGTCGCTGCCGGCGTGATGCGCGGCGTGTCCTATGAGGAAGCGCAGGTCTCCTATTTCCACCTCATGATGCGGCTCCGCGAACGTCGAGCCGACCAGCTCCGCTTCCTGCTGCGCCTCACTTTGACCCCGGGGCCGGGCGAGTGGGAGACGATGCGCTTGCCCCGCGCTGCATTTCCTCTTTATCGCGTGGTGCGGCTGGCGCGGCTCGCGTCCAGATTCGCTCGTGGTTAAGATGAAGCGAAGAGACACAGATGGGCCTCTGGGGATGGTCTCTGCCCGGCTGAACTACTCCGAGGCTCTGGCTGCTTTGGTTTTTTGTCGTTTCTGCGCGCCGCGCGTCGCTGCATCTGTGTGCAGCCAGTTGTCCAAAGCGCGCGCGAGGAGTTCGATTTCCTGCCGACATCTTCTCATCTCCCGAAACACTTGCAGAGATTGGTGGATCTTCTGTTGTTTCTCGTGCACGTAAGTTTCGTGACGTTTGCGGATGAAGGATTCAAGCGCTTCCGCCACCGCTTCCGGCTCCGTCCGAACGGCGCAGAATTCGAGTCCGAAACAAAAGCCTGTGCGACTGCGCACCACCCCGGCCACGCGGACCTTCTCCGGGGTCTGAAACTCCACCTCCATCAGATCGCCTGGCCGCAGGTTGACCCCGCCGTAAAGCTCCATACCCGCTCGGCTCAGCTCGCAGACCAATCCGGGCACGGTCACGTTTTCGGCGCCAAGTTTGGCCTGGATCAGAATCGGCAGGTACACATGAAATCGGGGCCAGCGACGAGTGTTGATCGAGGGCATCTTGAGGTGGTTGTCATCAAACCCAATCTACGTGCTCAATCTGTTCCGGCAACTGTTTATTTCAGAAAGCCGAAGTGCAGCAGGTAGGCCGCCGTGGCCAGACCGATGGTGAGCAGGCCAACCGCTCCCGCCAGCTTAAAGCGCCAGGGCCGAGGCTCTTTGCGCTGTGCCGACGCGGCACGCAGTTTCTCAATCCAATCCTGTTCGGATTTGTTCTGATTGGAGCGCTCCCAAATGAGCGATCCCAGCCGGCGCTGATCCGCGGCCGCGATCGAAACGAAACGGAATGGTTGCAGCTCCCGGCTCACCGGGTGCAACATCTCTGCGCCGGCGAGCACCGAGCCGGTCTCGGTCATGAACATCACCTTTACCTGCGATCCCTGGTCGACCGGCTTGGGTACGGAAAGCAGGCCACCCGTCAGCGAAATTACCTGAAGGTGGGCACTGGTGCGTTGACCATCTGGGAACCGCAGCACAGCCGGAGTATTCGCCTCCAGCTGCGCCCGCGGGACACGCCACTGCGAATGGGTTAGGGGAAGGCCGCTCATACCGGACCAGTATCAGGTGGCGCAGTTACCAACAGAAGATTACCTAGGTGCCACTTCAGGTCTCGTTACCGGCACAAAGGTCATAGCACTTTGAATAAAGTGTTGAAGAGAGTGCGAATACCATTTGGCGTGTGTTCGCCTCGGGAATTTCGGGTCAGCCTTCCCGGATTGCTTTAATTTCTATTTTGAGATTGATTCCGCGCGGATCTCAGAGTCCAACGCATTTCGTTCTGCTGTCTCTTTCTTTTGCCCGCGCGCTCACTGGTTACACTTTAAGCACCTTTGAATTTTATTGCACGAAAGTGCTTTGATCTTTGCAAAATCGTCTACATTCTAATCTGTGCTTCCGTAGGTTCAGGGTCTTGGCCATGTTGACACACATGAAGAGCGATGCAACTCGTGGTTTGGTAGCCGTCGTTCTGTGGTTCGCCCTGCTCCTCTCGATGTACGGGCAGACCGCAACTGCTGGCGCCAGTTTCGGACAATCCTTCAGCAAATGGCTGCGCAAATACTGCGATCAGCACTGCTCGGATGACAACAAGGTGGTGGCTGCGGCGAATGAGTTCGTCGCGCATCACAAAGACTTCATGCCTTCGCCCGACAATGCTCATGTGGTCGCCATGTACATCGAAGCCAACAAACTCGATCCGCGCGACGGCAAGTCGTATGAGAAGGCATACAAGGACCTGAAAAAGGAGGGTCAGCTGGAACTGTATTCGAAGTAAACCGCGTTCTACCTACACCTTCGCTAGAATGGCTTTCTTGATACGCCTGATTTTGGCCTCGTCGCGCTTGTAGAAAGTCCACTTCTTGATTCGCTTGGAGCGGGTCAGCCCAGCTTGGCACAGAATCTTCATGTGTTCGCTCGTCGTCGGTTGACTTACGCGAAGCTTGCGCGCGATCGAGCAGCCACATACGCCATCCTTCACCAAATCGCCGTCAACTTGGGGAGGGAAATGCCTGGTCGGGTCCTTTAGCCACTCGAGAACCTGTAGTCTGCGCCCGTTCGCGAGAGCCCGGATTGCAACAGTCGATATCATATCTACGATCGGAGAACCCCTGATTATGATAACAGCCTAGGCTGGGCAGGAAAGGCTGTGGGCGTGAGCCCCTTCGACATCTGCAATCTTTTTTACGGCGCCATCCAATGTGAATATAAGTTCGTCAGTTAGCTAAATATAATTAGAAAGACCGTCGTTGACAGCTCCAGGGCGGGACGCCAAAGCATCTACTGGGAACCAGCAGCCGCCTGCTCGACCCTGTGCAGAAGCGTGTCCAGATCGGCACGCGAAAAGTAACGCCCGGCCAGCACGACACTCTCGATTCTCCGCGTGTTGCGGATATCGTCCAGTGGATTGGCGTCGAGCAATACCAGATCGGCTCGTCTGTCTTTCTCAATTGTGCCGGTGTCCGGTAATCCCAGGTAGCGGGATGGATTCAGGGTCGCCGTCTGAAGCGCCTCCATGGGGGTAAATCCCGCTTTCACAAACAGAGCCAGTTCTTCGTGCAAACTGAACCCCGGATAAACACGAACTCCGGCTGCGGTGTCGGTTCCTGCCAGGAACGGCACGCCTGCCCGATGCATCTCGCCCACTAGATCCAGCTCCTTTTGCACAAACCTTTCCCGGTCAGAAAGCGGATCGCTTGACCAATGCTTGGTGATATCTGAAGTGAACATAGGCCAGGTGCGTTGCTTCCACGCAACGGGTGCATATTTCTCAAGCGGATCGGCATCAGCGTTGGTCTGTTCGATCAGCCACTCGCCGTGTTCCCAGTACAGTGTCGGCACTTGCCAGGTCTGGTTCTTGACGAACAGCGCAATCAGCGCCTTGGCGCGCACCGGATCGTAGGTGGCGAGGAATCGTCCCCGCCCCGGGCCCCTTGGCTGCTTCATCAATTCATCTTCGATGGTCGAGCAACCTTCAAATACTCCAGTCAGGTGCTCAATACTCTTCTGGCCGGCGTTCGAGGCCTCTTCTGCCCGCACTGCATCGGGGACGTGTCCGGCGAATACGATTCCCAGCTTCTTTGCTTCATCGGCGGCGGCGAAGTAGCCGTCGCGCGGAATCAGCGACTGAATCTTGATGAAATCAGCGCCCCCCTTGGTAAGTTCATCCACTACTCTGCGTCCGTCGGCCGCGTTGCTCACCGGCGCGGAACTGGGGAACTGCGGAACGGGGCCGTCAAGCATCGGCCCAGCAATCACCATGCGCGGGCCGAGCATCTTCCCTTCGGCGATGTCGGAGCGCCACTTTTTCAGGGGTTCCAGATCTCCGCCCATATCACGCACGCCGGTGATCCCGTTGGCCACAAAGAGTAGTGGGATGATCTGTTCATCCCGCGGCAGCCAGGCTCCGAAAATCTCGTGCACGTGCATATCCCAGAGACCGGGGATCAGGTATTTGTCGCGAGCTTCCACGGTGTGGGCGTCCTTCGGAATCCACACACGCCCGCTCCTGCCAACCGCGGTGATTCGCTGGCCCGTAATGACCACCGTCATGTCGCGCTGCACCGGTTTGCCGGTGGCATCGATGACGTTCACGTGCGTGAAGACGAGAGCGCGTTCGGAGGCAGATGCTGCGACCACGGTTGTGATTGCGAAGGTGGCAAGGACGAGGGTCGTAATTGCCTTGCGCATGAGCACCCCGGGGAAAGCTGGCATCATACTCGCGCACGAGTGAAAGCACAATTTGTCGCAGGGAATTTTCGGATTGCAGACGCGGAAGTCGCCGTAACCGAAGTCCTTTACATTCGCTGCTGTGAATCGCTCACGGTCGCGGGATGCCGAACGCATTGCGTCCCCCTCCGACGGCCGTCGCCGATGCAGACGGCGGCGAAGCAAAGATAGCTCATTGCCTCTGATGGCGTCGCCGCTCCGCGCGCACGACGAGGCAGCGAATCCATGCCGACGAGCAGCATTCGATTGTTCTGCCGGACTTCCTCACTCTTGTGATCCGGGAAGCGCATGGTAATATACCTTGCGTTTACGTACACGGTAAGACCATGATTTCCCTGTCCTGAGGGCAGCCAGCGGGCGTTCGGTGGGAATTTATTTTCTCGGAATTGACGTGGGAACCGGAGGGACGCGCGCCCTGATTCTCGATGAGAAAGGGCGCACCACTTCATCCGCCACCGAGGACCATCAGGCTTTCACATCTCCTCAAATCGGCTGGGCCGAGCAAAACCCCGGTGATTGGTGGCGCGCCTGCGGCGTGGCTGTCCGCAGTGCACTCGCACAAGCCGAACTGCGGAGTGACCAGATCGCTTGCGTCGGGCTGTCGGGCCAAATGCACGGGGCGGTCCTGCTCGACGACCAAGCAAGCGTTGTTCGGCCGGCACTGATCTGGTGTGATGTGAGGACAGAGAAGCAGTGCCGCGACCTAACCGCCCAAATTGGGGCCGCAAATCTGATCCAACTCACGTGCAATCCCGCACTCACCAATTTCACCCTCACCAAATGCTTGTGGGTCAGGGAAAACGAACCGGACAACTGGCGCCGCGTTCGGTCTCTCATGCTTCCCAAAGACTACATTCGATTTCAGTTAACCGGCGAATGCGCCACCGATGTGGCGGACGCTTCAGGCACTCTGCTGCTCGACGTGGCCAACCGGCGCTGGTCGAAGGCGATGTTGAAACTGGTGGAAATGGATGAATCTCTTCTGCCCAGGCTATACGAGTCTCCTGATATCTGCGGACGAATTTCTGATGCCGGCGCGGCCGCTACGGGCCTGAAAAAAGGCACGCCTGTTGTGGCCGGCGCAGGAGATCAGGCCGCCGCCGCGGTCGGCATGGGAGTTGTTTCCCCTGGAACCGTGAGTGCAACGATCGGAACCTCGGGCGTGGTTCTGGCGGCAACCGATCGTCCCGCGCTCGACGCCAGAGGGCGTGTACACACCTTCTGCCACGCGGTTCCCGGACGCTGGATTGCGATGGGCGTGACCCAGGCTGCAGGACTTTCGTTGCGCTGGTTCCGCGAACAGTTTGGCTCGGGCGACCGGCGTCAGTCGTATGAGAGCCTCACCGCCGAGGCGTCGAGCGCTCCTCCCGGATGCGACGGTCTGCTATGGGCTCCATACCTGATGGGTGAGCGCACTCCATATCTCGACCCCGCGGCGCGTGCAATGCTGTTTGGCTTGACCGCTTTTCACACGCGAGGCCACGTGATTCGAGCGATTCTCGAAGGAGTTGCTTTCAGCCTCCGCGACAGTTTCACTATTTTTCAGGAGATGGAAGTCCCGGTAACGACGATTCGTCTGGGCGGCGGCGGTGCCAGATCCGCGCTTTGGCGACAGATTCAGGCTGACATTTATGGACAACCTGTCGAAACGGTCGACGCCGAAGAAGGCGCGGCCCACGGCGCCGCAATCCTGGCTGGAGTCGGAGTGAAGACGTGGTCTTCGGTTGACGAAGCCTGCCAGTCTGTAATGCGCGTTGCCGAAAAAATCACTCCCGATTCCGAGCATTCTCGGGCTTTGGATAGGGCATACACCGTGTATCGGCGCATGTATCCTGCGATGAAATCCATACTGAATTAATTTTGAGGGCGCTTGCGAGATGGAGACCAATTCATGACCAATCATCCCCCTGTTACGAACGATCCCCAGCCTCGCGCGGAACACGAGTGTTCCTTTGGGCTATGGACGGTCGGCAACCGGGGACGCGATGCGTTTGGGGACGCTGGGCGCCCCCATATTTCTCCCATCGAGACGGTCTCTTTGCTGGCTCAGGTTTGGCTAGTCGAATTTCTCAAAGGTGTTGGCTACAGTGGCTCGCGCACTTCGATGCCCGCGCTTACCGCACCGAGGACGATCAAGGTGGAAACGACTTCGCTCGCGGTTGCATGCGCATGTGTTTAATCCTGAAAGAGAAGGCTAAACATTGGAATGCTGACAAAGATATGCAGGAGATTCTGGCCGAGATTTCGAAGAACCCAAACCGAAACGCCTCCCAAGCGCCGTTATTCCAAACAGACCGCTTCTGAGTTGCTGGCCACCGTCTTTGACAAGGACGAAATACTCAAGAAGCGTTTGCCCTACGAGCACCTTGATCAACTCACGGCTGACTTGCTCGCCGGGGGTGAGATAGACCAATGACGCGACTGCTGGCAGCGGCCGTGCCCACCCAGTTGGTGCATCTCTCCCCCATCGATATCGTAATTGTGGTCTTTTATTTTGTTCTGGTGCTTTCCATCGGCTGGTATTTAAAGGGCCAAGCTAACACCGGCGAAGATTTTTTCATGGCGGGCCGCGAGATGACGGCGTGGGTCGCAGGTCTCAGTTTTCTTTCAGCTAATCTGGGTGCGCTCGAGTTGATGGGTTGGGCGGGATCGGCCTACCAGTATGGCATCCTGGCGACCCACTGGTATTGGATCGGCGCCATTCCCGCGATGCTATTCCTGGCGCTGGTGATGATGCCGTTCTACTACATCTCCAAAACGCACTCGGTGCCGGGATATTTGAAGTTGCGTTTCGGCGAATCCAGCCGCGCTCTCTCCGCGATCTCGTTCGCCTTCATGACCGTGCTCATGAGCGGGGTCAACATGTTTGCCATGGCCAAGGTCATGCAGATCGTGCTGGGATGGGACATCAACTTCAGCATCTGGGTCTCCTCCCTGACTGTGGCGATTTATGTGACGCTCGGCGGGCTTCGCTCGGCCATTTTCAACGAAGTGTTGCAGTTCTTTTTGATCTGGGCGGGCGCACTGCTGATTCCGATCCTCGGCCTATACGAGGCTGGTGGCTGGACCAATCTCAAGCTGCAAATTGCGCACCGCGCTTCGGAACAGTACGTCCATCTCTGGTCGGGTTTGGGTTCATTCACCACCAACCCGATGGGGATCCATTGGACCGGCATTGTCTTCGGGCTCGCCGTGGTGATCTCGATGGGGTACTGGACCACCGACTTCCTCGTCGTGCAGCGCATCCTCGCCGCGAAGGATATTCGCAGCGCGGAAATGGCGCCTATCATTGGCGCCGGATTCAAAATGCTGGTCCCGGTGATTGTGATCCTGCCCGGCTTGCTTGGTTTGGCCGTGCTTCCGGAGAAACTGGTTCCGGAATCCGTGGCCGCCGTTACCGGAGCTCATAGCTATAACGACGTGCTTCCGCTCATGCTGGCGCGCTATTGCGGTCCTGGACTGCTCGGCCTCGGAGTTACAGCTCTGATTGCCGGTTTCATGTCTGGCATGGCGGGAAATGTCAGTGCTTTCACCACCGTATGGACGTATGACCTCTACCGTCCGTTCATCAACAGTAAGGCCAGCGATCACCATTATGTGAACATGGGGCGTTGGACCACGGTAATCGGCGTATTGATCAGCGTGGGCACGGCCTATCTCGTGATGCAGTTCGCCAGCATCATGGATTATGTACAAGCTCTTTTCAGTTTCTTCATTGCTCCTCTATTCGGCACGGTCGTGCTCGGAATGCTGTGGAAGCGCGCGACCGGCTCTGGCGGATTCTGGGGATTGCTATGTGGCACCCTTTGTTCCGTCAGTATGTGGACCTGGGTGAAAGTCGATCCTTCCGCCTTGCGTTATGTCGCGCTCTCTCCCCACGCGAAAGGTCTTGCCCAAGATATGTATCAAGCGCTCTGGTCATTCCTAACCTGTGTGGTGGTAACCGTGGTCGTCAGTCTTGCCACAAAACCTATGCCGGACGGTGCGTTAACGGGTCTGGTTTACGGGTTGACCGAGGTCCCTTCGGTCGGGGATCTCCCGTTTTACCAGAAACCTCTTTTCTGGGCTGGCGTGGTCACCCTCGTCTTTGTGGTGCTCAACATCATTTTCTGGTAGGGGACCATCGAGGTTGCCGGAGGGCACGCACGATGATTTCAATCTGGTTTTTCATTTGGCATTTCGTTAGCCGTGAACGGCAGCCTGATCCTGGCGGCCGGGATTTATCAGCTGGTGAATCCTCCGCCGATCCCGGCATTGTCTTGTTTGATCTGCACGCCAAATATATGGTGGGGAGCGGTGTTCTGCGTTAACGTTAACGGAGCAGCTCTTAAATCTTTGTTCGACGGCGTTTGTCGAGGAAAGTCTTAAATCTCTCGTATCGAAGGCTTGAATCTGCGCAAACCGGGAAAGCGCGCGCCCCAAAGCAAGGTCCACACGTTCGACGAGCTTCTCTTAGGATAGCTCCTTGACTTGGAGGGTCAACCGACTGCTTGCGTCTGATCGCGGAGATGAAACCTGCTCGCTGTCCTCGCGCGACTCGGGGATCGGATCGCGGAGTCGTCGAACTTCACGTGCCGCTAATGACGCTCAAGGAAAAGGCCTCTCAACTCGTGAATCAGGCGCGAGCCATCCCGCGGCTGCAAGTGCCCGGGTAGGATTGGTCAAGTGAAGCTCTCCATGGAGTTGCCAATGCTGGAACTGCCACCGTCTTCCCCGAACCGATTGGACTCGCCGCAACTTTTGAATTCTCCCTTGATCCATGACATGGAAGTCGTAATCAGTACAGAAGCGTGCGCTAAGCAAAATCAGGCCATCATCGCTTGGTGAGGCGATGATACGGGAAGAAGCGGCCCGCAAAACAGCGGTGCTATTCGGTTACAACAATCTGCCTTCCTGAATACTGCACAACTTTGTCCGGAGTACCGCAAGGTGCGATGCCAATGCCGTGATTCTCGCCCACGAAAACCACGCGGAAGGTACGGCTGGCCAGCATTCCCGGGAACTCCCCTTGTCGATCGCCGATGGTCAGAGTACGTTTCGCGTCGTCCCAGCGCACCGCGATCGTGGCGTGAACGCCCTTCTCATAGTCGTAGTTGTCGTTCTCGTCCTCGTAGAGCGTGAACTCGCCATCGGCGCCAGGGTAAATCCGCAACTCAATCGGATCGGCGGGCTTTTGGTTTGACCACTCGATATCGGGTCCGAAGGGAACGATGGAGCCAGCGCGAACGTATAGGGGTAACTTATCGAGCGGTGCTTCCGCAGTGATCTCGTGCTCCCGCTCGACGGATGCGCCGTTCCAGAAGTCGTACCACTTCGCATCCGGGAGGTAGACCGGGCGGCTGGTAGATGCCGGCTCGGTTACCGGATTCACCAGAAACGCGGGGCCATACATGAATTCGTCCCCCGTATTCTGGGCGCGCACGTCGGATCGAAAATCCATCACCAGCGGACGCATCAAAGTATAGCTGTCGTTGGTTATCTTCCAGGCGAGCGAGTAGGTGTAAGGCAGCAGGCGATAGCGCAAACGATCGAAGCTTAGGAGAATTTTCTGCGCGTCAGGTCCGTACGACCAGAGTTCGTTCTCATCAGTCTTACGAGTGCCATGCACGCGCAGGATGGGGCTGAACGTGCCGAACTGGAACCAGCGCACGAAGAGCTCGCGATAGGCCGGGTCGTCGGGATCGCCCGAAACGAAGCCGCCAATGTCGGTAGTCCAGTAAGGAATTCCGGAGAGAGCAAAGTTCAGACCGGCGGGAATCTGGCGACGGAAGCTGAGCCAGTCGGAATTAATATCGCCCGACCACGCGGTTACCGCGTTGCGCTGCGATCCGGCGAAGGCGGATCGCGAGAGAATGTATACGCGCTTCTTGTCGGACGCCGCGCGCTGCCCGTCATACACGGCTGCGGTGTCCAAAACGGGATAGAGATTCACGTATCGGTCGCCGCTGCCGATTGCCAACTTGTGGCCCAGCTGAATGTTTTCTTCCTGGCCTTCGGTCTCGGGCTCCGTCGTATCCATCCACCACGCGTCGAGCCCGATCTTGAATAGAGCTTTATCCACCTGATCCCAGTAAAACTTGCGAGCTTCTGGGCTGGTCGCGTCGTACACCGCCATGGCATCGGCGTGATATGGCGGCTTAGCGAATTTGAACTTGTCGATGAACCACCCCTTTTTGTCCATGAAGTCGTAGTTGACCGATCCCGGCTCGAAGAACGGCCAGATGGAAATCATGAGGTGGAAGTTCTCGGCATGCAGTTCATCGACCATCCCTTTAGGATCGGGATAGTTCTGGTTGAAGACGAATTCTCCCTTGCGGTTCCACCAGAACCAGTCCTGGACGATGTTGTCGGCGGGGATGTGGAGTTCGCGATATCTCCGCGCGACGCCCAAGATCTCATCCTGCGACTTGTAACGGTTCTTGCACTGCCAGAAACCATACGCCCACTTGCCGAACAGAGGCGCCTGCCCGGTGAGTTCGCGATAGGCGGCGATCACTTTGTCGAGATCGGGACCGTAGAAAAAGTAGTAGTCGATAAGATCGGCCACTTCCG
>Ga0181525_10004216_pt1 | contig 11103 bp, 4 predicted proteins | sample PEATcosm2014_Bin_48_FD_121100 | JGI IMG/M metagenome (GOLD analysis project Ga0181525, IMG submission 121100) | Peatland microbial communities from MTU Mesocosm Facility, Houghton, MI, USA - PEATcosm2014_Bin06_10_metaG | ecosystem: Environmental > Terrestrial > Soil > Wetlands > Peat | place... | reverse complement strand
GGGGGCGTCAACTTCTCGGTGAACGGCAATCCGTACACGAATAACCTGTTTTTGGTGGACGGCGTTAATAACAACGACGTCGGCTCGAACCGCACGATTCTGGTTTATCCCTCGACGGAAGCGATCGCCGAGTTCAAGATGATCCGCAACTCTTTCGGGGCCGAGTATGGACAGGCCTCGGGTGCGATCATCAGCATCACGACGAAGTCGGGATCGAACACGATCCACGGCGGGTTCTTCTACGCGGGCCGGAACAGCGCGCTGGATGCGAACAACTTCTTCAATAACCAGCTGAACGTGGGCAAAGCCAAGCTGCGCCGCAACGACTACGGTTACTACGGCGCGGGTCCGGTCTGGAAGGACCATCTCTTCGTGTGGTGGAACCAGGAGTGGAACAAGGAAATTCGCGGGAGCGCGTTTGGCGCCTGCGTTCCAACCGCTGCGGAATCCGCAGGCGACTTCAGCGGGTATGGAGCCGCAACCTCCGATCAGTGCGGAGCCGCTATCCCAGGCGCCGGCACCAACCCGGGCTTTCCTGCGTGGCTAGGCACCCCCAACAAGCTGACGACCGTTGATCCGGCGGGGGCTTTGCTGGCGCAGTTTTATCCTTTGCCAAATGTGGGCAGCACCGGGACAACGCTGAATTCATCGGGCTTTAACTGGGCCTCGCCCATCAACAATCCGCTGAACTGGAGCGAGTGGAACGTGCGGCCGGATTGGGATATCAACAGATCGAATCGGGTAACGTTCCGGTGGACGCAGGACTCGTGGACGAATCCGGCGCCGAACGTAGGCGACTCTTTCTGGGGCGAGTCCGACTTCCCGACGGTGCAATCCAACTGGAGCCAGCCCTCGAAGAGCGTGATGGCGAAGCTTAGCTCGACGATCACACCCAGCATGATTAATGACGTCGAGTTCGGCTACGGGCATAACGCCATCATCACGACGCTGGGCGGCACCAAGGCCAGCATCGTTCCGGCACTGCAAACGGCGTATCCGGCGACTTTCCCGGCATCGCTGAAGGAAGCGGACGCGTTCTTCGGCAACTGGGGCGGATTCAACCCGTATGGCTCCTATGAGGGCGAAGCTTCGTTCTGGAACATCGCTCCTTACAAGAACCACGAAGACCTTTACACCGTTCAGGACAACCTGTCCAATGTGCGCGGCAACCACACGCTGAAGGCAGGTTTCTTCTACGGAAACAACATCAAGGTGGAAGATTCCGGCAACGGACAGGACCGTCCGAGCTTCCCGAATGGCCCCATTTACTGCGCGGCAGGCCAGACGGGACCGCCAGCCGCTCCGACGGCGGGGGTGCCGGCGTGCGTACAGACGAACAACTCGCTGGCCAACGTGCTGGTTCCGGGCACCGGCGCCTCACCACAGGTCTTTGCCAGCATCGGCGAGAACAGCACGGACATCACCGCTCAGGTGAAATGGTACGACTATGAGTGGTATCTCTCGGACAGCTGGAAGCTCAACAAGAATGTGACAGCCGAATTCGGTTTCCGCTGGTCCTTCTATCGCGAGCCATTTTCGGCCGATAATCAATGGGCGAACTGGAGCCTGGCGAACTGGAGCGCGTCAGAGGCAACGTCCAATAAAACCGATGCATGCAATGGGTTGATCGTCCAGCCCGGCACCCAACCCTGCCAGGCAGCGAACAAGCTGTTCGCAAGTCTGGGTGTACCGTTTAACCTGTCCAACGGAACGCAGGGGTCGAATAAGGCCCTGATCCCGCAGTCGAACCACGACATTGCTCCCCGGTTGGGCATTGCGTGGGACATCTTCGGGAACGGGAAAACGGCACTCCGCGCAGGCGGCGGGCAGTTCTTCCAGAGAGAGCTGGTGGGCCAGGATGAAGGAATGGAAAAGGGAGATCCCTTCTCGCTGGCGGCAAGCTCCAACCGTCCGCTGGATTCGGCAACCAGTTGGGTCTGCGGGACTACCGGCTGCACTACGGCGGCGGGCTTTGCGGGCGGATCGGTTTCTCCGAACTTCGCGAGAATCCCGCATGCTGTGACGCCGAACAGCTGGCAGTGGAACGTCACTATCGAACAGGAACTGCACCGGAATACCTCGCTGCAACTCGGGTACGTGGGGAACACTGGTGAACACCTGACTTCGATGCTGCAATTCAACCCGATCCCGCAATCGGACTGGGCGGCGGCCGTGTTCAACAGCAACGGCACCGGAACGAACCCGTATCGGCCGGCCTTCAACTTCGGGCAGATCAATGGGTTTGGGCGTGAAGGGCATGCCACCTACCACTCGTTGCAGGCTTTATTCCGCTCACAGGTGGGCCCGTCAACGTTCCAGGCTGCGTACACCTGGGGACACTCGGTCGGCGATGTGGAAGAGGACAACTCCTCCGGCAGCGCCAACCAGGAGATCCAGACTTACGGGGCAGAAAGCAATCTGGACAAAGGGAACACCAACATCAACCGTCCGGATATCTTCGTGGCAAACGAGGTTTATTACCTGCCGAAGTTTGCTAATCAGAACAATTTCGTCAAACAAACGGTCGGGGGGTGGGAGGTCAACGGGATCATCGATGCGGTCCACGCGAGCTCTTTGACCATCTTTGCGAACGGAAGCTACAAAGACGCCAACAACCCGACGGGCGCGATTTCCCAACTGATCGGCACCGGCTACGTCGGCAACAACCGTCCTCTGGTGACCGGGCAGGGTTGCAACACGGGAGAAAAGACCAACCACGTTGTAAACTCCGGGGCCTTCACCCTGGTCGGGTACGCACTGGGAACCATTCCGAGCAACATCGAGCATCGCGGCTATTGCTACGGCGCTCCGACCGAGGACTGGGACTCTCAGTTAGCCAAGAACTGGATGGTTAAGGAGAAGTACAGAATTAAGTTCGCTATGGACTTCTTCGACTTCCTCAATCACCCGAACTTCAACAGCGGCGGACTGGAAGGCGAAGGCTACACGCCGAGCGTGATCGCCTGCGGCACCACTGCTTGCTCTCCGACGAACAATGTGGTCACGAGCCAATCGGCCGGCGTGAACCTCGGGCAGCCAAGCAGCTTGCAGACGGCCAAAGGCAACCGCGAGCTGCAATACTCTCTGAACTTCTCGTTCTAGGACGAGAGCTTCAGGGCCTGATGGTTGAACCAATACGAAAGCTGCGGAGCGCTGGTACAGGCTCCGCAACTTTTTGTTGAGTAGAATCGACACAACTTTCTCCATGTGGTTGACCCCCTCGCCCCTTGTACCTCGATTGAGACAGGCTGCGGTGCATTTTTACAGTTCCTCCACAACCCAAGTTAACCGCATGGACTGTGGAGCGCAGAGTATTTCAGAGGTTCCCTAAAAAGGCCGTTGACCGTCTGCGACTACAGGTTTATAATCGCGTTGATTTTTTGATTTACGGGAGTGCTAACCTCTGGTTCGGCTCCGCTAAGAAGAAGACCAGGGTTCCCGTGTGTGGCATTGCCGGTGGTGAGGTCCCTGCATCGATCATCGGCATAGTGTTCACGCAGTAGCAGCCTGCAAAGGAGATTTGTTATGTTCGTAAGTGTATGCCGGGTATTTGGTGTGGCAGCCGCTATGTTGCTTTTGCTTTGCACAGTGGCGCGTCCAGCGTTCGGTGAGAGCTATAACGCCACTCCGTCTTATATGACTGCCGATTGTAATCAAAACGGGAGCGGGACGATATTTTGTTATTCGGGCGTCGTGGCGGGACTTCCTTCCGTATCCGCCAACGGTGCAACGGCCAACCTCGATTTTGCGTGGAATTTCAGCAGTTATCGGGGGGGGTGTGAGGATAATCTCCAGTATCAATCCGACGATGAGCGTGCTTGGACTACTCTCTATAGCATAGCGGGCTCAAACACAGGCGTGTCAGGGCTTGGTGATCCGATGTATTTCAATGTCAACGTCTCGAATCTATCCTCTTTGCAGTTCCGCTTCCAGATGGTCGCCTCTACTGGAGGAGGGGGCGGCTATGCGTGGTGTGGGGGGACTCTGAACGACGTTTCGGTAACACCGTACTAAAGAAGCGCTGGAACCTCATCGCCGTCCCCGGGTGTGGTCGCCGGAGCGCCGTCTCTGGGACAGCCAACCAGCTTGCAAACTGTCAGAGGCAACCGCGAGCTGCAATACTCTCTGAACTTCTCGTTCTAGGACGAGAGCTTCAGGGCCTGATGGTTGAACCAATACGAAAGCTGCGGAGCGCTGGTACAGGCTCCGCAGCTTTTTGTGGAGTAGAATCGACACAACTTTCTCCATGCGGTCGCCCCCCTCGCTCTGTGTATCTCGATTGAGACATGCTGCGGTGCTTTCTTGCCGGTTGGATTGGCTGGCGTTCTTCGCCTTATTCGGAGTTATTTCTTTCGGGGCGGCGCAGTCAACCTCGCATCGGCCTGCCGACGCCCACAAGGGGCAATCGGCGCCCGATGAGCTCGAGACGCGTGTAGCAGCCGCGGAGCAGGCGCGCAGCTCCGGCGACGCATCGACGGTTGCGGCTGCGAATCGTCTGGTGATCGCGTCGGCGTTGCGTGAACTTGCTGGTTTGAAACTGGTGGAATCGGACTATACCGGGTCCATTGGGCTCTATCGCAGCTCGATGGAATTTGAAGACAGCCCTGCAATCGATGAGCCTTTGGGCTATGCCGAGCTCCAGTCAGGGCATCTGGACGAGGCTATTGAGTTAGCGGAAAAAGCGCACAGTGCAGAACCTGACAATCTCGGTGCGGACAGGCTGCTAGCCAGCGCACTCGACCAGAAGGGGGAGTACGTCAAAGCAGTTGAGCCCTTCACGCGGATTGCGACGGCCGAACCTACGGTCGATAACCTGTATCCGCTGGCCGAGTGCCTGCTGCAAACGAAGAGGCCGGAAGACAAGCAGCGGGCAATTGAGGTTTTCGCGCAGATGAAGCAAATCGCTGGCGACAGCGGGTCCCTCCATGTACTGATGGGACGGGCGTTTCGCGATGGGGGCGATATGCAGGGCGCTATTCGCGAATTTCAGCGTGCCATTGCAATCGATCCGCGTACACCGCACGCCCACTACTTCCTCGGACTGGCTCAGCTCTATCTGAACGACTGGAAGCCTACTCCGGCGATCGAAACGGAATTAGAGAAGGAGGCCGAGTTCTATCCCAACGATTATCTGGCTAACTACATGCTGGGTCTGACCACGTCTGGAGAACGCAAGTACGAGGAATCCGATAAGTACCTGACTGCCGCAGCGCGCATCGATCCTGCATCGCCCGACCCGGCTCTCTATCTGGGCATGAACGCGTATGCCGAAGGCAAAACGGATCGAGCGGAGGCGATGATGCGCAGGGCGATCCAGCTGACGGGCAGCGACGAGGAGCGCACCAATTATCAGATTCGCCGGGCCTATGTCGATCTGACCCGCATTACGGCTCAGAGCGGGCGTACGGAGGAGAGCAATGCTTTTGCCGCGAAGGCACGCGAGCTGCAGAACAAGATCATGGTGCAGACGCAGCAGGAAGTGAGCCGGACGCAGGCCGAGAGCGGCAACGGGATGGGTGCGGCGGTGGTGCCGTTGACCCGCCGGCAGGAGGACCAATCGGCGCCCGCTGTACGCAACAACGACGATGCTCCTGGGACCCGGAGGTTGACTGCGGCGCAGCAGGCGGCAGCGAGCGATCGGGAGCGGGCACTGAAGTCGGTGCTGGCTCTTGCCTACAACGACCTGGCAACGGCCGACGCCATTCAGAAGGACTATCCTGCGGCTCTCAGTTTCTACCAGCAGGCTGAGCATTGGGATCCCGGTCTGCCGGGCCTCGAGAAGAACCTTGGCCTCTGTGCCTTTCGCACGAAGGACTATGCGGAGGCCACACGCGCGCTTTCGGCGGCGCTGCGGGAGGGCGACAATTCGTCGGCGGTGCGCGGGATGCTGGGTCTGTCGTGGTTCGCCACGGACAAGTATGCCGATGCCGCGCGCACGTTTGAGCCTCTTGGGTCAGTCGGCATGACGGACAGCGAGACGGGCTATGCCTGGGCCGCTTCGCTGGCTCACACCGGCGATATGAAGAAAGCTACCGAGGTGCTAGCCGCTTATGAGTCGCAACCGCGTGCGCCCGAGACGCTGCTGCTGGTGGGCCAGCTCTGGACCGAGATTGGCGATTATGCGCGCGCGGTCGCGACGTTCGAGCGCGCCCTCGAGTCGGATGCGAATCTGCCGCGGGCGCATTTCTACGAGGGTTTGGCCTACATTCGCTGGGTGCATTGGCCGGAAGCAGCAAAGGAATTTGAGGCCGAGCTGGACGTCGTGCCTGAAGAACCGGATGCATTGTACCACCTGGGGTTTGTCGACCAGCAGGAATCGAAGATCGACGAGGCGCTTGCACTGTATCTTAAGGTAATTGCGGCAAACCCTGACTACGCGAATGCGCAGTATGAAGCGGGAAAGATTCTACTTGATCGCGGTGACTTCGCGAACGCGGCGGCGCATCTCCAGGCCGCAGCGAGCCTCAGCCCGGACAAGGATTACATACACTATCAATTGCAGTCGGCCTGGCGGAAGCTGGGCCGGAACGCGGATGCGGACCGCGAACTTGAGATCTACAAGGGACTCAAAGCGCAGGCGCGCGCACGTGTTGCCGATGCAATCCGGCAGCAAAGCCATTAGGAAAGGAAATCCGACTCGTTTGTTCATTCGATGGTTGAGGTCCCTGCGGCCCGTTGCTGTTGCATTCTGCGCGATGAGTGTCGCCGCCGCACAGATGGGCGAAGGTCATCCGACACCACCGCCGCCGCCGCCGGGCGCGAAGTCGACAAAGTGCAGCGGGCGCACGATTCCGCAACTCGAAGACGTCACGGCATCCACGCATATTACCTTCACGCATGCATCCGATCCATCGAAGAGATACATCATGGAGTCGATGAGCGGGGGAGTGATACTGATCGACTATGATCGCGACGGCTGGCCGGATATCTACTTCACCGATCAGCCTACGGTCGATCAGGCGCTCAAGGGAGTGAGTGCTCAGGGAGCGCTTTACCACAACAATCACGATGGCACTTTTACCGATGTCACCGCGAAATCCGGGTTGAATACATCGTGCCTTGCTAATGGAGGCGCGGTTGGGGATTACAACAACGACGGCTGGCCCGACTTGTATCTCACATGCCTTGGAGGGAACGTTCTGTACCGCAACAATGGGGATGGCACGTTCACTGACGTCACGGAAAAGGCTCATGTTCGCGATGGGCGCTACTCCACAGGGGCGGCTTTCGGCGACTACGATAACGATGGCTTTGTCGATCTGATGGTTGTTAACTATGTCGATTTCCATTTGGACGACATGCCGAAGTTTGGGAGCGCGTCGTTCTGCAAATACAGAGGGCTGGATGTGCAGTGTGGACCGCGAGGGCTGCGCGGCGCCGGCGACTCGCTCTTTCATAACAACGGGGATGGCACATTTACCGACGTATCGAAGGCGGCTGGGGTCAGCGACCCCGATGGATATTACGGGTTAGGCGTGGTATGGGAAGATTTCAATAACGTCGGGAGACCGGATATTTATATCACGAATGACTCAACTCCTAAGTATCTGTACAAGAATCTGGGGAACGGTAAGTTCGAAGATATTGGGTTACAATCGGGCACGGCGGTGAGTGAAGACGGCTCTGAACAGGCTTCTATGGGGATTGCTCTGGGGGACTACAATCACACTGGCCGTCAGTCAATTCACGTTACGAATTTTACGGACGAGAACGATCTACTTTACCGCAACCAGGGTAACTGGGACTTTGACGAGGTTTCCTACCCGTCCGGAGTAGCGCTTCCGTCGTTGCCATGGGTGAAGTGGGGAACGGCCTTCGTCGATCTGGACAACGATGGCTGGCTGGACCTGATCACCGTGACCGGCCACGTGTATCCGCAAGTGGATCAACTGCCATCGGGCGGTGGATATCGCCAGCCGAGCCTGCTGCAGCTGAATCAGAAGGACGGGACGTTCTGCGACGCGAGCGACGAGGCCGGACCGGCGTTGATGGAGCGGCGTGTCTCGCGGGGTCTGGCCGTTGGCGATTTGTTTAACGATGGCAATATGGATGTAGTGGTTGAAGATCTGGATGGCAAGCCGATGATTCTGCGGAATCACGGCGTGCCGGGGCGACACTGGGTGAGCTTCGAGCTGGACGGCACGAAGAGCAATCGGGCAGCGCTCAACGCGCGCATCAAAATTGTCGCTGGAGGGATGACGCAGACTGGCGAAATCCATAGTGGCGGGAGCTATCTATCGCAGAACGACCTTCGCGTTCACTTTGGCCTGGGTGCGGCCACGAAGATCGACAAGGTGGAGATTCACTGGCCTTCGGGGTTGGTGGAAAACTTTACCAACCTCGCTGCCGATCGCTTTTACAACGTCCTCGAGGGCAAAGGCGTTGTTGATCCCAGCGTAGCCAGACCTACACTGGTGAAGCGTCCTTGAGAGCAGGGCAGAGGCTACGGCTTGCTTCCGGCGGGGCTGGCATTCAGTGCTTTGGCGCTGTCCTGCTGGTAGCGTTCGAGGAGTTTCCGGAGGTTCGTCGCTAACTCGTCACTGTGTTCCTGCAGGGCGAGATCGAGCGCTCTTCGCACTGCTTCGACGGCCTGCGCGGATCGACCGGTTTTGTCATAGGCCTGCGCTAACTCGGCGAGACAGCGCCAGTTCTTGCTTTGGCTTAGTTCGACGGACTTTTCCAGCGGCGCAACGGCCGCGGTATAGTCTCCGCGAGTCTCAAGAATGTAGCCCAAATTGAAGCGATACTCGGCGGAATCCGGGAGAAGCTCGACGGCTTTCTGCAGTTGCTCGACTGCTGCATCCGTCTGTCCTGACTCCGCCAGGGCCTGGCCGAGATGATTGTGTGCATCGGGAAGGTTGGGGTCGAGGGTGACGGCTCGCTGCAGGTGCTCCATTCCCTCCTGTTTATTTCCGCTGTCGAAAAGCACGGTTCCGAGGTCCGTTTCGGTGGCGGCAGAATCCGGTTTTAGCGACAGCGACTTCCGCCAGGTCGCAATGGCCTCGTCCGTATCGCCATTATTGGCGAGCGAGACGGCGAGGTGGTCGAGCCAGGCTGCACTTTTGGGGTTGAGTGCGCAGGCCCTGCGGTATTCCTCCAGAGCTTCGCGTTCCTGGCCATTGGCTGAGAGGGCGGAGGCCAGGCCGTAGTGCGCGAGGGGATCATCAGGATCGCGCTGGATGGCTCCGCGCATCGCTTCAATGGCCCGCGGATACTGCGCGTTCTCGATGGAAGCGTAGGCGTCATTGAAGAGGCGGTAGAACTCCGTCGCCTGAGGGTCGATTTTCTCCAGGCCGCCCTGCGGGATATTCAGAAACTCGGGAATGTTGACGGCGCGGTTGGCCGCCGTCGTGTTGTCGACCAGGATGGCTGGAGAGTCATCGCCCTGAGCGTCGATGTGCGTGAGCATCAGCTGCGTGTAGGGGGAGCGGCCTTTGGATGAAAACGCGAGCCATCGCCCGTTGGGCGAGAAGGTGTGCCAGGAGTTCATCCTTGGCGTGTTGCAGGTCATGAGCCGGGCCTTGCCGCCCGCGAACGGGACGATGAAGAGCCGGCTGTCGGGACGCATCAACAAGCCAGTGCGGTTTTGGACCCAAACGATCCACTTGCCGTCGGGAGAGACCTTGGGGAAGTTATTGCTCATGCCGTTGTTCGAGGCGCCAAGCACAGGGACGGCCATCCCGCCGTTGCCATTGTTGAACGGAATCCTATAGAGGTCGTACTGAACCAGCGGCTCCTTCGGATCGTTTGCGCAGGTCGGCTTGGGAGCGCCTGGGGGGTAGGGATCGACAGCTTTGGCGCGGCTGTAGATCAGGTATTTTCCATCCGGCGACCAGAAGGCGCTGGTTTGGACAAACGCCGGATCGTTGGCTCCGGGCAGCGGACGCAGCTTCTTTTTGTCTCGGTCATACCAGGCCAGAATGCCGCGCGTGGGAAAGAAGACCTGGGTGAAGGCGAGGTTCTGATAATTCATGCTGAACAACCGGTTGACCACGCCGGCGGCAAATCCTGGAGCCTCGGCGCCGTGAGTATCTTTGGTTCCCGGCGGAGCGATGGACGTAATCACGTATTTCCCGTCGGGGGAGACCTGCGACATAAACCCGAACCGCTTCACGGTGGGGTCAGAGGTCAGGGGCCCGGCGTCTTCTTTGAAGGAGGCCCAGCGCAGCACGTCACGGTTGGTGATGGTCATGTCTTTTGACGTCGAGACGAGGGCGTAGAGGCCCTTGTCGTTGCGCGGCCCATCCATGTCGAGGCCCATGGTTTTGCCATCGCGCGAGAAGGAGTGGCAGTTGGCGCAGGTGGGCAGATTTTCCATGACGGTGTGGCTGCGCGGCTGACCGATGTCGCGCAGTTCCCACTTGATGAGGGGCAGAGCGGTGGGTGGTAACGGCTGAATTGCGCCCGGTCCGACGAGCGGCGCAATCATCAGAGGAACGTCGCGATAGAAGATCGGAGCACCGACCGGATCAGGCGAAGTGGAGATGGTTATGCTGCCCAGTGACAGTAGCTGCGCCGTATCGGCGTCTGCGTATCCGGTGATCCGGACCGTTGCAGGCGCTTTGACGGTAAGCTGCTTGATTTGCTCCCAGGTTTTTTCATTCGGCTTCCAGGTGTGGGTGGATTGTTGATCCGGGGTCCATTCAAGGCTGGTGCCGGCTCGGGTATCGAGCTCGCCGGGCTGCATGTACTCTCCCGCACTGTTCACGCGAAGGGTCTGGCCATGGCCGCCAAAGGAGACTTCGATGGTCCAGTGGCTTGCCGTACTGGGGTCGTGCCAGAGAAACGTAGGTGCGGTGATTTCGGGTGGGAAGATGGAACCGGAGAGTGGATAGTCGATGGTGAGCTTTGCCGCGCCGCTTGCCGGTTGCGAGGCGGCCCTCGCGTGGAAGGGCAAGAACGCGAGGCCTGCGAGGAGAACCGAACCAACGAGGAGACCGGAGGCAAGAATAACTCGACTCAGTCGCGTTTTCATAGGCCTCCTGGCTCGCAGAAAGCTGCGCGGCGAATGCAGCCAGATAATTGCATGCAGATTACAGGGCCACGCAGGCCGGGTTCGGTGTCGTTCGTCACATTGGCGGAGACGTCTTTAGCGCGCCGGTG
>Ga0181525_10004215_pt1 | contig 11104 bp, 10 predicted proteins | sample PEATcosm2014_Bin_48_FD_121100 | JGI IMG/M metagenome (GOLD analysis project Ga0181525, IMG submission 121100) | Peatland microbial communities from MTU Mesocosm Facility, Houghton, MI, USA - PEATcosm2014_Bin06_10_metaG | ecosystem: Environmental > Terrestrial > Soil > Wetlands > Peat | place... | reverse complement strand
GGTTTTTTTGCGTCCCATCTTTGCCCACGCGGACGCATCCTACGCGCCGGCGGGTCTACCCGGTTTTGCAAAAACCCCAGCGCATCGCGCGAAATCGCCGCGCCATCGCCGCCGAAAACATGCCCGCGATTTGCAGCAAAATTGAACGTCTAAAACTTTAGACGATTGCCGCGAAATATCGGCGCGATTTGCACGTTTGTTTATCCGTCTTTACTTCAAATTGAAGCACTCAACTTAGCCGCCGCGCAAAAACTTTGTGTGAAACGTGACCCCAACAAGACGGGAGAGGGGTCACATGAGTTCGGGTGCCAAAGCATTCCTCGCGCATGGGGCGGGTGCGGCGGTTTTTGCGCTCGCCACGCTAGCGATGCCGGCGGCAAGCAACGCCCAGGAGCGCAATGCACAGGAACGTCCTTTGTTTATCTCGCTCGGGGAGTCGGCCAAGGCGCCGATCGGCTGGGTCGACTTTTGTGTTGAATACGAACCCGAATGCAAGACCAAGCCGTCGCAGCCGCGCGACGTGATGCTTTCCACGCAGGCCTGGAAAGACCTCGAACGCGTCAATCTCTACGTCAACACTCACATCAAGCCGATGACCGACATGGAGCATTGGGGCGTCGTCGAGCGCTGGAACTACCCGGACGACGGCTACGGCGATTGCGAAGACTATGTGCTGCAAAAGCGCCGCATGCTGGTGCAGGCCGGCTGGCCGCGCGAGGCTTTGCTCATCACCGTGGTCCGCGACAAGCACGGCGACGGTCACGCGGTGCTCACAGTGAAGTCCGACAAGGGCGAATACATCCTCGACAACCAGAACGACCAGATCCTGCTCTACGCCGACACCGGCTATCGCTTCGTCAAGCGCCAATCGCAGTCCGATCCGAATGTGTGGGTCGCGCTCGGCGAACCGCGCGCGGCGCCGGCCACGGCCACGTCGCGCTGATTGCAGGAAAACGAAAAAGGAGTTTGCGACCCCGGTCACGTCCCCACCCCTCCCCGTCCCCAGACCGGGTTCGCGCGGCCGGCTCTTCCCCAGGAGCCGGCCGCACTTTTTTCATCAATGCATAGCTGTTTGTTGCAAGACGCATGGCTCCGTCGCTGAAAATCTCCAATCTGCCGGAATTGAAACGCTTTTGTGAGTTGTCTCGCTCTCTGCTGCCGGTATGTTGCACCGCACAGCAGGATTCTCTCGCCGGGGGGTGACGTTCCGTGGAATCCGTGGCGGCGGCCATGGTCGCGAAACTGGGGAGCCACCGCTAAATGACTGCCATTGTCCGCATCGCGTTGCGGCGCCCCTACACGTTCGTTGTCCTGGCACTGCTGCTTTTGCTTATTGGGCCGCTCGCCGCCTGGCGCACTCCAGTCGACATCTTTCCAGAGATCCGGATTCCGGTGATCGCGACGATCTGGAACTACACCGGCCTGCCGCCCGCCGAGATGGCTGGCCGCATGGTGACCCAGTTCCAGCGCACGTTGACGACGACGGTCAACGACATCGAGCATATCGAGGCCAATTCCTATAACGGTCTCGGCATCGTCAAAATCTTCTTTCAGCCGGGAGCGGACATCCGCATCGCCAACGCGCAAGTTACGTCCATCTCGCAGACCATCCTGCGGCAGATGCCTCCCGGCGCCTTACCTCCACTCATTCTCAACTACAACGCGTCCACCGTTCCGATCATCCAGCTCGCCCTCTCCGGCAAAGGGCTGCCCGAGCAGAAGCTATTCGATCTTGGCCTCAACTTCGTGCGCGTGCCCATCGTCACCGTGCCCGGCGCGGCGATGCCCTACCCCTACGGCGGCAAGACACGCGAGGTGCAGGTCGACATCGACCCGATTGCAATGCAGGCCCGCGGGCTCTCGGCCCAAGACGTCGCCAACGCGTTCGCGGCGCAAAACCTGATTACGCCGGTCGGTACCGAGAAGATCGGCACCTTCGAATACCCGATCAATCTCAACGATGCGCCGTCCGCGCTCACAGCCCTCGACGACCTGCCGATCAAAACCGTCAACGGCGCGATGGTCTATGTCCACGACATCGGCCACGTGCGCGACGGCAACCCGCCGCAGACCAATATCGTGCACGTCGAGGGCAACCGCTCGGTGCTGATGATGGTGCTGAAAAACGGTGCTATTTCGACGCTCTCGATCATCGAGGGCGTGAAGCAAAAAGTGCAGGAGATGAAGCGGACCCTGCCCAGCAATCTGGTGCTCACGGCGATCGGCGATCAATCGATCTTCATCAATGCCGCGATCGGCGGCGTCATTCGCGAAGGCATCATCGCCGCGGCGCTGACCAGCCTGATGATTTTGCTGTTTCTCGGCAGTTTCCGCTCCACCCTGATCATCGCCACCTCGATTCCACTTTCGATCCTCGGCTCGATCGCGACGTTGTGGACCCTTGGCGAGACCCTCAACATTATGACCTTGGGCGGGCTGGCGCTCGCCGTCGGCATCCTCGTCGATGAGGCCACGGTGACCATCGAGAACATCAATTGGCATCTTGAACAGGGCAAGGAAGTCGAGCGCGCCATCCTTGATGGCGCCGAGCAGATCGTGACGCCGGCTTTCGTCTCGCTTTTGTGCATTTGTATCGTGTTCGTGCCGATGTTCTTCCTGACCGGCGTGCCGCGTTTCTTGTTCGTGCCGTTGGCCGAAGCAGTGATGTCGGCGATGGTCTGGTCGTTCATCCTGTCGCGCACTTTGGTGCCGACCATGGCCAAATACATGCTGCGCAAGCACGCTGCGCACACTGATATGCACGGCACTGCAGGCGCGCTGCCGCCCACGCGCAATCCGTTCGTGCGCCTGCAACGCGGTTTCGAGGCGCGCTTTGAGCGCTTTCGCCTTGTCTATCGCGAATTACTGACCATGGCGCTGCATCATCGCACGATCTTTGTGACCTGTTTCATCGCCTTTGTGTTCGGCTCGTTCGCGCTTGCGCCCTTCATCGGGCGCGACTTTTTTCCCGCAGTCGATGGTGGCCGGATCCTGCTCCATGTGCGCACGCAGGTCGGCACGCGAGTCGAGGAGACCGCGCGGCAATTCGCCGAAATCGAAAAGGTCGTCCGCCAGGTCATTCCGCAGCAAGAACTGCGGACATTGGTCGACAATATCGGCTTTCCCGTCAGCGGCATCAATATGACCTATAACAATACCGGCACCATCGGTTCGCAGGACGGCGAAATCCAGATTGGTCTGAGCGAGGACCACCGGCCGACCGCGGATTACGTGCGCACGCTGCGCGAAGAGTTGCCGACTCATTTCCCCGGCACGACTTTCTCGTTCCTGCCGGCCGACATCATCAGCCAAATCCTCAACTTCGGCGCGCCGGCGCCGATCGAAGTGCAGATCCGCGGCCCGCGTCTTCAGGAGAACTATGCCTACGCGCAGAATGTTATCAGCCGGCTCCGCCGTATCCCCGGTCTGGTCGACGCGCGCATCCAGCAGTCACTCAACATGCCGAGCTTCAATGTCGATGTCGATCGGACGCGCGCGCAGTATGTCGGCATCACCGAACGCGACGTCACCAATAGTATGGTGGTCAATCTGGCCGGCTCGAGCCAGGTGCAGCCGACATTCTGGCTTGATCCCAACAATGGCGTGAACTACTCGATCGTGATGCAGACACCGCAATACCAGGTAGATTCGCTGAACGCGTTGAGTAATCTGCCGATCACCGCGCCCGGCGCGCCGCCGCAAACCTTGGGCGCCATCGCCGACATCAAGCGCGTAGCGACGCCCGCGGTCTATTCGCAATATAACGTCCAGCCGATGATCCAGATTTACGGCACGACGCAGGACCGCGATCTTGGCGCCGTGGCCGCCGACGTGCAGAAGATTTTGGACGAAACCGCCAAAGACGCGCCGAAAACCGCGCAAGTCGTCATGCTCGGCCAGGTGCGGACCATGAACAACTCGTTCTCCGGGTTGATTTTCGGCCTCGCCGCCGCCGTCGTCCTTATCTACTTGCTGATCGTGGTCAACTTTCAATCCTGGGCCGACCCGTTCGTGATCATCACCGCGCTGCCGGCGGCGCTTGCCGGGATCGTGTGGATGCTGTTCGCCACCCACACAACGCTGTCGGTGCCGGCGCTGACCGGCGCCATCATGTGCATGGGGGTGGCAACCGCCAATAGCGTTCTGGTCATCAGCTTCGCCAAGGAGCGGCTGGAAGAGCACGGCGACGCCGTCGCGGCCGCGATCGAAGCCGGATTCGTCCGCTTGCGGCCGGTGCTGATGACCGCGCTTGCCATGATCATCGGCATGCTCCCGATGGCGCTCGGGCTCGGCGAAGGCGGCGAACAGAATGCGCCGCTCGGCCGGGCCGTGGTCGGCGGACTTTGTTTCGCAACCATCGCAACTCTGATATTTGTACCGGTCGTGTTCAGCATCATCCATCAACGTCGCGGCTCGGTGGGCGCCCGCGTGGTCGGAGAACCGCATGCCGCCTGATGAACCTGCGCAATCCACGGTGTCGCGCCGCGGGCTCTATATCGCCGGTCTTTCCGGAGCGATCCTGGTCGTCGTCGTCGTCGTGGCGGGCATCACAACGCGCAAGATCGCCGATGCCAAGCTCCAGGAATGGACGGAAAGCCAGGCGGTGCCGGTGGTTGCCGTCGCTGTACCCGACACCCACGGCAAGGCCACGACATTCTCCCTACCCGGGCGGCTTGAGGCGTACACACAGGCGCAGATGTATGCCCGCGTGACCGGCTACGTGAAGGAATGGAAGGCCGATATCGGCACGCCAGTGAAAGCCGGCGATCTCCTCGCCGTCATCGACGCCCCGGACCTCGATCAGCAAATCATGCAGGCGAAGGCCAATCTGGCAAGCGCGCAGGCCAATTCCGTGTTGTCCGATATGACGCTGACCCGCGGCCAGTCGCTGATCAAGACCTACGCCATATCGCAGCAGGACCTCGATCAGCGGGCGGCCGATGCGTCCAACAAAAAAGGGTTGGTCGATGCGGCGCAGGCTAACCTCGATCGTCTACGGGTGCTTGAGCATTATAAGCGCATCGTCGCACCGTTCGACGGGCTGGTGACCGCGCGCACCACCGACGTCGGCGCGCTGATCAACGTCGGCTCGGGCGGCGGGCCGCCGCTCTTCGTCGTCTCGGAAACGAGCAAATTGCGCGTCTACGTCAACGTTCCGCAAAGCTACGTCCCCAGCATCCCGGTCGGCACCACGGCGCAGATTGCAGTGCCGGAATATCCGGGCAGGACTTTTCCGGCGACTGTCGCAGCTTCAGCACAGGCCGTCGACATCGCCTCGGGCACGACGCGCATGCAGCTTGTCGTCGATAATTCCCGCAGCGAGCTGATGACCGGCGATTTCACCACCGTCACCTTCGATCTGGCTCACCCCGACGTCGCCATCAACGTCCCTGCAAGTGCGCTGATCTTCAATCAGAATGGGCTGCACGTCGCAACCGTCGGCCGCGACGGACGTATCAGTCTCAAGCTGGTGACCATTTCCCGCGATCTCGGCAACGAGGTCGAACTCGCCTCGGGTGTCGCGGCGGACGACCGGGTGGTGGTCAATCCGCCCGATGGAATTGCCAGCGGCGACAAAGTCCGCATTGCCGGCGCGCCGGGTATACCAGGTGAGCCCGAGACCGCCGAGGCAAAATAATCGGACGACGGAAGACAGGGCCTTCACAGGACCTAGGTCAGTCGATTTTCTTCAAGCCTTTGGCGTAACGTTGATAATTGCGCACGTAAAACTGGGCGCCGGCGGCGATGCCTGCGGACGCAGCATCGTCGAGCGTGCGGATGGCGCGCGCCGGCGACCCGACGATCAGCGACTTTTCCGGAAACGATTTGCCTTCGGTGACAAGAGCGCCGGCGCCGACGAGGCAATGCGGGCCGATGCGCGCGCCATTGAGCACGATGGCGCCCATGCCGATGAGCGTTTGCGCGCCGATCGTGCAGCCGTGCAGGATGACGTTATGCCCGATCACGCAATCCGCCCCGATGGTGATCGGGAAACCGAGATCGGTGTGCAAGGTGGAATTGTCCTGGATCTGCGAGCGCTCGCCGAGCTCGATCCATTCATTGTCGCCGCGAAGCACCGCGCCGAACCAGACGCTGCAATCGGCCTTGAGCCGCACCTTGCCAATGACTGCCGCGCTCGGCGCCACCCAATAGCGGCCTTGCTCCGGCAAGTCCGGCTTCTGTCCGTCGAGGTCGTAGATCATGAGACGATTCCGGTCCGAGAACTTAAACCCGGCGGCCGGAAGGATTATCAGACGTTGAGCAGCGCTTGAAGCGCCATCACCACCACGGTTCCTGACATCAGGCTCCACAACCCGGCAATCACCATCGCTACCATGACGAATTGGGCGGGACGGCGCTCGATGCGGCGGCCGAGCAACGTGTTACGAATAATAAGGAACGGAGCACAGAAAATAAGCAGCGGCACCGCGGCGCAGCGCGCCGCCATCGGCCCGACTTCGAGCAGGTGGAAGCTCGGGAAGTGTTCGCCGTAGAGGCGATAACCCGAAGCGAACAAGCCGGCGACGGCAAAGCCGAAAGCGAGGGCGAACAAGAACCCGAGGATCTCCGGCGAATTCGCCGGCTGCAAGGCTTCGACCATGGCAACGCCCCCGCTTCTCTTCGCGACTTGCGGGAAGCCTTGCCGGAGCGGGCGCGCGGCCGCCATGGTTTGCTTAAGAAAGGGTTAACGGCCGTACGTTGGCGCCCGTGCGATACTGCCCGCTGATTCGCAGCAGACGGTTCGCAACCGATGACGGCGCACGCAGACCATCGCTACCGAATGCGTCGCAAGTCGCGCGGCCTGTTGTTGCCACTGGCGCTCCTGGTCATGCTTATCGCCGTGGCCGGCAGCTTCGTATCCTATGAGCTGTGGCCGACGTGGCCCAAAGCCGAGGTCGCACTCGACGCGCCCGCCATTCCGGTCACCGTCGGGGATGTGCTGTTCAACGTACCGCCCGCTTCGATCCGCGCCCCGGTGCAACGGCATCCTGGCGCGCATGAGCGCATCGACCTCGTATTTCTTTGGCCCTCGCTCCTGCCTCCCGAAGCGGACACCGAAACCGGTAAACCCGCGGTCATCGGCGAGGACGGCGCCTTGCCTGCAGTCGTCGTCGACGACCGTCTGTTCGTAACCATCGCCGGCCTCGGCGCGACGCTGCCGCCAGCCGAGCGGCTGCGCACGATCTATCCACGCTATATTGAATCCCAGGCGAGCGCCGGCCCGGATGGGCTCGCCATTCTGCCGTTCCGCGCCGGCACGCCCTATGAGGGGGAAGATCTCGTATACTTCGCGGAGAAACCCGAAGAATTCTTCGCGCGCTGCTCGCGGCCGGTACGCACTGTGCCCGGCACCTGCATCCATGAGCGTTCGCTGCAAGCGGCCGAGGTCACTTTGCGCTTTCCGCGCGAATGGCTGAAGGATTGGCGCAATGTATCGGCCGACTTCGACCGGCTGGTGAAGGACCTTCACCCGCTCCTGCGATGAAAGCCGGCGTCGGCGTTACTCGAGATCGGTGCCAAGGATGGCCATCTGGAAATTGTAAGAGCGCTCGTCGTCCTCGTCGTCGACGAATAGCACGCCGATAAATTCATCGCCGACATAGACCTCAGCCGAGTCGTCCTTCTTCGGTCGCGGCACGACGCGCATGCGTGGATTGCCGAACAGCTTCTTCAGGTATGCGTCGAGCTTTTTGACTTCCTGCAAATCCACCGCGCGTCTCCTAAAACATGATCCCAAAAATGTCCGCCCCGGACTTGATCCGGGGTCACACCGGTTTTCGGAAAGGTCAGGCGCCGACTGCTGCAGCCGCATAGCACGCGGCAACGACCGCGATCAAATCTCGTCGGGAAACATCTGATCCATGGTCCGCGCCGGGTCGGGACAACCGGCCTCGCCCACGATCTTGGCCGGCACGCCGGCGACCGTGACGTTGTTCGGCACAGGTTTGATCACCACGGAACCGGCGGCGATGCGGGCGCAATGGCCGACCTCGATATTGCCCAAAATCTTGGCGCCGGCGCCGATCATCACGCCGTAGCGGATTTTGGGATGACGATCTTCGTGCTCCTTGCCGGTACCGCCGAGCGTTACGCCGTGCAGCATCGAGACATTGTCCTCGACAACGGCGGTCTCGCCGACCACAAGTCCGGTGGCGTGATCGAGGAAAATACCGCGCCCGATGCGGGCTGCCGGATGAATGTCACACTGGAACACCGCCGAGGCGCGACTCTGCAAATAGAGCGCAAAATCGCGGCGGTCCTTGCCCCAGAGCCAATGCATCAGCCTGTGCGTCTGGACGGCATGGAAACCCTTGTAATAGAGAACCGGCTCGATCAGCCGGTGCGTTGCCGGGTCGCGGTGTGCGGTCGCCATAAGATCGGCGCGAAATGCCTCGCCGATCGCGGGCGTATCGCGCAGCGCATCGGCATAGGCCTGCCGGATCAATTCGCCGGACAGCGCCGGGTGGTCGAGCCGCTCCGCCAGCCGGTAGACGACGGCCGCTTCGAGCGTGTCATGGTGCAGGATCGTCGAATAGATGAAAGTGGTGAATTCCGGCTCGCGCCGCGCCACCTCCTCCGCCTCGTGGCGGATCCTTGCCCACACCGGATCGACCTTGTCGACGAGCGGTTTTGCCTGCGATTGCGCCATGCAGATTCTGTCCTTCGGAACGACGCGCTTCTAGCATAATTGGGGTGGCGAGGGGCAGATTCTAGTGGATGGGCAGGCTAGTCGCGCCCGCCTACTGACAGGGCCTTTGGCCGAGGTTAACGGGGCCAATGGCCTACTCCGCCGAGATCGGTTAAGGCCGTTGGGCCAGGAAATCGACCACGCCCGTTTTGAAAACCCGATCCCCGACCGCCAGCATGTGGTCGCGGCCCGGAATCGTGAGCGCCCGCGCGCCAGGGATGAGGGCCGCGAGCGCCTCCGCGGAGCCGCCAACCTCGTCGTTGCTGCCGACGGCAACAAGCACCGGCGCCGCGATCCGGCCGACGTCTTCCCGACTGACGCGCTGATGCGCCCCCCTGATGCACGCCGCCAGCGCCCGCAAATCCGAATGCGTCTTCTCGGCGAAGACGCGATAGCCGTGAGCGGTCGGGTCGGATACGTCGTCCCGCCCCGGAGCCTCCAGCGCCTGCGCGATCGCTTCGGGCCGGCCGGTGCCCTCGACCAGGCGAATGCCGAGGCCGCCGAGCACCGCCGAACGCACGCGCTGCGGATGCGCCAGCGCCAGAAACGCCGTGATCCGCGCGCCCAGCGAATAGCCCATGACGTCGGCGCGCGGAATGTCGAGATGGTCGAGCAGCGCGCGCACGTCCTCGGCCATGATTCCGCTGTGATACGCGGCCGGGTCGTACAGCTTGGTCGATTTGCCGTGGCCCCGATTGTCGAGCGCAATGACCCGGCGGCCCGCCTTGGTCAGTGTCGTCACCCAGCTCGGATAGACCCAGTTCACGTCCTTGTTCGAGGCAAAGCCATGCACGAGCACGATCGGCTCCCCCTCCCCCTCGTCGAGAAAGGCGATCTGCACGTCGTCATGAGCGAAATGCGCCATGAGGCGACCATAATCGATCGGACCGACCATGCACAAAGGTTCGGACCGACCATGCACAAAGGTAGTGATGCAGTCCGCAGATAACGCTAGGTTCGTCGTGGCGGGCCTCTAACGCCCCCGCCTCGGCCGGCCGGCAAAAGAACCGGCAAGCGGCAAACCACCGAAGTTAGCGGGAGGATCGTGATGCGGCATCTGCAACTCCTTTTAGCGGCCACGTTGCTGGCATGCTCGGGCGGCTTCGCCCGCGCCCAAATTTCCAACGATGTGGTGAAGATCGGCGTGCTCACCGACCTCTCCGGTCCGGCGTCGACGGCAACCGGCGCGGGCTCGGTTGCGGCCGCGCAGATGGCAGTCGAAGATTTCGGCGGCACGGTTTTGGGCAAGCCGATCCAGGTCATTTCCGCCGATCATCAGATCAAGCCCGATATCGCCGCCGGCATCGCGCGGCAATGGTACGATCGCGACCAAGTGGATCTGATCGTCGATGTGCCGGTTTCCGCTGTCGGGCTCGCGGTGCAGAATGTCGCCAACGACCGCAAGAAACTGTTCATCGCCCACTCGACCGGAACGGCCGATTTCCACGGCAAATTCTGCACGCCCTACGCGATACAATGGGTATTCGATACACGCGCGTTGGCGGTCGGCACGGCCCAGGAAGTCACCAAACGCGGCGGCGACAGCTGGTTCTTCCTTACCGCCGATTACGCCTTCGGGCACGCACTCGAACGCGACGCCTCGCAGGTGATCGGGCAAAACGGCGGCAAGGTTTTGGGTTCAGTCTCGCACCCCTTCGCCACGCCGGATCTGTCGTCATTCATCCTCCAGGCTCAAGCTTCCAAGGCGAAGATCATCGGCATCGCCAGTGGGCCGCCCGATAACGTCAACGCCATCAAGCTCGGCGGCGAATTCGGCATCTTCCAGGGCGGCCAGCAGATGGCTGGCCTCCTGGTGCTGATCACCGACGTCCACGCGCTCGGATTGAAAGCGGCGCAGGGCTTGCTGCTGACCACCTCGTTCTACTGGGACATGGACGAGCAGACGCGCGAATGGTCGAAGCGCTACTTTGCCAAGATCAACCGCATGCCGACGATGTGGCAGGCCGGCGTCTATTCGTCGGTCATGAATTATCTGAACGCGGTGAAGGCGAGCGGCACCGACGATCCGCTCAAAGTCGCGGCCAAGATGCGGGAAGCGCCGATCAACGACTTTTTCGCGCGCAACGGTCATTTGCGCGAGGACAATCTGATGGTGCACGACCTTGTCCTGGTGCAGGTGAAAACGCCGGAAGAATCGAAATATCCGTGGGACTATTACAAGATCCTCACGCATATTCCTGGCGAGCAGGCCTTCGGTCCGCCCAATCCAACCTGTCCCTTGGTCAAGCAATAAGGCTTCATGGCGCGATAGCGCGCGCGCTGGAAATCCGCATGCCGGAGGGCTATTGTGCCGGCGGGAAAACGGACTGAAACATGGCGGACACGATCGTTCCTCATTTCCACAACGATCTCGGCGTTGCCGTGATCGAGATCGGCGCCAGGGAATTCATGTGC
>Ga0181525_10004213_pt1 | contig 11104 bp, 8 predicted proteins | sample PEATcosm2014_Bin_48_FD_121100 | JGI IMG/M metagenome (GOLD analysis project Ga0181525, IMG submission 121100) | Peatland microbial communities from MTU Mesocosm Facility, Houghton, MI, USA - PEATcosm2014_Bin06_10_metaG | ecosystem: Environmental > Terrestrial > Soil > Wetlands > Peat | place... | reverse complement strand
TCAACGCCGCTCAGTGGTCTCCCTACCGAAAAATAACGATCGTGGACGGCTGCGAGTGGTAGAAGACGTCAAACGAAATTGCACTGAACATTCTGTTCGCCAGACTGACGATTGTGTTCCTGCTCGCGGTGGTTACACTGCAGCCGTTCGCAATTTACTCCGGCGCCCCTCAAACGGTATTCGTGCTGGTGTCTCTATTGGTCTGTTTGATCCCGACGACGATTGGCGGCCTGCTCTCCGCAATTGGAATCGCCGGCATGGACAGACTGGTGCAGCACAACGTGCTCGCCATGTCCGGGCGCGCCGTGGAGGCCGCTGGCGACGTCAACACTCTGTTGCTCGACAAGACAGGAACCATTACGCTGGGCAACCGGCAGGCCTCGCGCTTCGTTCCCGCGCCGGGAGTCTCCGAGGCGGAACTCGCAGACGCTGCGCAACTTTCCTCGCTCGCCGATGAAACGCCGGAAGGCCGCTCCATCGTGGTTCTGGCGAAGGAGAAGTACAACCTCCGCGGCCGCGAACTGCAAGACCACAAGGCCGAGTTTGTTCCCTTCACGGCGCAGACAAGAATGTCAGGCGTGAACCTCAACGGCTTTCAGATCCGCAAAGGATCGGTAGATGCAATCGAGCGCTATGTGCAGGAGAATTCCGGTGTTTTCGCGCCCGAGGTCCGAGCCCTGGTGGATGAGATTGCGCGTGCAGGAAGCACGCCGCTGGTGGTAGCTGAGCGGCGGCGCGGCGCGCTTGGCGTGATCGAGTTGAAGGACATCGTCAAGGGTGGAATGCGTGAGCGCTTTGACCAGTTGCGGGCGATGGGAATTCGCACGGTGATGATCACCGGCGACAATCCGTTGACCGCGGCGGCTATTGCGCGCGAAGCCGGCGTGGACGACTTCCTCGCGCAGGCGACGCCGAAGGACAAGATGGACCTGATCCGCAAGGAACAGTCCGAGGGAAAGCTCGTTGCGATGACGGGCGACGGAACCAACGACGCGCCGGCACTGGCGCAGGCCGACGTGGGCGTGGCGATGAACTCCGGCACGCAGGCGGCAAAAGAGGCCGGAAACATGGTCGATCTCGACTCCAACCCCACTAAGTTGATTGAGATTGTCGGAATCGGAAAGCAACTGCTGATGACACGAGGAGCACTGACGACCTTCTCGATCTCCAACGACGTTGCCAAGTACTTCGCAATCATTCCGGCGATGTTTGCGGGAACCTTCCCGGTGCTGAACGCTCTGAACGTTATGCACCTGAAGACGCCGCAATCGGCGGTGCTTTCGGCGGTGATCTTCAACGCGATCATCATCGTCATGCTGATCCCGCTGGCGCTGAAGGGGATCAAGTATCGCCCGATGGGAGCGGCGGCTTTGCTGCGCCGCAACCTCCTCATCTACGGAGTGGGCGGAATCATCGCGCCATTTATCGGCATCAAGCTGATCGACATTCTGATTACCAGCGCAGGGCTGGCATAGAGGCGGGAGCGAACGATGAAACGCAATATCATTACCGCGATTTTGATGACCGTAGTTACCACGATTCTCTGCGGAGCCGTCTATCCGCTGATCGTGACAGGCCTTGCGCAACTGCTGTTTCACGATAAGGCGAATGGACAGTTGATCTCCCAGGGCGGCAAGCTGATTGGCTCGCGCATCATCGCACAGCCATTTACTGGTGCGGGATATTTTCATCCGCGCGGCTCGGCGGCGGGCAACGGCTATGACGCGGCAAATTCAGGCGGAACCAACTACGGCCCAACGAACCAGAAGCTGGTGGACCGCGTAAAGACCGACGTTGCCGCGGCGCAGGCTGAGAATCCCGCGAAGTCGGTTCCCGCGGACTACGTGACGACATCGGCCTCGGGGCTAGATCCCGACATCTCGCCGGCGAATGCTGCGTTCCAGGCGCCGCGTGTTGCCAAGGAGAGAGGCATCAGCGAAGAACAGATGATGGCGCTGGTTCAACAGCACACGGAAGAGCGGCAATTTCATATTCTGGGCGAGGCGCGGGTCAACGTGCTTGAACTGAACCTTGATCTCGATTCGAAATTCCCATTGCAGAAGAGAGCTTCGCGATAGCCGCACTTGAAACCAGGAGTTGAGAAAGTGGCCCAGCGCGGGCCATTTTCCTTTGTACGTTTGAAATCCATCTCCGTACGGGTGTATGTTCAGCGCTGCGATGGCAAACCTTTTGAACTCATCCCTTGAAACTCCTGAGGCGCGGCGCGAACTGGGACAGCAGCGGCGCAAGCAGATGAAGCGCCAGAACCACAGCCAGTGGGACGCGAAGCAACGGCGGCACGATCCTCTCAAACTGCTTGCGGAAAGTATGCGCGGACGCGTTCCTTCTCTGGTACGGATGAAGTATGAGCGCATGCTGGCTTCGCCCTTCGGATATTTTCGCGGCGCCGTTCCCGTGATGGCCGCCGACCTGGCGCTGCTGCCGAACACCGGCATTGTGAACCAGATCTGCGGCGACGCGCATGTGCGCAACCTGGGAGCATACGCCGCACCCGACGGGCGGCTGGTCTTCGATATCAACGATTTTGACGAGACAACGCGCGCTCCGTTTGAATGGGACCTGAAGCGCCTCTCCACCAGCTTGATGCTGGCGGGACGCGAAGCAGGCGCGAAGGACGGTTTCACCAAAGATGCGGTGCTGGCGTTTCTTGATAGTTACAGGAGATGCGCGCGTACATTCGCAAAGATGCCCGTGCTGGAGGTGGCGCGCTTCCAGGTGCATCGACTGATGAGGGGCGCGCTGGTGTCAGATGTGCTCATGAAGGCGGAGCGCTCGACGGCGCTGCACACGCTGGAGAGTTTGACGGTGCCATCAGGGAAAGGCGCGGGGCGCATCTTCCGCGAGATGAAACCGACCCTGTGGCGAATCGGCGGAGCGCAGGCGCGCCAGGTACTGGGCTCGATGAAGGAGTACTTCGAAACGCTGTTGCCGGAGCGTCAGCATATTCTGTCGCAGTACCGGCCGGTTGATGTGTGCTTCAAAGTGGTGGGGACGGGCAGCGTGGGCACGCGTGATTACTGCGTGTACCTGGAGGGGAATGGGGCGGGCGATCCGCTGTTTCTGCAGATCAAGGAAGAGGTGGGTTCAGCGTATCTGCCGTATGTCAACGGCGACGGAAAGAAGCATCACTGGGGACGACTGGTGGCGGAGGGGCAGCGCGCAATGCAGATGGAGTCCGATCCATTCCTGGGCTGGACGACGATTGCAGACCGCGACTACCTGGTGCGGCAGCTCAATGATCATAAGGCTTCCATTGAGGTTGCAGACTTGAAGGGGCCGGGGCTAACAGCGTACGCGGAGCTGTGCGGAGAGCTGCTGGCGCGCGGACATGCGCGCTCAGGAGATGTGCAGATGATTGTGGGGTACGTGGGCAGCGGAAAGAGCTTTGCGGAGGCGATTGTGCAATTCGCCAGTGTTTATGCGGCTCAAACGGAGAAAGACTGGGAGGCGCTGCGAAAATCGAAGCATGCGCCGCAAATGAAGGCTGGGGCAGGGAAGCCCGGAGGATTGGCGAAGTAGATAATCGTTGGCGAAGGGATGGTTACTACTTGGGCAATCGTTGGGCAGGGTGCTCAAGGATTGACTGCATGATTACTGAATCAGGCGGAGGGGGTTGCCGCTGAAGGTAATCCCTGGAGGCGATTGGTTGGCTTGAAGGAGTGGCGCGGGAGAGTCCGCGCCACTCCTTGTTTTAGTTCTGTGGCGATGTGTACCAATTGAGCCGTGAGAACGAGGGGTTGACGGTTGGAGCCGTCGGCGCGCCCAAGGTCACCGTGGTGGCGGGGAACCATGGCGGCCCGAAGCCGTTGGGATTCTGGAACCGTGTGTCGTAGTAAGTATTCGACTGATTCATGTTGACGCCGTGCGCGTTGGCTTCCGATCTTCCGCCGACGATGGTGAGCGTGTTGATCTGATCGGTGGTGGCGAGTCCGCAAGTGGACTGCATGCTGGACTGCGTACAGCCCTGGCTGAGAGCCGCGATCGCTCCGTCGATTTCCAAATTGCCATTTCCGTACGGGCTGTTGAGGGCGATGTTTCCGGTGGCGGTGTAGAGGCCGAGCACCTGTCCTTTGTCGTTGGCGGGGATTGGCGTGTCGGCGCTGTTGAGCGTGACGGGCTCCTCTTTATAGAGGAGGTCGCCGGTGACGTTGATGTCTCCGTTTGCGACGATGGTGAGCTGAACGCCATCCTGAATCGCAGCCTGCCCCTGGCCAGGACCGCTGAGGCCGGAGTAGTTATTGCCGCTGGTGTTGCCGCCGATATTTCCATCGACGTACAGCACGGTTTGCGGAGAGGACGAGCCGTTGTGGGGAACGCCGGTCAGATGGAGGGTCTTGCTGCCGCTGACCAGGGTGGTGGTGTTGGCGGCGATGTCAGTGGTGATGGTGGTGGTGGTGCCGTTCTGGACGATGGTGTAAATCTGCGTGGGATTGTTGGAGCTATCGGTGCCAGGCGTCAGCAAGATCGAAGTGACGCTACCTTCCACATAGAAGCCGCCGCCCGTGACGGCGGTTCCATTGGTGGGAACATAGATGCCGGACGATGCGCCGCCCGTGGGATATGCCGTGCCGTTGATGTTCTGAAGAGTTGCATTGAGGTTGGCATTGCTGACGGTGGGCGGAGCCGGGCTTGATAAGTTGCCACAGACATTGCTTCCCTCGCCGCATCCCATTCCATCAAGAACCGCCCACTTCTGGCTGAAATCATTCGCGGGCAGGGGAGCAGCGGCTGCGCCCACGGTCAATCCCTGCTGGAAGGTTGGCGCGATGGTCTGCCCGTTATAGGTGGCGCTTGAGTTGGCGGAATCGACATAGCAGTATGGGTTGCAACGGCTGCCGGTGAAATCGTAGGAGACAGTTGCGCCGGACTGGCCGACCGAGCCGGTGAATACGTAACTGCCACCGGAGCCAAAGTTCCACGAGCCGTTGGTCCACTGAGGACCGGTCAGGGTTCCGTAGACAAGAGGGCTGGAGTTTGCCGCGAAGCTGTTAATGAATGCGCCGAAGGCGGAGAATTTCTTGCCGGATGCTCCACCGTTGGGGGAGACCGAGATGGTCAGCATTCCGCGTTCGGAGGTTGTGACCTGCTGAGATCCGGGGCCTTTTCCCAGGGCGACGAGGTAGTAGTTGTAGACATAAGTGCAGGGAGCACAGGGAGCCGTGGTGGGCGAAGACATGGCCGTGTTGAGAGTGAAGGTCGATGCGTTGGAAAGCTCGAAGTAACCGGGCCAGGAATTGGCAGCCTGCGTGCCAGAGGCGGTGAGGAGGCGGAAGCTGCCTCCATACGAAGACATGATAGACGAGAGGGCATTGCTGGCGACGGTAGAGGGGTTCGCGATGGGATAGTAGGTGCATCCGTAGTTTGCGGTACTGGCAGCACCCCAGGTTGCGCAAGCGCCGGTATTGACCACGGCGTTGACCTGATTCTGCAACTGCTGGCGGACGAGGTTCAAACCCGTATCAGCCGAATAGTAGGAGCTGCGGTAGTTTCCGTAGTAGCCATTGATCAACACATCGGAGTTGACGGCGAGCACCATTCCAAGGCCAAGGATGCTCATGAGGAAGAGGAGGAGCAAGGCCATGACGAGGGCGATTCCAGACTGCTTGCTGTTGCGAAGAGAGGAGCCGGCGGCGAGGACGACTTCACGGATCGACTGCCTGTGCGAGAGGAATGATTGCGTTCTCATTGCAGTACCTCTGGATTCATGTTGCGCGGGTTGACGACCAGAGCGGTTCCCTGGACCTGATATGGGCCATGGTCAAACCCGTTGCGAAATACATAATTGTTTACAACATTGGTATTTCCGGTGAAGGCTGGAGTGGTGCGTCCGATCAACGAGACCCGGACCGAGCGCAGACGGGTGAAGTCATAGGCGTTGGCGCCGGAGGTGCCGTAGGTGAGGCTGTAAGTGGAAGAATCGTAATTGTAGTTTGTGATGTCGCCGATGCTTGCGGAGTAAGGATCATTCCAGACGGAGCCGCCGACCTTGAATCCGATGACCTGCTCCATGACGACGGAGCCCGCTCCATTGGCATAGCGAATGAGCTTGGGGTTGGTGATGTCAGGCGAGGTGGAACTCTGGTCACAGGTGTAGGGGGTGGTGGGGCTGCCCGGCCCGGCACAGACCTGGTAGGTAATGGGCGCGAGCTTCAGGATGTAGTCATTTCCGCAGTAGGAGTTGGTGAGCTGGCTGGGGTTGCCCGCGGCGGCGACGGTAGCGGGCGGGCAGGGTGAGGCACCGCTGCAGGCCGAGATGTTCAGTGGATCATTGGCGAGAGTATTGCTTCCATTGGTGGTTGGCTGGAAGGTGAAGATGACGGCCTTCCCGGTGCTATTGACGGTGGGGACGGCGGTCAGGACGACCGAGGTGTATTGCTGCGGCTGGTTCAGGACTCCGGTGAGACTGACGAGGAGGAGCTGATCACCGATTTTGTAGGATGAGGCAGTCGCGGCAAGCGAGGCGAGCGCTGTCTGCGCTCCAGTGGAAGGGTTGATGGTGTAGCCGAGTTGACCGTAGGCAGTTCCGGAGTCGGTATTGGAACAGTTGTTGTTGGGATCGGTTCCGCCGGTTGTATCGGTTGCGTTGACGATGGGATAAGTGCTATCGACGGCGATGACGCTGAGTTCGTCAAAGCAATTGGGACCGTAAGTGGAAGTGGAAGATGTGTAGCAGCTTTGCCCGGTGGCCACGAAGTGGTTGAGCACGGTCACACCGACGGGACCGGTGGAGACACTGACATTCTGATAGTAGCCACTGCCTGCATTGGCAAGATCCATTTGCAACATTGCCGCCGTGGAGCGCAGCGCCATGTTCAAGCCGACGACGCCGGTGAGACTGGAAGCGGCATTCTGCTGGCTGTTCATCATGGTGAAAGCGGCTCCGCTGATGATGGCAAAAAGCGCGACGGCGATGATGAGCTCGACGAGAGTTGTGCCAAGCTGGCGGCGCCTGCCGCGATGGGGCCGCATGGGATGAGCGAAGAGGCCAGGCGATCTCATGGCCGCACCAGGCTCATCTGGAAGGTGACTCCCGGCTTTACGGTCTGGTCCGTGAGAGTGACCAAGACGGTGATGCGACGGACTCCGGCAACGGCCACGCCGTTGATGAGCGGATTGGCCTCGATGACCCAGCGACGGTGAAAGGTCAAGTTGTTGGGAGAGACGGTTGAGGAGACCGGTGCAGTGGCTCCGCCGGCCGGAATGGTGCCATCGGGCGAGTGGTAGGTGGTGTAGTAGCCGGTGTTTCCGCCGGAGACGGCGGAAATTGTCTCGGCAAAGCAGCCGTCGGTGGGGTTGGGGCAATCGGTGGCGTTGGTGACGTCAATGCTGACGTTGTCGTAATAAAAGACGGTCACGGTGTTTCCGCCGCAGGTGATGCTGGTGGAGGTGTCAGCGGTGAGGCTGCCTTCGGCGGTGTCAGTCCCCTGGACGCAGATCTGGGGATCGCTTGTGTCGACGCCAGCGGAGAAACTTCCAGACCAGCGATTGAGATCCTCAAGTTTCTCAGAGGCGAGGGTTCCGCCGAGGCTCATGTACTTGGATTGACGTCCGCGGGTGAGCATGGTGGCGGACAAGGCGGCCATGGCCGAGACGCCGATGACGAGCACGGCAATGGCGATGATGACCTCAAGGAGGCTAAAGCCACGGGAGCGGCGCAGGTTACTGGACCTTGACATAACCCACTCCTGAGACATTGACGGTCTTGGTTGCGCTGCCGGTGGTCTGCGAGATGACGAGTAGGTAACTGGTCGGCACCGCGCTCCCGGCGGGGGTGACGGTTCCGCTTGGATTGAATTGCAAGGTGGCGGTGGGATTACCGCTGTTGATGGCAGTTCCGTTGACGGAGGAGAGAGAGATTTCGGAGGCGGTATAGGGAACGACGGTGGAGCCTCCGGTGACGTAACTCTGCGCGGTAAAAGTTGTGCTGCAAGTGGGCGGGGTGGTGGCGGTGAGGGTCTGCGCCAATACCTGATAGCTCTGCGCCGAGACGGCAAGCTGTACCGGGCAGCCGTTGGAGATGGCCCGATAACGTGCGCTCTGGACGGCTGCGGAAAGAGCACTGGCGGCAGAGCCGAGGTGCATGTTGCTCATGGTGTTGCGGATGCTGGGCAATGCCACGACGACCATGAGACTGCCAATGGCGAGGACCACCATGATCTCAATGATGCTGAATCCCGCAGCGCGGCGCCCGGCCGCTTTGAGCGGCGCTGCCCCTGACCGAAAAGCCCGGAAGATTGAATTCGTCTGCATAAAAGCCGCCTGACAGCTTTCTCGCGTCCGTGTTCCGTGAAACCGGCGGACAGAATCCTGGGGGAAGGTTCCGTTCGCAGTGGAAAACGAGTTGGACTGCTACGACTTGGCGCCTGACAAGAAGCAAACCGCGATCCTGAAAAAGCGGACCAGCTAAAGGCGCGACGTTAAGAACCAGGAGTCACGCCGATCACTTGAAATACCACCGCACCTACAGAGCGACGCGAAAAGAAGATGCGGAGAATGCACATTATGACCGGCCCAGTGTACGTGCATATCAACATAGTGCAAAACATAAGAAGGGCATAGTACGGAAAGAGATACCCGTCACACTTTAGTAATCAGAAGTGTAATTCCAATGAGATTACCGAGTTATGAGGAAAATGAGTACTGATGGTGGGAGGGTGGAGGGTTACTGAGTCGTTACTAGAAGGAGAGAGGGGATGGAGGTTGTGAGGGCGAGAAGTCCACAACAAAGTCAACAGCCCCACATCTGCCCAACAGCGGGGCAGATATGGGGCACCAGAACAGGATAGGGAAACCGGTGCATGAGTGGAGCTTTGGATTGAACGGGCCTTGGGGGAGGCTGCGGGAAATTGATTGCACTGGTGGAGGTTCCCTTTTATAGTTTGCGGTCAGGATTATGCAGGCGAAAAGCTGACGGCTGTAGCAACCAGAAGGCAGGGGGATTATGAACACGTTTCCTATCATGCTGGGCGCGCTGTGCGTTTACGCGCTCGCGTACCGATATTACAGCGCCTTTATCACGGCGAAGGCGCTGGTGCTGGACGATCGACGGATTACTCCCGCTCATACATATGAAGATGGACACAATTATGTGCCTTCCCCGAAATGGGTTCTGTTCGGACATCACTTTGCGGCGATTGCGGGAGCAGGGCCGCTGGTGGGACCGACGCTGGCCGCGCAGTTCGGATTTGCTCCGGGATTTTTGTGGCTGCTGATTGGCGCGGTGGTTGCGGGATGCGTGCAGGATTTCACGGTTCTGGCGGCGTCGGTGCGGCACAAAGGGCGCTCGCTGGCTGACATTGCGCGGACGGAGATTGGCCCGTTTGCCGGACTGGTTTCGATGATCGCGGTGCTGTTCATCCTGCTGGTGACGCTGGCCGGGCTGGGCATTGTGGTGGTGAACGCGCTGGCGAACAGTCCCTGGGGCGTGTTTACGATTGGGATGACGGTTCCGATTGCGCTGATCATGGGCGTGTGGATGTTCAAGAGCCACGGCGGCGAGATTCAGATTACGGGGCCGAGCATTTTCGGCGTGGTGTGCCTGCTGGCAGCGGTTGCGGGCGGACATGCGTTTGCCGCGAGCAGCATGGCGAGCACGCTGACCTTCACTCCGCACCAGATCACGATGATGATGATGATTTACGGGTTTGTGGCTTCGGTGCTGCCGGTGTGGCTGCTGCTGGAACCGCGCGACTATCTGTCCACGTATGTGAAGCTGGGAACGATTGCGGCGCTGATCATCGGCGTGTTCGTGGTGCATCCGAACATTCAGTTTCCGAACTTCACTCCGTTCATCCATGGCGGCGGGCCGATCATCAAGGGCAAGCTGTTCCCGTTCCTGTTTGTGACGATTGCGTGCGGCGCGATCTCGGGCTTCCACTCGCTGGTGTCTTCGGGCACGACTCCGAAGATGCTGGACAAGGAGACGGATGCGAGGTTCATCGGCTACGGCGCGATGCTGTGCGAGTCGCTGGTAGGCGTGCTGGCACTGATCGCCGCGTGCTCGATGAATCCGGGCGACTACTTTGCGATCAACTGCCCTCCGGCGGTGTTTGCCAAGCTGGGACTACACACGGTGAATCTGGATATGTTCTCGCGCGAGGTTGGCGAGAACCTGGCGGGGCGCAGCGGCGGCGCAGTATCACTGGCAATCGGCATGGCGCAGATATTCAAAGGGCTGCCGGGGATGGACAAGCTGATGGGCTACTGGTACCACTACGCCATCATGTTTGAGGCGCTGTTCATTCTGACGACGGTGGATACGGGAACGCGCGTGGCCCGCTACGTGTTGCAGGAACTGATTGGCAAAGCGTACAAGCCATTTGCCAACAACGCCTGGCTGCCGAGCAACCTGACGGCAACGACGGTGGTGGTTGCAGGCTGGGGCTACCTGATCTGGACGGGAAATATCTCGACGATCTGGCCGCTGTTTGGAACCGGAAACCAGTTGCTGGCGACGATTGCGCTGGCGGTGACGACGACGTTCCTGATCAACATGGGGAAGGCGAAATACGCGTGGCTTACCTTCCTGCCGATGTGCTTTGTCGGCGTGACGACGATTACGGCTGGAGTTGAGTCGATCCAGAACATCTTCTGGCCGCTGCGCTTGCAGCCAGGGAAGTACTTTGCAGGATGGCTGGATACGGGCCTGATGGTTCTGTTCATCACGGGCGTGATCCTGGTGTTGATCGACGCGATTCGCAGGTGGTTCCTGGTGCTGAATGGCGCACCGCCGCCGGAAGAAGCGTTTGGGCCTCCGGTTACGAAGGAAGGCGAAATCAAGATGGGCTGCTGCTAGGGCAGGATTTGAGAAGGGAAGAACGGAGGTCCGAAAGGGGCCTCCGTTTTTATTGTGGGGAAATTCAGGGGAGGAGCAAGAGCGGCACTCGAAAAGAGCGTTGAGTGGGCTACCGGTCGGGAACAAGAACAAGGTCTACAGACCCACATCTGCCAAAAGAGGGCAGATATGGGGCACCAAGCGGGAACAAGAACAAGGTCGACAGACCCACATCTGCCAAAAGAGGGCAGATATGGGGCACCAAGCAGGAACAAGAACAAGGTCAAAAGCCCCACATCTGCTGAAAGT
>Ga0181525_10004211_pt1 | contig 11106 bp, 11 predicted proteins | sample PEATcosm2014_Bin_48_FD_121100 | JGI IMG/M metagenome (GOLD analysis project Ga0181525, IMG submission 121100) | Peatland microbial communities from MTU Mesocosm Facility, Houghton, MI, USA - PEATcosm2014_Bin06_10_metaG | ecosystem: Environmental > Terrestrial > Soil > Wetlands > Peat | place... | reverse complement strand
AGTCTGTATCATGCTCTTCGCCGCCTGCACCGCCGCCGCATTCAGCTGGTAAGCCCGCACCGCGCTCAGCAGGTCCGCCATCTCCATCACCGGATTCACATTGGGATAACTTACATACCCCTGGCCATCCGCATCGGGATGCCCCGGCTCATAGCGGCTCGGCATGGGAGACATATCCGCCACCACGCGCTCCACCCGCACCCCGCCATCCGGAGCCGCCTTGCGCAATCTCGCCAGCATCAGCGGAAAGCGCTGCATGGGCTCGGCGCGAAACACCAGCATCTGCCGCCGGTACGCCCCGCCTTCGGCCGTGCGCGTGGTCTCCGCATTCGCCATATTCGCCGCCACCACCTCCGCCCGCCAGCGCTCCGCCCCGAGCGCCGACCCGCTTACCTCGAGCATGCCAAACAGGTTCATTGCGATGTCCCTCCTCCCGAATTAATTGCCTGCGAAATGGTGTGAAACTCATCCTTCAACAGCTGCACTCCCAGGTTGTACTTCATCTGGGTCTCTGCGAGCAGCAGGCTTTCCCGCTCGACGCTCACATTATTTCCATCGGGACGCTCGAGCAGCCCGCGCACCCGCCTCACCACGGGTGCGTAAGAAGCACGCGCGTAAGCCCCAGAACTGTACGACGCATACGAGAGCCCCGCCTGATCCTCCGCCGATTCCTCCGCCGCCGCCCGCGACAGTTCCGCCCGGAAGTCCAGATCGCGCGTGCGGAATCCCGGCGTGTCGATGTTTGCGAGATTCGATCCAATCAGCTTCAGCCGCGCCACATCCACGTCCAGAAAGCGGCCGAGCGCCCCCATCATCGTGGTGTCAATCATGGACATAACTGCTCCAGCTCGGCAGCCCGTAGCTGCGCACCTTATTTCGCACCGTACGCAAGCTCACGCCCAGCAAATCCGCGGCCCGCGAGCGGTTTCCCCCAGTCGCCTCCAGCGTCATCTCGACCAGCCTGCGCTCCATGTCTTCGAGCGAAACTCCCGCCCGCAGGCAATCATTACCGTTGGCCTTGCCGCCACTATCGCTTTCACCAGCTTCCCCAGCGTTCTCCATTCTTTCTTCAATCTTTTCCTCCGCCCACGGAGAGCCTTCCAGTCCCTCCCGCCCAATCTCCGCACCCGTGGCGAGAGCGACCGCGCGGCGCAGGCAGTTCGCCAGTTCCCGGACGTTGCCCGGCCAGCTATGCGCTTCCATGCGCTCGATAAATTCCGCGCTCAGCCGCAGGCTGCGCCCCTGCGGCGCATACATCCGCAGAAAATGTTCGGCCAATTCCTGGATATCTCCGTGCCGCTCGCGCAGCGGCGGCAGGCTTATCGGAATCACGTTCAGCCGGTAAAACAGGTCGGCGCGGAATTTTCCCTCCCGCACCATTTCCGCCAGTGTCCGGTTCGTCGTCGATATCACGCGCACATCGACGTGGACACTCCTGGTATCGCCCAGCCGGTCAAACTCCCGCTCCTGCAGCACCCGCAACAGTTTCGGCTGCAGCCCGAGCGGCATCTCGCCAACTTCATCGAGCAGGAGCGTTCCCCGGTGCGCCAGCTCGAAGCGCCCCGGCTTCGCCATCACCGCCCCGGTAAAAGCTCCCTTCGCATAACCGAACAATTCACTCTCCAGCAGTGTCTCGGGAAACGCCGAACAATTAATTGCGACAAATGCATGATCCTTTCTCGCGCTCAGCCGATGGATCAGTCGTGCCACTAATTCCTTTCCCGTGCCGCTCTCGGCTTCGATCAACACATCCGCGCCGCTGGCCGAGGCCTGCCGCGCCCGGTCGAGCGCCCGCAGCCATCCCGGAGCGCGCCCCGCCAATCCCTCCGCAGCTTCCGCCTGGGTCTTGGCCTGCGCCATGATCCGTTCCGCGGCCTGCTCCAGTTGTTCAAACGACACTGGCTTCACCAGATAGTCGCAAGCGCCGCCCTTCATCGCGATCACCGCATCCGGAACATTGGCGAACGCGGTCAACAGAATCACCGCCGTATGCGGAGCCAGTGCCCGCGCCTCGCGCATCACGCTGAAGCCGTCTGCGCCCGGCATGCGAATATCCGTCACCACCAGCGGATGCAGGCCGCGACGGAATTTTTCGAGCGCCTCCCCCGCGCTCCCCGCCGTGTCCACGCACCAGTCGCGCCGCAAGAAGTGCGCCTCCAGCGCCGCCCGCATCCCCGCTTCATCATCCACCACCAAAACTCGGTTCATTTCATTCCTTCCTTTTTCATTCTGGACCAGATGTCATTCCGAACTGGGCTGAAGGCCGGTGAGGAACCTGCTTTCGCTTATTCCTCCAGCGGAAACGCCAGCCGAAAACTCGCTCCCGCTCCCGCACGATTCCGAGCCTCGAGCGACCCGCCATGCTGCTCGACGATCTTCCGGCACACCGCCAGACCCAGCCCCGGACCGCCCGCCCGGGTGCTGAATCCCGGCTCGAATATCTTCGCCTCGCTCCCCGGAGGAACTCCTGGACCGGTATCGCTTACCGCAATCGCCACCCCGCGCCGCTCCCGGTGATAGGTCGTCTGTCCGGAAATCTCTACCCAACCCCCGCCCGGCATGGCTCGCAGCGCATTCAGGACCAGATTCAGCAGCACCTGCTCCAGACGATGGCGGTCGGCCGCAAACCAGACTCCATGCAAGTGGTTGCGCAGGCACAATTCGACCCGCGCCTGCCGCGCCATCGGGACCAGAAATCCTCCCGCCCAATCGAGCAATGCGCCCAGGTCGGTCGGCACGCGCTCCGGCTTCGGCAGGCTGTGAAAATGCAAAACATTGTTCACCGTTGCGGCCAGCGTCCGCAGTCCAGCCTGCACTTGCTCCACCCACTGCCGGCACTCGGAGGAGAGCCCCGCCCCAGCCAGCAGCCCGGCAAACAGTTCCAGGCTGCCCAGCGGGTTGCGAATCTCATGCGCCAGAATCGCCGACATCTCCGCCAGCGCCTGCTCCCTCCGCAGCTTGTCCCGCTCCTCCACCAGCCGCTTGGCGTCGGTTACATCGCGCAGAATAAAAACTGAAACGCACTCTGCACTTTCTGAACCGCTCTCCGATTCGTTCTCTGATTCGTTCTCTGATTCGTTCTGGGACTCGTTCCCTCCGGCCTCTTTCGCATCCGCATCTTTTACAGCTGCATGCCGCACTGCCAGCCAGCGCTCGCCTCTGTTTCCACTTCCATTTCCATTTCCATTTTCATTTCCCTGTTCCAGGCGCAGTTCCTGTTCGCCAGCTTGCGACCGCGCGCGCTTCAGCAGATCGCCGAATTCCTCCGGCACAGCAGTCAGCGATTCCAGCCGGGACGTCTCCTCATCCCAGCCGAGCAGCCTGCGCCCCTCAGGATTTACCAGCGATATCGCGCCTTCGCCTTTCACGACCAGCACCCCACACGGCAGCCCGTCCAGGATGCGGTCGAGATGTTCGCGCATGCGGCGATTTTCCGCGAGGCTGTTGGCCAACCCGGCATTGCTTTGCTCCAGCTCTCCGTGCAGCCGCGCCACTTCCGAACGCAACTTGCCATAAGAACGCTCCAACGAATCCGCGGCCTCGGCAAACGAGCGAAATGCCTGCAGCAAAAACTGTTCGCTCTCCCCGCGCGAAATCTCCGCACCCGCAGCCAACAGAATCCCCGTGTCCGCAGGCAAGCACTCCGACATAGGCAAAGATGTCATAGTTACGAGGCAACATTTGCACGGGAAGGGCCAAGACAGGCGGGGGGAAGCTGAGATTCTTCTTATGTGTTGCGGGACCATGTGTTGCCGGAAGATGTGTTGCCGGAAGATATGTTGCCGGAAGATGTGTTGCCGGAACGGTGCCCCACAGGCCGCAGCCCTAAGATTGAAACGGCGTGAAAGTCGCCCCAATCGCTATGAACACGCAAAGATTGTGGAAGGACGGACGCATTCGTGAGCCTGCCCCGAGTGAAGCCGAGGGGTCCAGCCAAGCGAAGCGCAGCGCCCAAACGTGTACGCGAGAATTCTGCGGAGCCTCGCTGCCCACCCGCGAAGCGGACCGAGAACACAGCCAGGTCGCACGTGGCTGCATAAGAACTGACAAACGCGTGCAGCGCCGCGGAACCGCGACTGCAGCCCCCGCCACTTTCGGGCCGTTTGCTTTCCCTCCTACTTGGAGGACAATCTCGGAAACCGCATGCAACGGCCATTTGCCTTGCATCATCCAAATTGCGGCCAATAATAATAGAGGACCAACATGAACCCCCGGGAACCTGCGAGACCAGCGCAAAATCAGAATCAAGAACAGAATCAGATCCAAAACCAGAACGATGACGAGGCCCGAAGAATCCGCCGTCTGCAGGTCATGATGAGCATGGTCGCATCCGTGATCAGCCAAGACCCCGCGCTCACCGTTGAAGAAGCTTCAGAACTCGCCGCAGGCGCCAGGCGCGCCGCGCTGGCCATGTTCCCCGACAAAGAACTAGCCTACGATTTGCTCTACAAACCCCGCCTCCAGCGCCTGATGAGAGAACGCTATCGCCTGCAATAGGTTCAATCCAATCGCAAGGGTCCAGGAGTTAAAATGCGAATGCTTGGGCCAGCCCCGTCGTTTGCCCCGGAATCGGAGCCATCAATGAGCGTACAAGTCGATCAGAAAAGCTATGAAATGCCCCCGCAGGAAGGTTTCACCATTACACTTTTTATCACCGTCGCCGACATCGAGCGATCGGCTCGCTTCTATGAAAAAGTTTTCGGCGGCCGCATTCTGAGCCTCGGTGACAGCAAGGGCGCGTCCGGCCACATTCAGATCGCGAATACCTGGCTCATCGTCAACGTCGGCGGCGGGCCCACGCCCGACAAGCCGACGATAACGCTCAGCGTCCCCGCCGAGCCGGATAAGGTCAACAGCTTTATGAATATTCGCGTCGCCGATATTCAAGCGTGTTACAAGTTATGGAAAAGTCGCGGAGCTGAGTTCATCACCGAACCAATCCCCAAGTACGGCGAGACGCGCTGCTACATCCGCGATCCCGATGGCTACATCATCGAGATCGGACAGACCACCTAGCGCACGACCTTTCGATAGCCTCAACTCCGCCCTGAATCCGACTCGTGTATTCACGAAACGCTCTTCGTCATTTTCCGGAAGCCGCGGCATCGGGCATGCCTGCTAGCGTCTGAGCCTTGGCCAGCATGGCGTCGAGAGCGGCACGAGGCAGAAGCTTGCCGTTAAGCACGACCGCTTGAATGGAGCGGGTGTTGTGAATGTCGGCGAGCGGATCTTTGTCGAGTAGAACCAGATCGGCAATTTTGCCGGCTTCAATCGTGCCGCGCCGGGCCTGTTGTCCCATAAACTGAGCCGCATTGCGAGTGGCCGCCTGCAGAGCCGCAAGCGGAGTTAATCCGGCATCGACCAGCAATGCCAGCTCGTCATGGATGCCGAAGCCGGGCAGGCAGTGAGGATTCATGGTGTCAGTCCCGGCGAGAATGGGAACACCCATCCGGTACATAAGAGCCACAATCTTCTTGGACTCATCGAACTCAGCCTTTGCCAGCTGGATCATTGCAGCTCGAGCCGGCGGAGGAAAGCGACTGTAATAGCCGGCGTCCCATTTTGCCCGCACGTCTTTGCTCAGATATTGCAATCGTGGGTCATTCGTATTCAGCGGATCGTCAATCTGACCTTGAAGCAATGTGAGCGTAGGAGTATGCCAAGTCCCATTCTTCACGAACTGCGCAAACAGTGACTCGGCAGTGGCTTCGTCGAAAGATTCCACCACATGAAAATGGAGCCGAATAATATTTTGCCCGGCGGCGATTTTCTGCGGCATGGTCGCGTCCGGCGCCCGGAACGAGGCTTCCAGCCTCTGCCGTTCTGCGGCAATACTCTTCTCTTCCTTTGAACAACCCTCAGCCACCTGCGTGAGATGCTCGATGCTTCCCTGTCCGGCGCCACTTGCCTCGGCCGCCGTCACCGCATCCGGTACATGACCTTCGAATGGAATGCCGCGCTTTTTGGCCTCGTCGGCCATTGCGAAATACGCGTCGCGCGACAACCCGCTATACACCTTGATAAAGTCCGCGCCACGCTGCTGCTGTTGATCCACTACCTCGCGCCCCTGCGCTTCATCCGCAACAACAATAGAATCGGGCCACGTTGGGTTTGGACCATCGACGATGGGACTGCCCAGATAAATGGTTGGCGATGGGTTCGCAGATGGATCCGCAGATGGATCCGCGTTGGACGTCTGCGTGGCGCGCCACGCATGAGCGTCGGGCGGGCCCGACATGTCACGAACCCCAACCACTCCGTTCGCCACAAACAGAAGATGACTCCAGGGAGCGCGGCCGTCCGACGCCCCGTGCACATGCATATCCCACAAACCGGGGATCAGGAATTTGCCCGCTCCGTCGACGACCACGGCGTTCCGTGGAACATGAGTCTTCTTCGCCCGGCTCACCGCAACAATGTGGTCGCCATCGATCACCACAGTGCGATGCGGTTGGGCAGCACGGCCGGTACCATCAATCACGGTCACGTCCTTGATCACCAGCGACTGGGACCAGCCGCGAACACTGCATAGAGCCAGCAGGAATACCAAATACAAGCTGAAACACAACTGAGGTCTGCGCGCAGGTCGCTCCGGCGTACTGCGCGGAACCAGAATTCGAGCCATCTCAATCTCTCCTCGACGCTGAGGATAAACAGCACCGCACTTTACCACGACACCTCGGAATATCAATTTGCGTAGCATCGCTCCGCAGAACGCGACCAGAGCAGAAGAACGCGGCACAAAATCCCATAGCAGACATTTTCACAAGTCCACCAGCCAAGAAGTGTAAAGTGCAGTAATCACATTTGAAGGAGTGGTGCCCCATGACCGCGTTGCTCCGTCGCCCCGGATTTCGCCTTATGCTAATCGCGATGGCGATGGCCGCGCCAGCGTGCTCACAACAACTCTCGCTGCAAGCTCTGGTCACTCCTTCCACTGTACTGTCGTCGAAAGATGGTCGTCCGGTCCCATTCGCCCTTCACGGCTTCCTCGAGTTCAAGTCGCTCAACGAAATGTTCTCCCACATCGACTCTCAAAATGAGCGCTGGAAATCGAATGCATCAATGAATGACGAACAGCGCCAGGCCGCCATGCGAGACCTGCTCCGCCGGGGAATTGAAAGCCGTGTCGTCTCCATGGTTGACGAGCGCCCGCTGGAGACGCTGGTAACTCACACGCGCGAAGAACTGCTGACAGCGTTGGCCGCCGTGAAAGAGCCGGTTCCCGCCGGATATGCCGACGCATTCCTTGCCGTGCAGGAAAAGTGGAAGCATTCTCTGAATTGTTGGAGCGCTTCACCATCCATCGCGGCCCGCGTGCTCTCAAACTGGTATCCAATCAGCGAAGGCATCCAACTTTACGGAGCGACGTATGACTCGACCGAACATTTCTGGCAGGCGGTAAAGTACCACCCCGACACCACGGTCGGTGATCTCACTGCTCTACTCTCAGTGCTCGAGAAGCAGGATTGGGGACCATGGCTGGCGCGGTTAGATGCCGACCCCAGGATTTACTTGCCCAACGCCTACGCGGTCGAGTTCCTGCGTGCCAATCTGAGGCCTGAGCACCTCCGGCAATTTCGCGAAGGCTTGGGCGGTCACGACCTGCGTCCTGACGAGAAAGCGCGAACTGCGCAACAACGTGGAGCGGCGCCATTCCGTTTCACCGCGTTCGAGGAAAAAACTTTGTGGGGAGATCTCGCCGACACCTTTTACCTCGTGTATACCTTCTCGTCGCCGGACGATGCCATACGCAAAACGCTGGCCGAACATCATTTTGACGCGATCTACCTGGGAGAACGCAGAATGGGCTTCATCAGCGGTGAATTCCGTTCTTTGATGTTGGAAATCTGGCGCGTGAAATATTTGCAGATGCCGCGTTTTCGCGAGGTCATCTCGTCAATTCCGGTCGAGGTCCGGTTAGAGCACTTCCTGAACGACGGCGACTCTCCCGACATTCCGATTCCTGTCTACGTTGGATATTTAAACCAGATCCGAGAGTTGGCCCGAGCGCCCAAGTAATACTCACCAGTCCCTGACTGCAGAACCGCTATCGCCTGTATTTCGTCAGCCGGCAAAAAACCGACATCACCGAACGGCACTCTGTTCAGCAGTTGCGGCCTGGTCAGCAGAAATAGAGCCCCTCCGGAGCATCCCCTGAATAACGTAATCTCTACGTTCCTTCGCTCTCTCAGGGTTACGTTCGGCGAGTAAAGGTTCGGGGACTTTAGCAGTCCGGCGACCATCGCAGCCTGTTGTATTTCCAAGTCAGAAGCGTGCTTCCCGTAAAAGTGCAGAGAAGCATTCTCGGCCCCAACCAAATATTCTCCGAAGTCGGCTTGATTTAGATAGATTGTGACCAATTGCTCAGGCGTAAATTTTCTTCGAATCTGGACTGCGGCCTTGTATTCCAGCAGGTGACGCTGCCCAATTCTTATTGCTGAATTGCAGAACAACTTGCGTGAGACCTGGAAGGCCAGGATCTCATCGTTCGAACCTTCCGCGGCGCGGAGTGCGTTTCCCAGGTTCTTGCCAAGCGAGGCCGACGAAATGACTCGTATCGGCGTACTTGAACAATGGTCCAATATGGTTGTGTCAGAGTCAGGTGCTAACTGCGTCAACTCTGCGAAGTATGGGAGGTCACCAGAATAGAAGTAGAACCAGCACAAACCTAGAAAGGCGACAACTACAGCGAACGCTGCCGCCGCCAATAGTGCTTTGAGAAAGCTTCTCACAATCGGTTACGCATGCTTGAACTTCGAAGTAGGCGAACACGACCTCGCCGCACTACTTCACTCGCCTCCAGTCAGAAAAGTAAGCGCCATCCACAAGGTACATAACAACCTCGGGACTATTGCGCGACAGCATCGTGTGGTATTTCACCATCCCCTGAAAAGTTTCCTGGACGAAGTAATAGGTCTTGCCCGCCTCCAGATCCATGCCGAATCCACTCGCGTTTTCAGACTGTGAAATGAGGAAATATTTTCCAGGATCGACATACGCGATGCTATAGGTGCCTGCCTTGTTTACGGCGATGACCTTGCCATTGGCATGCAGTTTGAATTGGTTTCCCCACCCTGCGAATCGCGCCGGCAGCGTCGGGCAGACCACGACAACCGTTGCCTAGTCTGGCTTTTCCTCGGGCAACGGATGCGCCGCCCTGTCCAGCTTCATCGAATGCTTGGACTTCCACTCCGCAATACGGCTCTTGTCCACGTCACCGTACTTGTCAACAATCGGTTCGCCCTTTTCCGGGTAATCTGCAATCGTCACCCGTTCGCCAAACAGACTTTCCGCTTTGGCCGTCGCCTTTTTGCATTTGTCCGCCGGCAGCACCAGTAGCGCTTTCTCCGCATGATCCCCTTGCTTGTACTCCAGGTAAAGCCACCGATCATGCACGGGAATGCTCCCAGCCACCGCGCCCCCGAGCGGACTCAATACGGTAAGCGCCAGCGCTCCGGCACCGGCATTCATATGGGCATCCGAATCGAAAACTACTTTTGTAATGTCGGAATAGGGAACGGTGAAATTATCGGCGGGCTCACCCCGGAATGCTAGTTGCTGAGCGTCATCGTCGAAACTGAGGACGCCGAACTTATCCACCAACTCGCGCTTCTCGGCGCTTTTGTGCCGCCGAAGTTTGACTTCATCAAACTTGGTAGTCCCTGAAAAGAGGAATGAGGTGCCGCTGAACAAAAAGACGAACAAGAAGATGAACAAGAAAATGCCCCGGGGCGCCGGCTTTCCCATGTTCCTCCTTTGCGGTCTGGCCAGGAATTTCCTTTTAGCACGTAAAACCGCATCATACTACGCCCTTGGGATTTCGCAGATCGACGTAACGTCGCCCTGGCATTCATCCGCCATCGGGTGCGCCACTTGAGTGCAACCGCCTGATTTCGGCAATCAGCAGTTCGTGCTCGTTCGTTCCGTACTCTCCACAGGCACACCCTTCATTCGCAAACAGACTCATTGAATCTATCCTCGAATGAAATCTCGCCCTACGGTCGAGCCGGATTTTTTCTCGACTTCCCTTTCGTGCAACGTCTTGCCTCCAGTGATTGAGCCCTATCGCGGTCGTGTGCTCCCGAATTGTTCGGAACACGATCGTGACGGCACGGCTCAGTTTACCGTCTGCGTGACCGTGCCACTGCTGCTCGTGAAATCACTGTTGCCCGCATATGTGGCCTTGATGGTGTCGGTGCCTTCCTTCAGCGTCGTCGTGGTGCATGCCGCGGTGCGCGATGATGTCACCGTAACCGCCGAGCATCCGGTGATGCTCGTGCCGTTCGAGGTAAACGCCACTGTCCCGGTGGGAACCGGCGGACCGGCCGGACCAACCGTCGCCGTGAACGTCACCGATTGGCCCACGGTGGATGGATTCTTGCTAGAAACCACCGTTGTGGTGGAGGTCGTTTTAGTCACGGTAATGGTGGTAGTCCCGTTGGATGCCGCGTCATTGGCGCCGTCTCCGCTGAAACAGGCAATCGCGCTTTTGCTTCCAACTCCACCGAGCTGCGTACCAGTAATATCGGATGCCGTCGCGGTCGAGTGGCAGCTTGTGGTGCATCCGCTGGCTGGCGTCAGAGCAGAAGTGATCAATGCCGTGCCGCTGCACTTGGTTCCGGCATAAAAGCTCACAGTCCCGAGAGGCGGCGCCAGACTGCCCCGGCCAGTTGCAGTTACGGTCGCCGTCAGTGTGGTGGAGCCCGTAACCGCGATTGACTTTGGACTTCCGGCTAGCGTAGTGGTGCTGGCAAAGTCCGTCGTAACCGTCTTCCAGTCATTTACGAGGTTGGCAATGTTGGCGCTGCCCAGCCCAGTGGCGGCGTTGTACCCCGCACTCTCCTGAAAGGCAGGATCAAACACCGAGGTCGAGGCGGAAAGGAATCCGACAAAATCGCCCGAACCGGTAAAGCAGTCGGTGGTATCGAGCGCACAGGGCTCAACGTTGCTGTCCACGATGCAGTTCGTATTGTCTCCACCGAAACAAGTGGTGGTGCCTGCCACCGGCGTCCGGTTCAACTCATTAAAAATACAATTGGGGGCGACCGAACTGTAAGCGCTTATGGCGAGGACGTTTGATTCACACGTGTACACGCTGGGTTT
>Ga0181525_10004209_pt1 | contig 11112 bp, 7 predicted proteins | sample PEATcosm2014_Bin_48_FD_121100 | JGI IMG/M metagenome (GOLD analysis project Ga0181525, IMG submission 121100) | Peatland microbial communities from MTU Mesocosm Facility, Houghton, MI, USA - PEATcosm2014_Bin06_10_metaG | ecosystem: Environmental > Terrestrial > Soil > Wetlands > Peat | place... | reverse complement strand
TATGTAAGCGTGCCACAAAGCCACGTTCCCAGCGTGCCGCCGGGCACCAAGGCCACGATAAGCGTTCCAGAGCACCCCGGAAGGTCTTTCAGCGGCACGGTCGAGGCTTCGGCCCGTTCGGTCAACCCGACCAGCGGAACCACTCTGATGCAGATCATTGTCGACAATAGCGCCGGTGAACTGATGCCGGGTGACTATGCGAGCATCCATCTGCAAAGTTCAGCGACGGCGCCTGCACTGAGCGTTCCGGCGAGCGCGTTGATCTTCGATGCCAAGGGTCTTTCGGTCGCCAAGGTGGATGCCGACAATCGCGTACATCTGGAGCCCGTGTCGATCGGCATCGACCTGGGTCCGGTCGTTGAAATCGCTTCCGGCATCAAGCCGGAAGACCGGATCATCGAGAATCCCCCCGATGGCGTCGGCAATGGTGCCGAGGTCCGCCTGGTCGATGAAGCGGCAGGCGCCGTGGACGCCGGCAAAGGAAGGCGCGAAAATGGCAGTCGGTGAATGCCGCCGCTGGTCGGGCGTGGGCCTGACCCTGCTGCTCGGCGCTTGTTCACTTGCGCCGCCATTGAAAACCCCTGAAATCCCTGTCGCCCCCACCTACAAGGAAATCGGGGGTTGGACGCAGGCGCAGCCTGCCGACCGCCTGCCACGCGACAGCTGGTGGACGCTATACGACAACGCCGAGCTCGACAAGCTGCAGAAAAGGCTGATGGCCGGAAACGCCTCATTGGCGTCGGCAATTGCCAGTTATTCGCAGGCACGTGCACTGAGCGATCAGGCGCGCGCGGGGTTGTTTCCCACGTTAAGCCTGGGCGCCGGCATCGGTCGCGATCGCGAGTCCGTCAACGCGCCGCTCCGCGGACCGACCACGCCCACCTACTACAACGACAACACGGTGGGTGCAAACGCCGCCTACGAGCTCGACCTGTGGGGCCAGGTTCGCGGCGAAGTCGCGGCGGGCGAGGCGAGTGCGGCGGCTGCGGCGGCGGATCTCGAGAACGTGCGCTTGGTGCTCAGCGCCCAGCTGGCCCAGGATTACATACATTTGCGCAGCCTGGACCGCGACAGCGCGATCCTCGAGCAGACGGTGACGACTTATGGGCGCGCACTGAGCGTCACCCGGCAGCGACACGATGCCGGCATTGCGCCAGGCCTCGATGTAACCCAGGCGCAGACGCAACTCGCCGCCGCGCGCTCGCAGGCTGCGCAGACGCTGGCGGATCGCGCCCTGATGGAGCACGCGATCGCGGCGCTGCTCGGTGTCTCGGCATCCACGTTTTCCATTCCGCCGCGGATCGTCGATGTCAAGCTGCCGCGGATTCCCGGCGGAGTACCCGCCACCTTGTTGCAACGCCGTCCGGACATAGCCGCGGCGCAGCGGCGGATGATTGCCGCAAACGCCAACATCGGAGTCGCGCGAGCCGCGTATTTTCCCGCGTTCACGCTTGGCGCTCAGGGCGGATTCCAGAGCGCGACATTTTCGAACTGGCTGAGCGCCCCCAGCAGTTTCTGGGCACTTGGGCCCAATGCGCTGCTCAGCGTGTTCGACGGAGGCCTGCGCCGGGCGCAGGTGGCCCAGGCGCGCGCCGAGTTCGACGCCAGCGCCGCAAGCTACCGTAGCACTGTCGTCGCGGCGTTTCAGCAGGTCGAAGACAGCATGGCCACGCTCAACCACTACCGCGATGCTGCCGTCGAGGAAGCGGCCGCGGTCGAGGCTGCCCAGCGCACCCTGGACCTGTCGATGGTCCTTTACGTCAAGGGCGCGACCGACTACCTCACCGTGGTTACTTCGCAAACCACCGTCCTGCAGAACCAGCTCGAGGCGCTCAATCTCGAGACTCTGCAATTGCTTGCAAGCGTCGATCTGATCCGCGCACTCGGCGGAGGCTGGGAGGATTCGGCGCCAATACGCGGCGGCTGATGCCTTTCCGACCGGGACGTTTCGGATGCATCCGCAATTGCAGCTATCATTTTCGACTTCGCGCTATCCCAACTGGATTCGTCGGCGACTCACCCAATGTCCACCACTCCCCGCGTCATACTCGTCACCGGCGGCACATCCGGCATCGGCAAGGCAACCGTCGAACTGCTTGCCGCCGATGGCGTGCACGTATTGTTCACGGGAAGGAGAGAGATGCAGGGACGTGCTCTGGCCAACGAATTGCGAGCGGCGGGCCAGATGGCCGACTACTGGCCGCTTGACCAGCTCCGGCCGGCTGCGGGCGCCGACCTGGTGGAAATGCTGCTGGACCGGCACGGCCGCATCGACGGGCTGTTCAATAATGCCGGAATCGTGTTTAGCGGCACCGCCGAGAGCACGAGCGAGGAACAATGGGAACAGGTCTTTGCGCTGAATGTCGCGGCCGTATGGCGCATGTCCAAGGCGGTGATTCCGGCGATGCGCCAGCAAGGTGGTGGCGCCATCGTCAACAATGCATCGGATTGGGGACTGGTCGCCGGAGAGTCGGCGGTGGCCTACTGCGCCAGCAAAGGCGCGGTCGTGCAGATGACCCGCGCGATGGCACTGGACCACGCGAAGGACCGCATTCGCATCAACGCGGTGTGTCCCGGAGACACGGAAGTGGAGCGCTGGGCGGCAGAGCAGTCCGCCAATTCCACGACCGCGTTTGTCAACGTTGCAAGCAATGTCCCCATGGGACGCTTCGGCCTGCCGAAAGAAATCGCCAAAACCGTGCGATTTCTCCTGTCCGACGATGCCAGTTTCATCACCGGAACGACCTTGGCGGTGGACGGTGGCAATACGGCGCGCTAGGCGCGCCGCTCGCCCCGCTGGCCGAACCCACCCCGTCCGGAAGCCCGGAAAGTCGCGGCTGCCCAGGCGCGCGGCCGGGCTATCCGACCCCCGGTACCACTTGACCGGCATCGATTTGGAAGATGCCGACGACCTCGGCAAGCCGTTGGGCCTGCGATTTGAGGCTTTCCGAAGCCGCGGCGCTCTGTTCGACGAGCGCGGCATTTTGTTGGGTTACCCGATCGAGCTGGTTGACCGCGTCGCTGATCTGGGAAATTCCTCCCGACTGTTCGTGGGTCGAGGCCGAAATGTTGTTGATGAGGCGCGTGATCCCCTCAACCTGGGCTACCAGTTCCGCAATGGACAACCCTGCATCTTGCGACTGCTGGGATCCGGTGGCAACCCTTTCCACGTTTCGGTTGATGAGCGTCTTGATCTCCCGCGCCGCATTGGCGGCCCGCTGGGCAAGTGAGCGTACCTCGCTCGCAACCACGGCAAATCCGCGGCCTTGCTCGCCCGCGCGCGCCGCCTCAACCGCCGCATTGAGCGCGAGTATGTTGGTCTGGAAGGCGATGCCGTCGATGACACCTATGATGTCGGCGATCTTCCTTGAAGACTCGGCGATGTCCTGCATCGTTGCCACGACGGTGCCCACGACCGCGCCACCCTCGATCGCCGCCGCGGAGACGTCCTTGGCCAGTTGCTTGGCCCGGGTTGCCGTTTCGGCGTTCGCATTCACCGCGGATGTCAGCTCCTCCATGGATGCAGCGGTCTTCTGAAGGCTGTACGCCTGCTCCTCCGTTCGTTGGCTCAGATCGGCGTTTCCCGTAGCGATCTGCACGGAACCGGTGGCAATGGATTCGCTGCTCTGGCGAACCTGGCCGACGACCGCGGCCAGCCTCCGCGACATGTGCTCCATCACCGCGACAATGCTCTTCGTATCGCCGGGGCGGGTAGGAAAGGCAATGCCAAGGTTGCCATCGGCAATTGCGGTCGCCAATCGCACGACCTCGGCAGGTTCGCCGCCCAGTTGTCGCGCCAATGTCCGCGTGATCAGGAACGCCTGGATGACGCTGACGCCTGCAGCAATTGCCGCGACCACCAGCGTCAGGGTGATTGCCGCATTTCCCTCCTTCTCGGCCTCGTGACCCTTTTGCGCCATGATTTCGGATTGCAGGGATACCACGGCAGAGATCGCGTCGAAATACGCCTCTTGCGAGGGGCGAACGGTCGTCAAGAGGTAGATCCCGGCGGCTTCCGCGCTTCCGTCCTTTATCAGACGCAAGGTCTCGTTTCGCTCCTGGGCGTACGCTGCGCGCGTGTTCAAAAGATTCTTGAAGAGTTCCTTTTCCTCCGCGGTGTTGAGCAGGGCCTCGAGCGTTGCAATATGCTCGTCGTTTTGTGTAACGGTCGCCTCGGCCTCTTCAATGGATTTGCGTTGCTCCGCCGGGTCGCTCGCCCAGAGTGCCGCGTCCCGCAGGAAGCGCGCCTGCAAATTGGCAACCGTGTCGATATCCTTTGCCGCTTTCACCTTGACGTATTCGTCGTTGAGAATCTGCGCAACCTTGGCGTTGATCGATTGAATCCGGGAAATGGAGACGCCGACGATCACGCAGATGGCCAACAAGAGGAATCCAAAACTGAATCCAAGCTTGGTGACCACTTTCCAATCTTCAAATTTCTTCATTGTCGATCCTGCTTCCGGGAATTTGTCAAAAGCGCCGTGTTTGGAGCAAGAGCGAAACCCGCGTTGGACCGTTGCGGAGCGTTTGCAAATTCACCGCTCGCATGTCCATGCGCATTTCCGGTCGCTCTGCATTACTCTACTGTCGAGGAGCTGCCGGTGATGCGGAAAATTGCTTCGGGAATGCCGGGTTGAATCGCCACAGAAATTCCATGGAATTGAACCGCAAGCGAGAGCGCGGCGAAAATGCCCTTGAGGCGAATTTTTTCGCTCTTTGAATCCGACACCGGGAGGCTCGAGGTCACGACCGGCTGCTGGCCGCGAGTATCAACGGCCGCGCTGGCCGTTCCGGCACCCGCGCTGGCCGCTAGGGCCCTCTGCTGCGCACTGATCACGAGGTCACTTGCCCAGTTGCCTGGCGAGATTTCCGCGGCCTCTCCCGGATCGACTTATCGTCGAACCGGATTGCTACCGAGCCGCCGCCGATCCGGCCCGTGCCGCGGAAATCGCCGGCACCTCCTTCCACCAGCCCTGGCGGTCTTCGTGCACGCGGTTGACCCATCGGCCGCCTCGCCACAAGTCACATTAGGCCAGCCCGGCGCATCCGCCGCGTTTCAGCCGTAACGCGCATGCGTCCCAAGGGAAATTGCCGTGCGATTCAGGCCGCACATGATGAAGCGACCATTCTCGACATTGCCGAAGGCGGTACGTGCTGCGCTCCGATTTGCCAGATGGATCCCGCCACGGAAGAACCGAACTGGCCCTGGCCGTCGGCGGCTTCGGCATTGGCACGGGCGAATTCGTCATGATGGGACTGTTGCCGAGCGTCGCCACGGAGTTTGGCGTATCGATACCCAGTGCGGGGCATGCGGTCAGTGCCTACGCCCTCGGCGTCGTTGTCGGCGCGCCGCTCATCGCCGTCATTGCCGCCCGTTGGTCGCGGCATCGCTTGCTTCTTGCGTTGATGGGCTTCTTCGCCTTGGGCAATCTGGTTAGCGCGATGGCGCCAGGTTATGGTGCGCTTATCGTGATCCGCTTCCTGACCGGACTCCCGCACGGCGCATATTTTGGTGTTGCGTCGCTGGTCGCCGCGTCCCTCGCGCCGGCCAACGAACGGGCGCGTGCGGTTGGCCGAATGATGCTGGGACTCACCGGCGCAACCCTGGCCGGCGTGCCCCTGGCGACCTGGATTGGTCAGATGCTCGGATGGCGTGCGGCCTACGTACTGGTCGGCGCGCTCGGCGTGCTCGCGTGCGGCTTGATCGTCGGCTGGGTTCCCCGGGATCGGCCGCTCCTCGGAGCCAGTCCAGCACGGGAATTGAGCGCGCTGGCCAGCAAGCAGGTCTGGCTCACGCTCGGCGTCGGGTCAATCGGATTTGGCGGCCTGTTTTGCGTGTATAGCTACATCACGCCGACGCTGACCCAGGTTTCGGGGCTTGCACTGGGCCACGTGCCCTTGGTGCTCGCGCTATTCGGGATCGGCATGATCCTCGGCAACCTGGGCGGATCGTGGCTGGCGGACCGTGCACTGCTTCCCTCGATAGCCGTCTTGTTGGTCTGGAATGCCGTGGTCCTGGGCATGTTCAGCCTTGCCGCACACCGGGCTTCGACAGCGGCTGTCTGCGTGCTGCTCGTTGGCACGGGTGTTGCCATCGTCCCCGCGCTGCAGGTTAGGCTGATGGACGTTGCCGACAACGCACAGACACTCGCGGCGTCATTGAATCATTCCGCGTTCAATGTTGCCAACGCAATGGGCGCCTGGCTGGGCGGAATGGCCATCGCCAGCGGCCTGGGATGGGACTCGACGGGTTGGGTGGGTGCGCTGCTGGCCCTTGCCGGCCTGCTCATTTTCGCGGTATCGCTTGTGGACCGAAGACTGGCCTTCCAACCCCTGAGCTGGCGACAAGTGCCGTTCGATTCGCCAGCGCCACCGGCGGCAAGCAGCAATTTCACGGAATCCAGGTAGCCCATCGCCTGCGCCTGCACCTCGCCCAGAGCACCTCCCGAGCGAGGCGGCGGCGCGGCATGGTTCACAGGGCCCATATGCTCCACCAGTTGCGTACTACACTTTTGCCCTGCCCACTGTTGAAAGCCAGGATCATGGATCTGAAACTCGCCGATAGGCTCGCGCTCGTTTCCGGCAGCACTGCCGGAATCGGCTTTGCCATCGCTGCCACGCTCGCAGCCGAAGGTGCCCGTGTCATCGTCAATGGGCGCACGCAGGCGGGTGTGGATTCCGCCGCATCTCGAATTGCCGCGGCGACCGGCCGCCACGTTCTGGGCTTCAGCGGCGATCTGGCCACAGCCGCGGCCGCGGAGGAATTGGTGGCGCGCTATCCCGACATAGAAATCCTTGTCAACAACCTGGGGATCTTCGAACCCAAAGCCTTCGGGGAGATCTCCGATGCGGATTGGGTCCGATTCTTCGAGGTCAATGTCTTGAGCGGCGTCCGGTTGGCGCGACTCTGCCTGCCGGCCATGCGGCGTGCGAACTGGGGCCGCATCATCTTCATTTCCAGCGAGAGCGCCGTGCAGATCCCGGCCGAGATGATCCATTACGGCACCACCAAGACCGCGCAATTGGCCGTGTCGCGCGGATTGGCGGAATCGGTTGCCGGCACCGGGATCACGGTCAACAGCATACTTCCGGGCCCTACAAGGTCGCGGGGGGTCGAGGAATTCGTCGATGCCCTGGCAAAGTCGGAGGGCAAGTCATTCGCCGAGTTCGAGCATGAATTCTTCGAGAAGGTTCGCCCGACTTCGCTAATCAGGCGATTTTCGACCCCGGACGAGGTGGCTTCGTTGGTGGCGTACGTCGCAAGTCCTCTCGCGTCGGCAACCACGGGCGCCGCCTTGCGTGTCGATGGCGGCGTGGTGAAGAGCGCGTTCTAGGCGGTCGATTTGAAGTAGGGCTTCATCTTTGAACGGAATGTTGCTCGCGAACGGACGATGGATGCCGCGCGGACATCCGCAATAGGGTCGCAGTCGACAGCAGGCAGATTGGCGCGCGACCTGAACCCCTTGAGCCTCAGCGCGGCCGCGCTCAGGCAAAGACGATGCGCGGCAGGTAGAACGACACGGTCCAGTTGGGCAGGTCGACGATTTCGCTGATGCGCAGATCCCCGCAGACGCTGCACAGCAGGTAGGCGTCGATGGCCGGCATCTGATGGCGCGCCGCCAGCAGTTCGATCATGCCGCGCACCGCATGGCGCGCCGCTTCCATCAGGTCGGGACCGATGCCGGTGGTGACCTCGTAGCCCTGGGCATCCAGGTGGCGGGTGACCGGCCCCGGCGTGACGAAGCGCGGAAACGCCAGCGGCGTCTGGGCGATGCGCTCGAACTTCAGCGCCACGCGCATGGGGCTTTCGATGGCGGTGCCGCAGACCTCGCCATCGCCCTGGGCGGCGTGGGTATCGCCCACCGAGAACAGCGCGCCGGGCACTTCCACGGGCAGGTAGAGCTCGGTGCCCGCCGCGAGGTCGCGCACGTCCAGGTTGCCGCCGACGCGGCGCGGCGGCACGATGCTGTGCAGGCCGGGCGCCGCCGGCGCCACGCCGATGGTTCCGGTGAAGGGCTTGAGCGGCACCTGGGCCCAGCGGCCGAACAATGCCGGCGTGAGCGCGAGCGGGTCGTATTTCCACAGATGCAGCGCCGCTTCCGGAAAATCGTCGGCCAGCAGGCCGAAGCCGGGGATGTTGGCCGTCCAGCCCCAGCCCGAGGGCGCGAAGTCGAGCAGGGTCACCTTGAGCACATCGCCGGGCTGCACCCCGTCGACGTACACGGGGCCGCACACCGGATTGATGCGCCCGAAATCCATCTGCCGGATCGCGTCGACGGTGGCGTCGGGGCCGATCTGCCCGCCCGAGGCTTCGTGGACCTCGAACTCGACCGAGGCACCGGGCGCGATGTGCAGCACGGGGGGGTAGCGGTTGTCCCAGCCGATGTGGTGCTGGTGCCGGTGGATGGTGTGGGCGTGGACACCCATGGGCAGGCCTCCTGGAACCGCGGCGCGGTTATAGATCGAGCACGGCGGCGCGCCGCAGCACGCGCGTCAGCAGCAAATAATAGGCGACGCCGATGCCCAGCCAGGCCAGGCCCAGACGCATGGCGGTGGCGTCCATTTCGTACAGCACGTAGCCGATCACCAGCATGCCCAGCACCGGACACAGCAGGTGGCGCAGCCAGTCGCCGCTGCGCTCGCGCAGGAAGCGGTGGCGGATGACGGTGACGTGGACCACGAGGAAGCTGCACAGCGCGCCGAAGTTGACGAGGCGGGTGAGATCCTCGACATCGTCGACGAAGACCAGGCTGGCGGCGACCGACACCGCGCACACCAGCAGCGTGCTCACGTGGGGCGTGCGAAAGCGCGGATGCACGCGCGCCAGCGCCGCCGGCAGCTTGCCGTCGCGGGCCATCGCGAAGAGCAGGCGCGAGACGGCCGCCTGGGCGGCCATGGCGTTGGCGATGCCCGAGGAAATGGCCACGGCGGCGATCACCAGCACCTTGAGCCAGGTGCCGCCGGCCGCGGCGCAGATCTCGTAGAACGCGCTGCCGGCGTCGGTGAAGGTCCGTCCCTGGCCCAGGTCCGCCGCGATCCAGGTCTGCACCATGAACATCAGCCCGACCAGCAGCAGCGACAGCACGGTCGCCCTGCCGACCGCATCGCGACCGCCCTTGCTTTCCTCGGCCATCGTCGAGATGCCGTCGAAGCCGAGGAAGGACAGCACCGCCACCGAGGTGGCGCCCACCACGGTGGCGATGCTGAAGCCCTGCGGGTCGTAGAGCGGCCGCAGCGTCAGGCGGCCGGCGCCCTGGCCGGCGTGCAGGGCCGCCAGACCCACTGCCACGAACACCGCCAGGGTGATCAGTTCGAAGACCAGCATGTAGCGGTTGGCGCGCGCGGTGAACTCGACGCCGCGCAGGTTCACGAAACCATTGAACGCGATGAAGGCCAGCACCCAGGCCCAGGCCGGTATGGCGGGCCAGATGGAGCGCATCGCCACGGCGCTCAGGATGTAGAGCAGCGCGGGCACCAGGATGTAATCGAGCAGGATCAGCCAGCCGGCGAGGAAGCCCACCGCTTCGTGCAGACCCCGGTGGGCGTAGCTGTAGACCGAGCCCGCCACCGGGAAGGCGCGCGACAGCGTGGCATAGCTCATCGCGGTGAACAGCATGCCCACCATCCCGACCAGGTAGGCCAGCGCCACCATGCCGTGCGATTCCTGCGCGACGAAGCCGTAGATCGACATCGGCGCGATCGGCACCATGAGGATCATGCCGTAGGCCAGCAGGTCCCACTTGCCCAGCGCGCGCTGCAACTGCTCCTGATAGCCGAATGCGTGGATGTCCGACATGAGCGGCATGTCCTCCGGGGTATTGCGGGGTGGCGGCAGTGTACGTGCCGGCAAGCGCGGCCGCGCCGCGGCCCTGCCTTGCCATGGGATTGGGCGGCGCGCTAACCGCGTGCAGCCCGCCGCGCAAGCACCGGAACCCGCTAGCGCGGCGCGCACCATCATCGATCAAAATGCATCGATCCGGTGCGTTCCCTCCAGGCAATCGCGCACCGCTATCGATCCGGTGGCGGCTTGCCCGCCCGGGCGGCGGAGGGCGGATGGGTCTGGGTACGAGTCTTGCTTTTATTGGCGCGAAGCCGAAGCATCTTTACCGGGAGCTGTACATGCCTACTGCAACAAAGGATTCATCCCTGCGACTCTTTCCCGCCGCGCTGATCGCCGCCGCGCTGCTGGTGCCGGCGGCCTTCGCCGCCGACGTCGCGCCGGCCCCGGTCGAGGTGCCCGATACCGGCCTGCCGGAGATCACCGTCACGGCCGAGAAGGTCAAGTCGACGGTGCATGACACCCCCATCAGCGTGACCGCGCTCGATGCCGAACAGCTCAATGCGGCCGGCATCACCACCATCGAGGAGGTCGCGCGCGCGGTGCCGGGCCTGTCGATGCGCTCGGCCGGCCCGGGCCTCACCGAATACGAGGCGCGCGGCCTGGCCTCCAACGGCGGCGCCGCCCCGACCGTGGGCTTCTACCTGGACGAGATCCCGCTGTCGCCGCCGGCGCTGTCGCAATCGGGCAAGGTGGTGATCGACCCCAACCTGTACGACATCGACCGCGTCGAGGTGCTGCGCGGCCCGCAGGGCACGCTGTACGGCTCGGGTTCGATGGGCGGCACCGTGAAGATCGTCACCACGGCGCCCAAGCTCAAGACCTGGGAAGGTTCGGCGCAGACCAGCATTTCGGGCACCGAGGGCGGCGGCCTGAACGGCAGCGTGAGCGGCGCCTACAACGTGCCCATTGGCGAGACGCTGGCGCTGCGTGTCGTGGCCAGCGATACGCACCGCAGCGGCTGGATCGACGAGACCGTGCTCAATCCGTTTCCGATCAGCGTCGGTAGCAATCGCTATAGCGATCCGGCCGCGTCGCCCGTGCAGTCGGTGATCCACAAGGCCAATACCGAGAGCCTGTCGACGGAACGGCTGAGCCTGCTGTTCAAGCCCAACGACCGGCTCTCGGTCACCGGCTTCTTCATGAACCAGCGCCTGTCGATGGGCGGCTACGACCTGCTCGACAGCAGCACGCCGACGTCCGGCACCTCGCCCGGGGCGGTATACGACGCGCATTTCGAGGCCTTCCCGCTGCGCGAACCCATCGTCGACAGC
>Ga0181525_10004207_pt1 | contig 11114 bp, 10 predicted proteins | sample PEATcosm2014_Bin_48_FD_121100 | JGI IMG/M metagenome (GOLD analysis project Ga0181525, IMG submission 121100) | Peatland microbial communities from MTU Mesocosm Facility, Houghton, MI, USA - PEATcosm2014_Bin06_10_metaG | ecosystem: Environmental > Terrestrial > Soil > Wetlands > Peat | place... | reverse complement strand
CTGATGATCCCGCTCTATGTGACGTTCCGCCAGCTTGGCCTGTTGAACTCGATCTGGAGCGTCATCATCGCCCTGACGGGGTTCTTGCTGCCCTACGGCGTGTTGATCCTGGCCCCGTATTTCGCCGCCCTGCCGCGCGAGTTGGAGGAAGCCGCAAGGATCGACGGTTGCTCTCGCTTTATGTCGTTCATCCGCATTACCCTGCCGCTGTCGACGCCGGCGCTGGCATCGTATGGCGCGATCGTTTTCATCATCGCGTGGAACGATCTGCTGATCCCGCTGATCCTCAACAACCGCGCGGAATTCATGACCCTGCCGGTGGTGATCGCGAGCTTGGTCGGTGACGTCCACGTCTTCTTCAATCTGCTGATGGCGATCTGCCTGCTGGCCCTCGCGCCCTCGGTCATCTTGGTATTGGTACTGAGGCGCTTTGTCATCGAGGGGCTGGTATCCGGCGCGGTGAAGGGCTGATTCCATCGCGCTCCCACGCTTCAAAAGGCGTGATGACCGAGCCATCCGGTTCGCCGAGTGCTGGTATGGTTTGTGCACTGCAAAATCGCTAGGCCGCGATGCGGTGGCGCAGGTTGCGGTGCAGCGTCGTTGTCTTCACGATGCCGTTATTAGGCGCAACCCTTTTGGGAAAGAAACGAGCGATGCCGGACGGGCAATATTTGCGGAATACCGATGTGACCGATGCGGAGTGGCAGGCCCGTTGCGAGCTCGCCGCGCTCTACCACGTGTGCAACTATCTCGGCTGGACCGACCTGATCAACACGCATATGTCGGTGCGCGTTCCAGGCGAAGAAGGCACGTTCCTTATCAACCGGTACGGCGAAATGTTTGACGAGGTCACCGCGTCGAGCCTCGTCAAAATGGATTTCGACGGCAACGTGATCGGTCCCGAGGGCCGGTTCAACAATGCCGGGTTCACGATCCATAGCGGTGTCTACAAGGCACGCCCGGACGCCAATTGCGTCACCCACACCCATACCCGTGCCGGCGCCGGCCTGTCTCAGCTCGGCGAGGGATGCATCCGGCCGATCAGCCAGGACGCGCTGCAAGTGTACGACGACCTCGCCTACCACAAATATGGTGTGCCGGCGTCGGTCGAGGAATGCGAGGAACTGGGCAAGACCTGCGCGAATGGCAGCTGCGTCGTGCTGCGCAATCACGGCCTCTTGACCCTGGCTCCGACCGTGCACGGCGCCTTCTTCCGGCTCTACAACATGGAGCGCGCGTGCGAGCTCGAATTGATCGCTCGCCAGCTCGATGAGGAGCCGGTCGAGATCGAGCCCCATGTCGTCCAGCGTGCCGCCGAACGCATGTCGGCGATCCGCGACACCGAAACCTACGGCCTGATGGAGTGGCAAGGCATCGTGCGCACCGTCGAACGCGCCGGCGCCGAATTCCGCAAGTAATCACGCGGTAATTATGGGGTGGTTCCGGGGGCTACGCTAGAGCGACCCCGGAACCCATGAACACGGACCGGGATTAGGCCGTGGGCCGTCCCGGGACGACGACGAAGGCTAAACCTTCTCGATCACTTCCATCTGCGCGCCGTCGGGGGCTTCGAGGAACGCGACGTGGCGGCCGTTGCTCTCTACCTCCTCAAGCACCTTGACCCCGTTCTTGCGAACCGTCGCCATCGTGCCGGCGTAATCGTCGGTTTGCACCGCGAGATGCTCGATCCCAAGATATTGCGGATGGTTCTGCGTGTCGATCTTGACGGTGATGTTGAGTTGCAGCCCGTGCAGGTCGACACGGAAACCACGCCCCGGAATCTCCGCCAGCATCTTGCCGCCAAAATTGTTGATGTAATAATCAGCGGTCTGTTTCGGGTCGGCGCATTTCAGGTGCACGTGCCCAATCTCTAAGGCCATGGTTTTCCTCCTCGGCGATGTCGCGTTTGTGAGCAGATTCGGTTTGGCGCGCAACGTCAAGCCCGAGTAGGGTCCGCGCCAGCGGCAACGCATCCAATTCGGGAGGGACCTTTATGCCGATCAGCCCCGACGTCTCCGGCGGCCTCGTCTTTACTGGCTGTGAAATCACCGCGGGCGCCAGCGCCAGTGCCGGCGGCGGTTCGGCCCACGCGCATGCGCATGCCCATTCGCACGGCAAGCGGTGGGAGGTCGTGATCGCCGGCAAGCGGATCAAGACCGTCGATGTCCACGCCCATTGCATCGTTCCGGACGCGGCCAAGATCATCAACCACCCGTTGGAAGCGCCGGCCCTGCTGTGGTCCGATGTCGGCACGCGTCTCGCCCACATGGACCAGACCGGTGTCGATGTCGAGGCGCTGTCGATCAATCCGTATTGGTACCGCGCCGAGCGCGATGCCGCCGAACAGCTGATCAAGGTGCAAAACGAGACGCTGGCGCAATTCTGCGCGGGCAACCCCGACCGTTTTGTCGCTTTCGCCACCGCGTCGCTGCAATTCCCTGATCTCGCCGCGCAGCAGATCGAGCACGCGGTGAAGAGCATGGGCTTCCGTGGCGTCGGCGTCGCCGGCTCGTGCGCCGGCGAGGATCTCGCCAACCCCAAATTCCATCCGTTCTGGCAGAAATGCGAGGAGCTCGGCGTCCTTGTCTTTATGCACCCGCTCGGCACGCGCGAGCTGGAACCGAGCGGCCGTCTTGCCGGCAACGGTCTCCTCACCAACACGATCGGCAATCCGCTCGAAACCACGATCGCGCTGTCGCATCTGATCTTCGAGGGCACGCTCGACCGCTTCCCGGGCCTCAAGATCTGCGCCGCGCATGGCGCCGGTTTTCTCGCGAGCTATGCTCATCGCTCCGACGCGGTGCTCAAGGTGTTCCCAAACCGCGTCGGCACGCCGCCCAAGCTGAAGCCGACCGAATATTTGCGCAACGGTCAGATCATCGCCGACACGATCATGTTCACCGGCGAGGCGGTGCGCCACCTGATCCACGAGATGGGGGTCGAGAACGTGGTGATGGGCACCGACTACCCGTTCCCGTGGAACACCGCGCCGGTCGATCACATCCTATCGATCCCTGACATCACCGACGACGACAAGATCGCGATCCTCGGCCGTACCGCGCAAAAGCTTCTCGGAATCGAACCTTAGTCCGCCGGGCCGTAAAGCTGGGCCGGGAACCCTCCCAGCCCAGCTTTTCCGATCAGGCGGCCTTGAGGATGCCGAGCTGCTGCAGCGCGGTCACCCCGTCGTCCAGACCGATCTCCTCGGCGATCTTGCCGTTTTCGACACGGAGCACCGTCGTTCCGGTAAACCGCATCTTCCGGCCCGACGCCGCCGGCAGCGAGCCGACCAGAAAGTCGCTAAAGGCCGGGCCGGTGTGTGTCCCGCCGCCCTCCCAACGCCCAACGACATAATCGCCCTCGGCGATCAGGTCGGCCGCGCCCCAGAAATTGAGGTCCGGGAACGCCGCGCGAAACCCCATCATGAAGTTCCTGACGTCCTCGCGACCGCGACGCGGCGCGTGCAACGAATACTGTAAAAGAATGTTGGGCGCGGCGAGTTCATCGATGATCCCGGGGTTCCATGGGCTACCCCAAAACCCCTCGAACCAGCGGCCCACAATGGCCTTGTTTTCCTGTTCACGTGGCATGATCGATCCTCTTATCGCTGTGATGCAGGCGTGACCGCCTGTTGACCGGGTGTCTCTACCGCGCGGGCTCACGGCGTCGATATCCGCTTCTTGCGGTTTGATTCGGACACGCAACGCACTCGCCGGCGAGCGCTGCGAACAAATTTTGATCCTGCCTCTTGATAACTTGCATGACGCTAGTTACTTTCGTCATGAAAGTTACATCAGGGGCTGTCCGCCATGCAGCGCAAGAGCTTTGGCAATATGCAATGCCCGATCGCCCGCAGCCTCGAGCGCGTCGGCGAATGGTGGAGCATCCTCATTCTGCGCGACGCGCTGCACGGGCTCACGCGGTTTGACGAGTTCCAGAAAAGCCTCGATATCGCGCCCAACATTCTGTCGCGCCGGCTCAACGGGCTGGTCGAGAGCGGATTGTTGGAGCGCCGTCGCTATACCGATCATCCGCCGCGTTACGAATATGTGCTGACCGAGCGGGGTCGCGATTTCCGCCCGGTCCTGCTCGCGATGCTCGCTTGGGGCAACAAGCACTTTACCCCCGAGGGCAAGAGCGTCGTCCTGATCGATGGCGATACGGGCGCGGAGGCCGATCCCGTCATGGTCGATGGGGTGACCGGCCGGCCTATCAGCGAGCCGCCTTTCCGCAGCGCGCCCGGCCCCGCCGCCGACGAGCGCACCCGTCGCCGCTATGCCGCTTCCCACAACACCAAGGGAGCCGATCATGTCTAGCCTCGACTTGCGCCGCGCCGCCGCGGTGCTTCCCGGCCGCAGCCTTGTGCGCCTGACGCGCAAACAGCTCATCCTCGTCGTGCTCGGCCTCGTGATCGCCACCGGAGCCGTGAGTTACGGCCGCTATTGGTGGACGACAGGCCGCTTTATCGAAAGTACCGACGACGCCTATGTCGGCGGCAATGTCACGCCGCTGGCGCCGCATGTCCCGGGCTTCGTGTCGCGCATTCTCGTCAGCGACAACCAGTACGTGAAAGCCGGCGAATTGCTGGTGACGCTCGACGATCGCGACTACCAGGCCCAGCTCGCGCATGCCGAGGCCGTGGTGCAGCGTCAGCAGGCGACGATCGCCAATCTGCACGCGCAATACGAGCTGCAGCAATCGATGATTGGCCAGTCCGAGGCCAATCTGGCGGCCGCTCAGGCCGCCGCGGCGTTTGCCGCCCAGGAATCGGCACGCTACCGCGCTCTGGCGGCGACCAGCTACGGCTCGGTGCAGAACGACCAGAAGGCATTTGCCGCCGATCGGCAGGCGCAGGCCACGGTCGCCGCTGGTGCGGCCGCGCTTGCCGCCGCCAAGCAAAAACTCAGCGTGCTCGACACCGAGATCGCCGAGGCGAAGGCCGGCCTCGCGCAGGACCAGGCCGATCGCGACACCGCGCAGCTCAATCTCGGCTACACCGAGATCCGCGCGCCGATCGACGGCTATGTCGGCGCCCGCGGCGCGCAAATTGGCGCCTATGTGACGACCGGCACGACGTTGTTGTCGATCGTCCCGGCGAATGGGCTGTGGGTCGATGCGAACTTCAAGGAAGACCAGCTTGCGCGGATGCAGGCGGGTCAGCCGGCGACAATCGTGGCCGACGTGCTGCCGGGCCGGGTGTTTCACGGGCGCGTCGTGAGCCTTGCCCCGGCGACGGGAGCGGTTTTCGCCGTGATCCCACCCGAGAACGCGACCGGTAACTTCACCAAGATCGTGCAGCGTGTGCCGGTGCGCATCGCGATCGCCGATGGCAACGCCACGCTTGGCCTGTTGCGGCCGGGATTGTCGGTGACGGCCGCGATCGACATCCGCGATACCGCGCCCACGGCGCAAGCCATCGCCGATGGACATGTCAAATGAGCGCCGGCATTCGTTCGATCATTCCGTTTGCGGTGATGTGTGTCGGGATGTTCGTGGCGCTGCTCGACATCCAGATCGTCGCCGCCTCATTGCAGCAGATCGGCGGTGGACTGTCGGCGGCGCAGGACGACATCAGCTGGGTGCAGACCGCTTATCTGATCGCCGAGATCATCGTCATTCCGCTCTCCGGCTGGCTGACGCGAGTGTTTTCGACGCGCTGGCTGTTTGCCGCCTCGGCCGCCGGGTTCACGCTGGCGAGCATTTTGTGCGCGCTCGCCTGGAACATCGAGAGCATGATCGTCTTCCGCGCGTTGCAAGGTCTGCTCGGCGCGTCGATGATCCCGACCGTCTTTACCTCGTCCTTTCATTATTTTGACGGCCAGCGCCGGGTTTACGCCGCTGCCGTCGTCGGTACCATCGCCTCGATCGCGCCGACCCTGGGGCCGGTGATCGGCGGCTGGATCACCGACACGCTCGACTGGCACTGGCTGTTCTATATCAACGTCGTGCCGGGAATCGCCGTGGCGCTCGCGGTGCCGGCACTGGTCAAGATTGACCACCCCGACCTTTCGCTGCTCAAGGGCGCCGATTACGCCGGTATTGTCTTGATGGCGCTGACCTTGGGCAATCTCGAATACGTGCTCGAGGAAGGCGCGCGCTGGAACTGGTTTGATGACGCGACGATCACCGGCTGCGCCTGGATCGCTGGCATTTCCGGTACGCTCTTTGTCGCCCGCAGCCTGACCTACGCGCATCCGGTGGTGGATTTGCGCGCCTTCACCAACCGCAATTTCGCGCTTGGCTGCTTTATGTCGTTTGTCACCGGCATCGGCATCTTTTCGACGATCTATTTGACGCCGCTGTTCCTCGGCTATGTCCGCGGCTTTAGCGCCTGGCAGACCGGGATGGCGATCTTCTCGACCGGTGTCGCCTCGCTGATCGGCGTGCCGGTCTATGTCTGGCTCGGCAAGCGGCTCGATCTACGCTGGCTGATGATGTTCGGCCTTGCCTGCTTCGGTCTCTCGATGTGGTCGTTCAGCTTTATCACCCATGATTGGGGCGCGGCGCAGCTTCTCGTGCCCCAACTGTTGCGCGGGTTCCCACAGGTCTTTGCGGTGGCGCCGTCGGTGACGTTGGGGCTCGGCAGCCTGCCGATGGAACGGCTCAAATATGCCAGCGGCCTCTTCAACATGATGCGCAATCTTGGCGGCGCGGTCGGCATCGCGGTCTGCGGCGCGATCCTCAATATCCGCACCAACGTGCATTTCAACGATATCGCCTCGACGCTGACGCCGGCCAACCATCCGATGACCGATCTCATCCACAACTTGACCGAGCGCTACAGCTCAACGATGGGCACGGCGAGCGACGGCCACCTCGCCGCGCTCAAGCAGCTCTGGCAAATCGCTTACCGCGAGGCGTCGACGATGGCCTATGCCGACGCGTTTCAGGCGGTCATGGTCGCTTTTGTCGTCGCGACCTTGTTCGTGCCGCTGCTGCGTCGCGTGGCGATGCCAAAGGCGCCACCACCCGACGCGCACTGACGGCGTCGGCGCCTATTCGGTCGCTGCCGCCGCGAGCTGCTTGGTGCGTGCATCGAGCTGCGCCATTAGCTCGTTGAGCCCGCCATTACGCATGACCGAATGGAAGGTGTCCCGCTCCATCTGCACCAGGCTCGCGCCGGCGGAGAACATGTCGATGATCTTGAAGCCGCCGTCTTCCGCCATCAGCCGCCACTTAACCGATTGCGACCCCCAGCCTTGCTTGGTGAAGGTCGACCACACCACAAGCGAGTTGTCGGGAAGCCGCTCCGCTGGCGAGATATCGACCGCGACCGAAGGGTCTGACGCCAGTTCGAGGCGCGGGTAGTAGGTCTCCACCAGATAGCTGGCGAGGATGGCCCGGAACCGCTGCTGGATGTCGGTCGACGCGCCGGTCAATTCATCGGCGGTGGTATAACCGGCGATAAATTTCAGATCCATCTTGCTCGCGAACAAATCAGCGAGCTCGGCGCGGCGCTGCAATGACGTCTTACCGTCGGACTTGGCGATGCGGAACGCCGCTTTAAGAAAATTGGAGACAAACGAGGGGCCTTCATCCGTCTTCGCCGGCAGCGCCACCGGCTTCTCGGGAGCCGTCTCCGTCGGCTTTTCCGGGATGACGGCGACCGCTTTCTCAAGGGGCGGGGCGGTCTCGACCGGTTGGGTCAGGCTCACCGGCAAGGCGGCGACTTGGGTGGTCGTGGTGGGAGGCGAGCTTGTTGGCATCGGCTGGGTCAAACTCGCCGGCATGGCCGCCGCCGTTGTGGTAGCCGTTGAGGGCGCCGTGCTCACCGGCATCGGCGGGGTCAGGCTCCCGGACTGGGCGGTGACGGGGACAGGCGGATCAACCGACGCTGGCGCTGGCGGCACGATATGCGTCGTCGTGTAGGTGACATTGCCGCGGGTCGTGGTGACCGTGTAGGACGCCAGCATGGGCTTTGGCGTAACGGCAGCAAGTTTGGTCGGCGCCGACGATTCCTTGGTGGCGACGGTGATTTTCTTTGCGGAGGCTGGTTTGTTCGATATTGCCGCGAATTTCCCCGCTGGCGATTTGAGTTTTGTCGTCGCCAGCCGCTTCACTGTCTCGGATTTCTTTGTCGCGATCTTGGTCGCTGCTGGTTTCTTAGTCTTGGCCGCCGCTGTCGCGGTTGTCGCTGAGTGTTTGATCGGTGCGGGCACAGTCGTCGCCAAGGTTTTGGGTGCTGGCTGAGCCAGAGCGTTTGTCGCCGGTGCGATCAGCAGCAATGCTGCCGCGGCCCCACCAAAGACTCCCAACCAGGTCCTTCGCGCCATCTAGTATCTCCGACCGTCGGGGCCTCGCTCCAGCGGTCTCATGGCCAAGTCGACGCCCCCAAGCGTCAATCAGTCCATGCCCCTGTGATGAATATACACATTTTGCTGAGGCGCTCAGCGGGATTCTTTAGATTTGGTGAAGATTCTGTCTGCCCCGAGCAAAAATTTATTAAGCCGCGGCCGATATTCTCGACCCCCTACACGCGCTATACTCGCGATGCGGGGAGCAATAAACCGGACAGGGAAGCGATCATGCGGCTGGCAGGGAAGGCGGTTCTGGTCACGGGCGCGCAACAGGGCATCGGCCGCGCCATCGCGATCGAATGCGCCGTCGCGGGCGCCAATGTCGCGGTCAATTGGCTCGACGACGCGCCTGCGGCGCGCGAAGTCGCGACCGCGATCGTCGCGCAAGGCCGTCGCGCGCTGACGATTCAGGCCGACATGAGCAAACTCGACGAAGTCCGCGATATGGTCGCGGCGGTCGTGACCGAGTTCGGTGCGATCGATGTTCTCGTCAACAATGCCGGCGTTTTCCCGCGCGTCGCTTTTCTGGCGATGACCGAGGCCGATTGGGACTACGTCCACGACGTCAATCTCAAGGGCGCGGTCTTTTGCGCGCAGGCGGTGGCGCAGGCCATGGTGGCTGCGGGGCGGCCCGGCGCCATCATCAACCTGACTTCAGGCGCTGCATTCCGCGGTTCGCCGCGCGGCGTGCATTATTGCGCCAGCAAAGGCGGGGTCGTCTCGATGACCAAGCAGATGGCGCTTGAGCTGGCGCCCTATCGTATCCGGGTCAACGCGATCGCGCCTGGCCTCACCGACACCGCCCAGCCGCGCTACGGCAGCAGCGAGGAGGAGATTGCCGCGTTAGCCGCGATGAACCCGCTCGGACGCATCGCCGAACCCGAGGAGATCGCCCGCGCCGCCGTATTCCTCGCTTCCGAAGACGCCAGCTTTGTCACCGGCCATACCCTGCACGTCAATGGCGGGTCCTATCTCAGTTAAACGGGGCTGGAGAAGCGCTGAGCGTCCTTCGAGACGCGCCTGACGGCGCTCCTCTGCGCGCAGGGCGGCGATGCAACCCAAACGGCTGACACGCCGCCGCGCCAACCATAGAATTGCGCGACTCCGGGAGGACCCTGCCATGACCGTCGCCATTCGCCAGATCGGCCCTTGTTTTGCCGGAGAGGTCGCCGGCATCGATATGCGCAAGCCGCTGACCGCCGAAGAGGTTGCGGCGATCCACGCCGGCATGGACAAGTACGCCGTCCTCGTCTTCCACGATCAGGACATCGATGACGAGCAGCAGCTCGCCTTTAGCCGCAGCCTTGGCGAGATCGAGATGACGCTCAACACCGGGTTGCGCGCCGAAAACGAGTATCGGTTGCCGCCGACCTTCGCCGATGTCTCCAACCTCGACCAGCACCATCGACCGATGGCGCGCGACGATCGTCGCCGGCTATTTTCGCTGGGTAACCGTCTGTGGCATTCCGACAGCTCGTTCAAGGCGATCCCGGCGAAATACTCGCTGCTCCACGCGCGCAGCGTGCCGTCAAAAGGCGGCGAGACCGAATTCGCCGACATGCGCGCCGCCTATGACGCGCTCGACGACGAGACCAGGGAAACCTGCGAGAACCTCGTCTGCGAGCATAGTCAGATCTATTCGCGCCAGCAGATCGGCTTTTTCGACCTGACCGATGACGAGCGCGAGCGCTTTAAGCCGGTGCGCCAGGTGCTGGTGCGTACCCATCCGGTCACCGGGCGCAAATCGCTCTACCTCGCTTCGCATGCCGGGGCCATCATCGGCTGGCCGACCCCCGAGGCGCGCGCCTTTTTGCGCGACCTGATCGAGCATGCGACCCAGCGCCAATTTGTCTATGCGCACAAATGGGCGGTCGGCGATCTGGTGATGTGGGACAACCGCCAGACCATGCATCGCGGCCGCCCGTTTCCGGCGCACGAGGCGCGCGACGTGCGCCGCACGACCCTCGCCGGTGACGCCCCGACGGTGGAACAGGCCGAGGCGGCGTAAGCCTTAGGTCCGCGCCGCCAACCTCGTGTCAAAATCCCAGCGCAGGCCGGGACGGCTTGAATTTGGTCGGCTTCGATAAAATGTGTATATTCACCTAATGACCTAGGTTCGATCGGCGGAGGGTTCGATGGATGGTTTGGTACAAGCAAAGCTCCAGGGTGTCGTCGCGCCGCTGAATTTCATGTTGCCGATGGCGGAGAAGCCGTATTCCTACAATTACGACCCGGGCCCGGGCGTCCCGCTCCGCAATACGGAGAGCATCGAGCATCAGGTCTCCGTTCATGACGCGCGCACGGTCGAGAACCAGCTTTCGCTCGATCACGAGGGATTTGTGCTCGTCCATCACAAGACCGCAGCCGCCGACCTCTACGACGAAGAGATCATCAAGAGCGTCTACTACCCCGAATGCGAGCGGCTGATGCGTGAGGCGGCCGGCGCGAAACGGGTCGTCGCCTTTGACCATATCGTCCGCAACGCCGCGAAGGCCGGTCCCGGTAGTGCCGTCAAGCTGCCGGCGGGCCGCGTCCACAACGACTACACGACTTGGTCGGCGCCGCAACGGGTACGCGACCTGATGGGCGACGAGGCCGAGGAGCTGCTAAAGCACCGCTTCGCCATCAACAACGTATGGCGGCCGATCACCGGCCCGCTACTGAGTTCGCCGCTGGCGCTGTGCGACGCCGAAACCCTCGAAGACGAAAATCTCGTCGCTTCCGAGCTGCGCTATCCCGACCGTACCGGCGAGATCTACGCCGTCACCTACAACCCGCATCAGCGCTGGTATTATTTCCCCAAGATGCAGCCTGACG
>Ga0181525_10004206_pt1 | contig 11114 bp, 13 predicted proteins | sample PEATcosm2014_Bin_48_FD_121100 | JGI IMG/M metagenome (GOLD analysis project Ga0181525, IMG submission 121100) | Peatland microbial communities from MTU Mesocosm Facility, Houghton, MI, USA - PEATcosm2014_Bin06_10_metaG | ecosystem: Environmental > Terrestrial > Soil > Wetlands > Peat | place... | reverse complement strand
CGCTCGACTGGTTCAACATGCTCTATCAGGTGCTGCTCGGCCAGGAGAAGGGCCCGCGCTTCGGCTCCTTCGTCGCCGCTTACGGCATCCAGAACACCATCGACATGATCGACGGCGCGCTTGCGCGCTCGGCGTAGGTAATACGAGGCGTTACTGGCTCGCCCACAAAATGCGCGCGATCCAGAGTACGTCCGCCGAGGCGATAATGCGGTCGGCGTGTTCGGAATTGAGCGATGTGAGCTCGATCGACTTCGCGGTACGGCGCTTGAGCTCTTTCGCCATCACCTCGCCGCTTCGGGTCCGCACCACGACGCGGTCGCCGCGCCGGATCGGCGCCGCCGGCGAAACCAGAATAATGTCGCCGTCGCGGTAGGCCGGCTCCATCGAGTGGCCGGAAACTTCGAGCGCATAGGCGTGCGTATCGCTCACCGCGGGAAAGGCGATCTCGTCCCAGCCTTCGCCGACCGGGAAGCCGCCGTCGTCGAAATAGCCGCCGGCGCCGGCTTCGGCGAAGCCAAGGAGCGGTACCGCCCGGGTCGCCGGGGCCCCGCCCGCATTCATAAGCTCGACGAAAACGTCGATGGTGGTGCCGGTCGCGGCCAGCGCCTTGGCGATCGACTCGGTCGAAGGCCATCGGGCGCGGCCCTCCGCCGTCACGCGCTTCGATTTGTTGAACGTGGTCGGATCGAGGCCCGATCGTTTCGCGAGCCCAGAAGCGGATAGACCAGCGCGCGCCGCCAGACGATCGATCGCCGCCCAGACCTGCGGATGGGTAAGCATGGGTGCCCCGCCACAGCATGATCCCGAAAAGTGGGTACCGGTTTTCGGACAAGATCATGCGCAATCAAGTGCCGATGATAGGAATTATTGCCTGTGCGCTCAAGGGCGGCTAGTGTCCGGCGCCGGACGGACGAAGGCCGTGACCACGATTTACAAGATTTGCGATCAGGGCTCTTGGCATGAGGCCGAGAGCGGGAAGCGGTATCTCGGCACGCCCGACGATGCGCGGGACGGCTTCATCCATTTCTCCACCGCCGCCCAGCTTGCGGAGACGGCGGCCAAGCATTTTGCCGGCGCGACTGAGCTGATGTTGGTCGCGGTCGATGCCGGAAAGCTCGACGGCGACCTGAAATGGGAAGTCTCCCGGAACGGCGAACTTTTCCCGCATCTCTACGCGCCGCTGCCGCTCGCGGCAGTGCTTTGGGCGCGGCCGCTGCCCGACGAAGTCGCCGGCCGGCGGCATCTTCCTGAGGTTCAATCGTGATCGGAGCGTTTGAGGGTCTGGTGCGGCCGCTGCTGCGCGCGCTCGATCCGGAAGACGCCCACGGGCTTACGCTCAAAATGTTGAAATTCGCGCCGCCGTTCGGCGCCGTGCGCGACGAAAAGCGGCTTGCGGTCCGCGCCTTCGGGCTGAATTTTCCCAATCCGGTGGGGATTGCGGCGGGCTTCGACAAGAACGCGGAGGTGCCCGACGCGCTGTTGCGTTTGGGCTTTGGCTTCGTCGAGGTCGGCACCATCACGCCGCTGCCGCAAGCGGGCAATCCGCGCCCACGCGTGTTCCGGCTCGACGCCGACAAGGCGGTGATCAACCGGCTCGGCTTTAATTCGCAAGGCGCCGATGTCGTGCTCAAGCGGCTTGCCGCGCGGGCCAATGCCGGCGGCATCGTCGGCATCAATATCGGCGCCAACAAGGATGCGCCCGACCGGGCCGAGGATTACGTGCGGCTGATCGAGCGCTTCGCCGCGGTCGCGAGCTATATCGCTGTCAACGTATCGTCTCCCAACACGCCGGGCTTGCGCGCCTTGCAGCAGGCCACCACGCTTGACGATCTTCTGGCCCGCGTGATCGAAGCGCGCGAGCGCGTGGTGCCCAATGCCGGCCCGACGCCGGTCCTGCTCAAGATCGCGCCCGATCTCTCGCTCGGCGAGCTCGACGACGTTGTCGGCATCGCCCGCGCGCGGCGGGTTGACGGCATGATCGTCGGCAATACGACATTGTCGCGGCCGCCGAGCTTGCGGGAGGTTGTGAAGGCCAAGGAGAGGGGCGGCTTGTCGGGACGGCCGCTGTTTTACCTGGCGACGCGAATGCTGGCGGAGACTTACGTGCGGGCCGAAGCCGCATTCCCGCTGATTGGCGCCGGCGGAATCGATTCTGGCGCCACCGCACTCGCCAAATTTCGCGCCGGCGCGAGCCTCGTCCAGCTTTATTCGGCTTTGGTGTTTCGCGGTCTCGGCCTTGTCGCCGAAATCAAGGCGGCGCTGCTCGCGGCGCTGGAACGCGAGCGCCTCGACAATCTTGGCGATCTCGTTGGCACCGACGCTGCTGCGGCCACGGCGGAGTCGTGGCCGCAGTAGGTTATGGCCGCAGTAAGTTACGCTGCAGTAAACGCGGCGAAACCGGAGCGGCCGCATCGCTCGTGAAAGGCGACAGAGCGGCGGCGCCGGGCGAGGGGGCGAGCACCGGTTGCAACGCCGGCATCAGGCGATGCCGCTCGCGGCGGCTCGGGATCGCGCGATAGACCTGCTTGGTCGCTTCGACGATATGGACGCCGGCGAACGGCGCCGAGATCGTCGCGCCGGTGCGCTCCCAGGCCACCGCCGAGCGCAGGAACCAGCCGCGCGCGATCGGCGGCACGTAAAGCGCTTCGCCCCACCCGGTCGGCGTGAACCGGGTCTCGCGCAGAAGATGCGTGATCTGCGGCCGCGAATAGGGGCGGCCCTGACCGAACGGCGTCGTATCCATGCGCGCCCACAGGCCGCGGCGGTTCGGGACGACGGCGAGAAGCCGTCCGCCGCCGGCCAGCACCCGCCACACTTCGCGCAACAGGCCGACCGGATCGATGGAATTTTCCAGCGCGTGCACCAGAAGCACGCGATCGACGGCGGCGTCGGTGAGCGGCAGATCGTCCTCTTCGACCAAAGCAGCGAGAGCCGGCTTCGACGACGGCCAGCGCACAACCCCTTGCGGCGCCGGCATCAAGGCGAGGCAGCGCTCGGCCTCTTCGCGGAACAGGCCGAGATAGGGCGTGGCATAACCAATGCCGAGCACACGCAACGCGGTCGTGTCGCCCCAGCGCGCGCGGATGCCTCGGCCGATGAAGCGCCGCGCCACGACGCCAAGGTGCTGGGCGTAAAAGTTGCGGAGATCGACGACGTCCATGCCGGTAAACTAGCATGTCATTCTCGGGCGCGCCGACGGCGCAAGCCCGGAAACCATCACCGCTGGTCTTGCGGTTAATAATGCGAAGTGCCTACCTTAACGCCACAGCGATTATGGATTCCGGGCTTGCGGGCCCTGTCCGCGCCCCGGAATGACAGGAAAAACAATCATGCCGGCGCAGACCTATTTATTCCCCTGCCTCAAGGACAATTACGGTGTGCTGCTGCACGATCCGGAAAGCGGCGCGACGGCCTCAATCGACGCGCCGGAAGCCGCGGCCGTCGAGGCGGCGCTCGCCAAGACCGGCTGGAAGCTGACCGACATCCTGGTCACTCACCACCACGCCGACCACACGCAAGGGATAGCGGAGTTGAAAGCGCATCATCATTGCCGCGTGGTCGCGCCGCGCAACGAAGCAAAGCGCATCGCCAACGTGGATGAGACGATCGGCGGCGGCGACACGGTGCGCGTCGGCGGGCTTGAAGGACAAGTCATCGACACGCCCGGCCACACCGCCGGCCACATCTCCTACTTCTTTCCGACCGACAAGCTCGCTTTTGTCGGCGACACGCTGTTTTCCGCCGGCTGCGGCCGCGTCATCGAAGGCACCCCGGAAATGATGTGGCAATCGCTCGTTAAGCTCCGCAGCCTGCCCGACGACACCAGGTTTTATTGCGGTCACGAATACACCGCCGGCAATATCCGCTTCGCCAAGACCATCGAGCCGGACAACAAGGCGCTCGCCGCGCGCGCCGACGAAGTTACGCGTTTGCGTGCCGCCGGCCAGCCGACCATTCCGGCGACGATCGGCGCGGAGAAGGCGGATAATCCTTTCCTGCGCGCCGATTTGCCGGAAGTCGCCAAAGCCGTCGGGCTCGCCGGCAGCCCGGCATGGAAAGTGTTCGCGGAAATCCGCGAGCGCAAAAACAAATCTTGACGGTGCAAGATCTCAGCGCCCGGGACGTGATCGAGCTTCTCGATCTCAAGCCGCATCCGGAGGGCGGGCATTTCCGCGAGATGTTTCGCGACACGCGGGTAGTCGACGGCATCCGCGCAGCCTCGACCGCGATCTATTTTTTGCTGGCACGCGGCGAACGCTCGCACTGGCATCGGGTCGATGCGGTGGAGATTTGGCACTTTTATGCCGGCGCACCGCTCCAACTCGAGATCGCGGAAGGCGAACGCCACGAACGGGTCGCGCTCGGCGCCGATCTCACCGCCGGCGAACGCCCGCAAGGCATCGTGCCCGCTCACGCCTGGCAGGCGGCGCAGAGTCTGGGCGACTGGACGCTCGTCGGCTGCACCGTGGCGCCGGGTTTTGAATTCGCGAAATTCGAATTAGCGCCGGAAGGCTGGGCACCGGGCTAACCCGGCATGACGCTACGTTATGTATTGCCCGCCGTTGGCGGTGAGTGTCGAGCCGGTGATGAGGCCGGCGTCGTCGGAAGCAAGGAACACCACGCAGCGCGCGATCTCCTCCGGCTCGCCGAGGCGACCGATCGGGATGGTCGGCAGGATGGTCTTCTCCAGCACGTCCTTCGGCACCGCCTGCACCATCTCGGTATTGATGTAGCCGGGCGCGATGGCGTTGACGGTGATACCGCTTTTGGCGCTTTCCAGCGCGAGCGCCTTGGTGAAGCCGATTTCGCCAGCCTTGGCCGCAGAATAATTGGTTTGCCCCATCTGGCCTTTTTGGCCGTTGATCGAGGAGATGCTGATAATCCGTCCGAATTTGCGTGCGCGCATGCCCTCGATCAGCGGCCGGCACATATTGAACAGCGAATTGAGGTTGGTGTTGATGACCTCCGCCCACTGCTCCGGTTTCATGCGATGGAGCATGGCGTCGCGGGTGATGCCGGCATTGTTGACCAGCACGTCAATCGGACCGAGATCGGCTTCGATCTGTTTCAGCGCCTGGGCGCAGGCCTCATAGGAGGCGACGCTCCATTTGTAGGTCGGGATGCCGGTCTCGGCTTTGAATTTCGCCGCCGCCTCGTCGTTGCCGGCGTACCCGGCCGCGACTTTATAGCCCGCCGCCTTGAGCGCCTTTGAAATCGCCTGGCCGATACCGCGTGTCCCGCCCGTCACCACTGCGACGCGTGGCATGAACTTCCCTCCCTGCTTCGTCATGGCCGGGTTTGTCCCGGCCATCCAAGTCTTAATTACTTTCTTCGATGTTTAGGTCGCCGCGCCTTATCGGTTGCTCGATCGGTCTATCGTTCCACGCACATCGCGATGCCCATGCCGCCGCCGATACAAAGCGTGGCGAGCCCCTTCTTCGCGTTGCGCTTCTGCATCTCGTAAAGCAGCGTCACCAGCACGCGCGCGCCGGATGCGCCGATCGGATGGCCGATGGCGATCGCGCCGCCATTGACGTTGACCTTGCCGGTATCCCAGCCGAGGTCCTTGTTGACGGCGCAAGCCTGCGCGGCGAATGCCTCATTGGCCTCGACCAGATCAAGGTCGCCCACGCTCCAGCCGGCCTTCTTCAGGGCGGCGCGCGAGGCCGGGATCGGTCCACTGCCCATGATCTTCGGATCGACGCCGGCCTGTGCCCACGACACGATGCGCGCCAAGGGCGTCTTGCCGAGCTTGGCGGCTTCGCTTGCTTTCATCAGCACCATGGCAGCAGCGCCGTCATTGATGCCCGAGGCGCTGGCGGCGGTGACGGTGCCTTCCTTGTCGAAGGCCGGCTTTAGCTTGGAGATTCCTTCGAGCGTGGTGCCGTGTTTCGGGTATTCGTCGGCATCCACGATGATGTCGCCCTTGCGGCTCTTGATCGTCACCGGCGTGATTTCGTCCTTGAACTTTCCCGCCTTCTGCGCAGCTTCCGCCTTGTTCTGCGATTTGACCGCGAACTCGTCCTGCTGCGCCCGCGTGATCTGCCACTGCCGGGCGACGTTCTCCGCGGTGTTGCCCATGTGATAGCCGTTGAAAGCGTCCCACAGGCCGTCCTTGATCATGGTGTCGACCATCTGGAAATCGCCCATCTTCACGCCGCCGCGCAGATGCGCGCAATGCGGCGCCATGCTCATCGATTCCTGGCCGCCGACCACCGCAATCTCGGAATCACCGTTGACGAGGGCTTGGTAGCCGAGTGCGACCGCGCGCAATCCCGACCCGCAGAGCATATTCACACTCCAGGCTGGGACTTCCACCGGCACGCCGGCGTGGATCGAGGCCTGCCGCGCCGGGCCTTGGCCCTCGCCGGCTTGCAGAATCTGTCCCAGGATGACCTCGGACACGCGCGCGGGCTCGACGCCGGCCCGATCGAGCGCTGCCTTGATCGCGACCTTGCCTAGATCGTGGGCAGGTACATTGGCGAATGCCCCGTTGAATGCGCCGACCGGCGTGCGAACGGCGCCGACGATGACGATGTCGTCCTGCATGGGAGCTCCTTTCGAAATATGACGTAACCATACGGCGCAACGCCGCGGCCCTATTGATATATGTCATAAGGACACGATCGGCAGTCGACAAGACGGAAGGGCGCCGCATCGCTGTCATGCTGTGGGGTCTCCGATCGTGAGATGCCCGCCACAAAACGGTAGCCGCGCCCCGGGAAAGCGCCTATTTTGATGGCATAACCCCGTGGTGCCCGTCCCATGTCCGAAACCCTGACCAAGACCGACAGCAAGACCGAAGCCCCGGTCACCATCAAAAAGTACGCCAACCGGCGGCTCTACAACACCGGCACGAGCACGTATGTCACGCTCGAAGATCTCGCCAAGATGGTGAAAAGCGGCGAGGACTTTGTCGTCTATGACGCCAAGACCGGTGAGGACATCACCCGCTCTGTTCTCGCCCAGATCATCTTCGAGCAGGAGAACAAAGAAGGCCAGAACCTGCTGCCGATCGCGTTTCTGCGCCAGCTGATCCGCTTCTACGGCGACAGCATGCAGATGCTGGTGCCGCGCTATCTGGAAGTCTCCATCGAGTCGCTGACGCGCGAGCAGGAGAAATTCCGGCATCAGATGGCGCAGGCCTTTGGCGTCGGAGCGTTCCCCTCACTTGAAGATCAGGTGCGCCGGAACATGGAGATGTTCGAGCGCGCTTTCACCATGTTCGCGCCATTCGCCCGCCGCGATGCGCAAAGCGCCGCCGAGGGTGAGGCAGAAGCGGCCCAAGCGCCGTCAAAGACGGGCGACATCGACGATCTCAAGCGGCAGCTCGACGAGATGCAGAAAAAGGTCGACAAGCTGACCGGCGGCAGTTGATCGCTCCGGTTTGCGTCGAACGGGGACGGCTAGCGGAGACCTTCCTTGATCACCGTTCCTGAATTGGCGGCGGAGGGTCTGAGCGCGTATCTCACCGAACATCTGGGCCGCAGGTTCGGATCGGTCGAGGCGCAGCTGACCGAACTTATTCCGGCGGTGGCGCGGATTTCGCTCGAGTGCATCGGTAACAGCGACGCGCTGTATCACAACGTCGAACACACGATGCTTGTGACCCAGGTCGGCTACGACATCATGAAAGGCCGCGCGCTACTCACGCCGACCTATCCCGACGACTTCGCGCACGTCCTCGTCGCCTGTCTGCTCCATGACATCGGCTATGTGCGGGGCCTCCTGCAGGGCGACGGCCCCGATGGCTATATCATCGACGCCAAAGGCGGGAAAACCAAACTTCCGCGCGGCTCCTCGGACGCGGCGCTGACACCCTTCCACGTCGACCGGTCGAAGCTTTACGTGATGGACCGCATGGGAAAGTCCAAAATTCTCGATGCCGCAAGGATTGCCGATGCGATCGAATATACCCGTTTTCCTTCGCCGGGCGGAGCGAACGGCGATAGCGAGGAAGGATCGCTGGTGCGCGCCGCCGATCTGATCGGACAACTCGGCGATCCGCATTACCTGCGCAAGGCCAACGCGCTCTACCTCGAGTTCGAAGAAGTCGGCATGAACCGGCAGATGGGCTATGCGTCGCCCGCCGACCTTACCGACAAATACCCGCAGTTTTATTGGAACAGCGTTTCCGCGCACATCCAGACGGCGATCCGCTACCTCAACGTGACCTCGAGCGGGCGGCAATGGATTGCGAATCTTTACGGCAACGTCTTTCGCGCCGAGCGCGATCTCAGCCTCTCGGGTCCGCAGCGATAGGATTGCGCCGCCCCGGCGACCCTGTCATCGGGCCGGTATGGGGGTCCCCCGACGTCGGGCCGGACCCATCGGCCCCCTACAATGACGAGTTTCTCAGATCGCCTTGGCCAATTCGCTGCGCCACGGCCGCTCGATCGTAGCGAGACCGACAAGCGCGCCCTGCACGTAATCGCAGCCCCACGCTTCCAGGATCTTCGCGGTCTGCTCGTCCTGAACCCATTCGGCGACGGTCGAAAGCTTCAGGCGTTGGCCGAGATCGACCAGCGTGTGCACGAAGGCGCGGTCGTCCTCCGAGCGGAGCATGTTCTGCACGAAGGCGCCGTCGATCTTGACGATATCCACGCCGAGCTTGCGCAAATTGCGGAATGAAGTGTAGCCGGCGCCGAAATCGTCGATGGCGAGCCGGCAGCCCAAATCCTTCACGCGGGCGACGAAGCCGCGGGTTTCGTCAACGTCGTGGATGGCGGCGCTCTCGGTAATTTCGACGATCACGCGCTCCGCAACGCCGCCATGAGCGCGCAGGAGCGATACCAGTCCCGACCACCAATCCGGATCGGTGGTCGAACTGGGAGACACATTCACGCTCGCGTGCAACGATGGCGTGGCGACAAGCTCTTCGACTACGAGCTCCATTACGCGGTGATCAAGCATCCGCACTAGTCCGAGCCGCTCTGCGACCGGCACTACGTCGTTCGCACCGAGCAAACTGCCGTCGTTGCGGCGAACCCGCATCAGACATTCGTAGAAGGCCGGCCGCCGGTCGGCGATCGACGACACAGCCTCATAGGCGAGGAGGATGCGGCGCTCGTTGAGCGCGGCCACGATTTCGTCGGTGGCGCGCACATTCTCCCGGCGCTGCGCCTCGCGTTCGAGGTTCGGCCGGTAAGCGAGAAACGAGCCGTGGCGCTTGCTCTTGGCGGTGTCGAGCGTCTCCTGCGCGCGCGCGAATATTTCCGTCACGTTGCGGGCGTGGCGCGGGGCGGTCACGCCGCCGATGGTCACGGTCGCCGCGACCGGACCGGCGCTGGTCGGCACCATTTCCTCGCGCACGCCGATGAGCAGCCGCTCTGCGGCGGTCGCCATGTCGTCGGGCGTGCAGTCGCGCAGCACGATGCCGAATTTGTTGCCGGAATAACGCCCGAGCGTGTCCTTACCGCGCATCAAGGTGCGGATGCGCTTGCCGACCGCGGCGACGACCTGATCGGCGGTGTCGAAGCCGTAGGACTCGTTGATGTGGGCCAGATTGTCGATGGCGACCAGCAGGAACCCGCAGGAGGAGCGAAAGCGCACCGCCTCATCGAGGGTTTTCTCGAGAACTTCCGTGAGACGGTGTCGGTTGAACTCGCCGGTCAGCGCGTCGTAGCAGGCGAGATAGGAGAGTTGGCGTTCGCGGTCGTGGCGTTCGTTGATGACCCGCACGGTGCCGTGCGCACGCACCGCTTTGCCCTCGGGGCCCGCAAACCAGCGACCGCTGTCCTCGATCCACAGCTCTGCGCCGGAGCCGGCATTGGGGCGGATGCCATATTCGATGCGATAGCCGACGCCGCGGCCTTCGTCGCGCTCGTCCGATCCGATCACTGCCTCGAAGCGCGCTTCCACGTTGTCGGCTTCGAGCAATTGCGCGAAGGTGCGGCCGGTGGAGATCGTCCTGAAGTCACGAACCTGCAGGACGTCGCCGACATTGGCGCTCCACACCAGAGCGTCGCTTTCGATGTCCCAGCGGTAAAGGGCTTCGCCAACCGAGGCGAGAATTTCGCCGGCGTTGAGACGTGCGACGGGCTTCGGCGCCGCGGCGGTTTCGCGCGCCGCACCGTCGCGATTGACCCCCCCGCTGGCGTTGGGATCTTGCGGACCGTTATTGCTCACCGTCGCCTCATTGTCGTTGCTGTCCGCGGCGCGGGAGCAGACGGCCTGTTTCGCGGCAAAGTACCGGACTAGCTTAAAGAATTCGGAAATCTCGATAGCGAATTGGGGTAACGGAAGGCGCCTGCGGATTGCGGCTACAATAGGCGCAAAGGAGCGCGCGTCCCATTTCGGTACAGGAAGACGCAATGCCGGCTGCTGCCGTCAGCCGGCCCGCCCGGTTTCGACCTCAACCCCGCGCTGGGCGCTGCGGATACTGACAATGAAACCGACCAGCACATCGACCAGGCCGAGCATGGTCAGCAGGAAGAAGGTCGAGGTGCCTGCCCGCTTCACCAGCAGGAACTCCACCAGCATGGCGATGAACAGCGCCATCGCCAGGATGTGATCGACGATCGAGCGCGTGCCGAACCGCGTCGATTTCATCATCTCGACCGCGAGCAGCAAAATGGCAAAGGCGAGGAGAATGTCTTCCCAGGTCAACACCCAGTCTTCGCCGGACATCATATGGATCGTCGCCAACGGCGTGGTCCAACCCACGCCGGCGGTGAGAAAAGCGATCATGTTGTAGATGGCGAAAGGAATGAGCAGCAGCGGGAAGCCAAGCACGAACATGGGCGGCCTCCGCCCGAGGGGTTAAGCCTCGGTCTTTTTGCTCAACACCTGCCGTCCGCGATACATGCCGGTCTTGAGGTCGATGTGGTGCGGGCGACGCAATTCGCCGGAATCCTTGTCCTCGACATAGGCCGGGCGCTTGAGCGCGTCGGCCGACCGGCGCATGCCGCGGCGCGACGGTGACGTTTTTCGCTTCGGTACGGCCATTTTATCGCTCTCCTGAATGCAACGCGCTGTGCCGGGAATGGCGGGCTTATAGAGGAATGCGCTTACCCACGCTAGTGGTCCGATTCCAACATTCGCATCCCTGTTCGGCAGGCTCTCATGCTCTCCGCGAGTTCGCCGCTAGGTGAGTAGCGAATGTCAAATCCGCT
>Ga0181525_10004205_pt1 | contig 11115 bp, 8 predicted proteins | sample PEATcosm2014_Bin_48_FD_121100 | JGI IMG/M metagenome (GOLD analysis project Ga0181525, IMG submission 121100) | Peatland microbial communities from MTU Mesocosm Facility, Houghton, MI, USA - PEATcosm2014_Bin06_10_metaG | ecosystem: Environmental > Terrestrial > Soil > Wetlands > Peat | place... | reverse complement strand
GCTCTGCGGATCGGCGATCCTCAGACGGTCGGTCGAAGGGTTGGCCATCGCGATTTGCGGGTTTGCACCAAGACCGGCAGTCGCCAGGTTCGCGGCAGTTACCGCACCGGGCGCATCAATTTTGGCCTGCTGAAACCCGTTCTGCAAATCCCAGACGCGGATCGAGTGATCGCTGGGCATGATCGCCAGCAGCGAGCCGTCGGCGCTAAGCGCCAGCCCGGCGATCGCGCCAGCGGAATTATTGATCTGCAGTTGCGGGCGAACCGCCTCGCGGATCTGACTCTGGATTGCGCCGGTCGTGGCGCCGGTCTCGCTGCGGATCAAGCCGGCCTGGGCAAATGCAGAAGACGGAATGGCGACCGCGATCAGCACCGCGGCCAGGCGGGACACGCTTGACATCGACATCGCCGCCCTCCGCTCAGAAGCTCCAGCGCACATTCGCACCAATCATGACGTCGCGGGTATGGGTCTTGACCTCCGTCGTCTCCGCGAGCACGCCAGCTGTCAATGTGTCGCTCCAGCGATAGCGCAGCCCGCCGCCGACGATCAGGGCGGCCCGGCTGGTCCCGTCGTTTGGCGAGGTCGTCTCGTACTCGAACGTGATCGGCACATAAGGTTCGAACGCACCCATCGGATACGCCGCCTCGCCACCAAGCCGGATCGCGCCATAACGAATGTTATTTGCCAGCCCGGAAGTCACGACGCCGGAGCCGGTGCCTCCCTCCCAGGAAAAGGCGTATCCGCCATATCCGGTCAGCTTCCACGCGTCGTAATCCGTGAAAAAATCGAGGTTGGACGCGCCGGTGTACCGATTGCTGTGGTACCCGCCGCTCGGAAGGGGCGTTGGGGACACGACACCATTGTCCAGCGACGTATAGTTGAACAGCGCGTCCACCGCGAAGTTCGAATTGATGATGTAGGACGCGTAGGGGCCAACCACCGCCCCGTCGACCGAATGGGTGATTGTCGACGGCGTCAGGGTCAGATCGGCGTGGGTATAGCCGGCGCTCATACCGACGAGCCACTGCCGGTCGATCAGGTAATCGAGCCCGGTCAGCGCGACGACGCTGTTGCCGCTATAGCCGACGGACGAATTGTTGCTGAGAAAGGAGCCCGAGGAATCAGCCCAGGCGCCCCAGCGGGTGTCGGCCGAGCCAGCGGAAGCACCATTGTATTTGTACCCCATCGGCTGGTCGGACGAAAAATCCTTGAGGATGACGGTGCCGCCCGGCGTCGCGGGCGCGGTTTCCGGCGCCAACCCCTCGGCCAATTCGCGCGATACCGCGCGCACCCGGCGGGTGATGATGTCCGTCATCGTGGATGTCTGACTGCGAACCTCGCCCATCGTGCTGGCCGCCAGGCTGCGCGAGACATTGTTCAGCAGCGAGGCGCTCGGCGCCAAACCGCACGAGGTCGTCCCGGCGATGTTCACGGCGCATGACAAGACGAATTGGGTCGGCAGATTGCCGGTGGCGTTAAACACGCCCGCCCCGGTCGGCGTCACGGTAAGGGTCACCGGCTGAGCCGCACCGCCGGGGGCCATAAAGGTCGCGGCGACCGTGCTGACGCCCGTTGGCGACAATGTCGTCAGATTGGCCGTATAGACATTGCCCGCCGAATCCTGCGCCGTCAAAGTCGACGTGGCCGGATTGAAACTCTCCGAGATGATCGTCTGCGCCAGCGCCGCGCCACCGGTCCCGACAGAAATCAATAAGATTAGGGATAAGAGCCGGATAATGCGGACAAAAGTGCGATAAACGCCACTACCATGCATCGCCTAATCCCCGCAATGCGTTCGACCGCTTACAGGTGTTTCGCGTTCTAGTTTTTTACACGTTATAGCTACTGTAACCAAGCACTTCGAGATCATCAGCCGCTAGAACCCAGTTTCCGTGGCAAAGTTGACACAAAGCCCCTGGTTAAGGGCGGTGCGGCTCGCGCCGCGCCTGACCTTTCGATAGAATCGCCCGGCCGATAAAAGGAGGTCGACGATGCCGCTTCATGTCGTCAACTGTGCGGTTCTGCAATGCTCCAGCGGCAGCATGACATCTCTGTTGGGTGTCCTGCCGGTTCATCGGGAGCAGATCGAGTATCAGAACGCCGCGAATATCAGCGATCATGTGCCGATCGTTAACATCCGCCCGTTTGGCGCGTGCGCCAACCTCTCCGGCGGACCGTGCGTGCCGGCCACCCCCAATCCGTGGACACCCGGTGCTCCGACGGTAACGCTCGATTACCAGCTAGCGCTCGACAGTACGTCAAAGCTCATCTGCACCGTCGGCGGTGTCATCTCGATCGTCGACCCGGAAGAACACACGGACACGATCCCCTGAGGGCTTAGGACAGTGTGCGCGGGAACGCGTCGGTCCGCTTAAAGAGCTGCAGCCCGGTCGTCGGATAGCGCTGCGTTACGCGCAATGCGCTGCGCATCGTGTTGCGCGTCACGATGTTAAACAGATCCGGGACGTAGTCAGCCGGTATCGCCACCAGGCCATCGTTATCGGCGGGCCAATAGCCGATCGTCAGCTGAACGCCCTTGATATCGATGATTTCGTAACCGCGCAGCGTCAGATCGGCAAAATAGGGACTGGTTTCGGCGAGCGGCAACGGGATTTCGAGACGCCCGTCAAGGCTGGCCCCTACCGGCAGGTGGCGAGCCAGCGGAAAGACCGGCATCGCAACGCGCTGGTCAGTCGGCAGCGGCGCGGCGAACTTGCCGACGATCGCGTCACCGGTCTCGCTCGCGATGACAATACCCGCGGCATCGTTGGCCCGCGCTTCACCACTTGCCGGATCGACACTTTTCAGGGCGTGCATCGCGTAGATATCGACCGGCCCGCGGTTTTCCAGCGTGTAGGGAAAGAGCAACATGTTGCCGCTCTTGCCGGGCTGACAGGTCAGCCGCAAGCCACCGGCGGCAATGTTCGCCGGGACCGGATCAGCCATGTTTTCCGCTTACGCGCCGCCAGCCGGATGTCATTGTGCCTCGCGTTCCTGCTGAAAGCGGGCGATCGCGGCGGCCTCTTCGGGGTCGGGCTCGCCGGTTACCCGCGCCTCCGCGTCGGTTCCGGCGCGCAGCCGCGCCAGCGCCTCGCGCAGCAACAGAAAGAGGACAATTTCGGGGGATCGCGCGGCCGGATCGAGCGGGCTCGGCCAGTCCTCCGGGTGAAAACCGATATACCAATCGGGTCTCGCGGCGGGATCTTCGGGTATGGGTCTGGGCGCCGCGGGTTCGCGTCTGACCGTGGCATTTGGCGGGTCGGTGACCGGCGGTCGCTCGATCATCACGCTGCCGCCGCTGTCGCGGATACCTTCGAGGATCGCGCGGCCCGACGGCGTCCTGCTGATCTGCGCGACAAGCGTGACCACGCTGCCGGCATAACCGGGTTCCGGCGGCGTATCGATTTGCAGCCAGCGCGATCCGTCGCCGACGTTTCTGGCGGGTTGTCCTCTCATCGCTCACCCTGCCTCCCGCTAGATTGTCGAAGGTTTAGGCGCTGCTGCTGCCCTGAGTAGGATCCGGCAACGACGAACTCAAAGACGGCGAACTCGAAGAAGACGACGAGCTCGATCCCGAATCCGACGAGTCGAGAAAATTGCAGGCAAGCGCGGTTCCCGCAGTCGGCGTACCGGGTTTGCCGCAATCGGGCGCCGGTGTCGGCTTTCCGGTGTGAGTGCCGCGTTGGGTGTGGCCGCGGTCCGATTCGGTGCAGTCCGTCACCCGGTAGTTCCATCGATCGCCCGGTTCGGCCAGAGCGGCGTCCAAGATATTCTGCATGACCACCGCGGAAGCCGTGCCCGGCGTTCCGCCGGAATTCTCGTAAATCATCGCCGGTGCCTTGATGTGGATCTCGCAGGGATCGATGACGATAAAGCTCTGGCCGACTTTCAGTGTGATTTTTTTGGTTGCCTCGATGACCAATGAATTGAGCGCGATGCTGACATCGCCTTTGATCACCGCCGTGAGGTTCTTTTCAAGCTCGGCGCGCACATTGCCTTTGACCGTCAGCTCGTAATCCTTGTCGACCTGCTCGTAGCGATTGGTGCCGACATGCAGGTCGTATTCTTGATCGACCGTCGTGAACATGTTGCCGCCAACCGGCGTGCCGTCGGGAAGCTTTCCCTTCAGGACCGTGACATTCTTGTTGCCGTAAGTAGTCTCGAAACTGCTCATAAAGGCGGTGACGTCGAGCCGGCCCTGCGAGCGCAGCAAATACTGCTCGCAATTATAAGAATCGTCATACCGGACCAAATGATAGCGCTCGGTCTTGTCATTCTTTGTCCGCTTTAGACTGCGGGTCTTGAGCCCCGTGAAGCGATAATTTTTATACCCCGTCGGGTTGAGTAAACTCTTCAAGTCGACGTTTTGCTGGTCGACCTGCCCCTGAGGGAACGGCATATTGGCGGTGCCCCCATCGGCGTTATAGACGCGCCCGGTGATGATCGGCCGATCGGGATCGCCATCGATAAAATCGACGATGACTTCTTGCCCGACGCGCGGCAGGAATTGGCTTCCGAAATGTCGCCCTGCCCAACCGTCGGAAACGCGGACCCAGCAAGCCGGAATACCACGTTTAAATGAGTCGCCAGGTTTCTCGCCTTTGGCGCGGTCCCAAGCGAAGCGCACGCGAACGCGGCCGAGCCCATCGGCATAAACCTGCCCCAGATCATCAGGGTCGGTGACACCGTTCTCCCCGATTACCACCGCCAGCTGAGGCCCGTTGGTGCGCGGCGGGATGCCTACGGGGAGAGGTACTGTCGGTAGTGGCCCGATCGCGGCGGGGTGACCATCGCCCAAATACTCAATTCGCTCCACGGGCAGCGCAGAAAAACTATTGTGAAATTGATTTGTCTTCTCATCGGCGAATCTTTTTTCGAGCGCCTGGACGAGGATCGGAATTGCTGCGGTAAGCGCCGAAACCGCACCGCCAAAAGTGTAGGCGCCAAAATAGGCGCCAGGGGTGACGGGGATGGCTTGCCCGTTCCTCCCGATAACGTTCGTCGCCGGATACTGTTGGTTGGACAGTCCCAGCGGAATAACATTTTGCATATAATTGTTGATCCCCTGCGTCCCACCATTCGCAAGAAGATCAATATTAGACATGTTATTTGGAAACATTAAATCGGTTAATATCTTGCCAAAATCTCTCGGATCTTGGCCGTATGCGGTCTCCACAGCGTCAAATTCGTTATGGATTATAACATACGTGCCGAGAGTTTTAATTTGGCTCTTTGGAAAGAGCTTGTTTTGGAAGACGAGCGAATCCACTCCGGCCGCCGCGATCTGCTTCAATTCTTGGTTGACCGGATCGTCGTCGTCATCATCCCGATCGACGCCGGAAACCGGGGTAACACGATCGAAAATAAAGCCGGGCATCAAGGCGGGATTTCGGCTTGCCCCGCTGACTTTCGCAACGACCGCTTCCGTATTCCTAATCCAATCATTGGTAAATAGTTTGGCGCTCGGTGAGTTTGCGTACATCGGCGGCTCAGGAAAGCTGTTCTGATCGACAGGCGCAGCGAATTGCTCCGTCCGGAAATGATCGTCGTCATTGGGTTCGGACCGAGGAACGGTTTTCGTCCCGCTGGGTGAGGTGACCGGATTGATCAAGTCCCGTACGGGCTGGACGTTTTCCGCATAGGTGATCGGGTCGATGGGATTGAGAATGTTGAAGTTCCCAAAGCGTGCGTGACGCTGGGTCGGCGCGTACGCACGCTGATATTGGTTGATCGTCAGCACGCTGGCGTCGAGATCGCTATTGGTGGTCTCGGTCAGCTTCCAGATCGGATGATCGGGCAAAAACGACGGGCCGCTGGTCTGACACTTGGGGAAGCCGCCGCGTTGGCCCAGGCCAAGAACCACCGTGGCCACTCTGTAATTAAGATTATGATCAAAATAATAGTATATTCGAAAGCGTGCCATAAGTCGTGATAGGAAATTAAGAGTACTTTCGCCAAATTGGACGCAATAAGGTATTACAGGAAATTCATGATCTTTGATTTTTGAGTCGTCGAGCTTGAAATTCGCATAATTTCCATTGTCGATAATTTCATGGATGATTTGCAAGACGGTTTTATCTTCAAAGACACAATACGTGGTCTCATAGGCCAACATCTTGAATCCGGGAACGATCGTCCCGCTGTACTGTCGGATATGATATGTTTTATCGTTAACGTCTGAGCTATTTCCGAGCACTATGCCGTCGTCGCTAAAGGTTTCGAATACGCCGTACCGACGAACCCAAGTAAGGATCGTACTTTCAACTGAATCGTCTAGCTCCTGTTGAAATTTGGAAACTTCTCCGGCCTCAAGCGTTTGCTTGAGGTTGACATCGATTGCGACTGGCGTATTTACCAAGTCTCCAGGGGCAATGGGCTGCATTTCTTTATTGTCTATCAAGCGCCACATCTTGACGGTATAGGTAAACGGTTGAGATATATCCTCTACACCCTTGACATACATTAAAAGAAGGGGGTCGATATCCTTGGGGTGCGGCCGCTCGTCGAGGACGGTATAAATCGCGAGGCGCTTGCCTGATTGTGTTGGAGATCTGTTTGCCATTGGGTGGTCCTCAAAAGGGGACAGATCGCGATTGGTGCATCCCGCACGCGCAGCCCCTAGGGCTCTTGAACGACAGATAAAGATACGTCCCTGGCTGCTCGCGTCGCAATCGACGACTTCCGCTCTTTACCCTGCCTATACGCGGCCGGCGCCATTTAGGGTTTCGTGACTCATCCGTTCCTCGGATATTCTGTTCGCGGACGAGCACTTGAAAGCTCACAGCTCGGTCCGGGGATCGCGTGATGACCCTGACCCTCACGATGTTGCGCTGTCCCGATAGCGTGCCGCCGCAGACACGCTCGCTGGCGGGTGGCGAGTTTTCGATCGGCCGCGGATCGGAAAACGATTGGGTGTTGGCGGACCCGGAGCGCGGCCTCTCGAAATGTCATTGCGTCCTCGCCTATCGCTCGGGCGGCTGGCAGATCGCCGATCTGTCGACCAATGGCAGCTTTCTCAACCGCGATAACGAGCCGATCGGCCGCGGCCAGACGCGCAATCTGCGCGATGGCGATCGTTTGACCCTGGGGCCGTACGAGATCGAAATCCGCATTTTCGAGGCCGCCGCTGCGCCGCGCGCCGCGACGGGGAACCCCTTTGTCACGGATATTTTCGCAAACCCGGCGGCGGCACGGTCGGAACCGGGATTGCAGTCGCGCGACAGCGGTTTGCGGATCGGCGCCGACCCTTTCGCCGCCAATTTGACACCGCCCTCGATCAACCTGCCGGCCGACTACGATCCGCTGGCGCCCGACCCGGTGGACGAGCCGCTGATCGGACCGACTCAAGCCGATCATTCGCCGCGCCTGGAGGATGCGTTCGCCGCGCCGCTCGCTCATTCGGTTCTGCCGGACGATTGGGATCGCGAGGCCGGCGCAGGCTCGCCCTCGCGGCCATCGCCGCCTCCACCGCCGCCTGCCGAAATCATCGCCGAGGCACCGGTATCCGCCGCGCCCCCGCGACCGCATCCACAGACCGCAATTGCCGCTCCGGCGCAAGAAACGCCGGCGGTTGATCTCCTTGCCGCTTTTTTGCGGGGTTGCGGTGTGCGCGATGTTCGGCCCGCCGATCCGGTCGCCACGATGGAGACGCTCGGCACCGCCTTTCGCGCGCTGGTCAGCGGGTTGCGCCAGGCGATGATCGCGCGCGCCGCGGTCAAGGGCGAGTTTCGCATCGAGCAGACGATGATCCGCAGCCGCGGCAACAATCCGCTGAAATTCTCCGCCGATGACGACGATGCGCTGACCGCCTTGCTCGATGCCGGGCGACGAACCGACATGGGCCCCGTGACTGCCGTCTCGGACGCGCTGCACGACATCCGCCTGCACGAGATCGCGACCTTCGCGGCGATGCAGACGGCGGTGCGCGCGCTGCTGGACGAACTTGAGCCGGCCAAATTACGCCGGGCGGCGGAGCGGGGTGCGCTGAATTTTGTGCCGGCGCAGCGCAAGGCCCATGCCTGGGACGAGTTCGAAGCGCTCTACGGCAAGATCTGCCAGGCGCTCGAAGACGATTTCGACAGCGTTTTTGGCAGGGCGTTCGCTCGCGCCTACGAGCGGGCATTGAGCGACGCCTCGGCGCGGGAGCCCGGAGGGTGATATCCGGGCGCGCAACATTGTCGGTGACAGCGACATCGCGACGCTCGCTGACGGTCGGCGCGCTCAACGCCAAGCCGACCGGCAGCTAGCGCGTGTTGGCTTACTCCAGAGAAGCACCGGGAAGAGCGGGCAAACCGACATGACGTGGACGAACAGGGTCGTGTGGCACGAGGGGATGTTCCTTCGCGCCCAGCACTTTCAGCAGCAAGACCGCTGGCTCGAAACCATTCTGCGCGCCCGCGTGGCGCCGCTGCGGCCGCATCCTTGGGGCATCGTCGAGATGGCGATCGATCGCGACCTGCTAACGACCGGGCGCTTCGCGCTGACTTCGGCGGCGGGCATCTTCGAGGACGGCACGCCGTTCGCGATCCCCGGCGAGTCCGATCATCCGCCACCGCTCGACCTGCCCGAAAGCGCGCGCAATGTCGTCGTCTACCTCGCCGCGCCGGTGCGGCAGCCGGGCGCCACCGAGATCAGCGAGGGCAGTAACGGCGAAGGCCGCTATCTGGCACGCGAGTTCGAGGCTTACGATACGCATTCCGCCTCGCCACAGCCGGCTCCGCTGCAGATCGCCAGGCTGCGTTTGCGCTACCTGCTCGAAACCGACGAGCGCGCCGGCTATTTGTGCATCGGGCTCGCCCGTGTCGTCGAGGTTTCGGCCGATCGCCGCGCCACGCTCGACCCGGCCTGGATCCCGCCAGCGCTGTTCTGCGCCGCGACGGTGCCGCTTTCCGGTCTGATCAACGAATTCGCCGGGATGATCAATCAGCGCGGCGAGGCGCTTGCGGCACGACTCACCGCGCCGGGTTCGGGCGGCGTCGCCGAAGTCGCCGATTTTCTGCTGCTGCAATCGATCAATCGTTGGCAGACCCTGCTTGCCCATTGGGCCGACACGGGAAATGTTCATCCCGAGACGTTTTATTCGGCGCTGGTGCAGATGGCGGGTGAATTCGCGACCTTTACCGAAACGACCCGCCGGCCCAACGCCTACCCGGCCTATCGCCACGAGGATTTGCAGCGCAGTTTTGCGCCGGTCGTGGCCGATCTGCGCCGGTCGCTGTCGGCGGTGCTGGAGCAGAACGCGGTCGCGATACCGTTGCAGGAGCGGCGCTATGGCGTGCGCGTCGGGCTGATCACCGATCGGTCGATCCTGCGCGCTTCGAGTTTCGTCTTGACCGTACATGCGGACGTGCCGACGGAGAATTTGCGCCGGCTGTTCCCCAGCCAGGTCAAGATCGGCGCGGTCGAGCATATCCGTGATCTCGTCAACGTCGCGATCCCGGGGATCGCCGTTCGCCCGCTGCCGGTGGCGCCGCGGCAAATCCCGTTTCATGCCGGCGCCTCTTATTTCGAACTCGACCGCAACAGTCCGCATTGGCAGCAGATGCAATCGTCCGGCGGCTTTGCCATTCACGTTTCCGGAGATTTCCCGAATCTCCGGATGGAGTTGTGGGCGATCCGCGGGTAGCCGGTTGCGGGGAAGGCATGAGCGACAACCCGTTTTCGGAACCTGACGACAGCGAGCGCACCGTCATTCGCCCGGTTCCTGGGGTGCGTCGAGCGGCGCCCGGGGCGGTGCCGCTGCCGGACGCGGCCTTGCCGCTGCCGGACGCGGCCTTGCCGCCGCCCGCGGTTATGCCGGTTTCGGACGCCAGGATCGAGAGCATGGCGACGGGGCTGAGCCCGCTGGTGGCCGCCGCCGCGCCACTGCTGCAATTGCTGGCCCGCTTGCGCAACACGCTCAACCAGCCCGATCCGGGCGATTTGCGCGAGCGCGCGGTGACCGCAATGCGCAGCTTCGAGGCGCGCGCACGCGACACCGGCATCGCGCTCGAACTGCTCCGACCGGCGCATTACGCGTTGTGCGCGAGCCTTGACGACGTCGTGCTGAACACGCCCTGGGGCAGTACCGGGGTGTGGGACACGCGCTCGCTGGTCTCGACGTTTCATCAGGAAGTGCGCAGCGGCGAGCGGTTCTTCGATCTTCTGCGCCAGATGTGCCAGACCCCCGGCACGTTTTTGCCGGTCATCGAACTGATGTACCTGTGCATGTCGCTCGGCTTCCAGGGGCGGTACCGCCTGTCGCAGCGGGGACCGGCCGAGCTCGATCGGCTGCGCGAGGAGACCTACGCGCTGCTGGTGCGCCAGCGTCAGCAGATAGAACCCGAGCTGTCGCCGCACTGGCGCGGGCTGGCCGCCCCTTACCGCAACCTGCGGCCAATCGTGCCGCTATGGGTGGTCGCGAGTGTCGCGCTCGCCGTGATCGCCGGGCTGTTCGTCTGGTTCGCGACGTCCCTCAACGCTGCGTCGGACGATCTCTTCGCGCGCATGATGCAGGCGCCGCCCGACCACATGCCGCAGATCGCGCGGGCGCCGGTCGAGTTGCCGGCTCCGCCCGCCGCGGTCGTGCCTCCGCCGGAAGATAATTTGTGTACGCTGCTCAAGCCGGAGGTCGACCAGGGCCTCGTGACCGTGATTTGCACGCCGCCGACGCCGATCATCCGCATCAACAATCGCGGCATGTTCGCCTCCGGGAGCGCGACGGTCGAGCCGCGCTTCGTGCCGTTGCTCAACCGCATCGGCACCGCGCTCGAATCGGAGAAAGGGTCGGTGACCGTGACCGGCTATACCGACAACCAGCCGATCCACACGATCCAATTCCCGTCAAATTTCCAGCTTTCCGCCGCCCGCGCCGACGCGGCGAAGGCGATCATCGCGAAGGGCTTGAGCACGCCGGCACGCATCACCGCGGAAGGCCGCGGCGAGGCCGATCCGCTCAACAAGAATGCGACACCGGAGGATCGCGAGCAGAACCGGCGGATCGAAATCATGCTGAACCGCTCGGAGTGACGGCATGAGAGCGGCCCTCAGCTTTCTGCTGTCACGCTGGGTGGTGACCTTTATCGGCACCACGCTGCTGGCGCTGTTGCTGTGGTTCTTTGGACCCTTCCTCTCATT
>Ga0181525_10004204_pt1 | contig 11116 bp, 8 predicted proteins | sample PEATcosm2014_Bin_48_FD_121100 | JGI IMG/M metagenome (GOLD analysis project Ga0181525, IMG submission 121100) | Peatland microbial communities from MTU Mesocosm Facility, Houghton, MI, USA - PEATcosm2014_Bin06_10_metaG | ecosystem: Environmental > Terrestrial > Soil > Wetlands > Peat | place... | reverse complement strand
TAACGAAGGCTATTCCAAAGCTTCCACCCCAGTTCCGGAACAGATTTGTCAGGCTTGAGGCCTTGTTATTCTGATCTGGCCGCAACTGCGAGTAGGCGATTAAGTTGACCGGCACAAGAAAAAGCCCATATCCGAAGGCCTGCAGCATCCGCTCCCAGCGGTAGTGCGATGCATTGGTATCCAGATTCATCGAACTATAAACAAACATCGCCAGCGCAACAATTGATAGACTTGCGAGCAAGAGTACTTTGGGCGAGATTAACTTGCGCTGAAGCAACTGCGCCGATACCGGTGCCAGCAAGGTGATCACAAACGCACCAGGCCCGAGCACCAGACCGGCATCGATCGCGCGATAGCCATAGAGCGTCTGTAGCATCTGCGGGATCAGATTGGTTGTCCCGAAAAGACTAACACCGAACACGAAGAGCAACGTGACAGCTATGGCGAAATTGCGACTTTTCAAAAGGCTGAAATCGATGATGGGATCTTTAGCATAAAGCTCCCAGACGATGGTAGCTATCCATCCGAAAACCGCAACAACAATCATAGTGGTAATGAAGCGATCGTTGAACCAGTCGTCGATCTGGCCGCGATCGAGAGCGACCTCAAGCGTTGCCGAGGCGAGCGCGATTAGAGTGATGCCCAGGCCATCGATCCTGAGTCTGCCCTGTTGTTTTGCCGCCAGCCGCTCAGCGGTGAAAGCTTCCGGATCCTTGATCAGCTTGTTCGAAAGGTAGAGCGCCAGAATACCGACAGGAACGTTGATGAAGAAGATCCAACGCCAGTTGTAATTGTCGGTGATCCACCCGCCAAGCACTGGTCCCACCGCGGGCGCAGTGACGATGACGACGGTGTAGAGCGCGAAAGCCGCGGCTCGTTTCGCAGGCGGAAGAGTATCCACCAGAATGGCCTGTGCCACCGGGGCCAGTCCGCCCCCGCCGATACCCTGAATAATTCTCGCAATGAGCATCACGTTCAGAGTGGGAGCAACCCCGCACAGCAACGATGCGCCTGTGAACAGAACGATGCAGAGCAGGTAGTAAGCCTTGCGCCCCATCATTCTGCTCAACCAGGCGCTCATAGGCAGAACAACGGCGTTGGCTACCAGATACGTGGTCAGAATCCAGGTGACTTCGTCATAGCTGCGTCCAAGCCCGCCGCCGATATAGGGCAGGGCCACGTTGGCGATTGAGGTGTCGAGCAATTCCATGAACGCGGCGATCGTCACCGTGACGGCCACGAACCAGGGGTTGATTTCACGCGCGGTTTGGTTGGGCATAGCATCCTCCTGCGTGACGAATCAGTTCACGCGAACCCTTGCTTCGACCGACATGCCGGGCCGAAGATCATGTCCTGGGTCCTCGTTTTTTTCGATATGCACTCGCACCGGGAAGCGCTGGATAATCTTCACGTAGTTGCCGGTCGCATTCTCAGGAGGAAAGAGGCTGAACAGAGGACCGGAAGCACCAGCCATGTCTTCCACCACACCGCGATAGTCGCGACCGAAGCTGTCGGCATGCAAGGTAACCGGCTCGCCTGGCCGCATGTGACGGAGTTGGGTCTCCTTGAAATTGGCGGTAACCCAGATGTCATCCACCGGCACGACGGTCAGAAGTGTTTGGCCGGGCTGCACACGATGTCCAAGTTCGACTGTCTTGTGTCCCACCACGCCACTGACGGGCGCATAAACCTTGGTGTAGCTCAGATTCAGTTCAGCCGCGTGTAGTTCGGCCAGCGCCTGTTCGATGGCTCCTTCGGCCGTCGCACTATTCTCACGGGCGGTCTGCGATTGTTGCGGCGCGGTGCTCGCACTCGCGACTTGAGCCGCGCGCTGTTCAACGAGGCTGCGCGACTGCGCGACTTTCTTTTCGCCGGCTCGGATTGTTGCGAGGTCTGTTTCCACCGCCTGCGCCGCCGCGACGGATTCTGTCTCCCGCGCATCATATTCGGATCGTGAAATCTCGCGCTTTTCGACCAGGGCCTGATACCGCACGCGGTCGCGCTCGGCTCTGCCAGCGACTGCCTGATCCTGCTCAAGACGATGGCGCGCCCCGGCCAGATCGGCCTCCACGGTTTCCACCGCTTCGAGTGCTTCCTGACGCGCCGCTTCCGACGCGTGCAACTGGCTGAACGCTGCCGCATCGGTAATAGGGACTTCAAGACGGGCGCCCCGTGCCTGCGACTGTCGGACTTTCAGATTCGCTCTTGCGCGTTCGAGACCGACTTCGAAATCGCGAGGATCAAGTTCCAGCAGCAGGTCGCCGGCTTTCACGGAATGATCGTTCTCCGCGTTCGGATTGACCCAGACAACGGTGCCTTCGATGCGCGTGCTGAGGGCGGCGAAGTGGCCATCCACCTGCGCGTCGTCGGTGGATTCGAAGTGGCGCGAATCGAGCCAGAACATGGTACCGGCAACTGCGGCCCCGGCGAGCGCAATCGCGGCGATCCCTCTGGGGATCCATTTCGACCGGATCACCGCACTGGATTCGGTTTCGGATTTCGTTACTTTTGGAACTTCATGAAGTTCGGTAACTGTAGTGGTTGCGGCCATGGTGAGTCTCCTTTTCTTGCTGAATATTTCATTCCCCAAAGAACGTTGTGAGCCGGGTTTCGGCTGAGCCGAGAGCGCGAGCTAGCGAGATTTTTGCGACGTTGAAGGAAAACAGGCTGGCGATGTAGTTCTCGTCGGCGGTCACCACTGCCTCGCGCGCCTGCACTACTTCGAGATCATTCGTCACCCCATTGGCGTAACGATCCGACGCCTGCTCTAGCGCCCGTTGGGCCAGGGCTTTATTGCCTTCCGCGACATTAACAGCCGCTTCCGAAGCCCGCACATCCAGACGAGCCATTCGAACGTCGTACGCGATACGGCCTTCCAGGTCGCGGGCCTCCGCCTGACGCTGAGCGAGGCGGGCTTGAGCTTCGCGAACATCGGAACGAATGCGCCCTCCGGTAAACAGCGGTACCGAAACGGCGGCATCGACCGAGTACACTTGGTTGTAATTACCTGGATTGATTCCACCGGCGCCGTAGCTCGCATCGATCGAAACGGAAGGCAGCCGCTCGGAAGCGGCGCTCTTGACATCCAGCTGCGCCGCCGACACCGATACCTGAGCGCTCTGCAGATCAAACCTTGTTTGCGGCGAGTTTTCCTCGGGAAGCGGTGTGTACTTGTATTCATGTGCGGGCGACCATTGCTGTTCCAGAGGAATGCCAGCGATGCGATCAAGAGTGAGCTTGTCTTTTTCCAGGTCGTTTTCAGCATCCGTGACTCGTTGATCGGCGGCGTGCAGCTCCACAGAGGCCCGGAGGCTGTCGATTTCGGGCGCCACCTCGGCCTGGAATTCATGGGCCACCTGAGCCTGGAATTCCTGCGCCGAAGTCAGTGCGGCGCGTGCAGTGGCCAGCCTTGCCTCGCTTGCAACGACCTGGAAATAAGCTGTCCCAACAGCCAGAACGACAACATCACGCGAGTCGCGCGCACTCAGCGCCGAGGCGGTTTGAGTAGCGCGTCGGGCCTTGTAATTTGCGATCAGTGCCGGATCAAACGCTGAGTACTGCAGGCTGATGCGGCCTTCCGAGTAGCCGAACGCGCCCGTCGTTGCTGGCAGGCGCAGGCCAGATTGCGCAGGTAGCCGCACTCCGATGGAGGCGAAGCTGAGTTGTTCGAAGCTCTGTTCCGCGCGGGCGGATATCTGCGGCAGCAAGGCTGAGAACGCGCGCGCCCGTTCAGCCTGAGCCGCGAAATCGGCCTGATTGCTTTCGACCAGACCGAGATTGAATTTGAGGCCCTGCTGAACCGCATCCTGCAGCGTGAGTTTGATTTTGCCAGGTATCAGCTTTCCACCTGGAATGCTGCCCAGGTAGGGGTTCAGCGATTGGGTCGCAAGAGCGCTTGGATTTGTGCTCCCGGCCGCTGGATTGATCGGCCGGGGAGTGGCGATAGCGTAGCTGAGCGGGTCCTGAGCAAACAGGAGGGCGGGACTCGCTGCCACGAGCAAACTGATGGTTGCAAATCGAAACATGGTTTCACTCCTTGCGCAATCGATGACTCGGAGGCCTGCTTCATCTCCGCGGGTATTCCGTGAAAATGTAGTCCTTTTTGGCCGCCAAATTATGGCAGGTGGCCCCGCACTTCGCGTTATTCCCCTGCGGTGGTTTGTCAGCCGACGTCACCGGCGTGAAGGCCTCGGAGCCGGCGTCATATTTGAATGCCGCGTATCCCCATCCTTTGGTATCCGCGAATCGCTTGGAATCCTTCTCCATCACCTCGACCTCGGTTAGTCGGCCAGGCACAGTGTCCGGTGTCTTCTCGGAAAAAGGAGCGTCCGTAATCTTTCTCGGTTCCCACTCGATCTTCGCCATCTTGGAGCCGTCGGGGAAAGGCCTGCCATCGGCCGGAATCCCTTCTCTGTAAGCCTTCATCATCACGGGATTCGCCACTATCACTCTCATCACGTTTGTAGCGTCAGTGTGACTGGGAGCGACAACCTGCCAGTCTTCGTACCCCCTGAACTCGGAAAGCGCGAGTCCGTCCGGTACTTTCACGCTGTACTTGTCCTGGGCAGCGAAAACGAGCGCGACCAGGGCGGAAAAGACCACACCGCCGATCAATATCTGCTTTTTCATTTACGATCTCCTTTTTTTAGAATGGACAGGTTTAACGTTCACGTACCTGTCGTTCTCTGTTTCGATTCTGATGTTTTCCCCCGGAGAACACGTGCCTTGATCGGTCGCGCTTGGGTACCTTATTGGTCGGGGACGCCACTCACTCTTTCGGGGTACGTTTCGGGTTTCTTTTGCGGTCGAGATCGAAACGCGTCCTGCCGAACAGACGGGCGTCGACTGACCAGGCACCCGGCCCGAGCATCGCAAGACTCAGCGACAGAACTGCCAGGAATATGTGCACAACAGTCCCTGGCAACGGCAACGATTCGGCGGGCAATGCGGTCCAGACTTGAGCGAGCGCCGTAAGAACCCCTAGCAAGGGAGTCCAAAGACCCACGATCAGGAACAGACCGCAAACAGCGGTCAAAGCGTCTTTCGGAGACCGGCTAATTGCGGCGAAATAGAGCAAGACTATTCCGAGAGACAGGCGAAGCAACAAGAGGCCTGTTCCGGGAAAACCAGCGGGAAAAGCTGAGAATAAGCGTTGCAAAGTGCATCCCGGTTCCAGCTTATTCAATTCGCGTAGCTGGCCGGCACACGTAAAAGATAGAGGCAGCATCCCTCTTTTGAGGCATGTTTCTCGGGCCGAACCGAGTGCGGACTACAGTTCGATAATTCCGCGCTTCAACGCGATGGTTACCGCATGGGTGCGATCGTTGGCGCCGAGCTTGCTGAGGATGTTCCGGATGTGGCTCTTCACGGTTTCTTCGGTGAGCGAAAGGAGCGCCGCGATCTCCTTGTTCGCATTTCCACCGGCAATCAGCCGCAATACGTTGGCTTCTCGCGGCGTCAACGTTTCATCGGCAGAGTGTTCGGCGATTTCGGCGGCAATCTCAGGAGAGACTCGCTTCTGGCCCGCATGAACCGCGCGAACGGTTTCAATCAGCTCCTTGTGTAGCAGGCGCTTCAGGAGATAAGCTCGGGCTCCCGCTTTCAAACCACGTGTGATCTGAACGTCCCCGGCATGGGTAGTTAATATGATCAACCGCGCTTCGGGAAATTCAGCTCGAATGGCGATGACAGCATCGAGACCTCCCATTTCGGGCATCTGCAGGTCCATCAAGGTGATATCCGGGCGGTGCAGACGAAACTGATCGAGTGCCTCGCGCCCGTTGGAAGCCTCGGCGACGACTTGCATATCGGTTTGGTTCGCCACCAGCGCGGCGATGCCTTCGCGGAACAACGGATGATCATCAACCGACAGAATTCGAATCACTTGTCACCCCAATTTCCGCATGAGCAGGCTCCGTAAAGACCGGCCGGTTGTCCTGCGGTAGGCAAGCGCGCCCGCGATCGTGAATTCTATCTCGGTACCGGCGCCCTCGCGGCTCCAGATTTCCAGTTTGCCACCGATCTGCCGTATACGCTCGCGCATTCCGGACAGGCCGTAGTGTCCCGCCCTTCCGGTTTCCAGAACCGCGGCCGGAATTCCTTTACCGTCGTCCCGGATGCGCACACGAAGATCCCGATCTTCGTAGGTGATCTCCGTTTCAATCTGACTGGCATGTGCGTGGCTGAAGGCGTTGCGCAACGCCTCGCGAGCCATCCGGTAAATTTCATCCCGGATAATGGGGTGCAGGTGTCTGGGAGTGCCTTCCACAACTAAACGGAAAGCTGCCGAATCCGCCGTTGCCAGTTCATCCGCCACCGATTTCACCGCTTCAGCCAAATCGTTGGTTGTGGTGGTGGACGCGCGCAGATCGTACACCGCTGTTCGGGCCTCCGAGATCGCCCCTTCGGCGCGTTCGAGTGTCTGATCGAGTTGGTCCTTTGCCCGGCCTTGCGGCAGCAGTTCATCCACGGCCTGGAGGCGCAACATCAGCGCCTGGAAGCTTTGCAGCAATGTATCATGCAGCTCACGGGCGATCCGGGTTCGTTCAATGACACGCTCCTCCAGGCGCGCGTTGAAGTGATGCGACATCTGATGCAACCGATAGCGGTAAAGAGCCCAGAACATCACCAAGAGGGCGGCTACGCAGGTCGCTTCAAACCACCGCGTCTGATACCAGGCCGGATCGATGGAGAAACTGAGCGCCGCACCGGCGTTGTTCCACACGCCGTCGTTGTTGGCCGCTATCACCCGGAACCTGTACTGCTTCGGCGCAAGATCGGTGAAATAGGCACGCCGTCTGGTGCCAACGTCCAGCCAGTCTTCGTCCCGGCCCTCCAGTTTGTAACGAAACCGCACTTTTTCCGGGTAAGTCAGGCTCAGAGCCGTGTAATCGATCTGAAGATCGTGAGTCAGTTTGGGAAGCCGCAGCCCTGACGCGGGTTCGAAGCTCTTGCCATCCGCTGCCACGGTTTCGATCTGCATCGGTGGCGGGATTGGATTCTTTCGGAGCCGGGGCGTGGCATCCAGATACCCAAAGCCGTTCGTTGTGACAACCCAGATACGATCCCTGGAACTTCTGGCCAGCGCGGCGGCGTCGGGCAGCCCCTCGCGTGTACCGTAAGTCTCGATCTGTGGCCTGTAGCCAGGAGTCGCCAGTGCCCGGTCGAACTCATGGGCATCGATGCGAACCATGTTCTTGGCAGCTCTGAGCCATAAAAAGCTGCCGTCTCCCAGGATGACGTTCCAGATGGGAATACCGGATGTCACGTCGAAAGTCTCAAAACGCCCGTTCCTAAATCTTGTGAGCGCATTCTCCCCCGCCATCCAGAGGTCGCCATTGGCGGCCTTTAAGATCTCAGAGATGTTCCCCGACAGACCGTCCTGCGCACCGTATTTCCGGATCGAACCCTTCTCATAAACCGAAATCGTGGCGTCGGAATATGGGATCCACACCTTATCGGGAGTCTCCTGAAGGAATGTAAGAACCTGCGCACGAAGACCGGGAATTTTCTCTGTTTTCCCTCCGGCGTAACGGAACACGCCCTGCAACCTGTCGGCCACCCAGACCGATCCCCAACTGCAACTGATCGCATGTATTAAGTTGAGCTGAGGTTGGGGAGGATAGAAAACACCTTTCCCCGATAATCGTCCGAAGCCCCTGGACGTCACAACCCAAAGCGTGTCGTCTTCGGCTGCACAGACGTTGGTGGCTGGAATGCCAATCTGAAGCGTCGTTGTTTTCCCATCCGGCTCCACGGTTCGAAGCCAGGGTTGGTCCCGAACGATCATCACCAGCTTTCCGTTCTTCAGATTGGTGATCGCATCGGTGCGTCCAGGATCTGGAAGTGCCACACGATGGAAAGCGCCATCGCGGAAGCGGTCAAGTCCCTGATCGGTTCCGATCCAGATATTCCCTTCGCGGTCTTCCAACGCGCACTGCACTTCGTCGCCGGAAAGACCGTCCGCCCTCGTGAACTCTTCGAAACCCTGTCCAGACCGATCTTGATCAGACAAAGCGACGTTGTCCAGCTTCGCGCCCGCGCCGGCAGGAATCCGCCAAAGTCCATGGTGCGGATTGCCGAGCCAAAGAGAACCGTCACGGTCTGCGGCAATTGCGCTCGCAACCACCTTCATTTGGCTTGGGCTTTTGTCGGGATTGATTACGTGGACGGCGACTTCATCCGCCATCCAGACCGTTCCGTCCGGCGATTGCGCAAAACGGTTCGGGCTGGCTCTGCGGACGGTCGCAGGAACTCCCACATCGACAAAATGATCAGCGCCGTGAGGAAGCTTGAGCAGCCGCGCGTCCGTCACCAGCCAGAGCGCACCGCTCCTGTCAAACCACACCGCGGCCCAAAGTTTGGCGGTTTGATGCAAGGCCTTGGCCGACTCTTGCCAGTGGCCATTTCGAAACCTCGACAGGCCGTTGCCGGCGGCGATAATCGAGCCATCCGGATCCTCGGCCAGTGAGTTGGTTCGTCGAAGTTCCTCAAACGGGACGGTCGCGACTTTCCCATTGAGCAGGCGGCCGACCCGGCCGGTATCGTAGACCACCCAAAGGCCGCCGTCGCGTGTGGCCAGCAACTGACGGGGGCTGGCCTTCGACAGCAGGTCAAATCGCGTGAAGCGAATCCCGTCAAAGCGAAACACGCCCTCGTATGTTGCGAGCCATAGGTACCCGTCTTTGGTCTGCGCAAGGGAGCGGACTGAGCTGAACGGAAGGTCTGGCCCGGCGAAAGCCGTGTGAACCAGGTCCTGGATTTTCGATTGAGGATTGAGCGCCTGGAGCGGCGGTGGCGATGTCAGCCCTCCACAAAGGACGGTCGCCGCCATGACAAGCAGGCCGCTGCTTGGTTTGCTTTCAAGACCGATGCGACCTCCGCAGTATGTCCTCATCTTTTTCGGAAGTAGTTTGAACGACAGCGCCGCACACAACACGCGCGTGGCGCGCGCGACGTTCAATTTTACCGCTGATCAGGCCGGCTGAAGGCAGAAAGCAGCGGCAGAGGTGATGCCGTTCACGATACGGCTGGAACTCGGAGAGTATGCTGCTCGACAACTGAACAAGGCCCTGGCAACAGCGCTAAACCATGGGGTGCCAAGACGCGGCGCCGGAAATCCGTTCCCTCAATACCGAACTAAACACCCGAATAGACGAGCTTCGTGAATATCGCGGGGGTCATAAGAAACTGGCCCCATTTGGCGTCGTACGCAGCTGTTGGACTCGCCGCGATCGTTTCCGCGAGCGGCTTGCCTTGCTTTTTGAGTTTTGAGACAAAACCGCGGATGGTGACTAGCATGTCGTAGTATTCCGATAGGCCGGCCTTATTTCCAATGGGGCCGTCGGCCCGGAATGATGATCGTCTTGTCCGTCACGACCGATAGATTGCGCTGGGTGGCACGGATCATGCCATCGATGCCGCCTCCCGTCGAGTAGTCGATGAAGGGGTAGAAGCCATTCCACCACGTGTCTCCAACGTGAATCACATCAGCCTCTTCAAAAATCACGGATATATCGCTGTCTGTGTGGGCAGGGCCGTAGTACTTCAATGCTACGGCTGTATCGTTGTGGCGAAGGCGATATGCGTCGCTGAAGACCGTCGTGGGTACCCCCCCTGGCGGCGCTGGTGGAAACGTATGGATCCAGTCCTCGACGCGAATCGAAACCGACAGGCGCTTCCTGGTGTTTTCATAGATCGAGGTTCATCGGCTTCGTCGCAACATTAGCGTTCTGGAAGGTTCCGGCGGAAATATCGCGGTCTTGACCGGCAAGGATGGAAAACTCCTTATCGACGCCGGATTTGGCATCTCAATATCGCGAGTTTCGCCTGCTCTCGACAGTCTGAGTACGGACCTGATCACCCAGCTCATCAATACGCATTGGCATGTTGATCACACGGACGGCAATGCCTGTTTGGCCTGCGCGGCCTCCTGCATCATAGCTGGGACAATGCGCGCCTCTTCTTCATACAGATAGTGCTGGGCCAAATTAGTGGCGTTCATGAATTGTTTGCGTCACCGATGCCCATAACCCGTGAAAACGTAATCTCTTGTTTTCACCTGCGTATGGCACGCGAATCCGCACTTGGCGTCGTTGGCCTGCGGCGGCTTGTCGGACAAGGTGCCAGGCCTGAACGTATCGGTTGCAGCGTCGTACTCGAACACCGCGTAACCCCATCCACCGCTGTCGGCGAACCTCTTGCTGTCCTTCACCATGAAGTCCATGTCATGCTGCGTGCCTGGCACTGTCGCTGCCGGGAATGTCTCCATTTGTTTCGGGATCCAATGGATCTTCGCCATCTTGGAGCCGTCAGGAAAAAGCTGTCCGTTGCCGGGGATACCGGCCTGGTAGGCCCTGATCATCACAGGATTCGCGACGATCGCGGCCATAAGAGGGGGGTCGTGGCTTATGGAGACAACCTGCCAGGATTCGTATCCTTTGAACTCCGAGAACGCGAGCCCTCCCGGCACTTTTAACGTGTATTTGTCTTTGGACTTGTCTTGGGCAGCCCTGGCCACCGCCACCAGAACCGAGAGAAATACCGCAACGAAAACAACCACGCCGGTACTCTTGCGTTTCATAGCTAGTCTCCTGAAATGAACCTAGGTTCGTTGAGGTTAAGAGATCCCGGCCTTCGCCGCAAACGAGGGCCGGGAAAATGTTCAAGCCGCGACTGACGCAGCCTTCTTCAGGAACGCTAGAAGATCGGCGTTAATAGTTTCCGGGTGCGTGGTGGGCATCCCGTGGGGGAAGTTCTTGTAGCTTATGAAAGTCCCGTTCTTTAGCAACTGAGCGGATCGCGGACCAGCGGCGACGTAAGGCACGATCTGATCGTCCTCGCTATGCATGACCAAGACCGGAACGTTGATCTTCTTGAGATCTTCCGTAAAATCCGTTTGGGAAAACGCCACTATTCCGTCGTAATGCGCCTTGGCTCCGCCCATCATACCCTGGCGCCACCAATTTTCGATGACAGCCTCGGAAGCTATGGCGCCGGGCCGGTTGTAGCCATAGAAAGGCCCTGATGGCACGTCGCGATAGAATTGCGAACGATTGGCGGCGAGCTGAGCCTGCAGATCGTCGAACACTGCCTTGGGAAGACCGACCGGATTGGT
>Ga0181525_10004202_pt1 | contig 11117 bp, 8 predicted proteins | sample PEATcosm2014_Bin_48_FD_121100 | JGI IMG/M metagenome (GOLD analysis project Ga0181525, IMG submission 121100) | Peatland microbial communities from MTU Mesocosm Facility, Houghton, MI, USA - PEATcosm2014_Bin06_10_metaG | ecosystem: Environmental > Terrestrial > Soil > Wetlands > Peat | place... | reverse complement strand
CGCCAAGAATCCCAGTCCGATGTAATCGATCCTAACCTCCGAGAATTTCCTTTTGACCTGATGTGGGGGATCCTGGATGAGTCGCGAAGTAAGAATCAACGAAAGAATTCCCACCGGGATATTCAGCAGGAAAATCCACCGCCAGTTGTAGTTATCGGTAATCCATCCGCCGAGCGTGGGGCCGATTGCGGGCGCCATGACCACGGCCAAACCGTAAACTGCGAAAGCCATGCCGCGTTGTTTGGGACTGAAAGTGTCGGCGAGGATCGATTGCTCGCTGGGCTGGAGTCCGCCTCCACCCGCGCCTTGCAGCACGCGAAAGAAAATCAACATTCCAAGATTCGGGGCCAGCCCGCACAAAAGCGAGCTGACGGTGAAAATCGCCACACACGTCATGTAGAAGCGCTTACGGCCAATGATTGAGGAGAACCATCCGCTCAGCGGTAGCACGATTGCGTTTGAGACGAGATAGGACGTGAGGACCCATGTGCTCTCATCGGTGCCCGCCGAAAGATTGCCTGCTATGTGAGGAAGCGAGACATTGGCGATGCTGGTGTCCAGCACCTCCATGAACGTAGCCATGGTGACCACGACAGCGATAATCCAGGGATTAACCGCCGGGCGCCACGGCTCGACGACACCATCCATGGTGATCGTCGCCGCGCTCACCTCAGCCAGACCTTGGGTTCGGCCGACATGCCGGGACGCAGCACATGCTGCTTGGTCTCTCCAGGATCGAAGGTGATCTTCACCGGAACCCGCTGAACGACCTTCACATAATTGCCAGTGGCATTCTCCGGCGGCAAAAGGCTAGTGATGGCGCCGCTGGCTCCGGCAATGCTTTGTACGTGGCCCTTGTAATCCTGCCCGGTCGCATCGACGTGGATGGTGACCGCCTGTCCGATCTTCATCTCGCGCAGTTGAGTTTCCTTGAAATCGGCGGTCACCCAGATGTCGTCAAGGTTAATCAGTTTGAACAGCTCTTGACCGATGGAGACGTTCTGTCCGACCTCTACCGTACGATTCGTGACCACTCCGCTGACCGGCGCGACAATGGTTGTGTATCCCAAATTCAGTTTGGCCTGCTCCAGCGCAGCTTTCTTTTGATCAGCCTGAGCTTGCGCCGAATCGGCTCGCGCCTTTATAAACTCAATTTGTTGGGGCCGAGTCTGCGCCGAACGCAAATTGCCTTGCGCGGTGATAAGTCTGCTTTTGGCTTGGGTAACCTGCTGCTGCGCCGCAAGTGCCGACGCTTTCGCCGACTCAACGGCCGCGGCTGCTGCCTGTGCCGTTGCCAGCGCCTGATCGTATTGCTGCTGTGAAACTTCCTGCTTGCTTAATAACTGAGCATAACGAGGCAGATCGTTTTGCGCCCTTACATTATTGGCCACAGCCTGCGCCACTTGCGCTTGAGCCGCTTCATATTGCTGCTGGGCGGCGGCGATTCCGGCGCGTGCGTTTTCAATATCCGCGTCGGCGGTCGAAACCTGCGAGTCGGTATTCACATTCGTAATCGGAACATTTACCTTAGCCGCCTGCGCCGCCGCCAACGCATCGTTGTAATCCGCTTGTGCGCGATCCAAGGCCACCTGATAATCTGCGGGATCAATCACAATCAGCGGCGTTCCCGCTTCGACATACTGATTGTCCTGTATCAACAGCTTGGCTACGTTACCGGAAACTCGCGCGCTGATCGAATTCAAGTGTCCGTCAATCTGCGCGTCGTCAGTGGATTCGTAGGTGCCGAGATATTGCCACAGAAAAATTCCTGCCACCACGAGCACGATGACGCCCACGATTAGAAACAATCGCACGCGCGGATTCATGCCGGGCTTAGGGCGCGTCAGATCCTTCTCCGACGAAGGCAAAGGTCTCTGCGTCGCCGCTGTTTCTCCGGTTGGCTGTGTGTGCTCTTCCACCATGGTGTCGCCGTCTTGTGCCATATTATTTTGTCCGGTTAAGAATAACTACATGAAACTACATGGCCGAATCACTTGCTAAGGTCGTTGCTCTCCAAATAAAGCTTCACACCCTCTTCCGCAAAGCCCATTGCCCGCGCCAGCGAAACCTTCGCGAGATTGTGCGCGTACAAGCTGGAAATGTAATTCGCGTTCGCCGTGGCCACGGATTCCTGCGCCTGTACCACTTCGAGATTATCCGTGACGCCCGCGTTAAAACGGTCTTGCGCCTGGTCCAGCGTCTGATTCGCCAGGTCGATGGAACTTCTTGCCACATCAACTTGTTCAGCCGCGGATTGCAAATCCAGCATTGCCGTTCTTACATCGGAGTCGACTTGCGCTCGAAGACTATCCAACTGCTGCCGACTTTGCTTGAGCGTAGCGTCCGCCTGCAACACGTCGCCGTGAACTTTTCCACCCTGGAATATGGGAATATTCAAGGTCGCGCCCACTTGAAATACGCCGTGTGAGTTGCCAACATTGACGCCGGCGTCGCCGTAATCCCCGGCCAGGTCGATTGTCGGGTAATATTCCGCGGCCGCGCTCTTCTTCGTGAACTCCGCAGCCAGCACTTGCTGTTCTGCTGCCAAGTAATCCGCTCGACTCGTGTACGCCCGCTTGAGCGCCTCATCGACACTCATCGCGGTTAGCGGCGCATAAGGAGCCTTATCGGTTAACTCAAACAATTGCCCGGGTGGAAGCCCGATAATACGCGCCAGCACCAATTTCTGTTTCGCCAGGTCGTTCTTGGCCGCAATCAACTGTTGCTGCCGCGTCTGCAACTCAACTTTGGCTCGAAGCGCGTCGATTGCCGGACTGATGCCCGCCTTGCGCTGGTCATCTGTCTTATCAAATAACCTCTGTGCGGTCGCGACTTGGGCGGTCGCAGTATCTACGCCAGCCGCGTCGGCGATGGTTTCCAGATACGCATTTCCAGTCGCCAAAACCACGACGTCCCGCGCGTCCTGATAACTGAAGCGCGCCGCCCGCTGTTGCGCCGACGCACTTCGAACCTTGTTGATCGAGTTCAGGCTCAACACGGTCTGCTGTAGATAGACGCCAGTCTGAAAAACCCCAATCGGCCCTACGACGCGAGGGACACCTGGAAAATTGAACCGCAAACCTAACTCCGCGAGGTCGATTTGCTCCGCACTTTGCGTGGTCGAAGTCGTCACATTAGGCAGCAACTCGCTTAATTCCTTCCATCTCTGCCCTCGCGCGCTGATCTCGTTGTCGCTCTGCAACAACACTCCCAGGTTGTTGCGCAATCCGCGGTCAATGGCGTCCTTGAAGGAAACTGGTAGAACGTCTGCAGTGGCCTTGCCCTGAGGTACGCTGCCGGAATAAGGGCTTTGCGGCGACAGCATGATGCTAGACGACGCGCCCGAATAGAGGGGGGTAGATAGCGACGGCCCGGATGTGGTTGTGCCCGTCGCCTGACCTTGCGCGCCTGCCACCAGCGCGGCCGCCACAAATATGCCGCCTAACCACCGTCGGATCCGCAATTCTTTCATTCCGCTGAGGGTTCCTCGCTTTGCCTGGCTGGGAGTTAAGAAAATTTGATTCACCGCTCTGTTCCGCCGATGCCATGATTCTAGTGACTAAATAAACATCTGACATCCCACCCTAGATTCGGTCTCCTTTTGGAGCTGGAACGGACCTGATACGGAACTCAGTTGGTTGCGCACCCAACAGCGCCACGCAGATTCTTGCCCCGGCGGAGCCAAGATTAACAGTTGCTCACTGTGAGCGTTATTGACCAGCCAGCGATGAGCTTAATTGACGACAATCAATAAGTCGAGATTCTCTCTCTCGATCCGGCCAAGATTCGTAACCATGAAAAAGATACCTTCATTCAGCATCCGCAGCTTTCTTTATACGGCTGGAAAAGGCAGGCAAATTGTCTCTTTTGACAAGAAGGCCCCGATTTTCGCCCAAGGTGACACTTCGGATAGCATCTTCTTTATCATGTCGGGGAAAGTCCAAATGAACGTGGTTTCCGAGGCCGGGAAAGAGGCTACGCTCGGCATTCTTAGCGAAGGCGACTTCTTCGGAGAGGGCGGCTTGGCGGGTCAGGCACACCGCATGTCCTCCGCAACCGCGATGACAGAATGCGTACTCATGCAGATTGACAGAAAAACCATGATGCTCGCCATGAGCACAGAAGCCAAGCTTTCCGCCATGTTCCTGAAATACCTGCTCAAAAGAAACATCCGCTATCAGGACGACTTGGTCGATCAGCTCTTTAACTCGAGCGAAAAGCGCTTGGCCAGAGTTCTCCTGCTGATGGCGAACTTCGGCAACGAAGGCGTGTCAGAGATGTCCGTTCCCCGATTGAGTCAAGAAACTCTGGCCGAAATGGTGGGAACCACGCGATCACGGGTCAGCTTTTTCATGAATCGCTTCCGGAAGCTTGGATTCATCAAATATGACACCGGGGACCACTTGCTGGTCCATAGCTCGCTGCTAAATGTCGTTCTCCACGATGACGACACCAACGGTGGAAGCATTGGCAAACTTCGCAATGGCAAAGGACATGAGCCGCCCCACGAACGTGGAGAGCGACCCGATAAGGAGCGCGCGAAACGCCCGCCGCTTCCGGGCGTCAGCCCCCCCGCTGCCGCACACTCACGTTAAGCCGTGGTCGAGGGCGTTCATTTCGCCGCCCGATGCTTCTCTAAGTACTGCCCGATGAGGCTGGCGCAGTACTCCACGAGATCGCGATCTTCGCCCTTGAAGGCAGCGAGAAAATGGCTGTCGATGTCGAGCTCGCCAACAACTTTGCCACGAACAAAAATCGGCACCACGATCTCCGATTTGGTTTCCAGCGAACAGGCGAGGTAGCGGGAGTCCTGATTGACGTCGTCCACAATCACCGTCTCTCCTGTGGATGCGGCGGCTCCGCAAATACCCTGATGCAACGGGATGCGCGTATGCGGCGTCATCGCTCCTTGGAACGGGCCGAGGACGAGCATCGGCGGCTGACCCGGCAATTCTTCGAGCATATAGAAACCCACCCAGTTGAACTTCAACAACCGCTCGTGCAGCAGCTTCACCATTTGCGACATCAGTGCATGGACGCTGGATGCGCGCGCCGCTAAGGCGGTAAGCTCTGGCTTCAGATCTTCAGTTCTTGAGGCTGTGGACATAACAAAAGTTTACATCGAGACCTGCCTCCCCTTTGGCTGAGTCGAGCCTAGACAACAACTTTCAATCTCCGCGCATTTGACATAATTCTCTGTCCGTCTCAAAATGGTTGACGTTTGGAGAGTGCTTCCCCGGCACGCTCCTTACTTAAATCCCAGGGCTCCCCCATGCCAACAGTTCTCGCTTGCTGAGCGAAGCCGGTGAAAGTTTACGGATGAATGGCGAGCGAGAGTGGTAGTCCAACGTCCGAACCAGCAATGGCACTCCGCCAATTGCGATTATGAGGATTGAGCGAATGAGAAAGTTGAAATATGTTTCCGCGCTAGCCGGACTGACTCTGGCTGGCTTTTTTGTGCAAACTTCAACAGCGTCGACGGTCTATGTGGGCAATTGCCCCAATGGAAATCACGCCATCACAATTCAGCAAGGCATCAACGCGGCCGCTCCCGGTGGCACGGTCGATGTCTGTCCTGGAACCTATTATGAACAATTGTCGATCAACAAGAATCTGACTTTGATCGGGATCGCGAACGGAAGCGCCGACTCGGCAATTATCCTGCCACCCGCTGGCGGCTTGACGCAAAACGGCTCGGACATTTTCGGCGACCCAGTAGCCGCGCAGATTTTTGTCCAGGGCGCAACCGTCACCATCTCTCACCTTACCGTGGACGCCACTGGGAACAACCTGGCGGGATGCGGTGGACCAACTCTTGAGGGAATTTATTTCCAGAATTCCTCCGGAAAAATCACTGACAATGTCGTGCGCAATCAGTATCAGACCGACTTCACCGACTACGGCGGCTGCCAAAACGGCTTAGCCATCAACGTTGAGAGTGTGACGAACTCGAACTCCGTGACCATCTCCGACAACTTCGTTCAGGCTTATCAGAAGAACGGTATCACGGCCACGGGAGCAGCCACCGGTCCCGGTTCCGATGGGCCGACGGTAGCCATCACCGCCAACCAGATCGTCGGTCTGGCTGCCACCGCGTTGAATTGGCCAGGCGGCGCGGCGGAAAACGGCGTTCAGGTCGGTTTCGGAGCTAAGGGGACCGTCACGTCCAACACCGTAAACGACAACATTTGGTTCGCGGACACCAATACCCAACCCTACAATGCAGCCAGCGGCATCCTGGTCTACGCCTCAACTGGAATCACGATCTCTCTTAACAATGTCGGCAGTGCTCAGTTTGGCATTACCGCAGACAGCGACCCGACTTACGGCCCCGGCGATGACACAACGATTAAATCGAATAAGGTGCAAGGCACTCAGATTTTCGACGCCATCGACGTGTGCAGCAACTCCAACACAGTAACCTCGAACACGATTTATGGCAGCACAGAATCGGCAATCCACCTCGATGACAGTTGCGGCAGCGGCAACAACAACACCGCGAGCGGCAACATCATTAACGGAGCTTGCGCAGGCGTTCTGTTGGGGACCGGAAGCGGCAATACCTCAACTCCGAACACCTTCATCAACGTTGGCAGCACGACCCTAGCTGGAGATACATGCACCCCCGGTCCGTCGGGAGATGCATTCCAGAAATCGAGCGCGAACTCGACTTCGAACCATCCCGTGCTCCGGCCGTCCCCCTACAAACCGAATAAAGCCAGATAAGCGTGAGTTAAACGATGGTAAGCCGCCTTTAGGGCGGCTTTTCTTTTTGCAATCGCACCAGTCGTTGCGGTTTACACTAGATCAGAATGACTATCCACCACCCTCTGCCTGCGCAGGCTGTAGAACCTTGGCTTCGAGGCACACTGACCGACGTTGCTCCCGTCACACGCGCTGTGCTTCATGCGCTTGAACTCGCGCACGAGGACATTCTGCGCTGGTGCGCCGATCTTACCGACCAACAATGGAACGCCCGCCCCCTCGGACTCGCACCTGTCGCCTTCCACGTCCGTCACCTTAGCCGGGCCATTGATCGTTTACTGACTTACGCTGAAGGCCACCAGCTTAACGCGACCCAGATCGCCATGATGAAATCCGAGATGGATCCGGGGGCTGCCGGGGCGGACGTGATTGTCGAATTCGCCACAACTCTCAACGTGTCTGCGGAGCGCATTCGAGCATTTACGCCCGCAGATTTCGATCTATTTCGTGGGGTCGGCAAGAAGTCTCTTCCCACCACCGTAGCTGGCTTGCTGGTCCACGTCGCCGATCACACCCAACGCCACGTCGGCCAAGCCATCGTCACCGCGAAGCTGGCCAAAAGTTCGGGATAAGGTTGGGTGCCCCGTCCTTGTCGCGCTCGTTGCGACAGGGCGGGGTTCTTGACTTTATTTCGTCGGGGGAGCCGCTTCCGCGCCCGGCATCAGGCCTTTCAGCGGAGCCTTGCGCTGCTCCTCCAGCTCCGGATGCGGTAGCGGCTTCCGCGGCAGCATCTGGTCGCGCATGGCCGTGTTGTAAACGAAAATCGCCTCGACCGTCGCGGCCTGGGCCAAATCTCCGGCCTGCAGGCGCTCGTAGGTGTCCATGTTGGAGTGATGGGTGCGCGAGGAGTAGTCCATCTTGTCCTGAATGAACTGGAAGCCCGGCAGGCCGACCGCATCGAACGACTCGTGATCGGTGCCGCCGGTGTCGCGCATTGTGATGGTCGTGACGCCCAAGTCTTTCAACGGCTCAATCCACTGCTTGAAAATAGGAGCTTCCGCCGCGTTCTCCTGCAAATAGATTCCCAGAATCTTTCCCGTTCCATTGTCCAGGTTGAAATACCCCGACAGTTTGGCTTGTTCGGGCTTGATCTCGAGCGGGCCACCCGGCTTGCGCAACCACTCCGGCAGCTTTATCTGATCGGGAGCAGTGGAATGGGGAACCGAACCGAAGTGCGTCTTGACGTATCCGTTTGATCCATAGAGTCCTTCTTCTTCGCCTGTCCACAGTCCGATTCGAATGGTTCTGCGCGGCTTTACTTGCAAAGTATTCAGAATGCGCATTACCTCCATCGCAACCACGGTGCCCGCTCCGTTGTCGGTCGCGCCAGTGGCCGACGCCCAAGAATCCAAGTGTCCGCCCACCATCACCACTTCGTCTTTCAATTTCGGATCGGTACCCGGAATCTCCGCAATCGTGTCGAACCCATGCTCATGGTCGCCAGTAAATTTCGCATCCACTTTTACTTCAAGTGACACTGGAACATTCGCCTGCAATAGTCTGTAAACACGACCGTAACTTTCAATCGCCGCGATCACCACCGGAAACTGCATCATGTTTTCTTTCTTAAAGGTCTCGAAGCCGAGGCCGCGCGAGCTATCGACAAAAATCGTTCCACCCGAACCGCCAGAATTTTGTCCATCCCGGCTCGGAAGTACAACCGCGGCCACATGCTCCGAAGCAAACAGTGCCGCAACCTTCTCTGTCAACTCGCGCCGCTTGGCAAAATCCGCCATGTAGTTCCCGTACGGATTCTCGCTGGTCAGCAGATGCTCCGCGATCTTGGCCAGCGACGCCTCGTCTTCACGCTCGAACAACGGCTTTTCGACCGGCTTCACTTCACGCATGTCGCCGTAAAGCACAATCTTTCCACCCAGCTTGCCCTTGTATTTTTCGACATCCTCAGGCTTCTTTATGTCGACCCAAATCGCCGGCGCGTTCACCGGCCCATTAGTCGAAGGAGACCACGGAGCCGCCTGAGCGATGAACACTGCCGTATCAGGCGCGCTCATACGCAGCCAAGTGTTGAGTTGCTGCCAGCCCATGCCAAACTCGCCCCAGTCTTCCAGATGCGCGTTGGAGCAGCCCATCGCGGTGAGCTGATCGCGCGTCCAGGCGTTGGCTTTCGCCAGGTTCGGCGAGCCGGTTAGACGGGGACCAATGCCATCCATCAATGCGGAGGCGTATTCCATCACTTTCGAATGAGTCAGTCCCTCCTGACGGATGCGCCCGTACATCGCTAAATCGATGTCTTCCGTAGCGGGCTGCGGCAGCTCATACGACGGCGTCTCCGCGACCGTTTTCTTGTCGGACTTCTTCTCCGATGCCGTTGCCAGCGCACACAGCAAACAAATCGCAACCGCCATTCTCTGCTTCAACATAGTTTTCCCTGTGGTATGGATTCTCCGGGACCCGGACGCAAAAGAGTATCAGATTCCGGAGAAGACTAGAAAACCGACCGTATAGGTTCCCCATTCCGCCAAGACTTCGGGTATGATGGGTCGCGAAAATTTCTTCACAGGAGATTTTATGTCGAATTCTCGAATCGCATTTTGCGTATTATTGATAGCGTTTGCGCTCAGTATTTGTCCTCTCGCCCAAAATCCTACGCTCGACGTTAAAACCGGACTTTGGGAAACAACCATAACCATGCAAGCCAGCGGTATGCCCGCCATGCCCAACATTCCGCCCGACGCGCTCGCCCGCATGACGCCCGATCAACAGGCTAAAGTCAAAGCCATGATGAGCGGAATGAGCGGCCAGCCGACCACAGTCAGAAATTGCATTACGAAAGAAAAACTAGCCAAAGGATTCCGCCCCGATAGTGCAGGCGATCATTCCAATTGCAAACAGAATGTGGTTTCAACTTCTCCGACGGCGATGGATATGACCGTGAGTTGCACCGAAGAGCACGGCAACGTAAACGGCACATTCCACATGGAAGCTGTCGGTCACGACGCCATGTCGGGAAGTTCTCACATTGTCTCCGTCAATAATGGACGCACCATCACCATGGACGGAAGGATTCAAGGCAAGTATTTAGGCCCAGATTGCGGCGACGTCAAGTAGTGGAATTAGTTTTGGCCGTCCAGCGCTACCGGCGCAACGGGTATGATGCCGAGCTGCTGATAAATCGGACGAATGATCGGTCGCAGTTTCGGCATCTGCAGCGCAAACCACACCGCGCCGGCCACGCATCCGATACCGCACAGCATCACCGTTCTTGGCGCCCCAATCACCGGTGCAAGGCTTCCAGCCAGAAGGCTGCCCAGCGGACTCGCGCCCATATAAGCCATCATGTAATAGCTCATTACTCGGCCGCGCTTGTCTTCTTCGACGATGGTTTGGATGACGGTATTCGCCGCCGCGGCGGCCTTCATCATTCCGTATCCGGTCACGGCCATCAACACCAGCGAGAGCCAGTAAGTTCGCGAAAGCGAAAACGCAATTAGGCCACCGCCAAAGATCGCCGACACGGTTGGAAGAACCCGATAAAGCCCGCGCACGGACTTACGTGCAGCCAGGCTGAGCGCTGCGAAAATCGAACCGACGCCCGCCGCGCCCATCAAGAAACCGAGCATATGCGCTCCGCCGTGCAGAATCTTCGTCGTGAATACCGGCATGAGAACGGTGTATGGCACACCCATAAAACTGACGATTGCGAACAAGATCAACACGGTGCGAACCGGCGCGAACGTGGAAACGTAAGTCCAACCTTCTTTTACCTGAACAAACATGCTCGCTGTCGATTTCTTCGCAGCTTGAGCATCGACATGCATCACCAGCAACGATGCGATCACCGCAAAGTAACTTAGCCCGTCAATCAGAAAGCAATATCCCTCGCCCACCGCCGCGATAACGATTCCCGCCAAAGCCGGCCCTAACAGCCGCGCGCCGTTCACCATCGTCGAATTGAGCGCAATCGCATTGCTTAAGTCTGCGCGACCCTCCACCATTTGAACAAGAAACGATTGCCGCGCTGGCATGTCGAATGCGTTGATTACTCCTTGAAGAACGCTCAGGCAGACCACTTCCCACACGGTAATGCGCCCAGAAAGCGTCAGGCCTGCCAGCGCGAGCGATTGCAGCGCCGCCAGAAATTGCGTGACCAACAGAACGCGCCGACGCTCCCAACGATCCGCCCAAACTCCCGCTAAAGGACCGAGCAGGAAAGTAGGGATCTGTCCGGCAAAGGTGACGACGCCCAAAAGAAAGGATGACCCGGTCAAACGATAAACCAGCCAACTCGTGGCTAGCCGCGTCATCCAGGTGCCGATTAGTGAAAGGCTTTGCCCGCAAAAGAACAAGCGGAAATTCCGGTGCCCCAAAGCGCGCAGTGCATTAATTTTCAT
>Ga0181525_10004201_pt1 | contig 11119 bp, 7 predicted proteins | sample PEATcosm2014_Bin_48_FD_121100 | JGI IMG/M metagenome (GOLD analysis project Ga0181525, IMG submission 121100) | Peatland microbial communities from MTU Mesocosm Facility, Houghton, MI, USA - PEATcosm2014_Bin06_10_metaG | ecosystem: Environmental > Terrestrial > Soil > Wetlands > Peat | place... | reverse complement strand
GAAAATCTGCCGGAACTGATCGAAGGCTTCATACAGAATCACGATTTCGCTGGGCTCCTGAAAAATCTTGAACGGAAGCGGTGTCGCGTCGATTTTCGGCACTCCTTGCGGCAGGCAGTTGGCATCCGGGTCTTCCGCGGACAAATCACCGTTCTTGCGTTGATCGAACAATTTTTGGGCCCAAGGCTGCATGGGGAGCCCATCCTTCATACCGACGCTGGCATCGCGCAGCTTCGGAGGGTCCGCCAGCCAAATCCCCGTCAGATCGGGCTTGCCGTCCGGCCGGCGGGGTGCTTTGGCGTTCATATCCGGATCTCCGTTCTTTAATCGCGGTATTCCCTTATCCGTGACCTTCCATTGAGCCAGCGACGGCGAGCACGCCGCGGCCGCTAAAATCAGAGTCAGACTCACACCTCTCAAGAACATCTAGCGCCTCCTCAGGACGAAAATTGCTTACCGAAGGATTATACAGGGTGGCGCAGCGGATCGTGGCGCCCGTGTTCCTGCGCGCCTCCAACGCGCAGCGGGTTTCGCGATTACTGAAAATTCTCCTGCAGCCGTTTCGGTCGCCGCTGCGATAAACCGCGGCGAATGCTCCGGACTCACGCACGCGCTCCACCAGCCGCTCGTAAACGGCGAAACGGAACTCGGCCGGGAACTTTGTAATTCGCAAGGCTCTGGCGACAGCAGAGGACCAGCGCTTCTGTCAGCTCTTGGCTTGACGGCGGGACCGGTTCACGTTCAGCGCGATGCAACGCAAAAGGAGCTGTTAGACAAGGTCCGTCCAGTAAAAGGTCCGTCCAGTAAAAGGAGCATCCAAGCTCTCTTGCTTCCGTTGCTGTTCGAACTCGCACCTACCCAAACTACCCCTGAAGGCGCCACCTGTCGACGTTTTGAGATTGGATTCCTTTGCTACACTGCCAGTGTTCAGTATGCATGGATGGCATCGACCACCCTTTTTGACGCCGTTTTGACAACGATTCTTTTACATTGAACATGTAGGCTCATTGCAGGAGCTGCGTCTGAGCCTGGAAGCATAGGAAAACGACCGACTCATGGGCTTACAAGACAAAGTGGCAATTGTGACGGGTGCGGCTACCGGCATTGGCCAGGCGATTGCTATTCGCTTTGCACGCGAGGGCGCGGCGGTTGTGGTGGATTACATCGGAAAGCCAGACGTAGCCAGCGAGACCGAGCAGAAGATTGCCGGCTTCGGTGGGAAAAGCATTGCAATAGCGGCTGACATCTCGAAGCCCGATCAGGTCCAAAACTTGATCGATGGCGCGGTGAAGGCCTTCGGCAAGCTGGACATTGTCGTCAACAATGCGGGAGTGGAGAAGAAAATCGCGTTTGTGGACTACCCACTGGAAGAACTGCGGAAAATCTTGGATATCAACCTGGTTGGGCCTTTTCTGGTCTCGCAAGCGGCTGCCCGTCAGATGATTCGACAGGGGCACGGTGGGCGTCTGATCAATATTTCCTCGGTTCATGAGGATCTTCCGATGCCAACGAACGCCGCCTACTGTATGAGTAAAGGCGGCTTGCGGATGCTCACCCGAACCATCGCCGTGGAATTAGGCAAAGACAAAATCACTGTGAACAACATCGGACCTGGAGCTGTGTTTACGCCCATCGATGCGGATGTCGAAGCGAAGCCGGAAATGGAGAAGGCGCTGATGAGCGAGATTCCGCTGGGTCGCTGGGGCAAACCAGAAGAGATTGCGGGGTTGGCTGTGTTTCTGGCATCGGACGAGGCGGCATATATCACGGGGTCCACGTATTTCATCGATGGCGGGATGCTGCGGCAGTCCGGTAGTTACTGAGCTTTTATGAGCTTGTTGAAGAAGTTTGCCTATGCGGGAGGCGGTTTCGCACTTGGCTATCTGGCCTGGAATGCTTTCGCCGGCGGCTCTGAAATCTGGCGGAACCAGGGGCGGGCCAAGGGTAAAACGTTTCTTATCGTCGGCGCCGGTTTTGCGGGACTTGCCGTGGCAAGCGAGCTGGCGCGATTGCTTCCTGACCCGAACAACGGCGAAATTCTGCTCATCGATGAGGACAACTTTCTTCTCTTTACCCCGATGCTTGCGGAAGCGGCTGGAGGAGAGGTGGATAGCCGGCACATCGTTCATCCTGTGGACCATGTTTCAGCGCGTATTCAATTCATCGAGGGGACGGTCACTGCAATCGACCTGACGAAGAAGACTGTGAACGTAAAACGGGGCAGAAAGGGAAGCAATCTGCTACCCCAGCAATATCGGGCGGATCACATCGTCGTCGCACTTGGGTCGGTGACTAACTTTCACGATATTCCGGGTCTGGCGGAAATCGCGATTCCGATGAAGAAACTGGAGGATGCCGTCGTGGTCTGTGACCGCGCTTTGGCGTGTCTGGAACAAGCGTCCACGGAAGAAGATCCGAACAACCGCCAAGAGCTGCTTACTTTCGTGGTTGCTGGGGGCGGCTTTAGTGGAGTGGAGACAATGGCGGCTTTGAACGACTTACTTCGCGCCAATCTCCGCAAGTATCCGAGAATTACCGGCGAAGACATTCGAACCATCCTGATCAATCCGGGCGATCGGCTGCTTACTGAAATCACTCCGGACCTGGCCGCGTATGCTCATAGCGAACTCCAAAGGCGGGGAGTAGAGACCCGCATGAAGACCAAGATCTCCAGCGCAACCAACACCTATGTCGAACTAGGGGGTGGCCAACGCATACCGGCTCGCACTTTGATCTGGACCGCCGGAGTGAAGCCCAACCCGCTGGTCGAAAAGCTTGAATGTGAGAAGGGCAAGCATGGCGGAATCAAGGTCAACGCCTGTTGCCAGGTGGTTGGGCATCACGAAATCTGGGCGCTCGGCGACTGCGCCGACGTTCCACATTCCAATGGAAGGGGATCGTATGCGCCAACTGCTCAGAATGCGACTCCAGCAGGAAAGCTGGTGGCGCGCAACATTGTTGCTGCGCTGCGCGGCAGGAAAGCCGCTCCGTTCCAATACACGCCGGTTGGCGAATTGGCGCTGGTGGGAAGACGCACGGGCGTCGCCAGGATTTATGGGCATAGCTTTTCTGGTCCACTGGCCTGGGCCATGTGGCGTGCAACCTACCTGGCTAAGATGCCCGGCGCCGGTCAAAAGGCGCGCATTCTAAGCGACTGGGTGCTCGACTTGATCTTTGGCCGCGATCCAGTCTCACTCGGTCCAGGTATGCCCGCCTTATCGAGGAAGAATGCCATCCAGTGAACGCTACGACATCGTCATCATTGGCACAGGCGCCGGCGGTGGAACGCTGGCGTATCACTTGGCGAACGCTGGGAAACGAGTGCTCATCCTTGAACGGGGTCCGTTCTTGCCGCAGGAAAAACCGAACTGGAACACCACTGACGTGTTCCTCGAAAACCGATACCACACAAAAGACGTCTGGACGGACAAAGAAGGTCACGATCTGCATCCCGGTACCGGCTACTGGGTGGGCGGGAACACCAAGGTGTACGGAGCCGCTCTGTTCCGCTTGCGGGAAGAAGATTTTGGCGTACTTCATCACAAAGGCGGCATCTCACCCGCGTGGCCGGTGAAGTACGACGTCTTCGAGCCGTACTACACAATGGCTGAAAAGCTATTTTGTGTGCACGGAAAGCAGGGGATCGATCCGACAGAACCGCGACGCAGCGCGGAATATCCCTACCCAGCAATTTCGAACGAGCCGCGCATGCAGGAGATTCAGATAGATCTCCAGGGCGTGGGACTGCGGCCCTTCCCGTGCCCCCTCGGGCTAAAGTTGAACGAAGCAGATCGGGTGGAAAGCAAGTGCATCCGCTGTGACACCTGCGACGGCTATCCGTGCCTGGTGCACGCAAAATCGGACGCCGATACCAACTGCATCCGCCAGATCATGCACCTGCCGAACGTGACCCTGATCACCCAAGCGAAGGTGACGCGCGTGCTTACAAACGCTGCGGGAACTGCCGTCGACGCCGTGGAAGCGGAGTTAGATGACTCTGGGAAGAAGACTACATTTTCCGGCGACATCATAGCCGTTTGTTGCGGGGCCATTAACTCGGCAGCACTGCTGCTTCTGAGCGCCAATGACAAACATCCTAACGGTCTCGCCAACAGCTCCGACATGGTGGGGCGCCACTTCATGTTCCACCAGGCTGACGCCATCCTCGCGATCGGCCAAGAGCCGAACCGATCTTCCTATATGAAGACTTTCACCCTGAACGACTTCTACTTCGGCGACAAAGATTATCCCTATCCGATGGGAAACATCCAGCCGATCGGTTCCTTTCACCACGAAATGATGAAGGCGGACGCGCCGCCTCTCACGCCCACCTTCATATTGGACCTGATGACCACTCACGCTGTGCCGTGGTGGCTGACAACCGAAGATCTGCCCGATCCGAACAACCGGGTACAGATCGTCAATGGCAGGGTCCGTCTGGATTACACGCCAAACAACGTGGAGTCCTTCGAACGCCTGCGAAACAAGTGGATCGATGTTTTAAAGCAGGCCGGCCATGCCGATCACTGGTTCCACCTGCACTCCTATTTCAAGCAGCGGATTCCTTTAGAAGGAGTGGGGCATCAAAACGGAACCTGCCGCTTCGGCGCCGATCCAAAGCAGTCGGTTCTGGACACAAATTGCCGCACCCACGACGTCGACAACCTTTATGTCGTCGACGGTTCGTTTTTCGCGTCCAGCGGCGCCGTTAACCCTTCGCTGACGATCATCGCCAACGCGCTCCGCGTAGGCGACCATTTGCTCGAAAGACTGCATTGAACGAATTTGCTTTGAACGGACGGGGCGCATCCACTAGCTCTGTAGCCCTGGGAGCTCAGCTGATTGTGCTGGCGTTCGCTTGCGTAGCGGTGATGAGTGCATTCGGTAAGGCGGCGAAAGATGTGCCCACCGGTATCCTGGTACTGTTTCAGAACTTCATCAGCCTGTTGTTGTTCACGCCCTGGGCTCTTGGCAAAGGTGTTTCCCAACTGCGAACCTCGCGCACCTGGCTGCACATTTTTCGCGCCGCGGCCGGATTGCTTTCGCAAGTGTTGATGTTTGTGGCCGTAAAGCGGATGCCGCTGGTGAATGCCGTGCTGCTCAGTAACTCTGCGCCGCTGTTCATCCCTCTGGTTACCTGGGTATGGCTGAAGGAGCGGATCGGCGGGATGGTATGGGTGAGTCTGTTCATCGGTTTCGCGGGCGTGATTCTGATCTTGAAACCTGGTTTGGCGCTGCTATCCGATCCCATCGCGCTCATCGCTATCAGCGCGGCGGCGTTTTCAGCCTTGGCCCTCGTTGCCGTTAATCAACTTTCGAATACGGAACCTCCCCGTCGAATCCTGTTCTACTATTTCCTCTACTCTTCCGCCGCGGCGGCGCCGTTTGGCGTGCTGAAATGGAGAACTCCGACCGATCGAGAATGGTTATTCCTCGGTGGCATTGGATTGATGATGGCGGCGAGCCAGTTGTTGATCGTCCTCGCCTATAAACACGCTAGCGCTGGCAGGATTGCGCCTTTTAATTACACCGTCGTCATTTTCTCCGGGCTCATCGGCTGGGTGGTCTGGAAGAACACCCCCGATTGGCTGTCGCTGGCCGGCGTTCTGCTAGTCACCGCCGGCGGTTTACTCAGCACCAGGTTCGGTGGTCCGAATTCCACGGGCCACTTGGGTTGGCTGGGCTATTGGAATCATGTCCTCCATCACGAGCAAGCGACATGAACGGACGGACCATCTCTGGCGAAAGTATCCGCTGCGTGCTCCCGTGGCAGGCGATCGTTGGAGAATCTCCCGTCTGGCATGCGGAAGATCAAAGCCTCTACTGGGTCGATATCCAGAGCAGACAGATCCATCGGTTCCATCCCGCCAGCGGTGCTAACGAGACATTCAATCTACCTGAGATCGTCACCTGCATTGCCCTACGGGCCGGGGGCGGGCTGGTCTTGACGCTCAAGAAGCATTTCGCGACCTTTGACACGGCCACACTGAAGCTGGACCGGCTGGGAGAGGTGGAACCCGAGCTGCCCAACAATCGCTTCAATGACGGCAAGTGCGATCCGCAAGGCCGCTTATGGGCCGGCACAATGGACGCAGTGCACTGGTCCGCTCCAGCGGGCAATCTATACCGGTTGGACGCCGACAATTCCATCACGTGTATGCAGCCGAACGTCATTTGTTCTAACGGCAGCGGCTGGAGCCCGAACGGACGCAAGATGTACTACACGGAAAGCTTTCGGTACGCGATTCTTGTTTACGATTTCGATCCCGGGACGGGCGCCATTTCGAACCGCCTGCCATTCGTCACGCTGGACAGCAACAGCGGCGGTTTTCCGGATGGCATGACGGTGGATGCCGACGGCTTTGTGTGGAGCAACGTGGTGGGCCTGGGACAAATTCATCGGTACGATCCTCAAGGCAAGCTGGAGCGAATCGTTCAGTTGCCCGTGCCCCGTGCTACGGATTGCACTTTCGGTGGTCCAGATCTGAAAACCCTTTACGTGACGAGTGCGCGCGAGACGATGTCGCCGGACCAGTTGGCCGCGGCGCCACTTTCGGGAAGCCTGTTCGCTATCGATTGCGATGTGCCAGGACTTCCCTCCAATTCGTTCTCCGGCTGATGATCCAAGGAGGATTCAAGCAATGCAGCAACACGGTGAAGCCTTTGGAGCACCAGGCATCGAACCCCGGTGGACCCACGGCAATAAAAATGGTGTCGGGACAGCCTACGCGGCGTCCAGCCGAATATGGTTCACTCTGTTTGGTGGGATTGTCACCGAAGTGTATTACCCCACGGTCGATCGCCCACAGCTTCGCGATCTTCAGTACCTGGTCACGGATGGAAAGAGCTTCTTCCACGAAGAGAAACGGGATCTGAAGGCCACGGTGGAACGGATTTCCGGCCATACGTTGGGCTTTCACTGCACGAATTCGGACCCGGATGGGCGTTACTCGATCAGCAAAGAAGTGATCACAGATCCGCACTTGCCTTGCGTTCTTCAGCGCACGCGGCTGACCGGCCCCGACGAAAAGTTTCTCACCACCCTGAAGCTGTTCGCGCTTTGTGCTCCACACCTCCAGGTAGGTGGATACGGCAACACGGGGTACGTCAAAACTGCGAACGGCTGGCGGATACTCGTGGCCTGCAAGCAAGGGGTGTGGCTCGCGATGGCCGCCACAGTCCCTTTTTCCCGAACCTCCTGCGGTTATGTGGGAACCAGCGATGGTTGGACGGACCTGCATGAGAATTTCCAGATGGATTATGAATTCCATCACGCCGCGAACGGCAATATCGCTCTCACCGGCGAACTGGATCTGAGTAAGACCCGGGAGTTTACTCTTGTAACTGCGTTCGGAGCAACGGAACATCGTGCGATCACGAATCTACTTCAATCTCTGGGCACTCCTTTCGATAAACATCTGGCAAGGTACAAAGACCAATGGGAAGGCGTGGCTGACCACTGCCGGCCGCTGGAGAAGTCGTCGTTTGACAAAGGCAACCTCTTCAAGAGCAGTGTTAGCCTGCTGCTGGCGCACGAGGATAAATCGTACCCCGGCGCCCTGATTGCTTCCCTCGCCATTCCTTGGGGAGCAGCCAAAGGCGACCAGGATCAGGGGGGATACCACTTGGTTTGGACGCGCGACATGGTCAATAGTGTGACGGCGCTGTTGGCTGCCGGCGACACGGCCACCCCTCTGCGTGCCTTGATCTTTCTGGCCGTCTCGCAACACGAGGATGGCGGTTTCGCACAAAACTTCTGGGTCACCGGTGAGGCGTATTGGACAGGCATTCAACTGGACGAAGTGGCGTTTCCCATCATGCTGGCGTGGCGTCTGTTTGCCGAGAAGGCGCTCGGAGAGTTTAATCCGGACACCCTGGTGCGGAAGGGCGCTGCTTATTTGATCCGCAAGGGCCCGGTTACGCAGCAGGAGCGCTGGGAAGAAGCCAGCGGCTATTCACCGTCCACGCTTGCTTCGAACATCGCCGCGCTGATTTGTGCGTCGTTGCTTTTCCGCGAGAAAGGCGATGAAGCGTCGGCCGTTTTTGCCGAAGAATATGCAGACTTCCTCGAATCTCACATCGAAGATTGGACCGTAACCAACGAGGGGTCGCTTCACCCGGGAATCAAACGGTATTACATTCGGATCCTGCCAGAGCAAGTGGGAGACGCGAACCCGGCCGAAAATCCGGAGTCGCGCACGCTTCAAATCAAGAATATTCCTTACGGTCAACAAAGCGGATTCCCGGCCAAGGACGTGGTAGATGGCGGGTTCCTCGAACTGGTGCGTTACGGTATCCGTTCCGCGAACGATCCCGTCATTGTGGATAGTGTCAAGGTGATGGATGCGGTGCTGAAAGTGCAAACCAAGGCCGGTCCGGTATGGCATCGCTACAATCACGACGGCTACGGGCAGCAGGAAGATGGAGGCCCCTTCACCAGCGTCGGAGTCGGCCGGGCTTGGCCGCTGCTCACCGGCGAGCGAGGTCATTACGAACTGGCTGCCGGTCGCAGCGTTGAGTGTTACCTCAGGGCCATGGAGCAGCTGGCTTCGCCCACGGGCCTGTTGCCGGAACAGGTTTGGGATGAGGTGGACAAGCCGAAGGCATTCTTGTCCCTGGGTAAGCCGACCGGTTCCGCCATGCCTCTCATGTGGGCACACGCTGAATACATTAAGCTGCTTCGCTCCGCTTCCGATGGCAAGGTTTATGACGCAATTCCCGAGGTGCACAAACGCTACCTGGGCGATCGCAAGAATCGCCAGCTGGTGGAAGTCTGGAAACCGGACCGGCAGGTGCGATTTGTGCGAAAGGGTTCGATCCTGCGTATCCATGGCGCTGAGCCGTTCCGTCTTCGCTGGTCGAGCGATGGTTGGAAATCCCAGCACGATACCGAATCGAGCGCCAACGCTCTGGAGATTGACTTCGTTGATTTGCCTGTGACGGTGTCCTCATCGAAAGATGTCTGCATCCGCTTCACCTTCTTTTGGCGAAACAGCAATCGATGGGAGGGACAGGATTACGATGTCACCGTTCGATAGCCGGTTGTCCGGTGGCCGCGTTACGATCTGACCTTTTTCAAGCACTCGGCCTAAAGCGAAGAGAACTGGCGTTCTTATCCCCGGACAAGCAGGGCCATTCGTCTGCGCTGGTGGTTAGCGAGGTAGCACACCTCCACGGCAGCCGAGGAACAAAGCACGCATCCATTAAAACACGCACTCATGCAGAACGCGAGTTACAGCTTGCCCGTGCTGCGGGAGACCCTGAAGGCCGCCAACTGGCGCTACTTGGAGTTCTTATCCAGGAAGAGAAGACCTGCTTTCCCTAGTGGAAGACGTCATCACGGTACGGCGGAATTTGTCAGTAGCCGAAGGCCATGTGGTGAAAGCTCGCGCGAACAATGCCAGGAGGTTGATTCAATATGAACAAGCGACGGGCGCCATTCTAGAAAGAAACAACATCGAAATGTCGGACGCCGTGGACGGCGTTCGCAGGGACCATAGATAGTTAAGGCGACGCTCGGACCGCGATCCCGTCCCGGTCTCACAAATATGAGCCATCCGGAAATAGCTTCGCATCAGTGACCATACCCGGCCATATGACCACATAGCGTTATCAGCAGGAGGGCCTCTAAGCCCGCGGGTTTCTGAATTTGGCTGACGGACGCGTTGGACCCTTCGCCAACAATGATCGGTCCTTCCCATGCAATGGAAGAAGTCGACCGATGCCGTATCAAGGGAGAAATATGAAAACGCTGAAACCGTACTTGTCGTTGCTGGCTCTGGCGGTGGCCGGGATTCTAATAGGGTGCTCGACGAAATCGCCCGATGTTTCTGCTCAGATCCGAGCATCGCTGGATCAGGCCGGCTTCAAGGACGTCTCGGTAAGTCAAGATCGTGACAATGCCGTTATCACCCTGGGAGGGCGCGTATCGGCAGACGGTGACAAGTCTCAGGCCGAATCCATCGCAAGGGCGAGCGCGGGGACCGAAGTTGTGTCGAACCAGATTGCAGTGCGTCCGCCGGGCGATGCAAGTTCAGCCAAGACGGTGAACTCGGACCTGGACAAGGGTATCGAAATGAACCTGGACGCGGCTCTCGTCGAAGCGAAACTACACGACGAAGTACGGTATGAAGTGAAGAATCACGACGTCACGCTGACCGGTAATGTAGATTCTCAAGCCATGCGCGCGCAGGCGGAAACCGTTGCTTCGGGTGTTCCAAACGTCCAGCAAGTCGTCAACGAGCTACAGATCAAAAGGCAAAAGGCCACTTCGTCGAACTAGGACTCGGGCGGATTGATGTTACGCGCCCGGCCAACCTGGATCGTAATGAAGACCTCTGGTTGGAAGATACGACGGCCCCTGTGGGACGAAAGCCATCCTGGTTCGGAATCGGACGGCTCCTGTTTATAGCGGTCTTGGCGTCATCTTTTTCTTGCTTGCCCAGAGCGTCACCGCTTCTTCAGGGGCGGCTGGGTCAACCGGAACGGCCCCCTCGGACCTTCGCCAGCGCAGGAGCGGCAGTAGGTCGTGCCTGAAGGCACGACTGGTTGGTCGCGAAAATGCAATCTTGTCATTGCCCAGGAGGGCAGAAACATGTTACGGAATTCTAAACAATTGAACGGTTTCTTGGTACGAGCTACGGACGGCGAGCTTGGCACTGTAGATCAGGTTTATTTCGACGATGATACTTGGGCTATCCGCTACCTCACCGTAGAGCTCGGCTGGCTGGGTGGCCGGCGAGTGTTGATTTCGCCAATTTCTGTCATCCATGTGGACTGGCAAACCACTCGATTGGATGTGGCGTTGACGAAAAATCAGGTGGAGAAGAGCCCCAACATCGACACCGATAAACCAATCTCCCGCCAGCATGAGATCATGTACAGCGGCTATTACGGATATCCCTATTATTGGGGTGGTGCCTTCCTGGGGGGCCCAGCGACTTATCCGGGAGGTATTGGCATGCCATACAAGGCTGCTACCGAACCCATACCGGCCAGAATCGGGGAAGAAACGGATTCGCATCTGCGCAGCACCAAAGCGGTCACTGGCTATCACATTGAAGCGATCGACGGTGATCTCGGCCATGTGGACGGATTTATCGTGGACGATGAATCCTGG
>Ga0181525_10004198_pt1 | contig 11125 bp, 7 predicted proteins | sample PEATcosm2014_Bin_48_FD_121100 | JGI IMG/M metagenome (GOLD analysis project Ga0181525, IMG submission 121100) | Peatland microbial communities from MTU Mesocosm Facility, Houghton, MI, USA - PEATcosm2014_Bin06_10_metaG | ecosystem: Environmental > Terrestrial > Soil > Wetlands > Peat | place... | reverse complement strand
TGCCCTGCACGCTCACGTCCTTCAGCCGATCGATATTGACGTCCGTCTTCAGGACCACCCAGTAGTTCCAGTACCAGTTGAACCCGAACGCGAACTGATCCGTGGTGTCGTTGAAGGTCGGATTGACGGTCGGCGTCAACGGGCACGCCGGAATCGTGTTCGCATCGCAGGTGGAACCAGGCTCGCTGCCGTCCCACTTGCTGTATCGGAACTTCAGCGCCCAGGCACCCCAGCCTGGCGCGCCCGATTCGCCCGGCGAGCCTGGCCCGACAAACGGATGCTTCACGCGCGGCACGGCGTTCAACGGGTCGTCTTCCCCGGTCAGGAAATACACCGCCGAGAGGTAGAAGCCCTTGCCGACGACCGGCTCCTGCGAATTGAAGCCGACGCCGCCGCCCGTTCCAAATGGGCCCACCGCATCGCGCGCCTGGGACAGGTGCATGTATTCCGCGCGCAGCCCCAACGGACCGAGCAGATATGACGCGAACAAGTCGTAGCGATTGACGTTGCCGTTGATGCGGAACTGCGGGAAGAACGTGTACGTGCCGTCGTTCATTGCGCCGCTGAAACTCTGCTCGTTCGCCAGGCCTTTGGAGCGGCTGTGTTCCAACGACCCGCCGAAGGCCAAACCCTTCAGCGCGTAGATGTCGGTGCTCTTCCAGGGTGTGAAGCGCAGACGCCCGACGATTTCGGGCTCATTGGTCGTCGCCGTCGTGAGGATGCCTTGACCGTCGAAAAGCCCCACGTGGTAATCCATGAACCCTTTCGCGATCTCGCCCAGGACGGAAATTCCCGGCGCGCGATTGCCGCCGCTTGCATCCGGATACATCGCCGAGATCGGCGAGCGGTTGTAGAACTCGATCGCCGTGTCTGCCGTGCCGACTTCCATCGAGAACGGCACTTTGAACTGCCCTGCTTCGACTTGCACCTCGCGCGAATTCTTCCAAAGCAAATACGCGTCCCGCACGATCGGGCTGCTTACGGTATCGAAGCTCAGGCCGAAATCGAGCTGGTCGCCGTAATTGCCGATGAAACCGAAGCGGGCGGCACGAATCGAGAAGGTATTGGGTGGCGCGCCGTAATCGTTGTTGTCATAGTAGGCCCACTGTCCGATCAACTGGCCGGTGGGCATCAACGTGAACTGTCCGTCCGAGCTCTTCAAATAGAAGTGCTCGCCGTTCCATCCGGCCGTGCCGGATTTGCCCATCTTCGACTTCATGTCGTCGATCTGCTTTTGCAGCGCATCGACGTCCGCGCGCGACACCGGGGCGTTCGGGTCCACCGGCGCAACTGTGCTTGACCCAGCACCGGACCCTTGCTCCGCGGCCCCCAGCAGGAGGGACTGGGAACTGCCGGTCGGGGCCGCCGAGTTGTCGGTGCTGGCGGCACTTTGCGCAAGCGCCTGCGAACCCAGTGCGACACCGGACAGGATCAGCAGTACACCCAACGGTTTTGGCGAGTACATGTTCTCCCCCTTCGTTTTCTACTCAACAAGAATTCTTCGACGAACAAGATTCGATCGGTTCGCCATTCGCAGCGTGCAACAGACCGCGCGCCTCGGAAAAAATCGAGGTACGTTCAAAAGCAGCCGTTACGCACCCGCAATGCGGGTTTAGTACGTCACGTCTGTCGTTTTTGCTTCATGGGAGACCTCCTCCTTGGAACAGTCCCGAAATTAGATTGAGCTCTTTTGGCTTCGGTTTGTTGCTGAGTGCTGGAAGGTCGTGCAGTAATTATTTGTGAAATCGCGAAAACAAACTAAAAAGAGTGTAAGCCCCCAATTCAAGAACTGTACACACTCGTATTCGCGTGACACCTCAAATGTAAGATCCGTTGACAACGCAAATTTTGTGCAACCGCACGACAAGAATTTGCACGACTCGCGATTCGCGTTGTGCGCTCTGCGCACGAATAAAAAAACGGACCTCGAAGGTCCGCTTTTTTCATTGCGAGATCTTGCTTGCTGTCAGCGAACGGCGCCGTGTGCGCTCGAAGCGCCCGAGCGCGCGATGGTCGCGTGAGTACCGCCTTGCGGCGCCGGTCCGCGATGCCCATGCCAATCGCGATTGCCGCGATAACGAACGCCAACGGGATACAAGAGCCCTGTCGTGTAGTACGGGCCGTAGTCGTCGCTGCATTCATACTGGCCGTTGGGTCCGCAGCCCACGCCTGCGGGAGCAACTGGCTGTGCGGGATAGTCGACCGTGACGTGCTTGGCGCGCGAGTTCTCGAGCTCCAGCAAACGAATGCGATCGTTCAGCGCATTGATCTCGGATTGGCGCGCCGCTTCCGCCGCCACTTTCGCCGGCACGGGTGGATCTTCGTGGATGACATCCGTCACGCGCGCGTTCGCTGGCGGCGGAATGTTCGTGTACGTGAAAGAGCCGTCGGAATCGAGGTAGCCGTAGATTTCCGCGTTTGCGACCGCCGGCAAACACGAGCTGCCAAGAGCAAGGAGCACCGGCAGGGCCATCGGTGCGATGCGAGACTTCGTGCGTTGTTTCATGATTCGTGCCAGGGAATGAGAAGCTGGTTCCCGATGCAAACCATCATACGCCCTGGCTCTCGCGACGGGCCGGTTTTCCCTGTACGACCCAGGGCGAATTTGGTGTCAGCATGTAACGCGGAACTGGCACATCCCGGCAGTGGATGTCAGCGGCGAACGTTGCCCCTGAGGAAGTCGTCGTAGGCGCTTGCCAGGCCTTCCACCATGCTGGTTTGCGGCTGCCAGCCCAATTCGCGGATCCGCGATACGTCCATTACTTTGCGCGGCGTGCCATCCGGCTTGGTGCTGTCGTAGACGAATTCGCCTTGGTAGCCAATTACCTTCGCGATCGTCTCGGCGAGCTCGCGAATCGTGAGATCGGTGCCGGTACCGACGTTGATCAACGGGCACTTTCCCGGGTCGGTCAACAAGGCGAAGCGCTCGTCTTCAAGATCCGCGAGAAAGACGAGCCCCCTCGCGAGATCGTCCGCGTGCAGGAATTCGCGCCGGGGTGTTCCGCTGCCCCATAAAACGACCTGGCGGCCCCCCGACTGCTTCGCTTCATGGATCTTGCGGATGAGCGCAGGCAGCACGTGCGAACTTTCCAGGTCGTAGTTGTCGCCGCGACCGTACAGATTTGTCGGCATTGCTGCCAGGTAGCGCGTGCCGAACTGGCGGTTGTAGGCCCAGCACATCTCGACTCCCGCGATCTTCGCAAGCGCATAAGGCCGATTCGTGACTTCGAGCGGTCCGGTGAGCAGCGATTCCTCGCGGATCGGCTGCGGGCAGTCGCGCGGATAGATACAGGAGGAACCCAGAAAGATCAGCCTGCGCACGCCGACTGCATACGAGGATTCGATGACGTTGCTCGCGATCTTGAGATTGCGGAACAGGAAATCCACCGGGAAGCCATTGTTGGCTGCAATGCCGCCGACGTGGCCCGCAGCCAGAAACACCACCTCGGGCCGAACCTGCTCCAAATAGACGCGCGTGGCATGCGGATCCTCCAGATCCAGTTCCGCATGCGAGCGCATGGCGATGCGCTCGAATCCACGCACGCTCAATTCGCGCACGATGGCGCCACCCGCAAGGCCGCTGTGTCCGGCAACGTAAATCTTCGTGGACGCTTCCATCATGCCTACTGCTCCTGCTCGCTGCCGAATTACTTTTCCCTCACCCTAACCCTCTCCCACTGCGTGGGAGAGGGAATTTCAAGCTCCCTCTCCCGCGCAGCGGGAGAGGCCTGGGGTGAGGGTTTGGGAATTACTCCCGCCGATCGGGCGCGTGGTACCCATGGCGGCGCACGAGCTCGTCGCGCTGCGCCACTTTCAGGTCTTCCCGCACCATTTCGGATACAAGCTCCGCGAACGTGATCTTCGGCGTCCAACCGAGCCTGCTCTTTGCCTTCGTCGCGTCACCCAGCAAGGTCTGCACTTCCGTGGGGCGGAAATAGCGCGGATCGACCGCGACGACCTTCCTGCCGCTCGCATCGAGCGCGTGTTCGTCGACGCCCTCGCCCTCCCAGTGCAGCACAAGCTGGAGTTCATCCGCCGCCGCGTTCACGAAATCACGCACGCTGTATTGCACACCCGTGGCAATGACGAAGTCCTCCGGTGCCTTCTGCTGCAACATCAGCCATTGCATCTCGACGTAGTCTTTCGCGTGACCCCAGTCGCGCAACGCCGACAGGTTGCCGAGGTAGAGGCACTCCTGCAGCCCCAGCTTGATCCGCGCGAGGCCGCGCGTGATCTTGCGCGTGACGAAGGTTTCGCCGCGCATCGGCGACTCGTGGTTGAACAGGATGCCGTTGCACGCGTAGAGGCCGTAGGCCTCGCGATAGTTGACAGTGATCCAGTACGCATACAGCTTCGCCACCGCATAGGGCGAGCGCGGATAGAACGGGGTCGTCTCCTTTTGCGGCACTTCCTGGACCAGGCCGTACAACTCGGATGTCGACGCCTGGTAGAACCGGGTCTTCTTGTCCAGGCCCAGGATCCGGATTGCTTCGAGCACGCGCAGCGCGCCGATCCCATCGGCATTTGCCGTGAATTCCGGTTCCTCGAAGGAAACCGCGACGTGACTTTGCGCGGCGAGGTTGTAGATCTCGTCGGGTTGCACCTTCTGGATCACGTGCAGCAGCGACAGGGAGTCCGTCATGTCGCCGTAGTGCAGGATGAAATGACGCCCGTCGATGTGGGGGTCCTCGTACAGGTGATCGATCCGGTCGGTATTGATCAGCGACGTGCGCCGCTTGATGCCGTGGACCTCGTAACCTTTGCCCAGCAGGAACTCCGCCAGGTACGCGCCGTCCTGCCCTGTGATTCCCGTGATCAGCGCACGTTTCACTGCGAACTCCAAAGAAAAGATGCGCTAACTGTATCCGATTTCGCATCCATGTTGCGGTGCAGTATACGCGGGGAACACCACTCCCCGGGCGCCTGAACGACCGCTTCGCCGGTTAGTCCGATCGAACTAACAAAACCAATGATCCGAAACGATCAGGACACGTTACGCAATGAGACTTTGCGCGGTACGGTTATCGAATTGCTAAGGCGACGAGCATTTGCCCGTCCGTCGGGAGACGCGAATGAATGAAGGACGCGGTTTCGAGTCGCGGCCGGTCGTGCGGATGGCAGCCGCGTGCGCGGCGTGCGTGCTCGGAATGACCCTGTCGATGCCTGCCAGCGCGGGCACAACGACATGGACCGGCACGGAGAACTCCGGCGCCGCGAACGAAGGCGTCAACACGGGAACGGACCTGGGCAGCCTCGTGCTCACGGCAAACCTCGATCTGACCGACAACCTGGGGACAAATTCGTCGGCGACGAACCAGACGACGATCGACGATTGGACGTTTTCGGTGAGCGTACCGGCGACGATCGGCAGCACGACGACCGGCGACGAGGTCGACCTGACCCAAATGACCTTCTCGGGCGTTCTGGACAGCGTCGTGCTGTATTCCGGCACGCCCGGCTCGGGATCGGTTCTGGCGAGCGCGACGATCTCGAACAACACTTTCGCCGGGCTGGCGTACGACGTCACGACTTCGGGCAATTACTACATCGAAGTCATGTCGACACTGCAACCGAGCAACACTGGGTCGTACACGGGTACTTTGCTGGTGGCTGCGCAGGCGATCCCGGAACCCTCGACCGTTTCACTGCTCAGTGTGTCGGCCCTTGGCCTTGTACTCTGCCTTCGGCGCCGCCGCTATTCCGCAATGTGAAGTTCATAGGTGCCGATGTCGCCGCTTACGCCGATGGCATCCACCTCAAAAACCAGGTTGGGATTGAGATAGCGCGCCACACTGTGTTCGATGTCCGTGTAAATGCCACGCGCGAGCTTGCCGTGCATGGCGCGCAAGCTGACCATGTACAGACTCCCCAACAGGTGCGCGAGTTCCGGGTCATAGGAAAACAGTCGCGTCTGCCACGCGTACGTGGTGCCGACATGGGCAATATTCCACGTCGCAGGCGTGCGCCTGGAAAACACGAACTTCTCCCGCGCCTCGGGCGAGAGATGCACGACGGGCGAGAAATGCTCGTTGAGGAAATAGCGCCCCGAGAGCTTGAATACGCGCGCGTACGGGGTGAGCGCGTTGTGGACGATTAAATCGTTCAGCAGGTTCGCGTAGATTGTCAGTTCCGAGACATTCTTGACGATATTGAAGTCAGGGTGCCGCGCGATTTCGCGCATTTCCGGCAGTTGACCGAACCAGCCGAATTGCACGCGCGGACCCAGGCGCGCGATGTCGGCGTCGGAGGGCCTTTCCATCGAGCCATCCGCGATCAGGAAATCCGCATTCGGGAAACAGGCGCGGGCGCTCGCAAGCGTCGCAACCGTCTGCTCGAGGCGCTGCGCATTGGAAAACCGCGAATGCGCGGGCGATACGTTCAGCGCCGACGTAACCGTGAACAACACGCGCGCATCGCTCGCAGCGGCCCTTGCGGGAAGTTGCTCCGCCGGTGCAAACGACTCCTCCACTCCCAGCATGCCAGCTCCTTAGTTCCTCCGATGCTGGAGTTGGATTATTTCGGAGCCGTGACCGATGTAAGGCGCGCTGCCAGCCCCTGGACGACCGCGTTCCAATCGCCCGCAGTAGGCTGGCGAAACAGTTCGATGCTCGGATACCAGGGACTGTCGCCGCGATCGAGCATCCACCGCCAGTCGGGCACGAACGGCAGCAGAACCCAGGCCTTGCGCCCCAAAGCACCACATACGTGCGCGACAGATGTATCCACGCAGATGACCAAGTCCATCTGTTCCGCCAAGGCGGCGGTATCCGCCATGTCGAAGAGATCGTCGCCGAAATGACGAATTCCGTACTGGCCCAATAGCACATGGTCGCCGGAACGAAGATCCTTCTGGACGCTTATCCATTCGCAGGCAGAGGACGCATCGGATTCAAACAAAGGCGCCAGTGCGTGCAAGGGGATCGACCGGTTTGCGTCGTTCACGTGACCCGGTCGACCCGACCAGGAAATTCCGACACGCAACTTGTACTTGGCGCCGAGTCGTTCACGCCAGCGCTCCCGATAGGCTGGAGGCACCGCGACGTATGGAACTTTCGACGGAATCGAGTCCGCATTCGTGCCCAATGCCAAGGGCAAGCTCAACAAAGGAATGTGTCGGTCATATTCCGGCGTCTCGCCTTCTGCGCAGAACATGGATTCGACGTCGACGATCGTCCGCAACAGCGGTTTGTGGAATTCAGGCACGACCAGACGTACGCGCCCTGCCCGTTGCGCGAGCAAGGGCAGGTAGCGTGCAAATTGGATCGTGTCGCCGATTCCCTGTTCCGCGTGGACGAGGATCGTCATCTGCTTGGGATCTTCGCCTCCCAGCCAAAGCTTGCCGGGAGGCCAGCTGTGCGGCGCCTGGATGGAAGGATCCTCCCAGCGCGATTCGTACAAGGGCCAAGCCTTGTCCCACATGCCCAGCAGGAGATAGAAGGTCGCGACGTTCATGCGCGTTTTCGCGTCCGGTCCGCCGGGTTTTGGCGCGACTTTGCGCTGGTACAGGTCGAGGTGCGCCAGGCACGCCTCACGTTCCCCGAGGAAGAGGTAGCAATATGCCGCCTGCAGGTGCGCTTCATCGCTTTCCGGGCTGCGTCTGGCATGCAGCAGTGCGTTCTCGTATGCCTGCGCCGCTTCGCGGAATCGGCCTGCGTGCTTGCAGCTCACGCCCAAGTTGTAGTGGGCGGCGGGATTGGTGGGATCGGCGGCCACCGCCGCAGAGAACTCCCGCAATGCGCCCGCCAAGTCTCCTTGCCGGGTTCGCTCGGCCCCTTGCAGCAGAAAGCCCTGCGATTGCTCGCGCGCGGTCCTTGCCTCGAACATCCCGAACAGCGCGTCCTCGATGTCGCGAGCGAAACCCGCACCGTCCATCAGCGCGGATGCGCGCAATGCATTGCGCAAACCTTCGCGCAGGCCGGAAAGCAATTCCAGGTCGCCGGCAAAGCGCACCGCCTTGGCAAGATAATCTTCTGCGTCGGTCGCGATCCATTCGTCCAGGCCGGCATTCGCGAGGATCCCAACGCCCTGGCGCGAAACCAGGCGCTCGCCACTCATGGTCAGTACGGGTACTCCCATCCAAAGCGCGTCGAACGTGGTCGCTCCGCCGGCAAAGGGGAATGGATCCAGCGCGATATCGATTTTGCGGTACACGGTCAGGTACTCGGAGCGCGGCGACGGAAGCTCCAATAGAAGTCGATCGCCCCCGATGCCGTGGTCTGCAAACCGCTCGCGAATGCGCGCGCGCCCCCCCTCTTCGATCAGCTGGGGAGCCTTCAAGAGGATCCGGCTTCCCGGAACCGCATGCAGGATGCGCGCCCACAAGGCGAGGCATTCGTCGCCGACTTTGCCGAGGTTGTTGCAGCAGGCGAAGGTCACGGTGCCATTTGCCAAGGTGGGCAACGGCCCGGGTTCCGGGCTCGCATCGGGTGCCGCGAAGCAAAATCGACTGTGTGCCAGGCGCCAGACTTGCTCCGTAAAATTCGCGTCCTGCTCGCGCGGTGCGCACCACGGATCCGCGACGACGTAATCCATCTCCTCGACACCCGTCGTTGCAAAGTATCCGAGGCAGCTCACCTGGACGGGCGCCGGCTTATAGGCAAAGACGCGCAGTCGCTGTCCGCCTGTATGGCCGCTCAGGTCGAGCAGCACGTCTACACCATCTTCATGGATCAGGTCAGCAGCCTGCCTGTCCGTAAGGCCGATCAACGGGCGCCATGCGTCGCACAGCAATTTGATTTGCCCACTGGTCGCGTCGAACTGCGGATTGCTCGGATAGGCGAACAATTCCAATCGGTCGCGATCGCGATGCGTCAGCCACGCAGAGATGAGATGGCCGACCGGGTGTTCCCGCAGATCGCCGGAGACAAGACCCACACGCAGACGTCCTTCCGGTAGGCGACGGTTCCATGTCTGGAATCGTTGCTCTGGGGGTACGCGCACCATGTCGCCATACGCCCGGGCGTTGGCAAGGATTTCTTCCGAAGTGGCATGGATGTAATTCAGGCAAAAGAGCAGGTTGCCTTGCGCATCGGCATAACCGGGTCGGATCGCAAGCGCTTGCCGGCATTCTGCGATTGCCTCCTCGCTACGTCCCTGCAATTGCAGAGTCAGTGCCAGATTCGACCGGGCCTCGCCGAATTCCGGACGAACCTGCAAGGCGCGGCGGCAGCATTCCTCGGCCTCGGCGAGGCGGCCCATATACCGCAAGGTCAGGGCCAGGTTGTTGAGGGCTTGCGCGAAGCTCGGCGCGCGCACCAGTGCGTGGCGATAGGAATTTTCCGCTTCCTGCAAGCGCCCGAGTTCGTGGAAACTCAGTCCTTGGTTGTTATGCGCCTCCACGTGCCCTGGCGAAAGCTCGATTACCCTCTGGAAATGCTGTATCGCGTCCTCGTTTCGTCCCAGCCGGCGCAGCGCAACCCCGAGGTTGTTCCAGGCGTCGAGCAATTGCGGCCGGATCTGCAGCGCACGCTGTAGGCTTGCAATCGCCTCCGCCAGTCGTCCGAGGTTCAGTTGTGCGGCGCCGAGGTTACTGTGCACCATCGCCTCACCGGGATTGAGCTCCACGGCGCGTCGCAAAGGCATGATCGCCTCGTTGGTCCGCCCGACTGCGCCCAATGCCCCACCCAGGGCGTTCCACCCGAATTGGTCCTGAGGAAACTGCTCGGTCAGCCGTTGCGCGAGGACGATCGCGTCTTCAAAGCGCCTCTGCGCGAATAGCGCGCGCAAGTAGCCGGCATCCTGTGGTGGCACGCCGACGCTCATGCGACCTGCGAAGCCATTTGCAATTCGTTCGTCGCGACTTCGCGGCCCAGCAGCCAGGATTTCAAGGCCGCGGCGTGCGCCTGCCAGGTCCGGTCATGATCGATCAACCATTGCCGTGCGGCGGCCCCGATTGCGCGCGCCTCGTCGCGATGCGCGTATGCGAATTCAAGTTGCGCGACGATTTCCTCGACGTCCGCCTCGCCCCAGCCTTCCATCAGCCAGCCGTCACGCGCAGGCACGGGCGCCTGCCGGCGCAAAGGCAGGCAGTTCTGGTCCGTCAGCAAATCCAGCATCCCCGTATTCACTCCCGCGATCACGGGCAGGCCACATGCCATGGCCTCCTTGACGGGAAGGTTCGTACAAGCCTCGGCGCGCGAGGGCTGGAGGCATACATCCATCTCCCGCAGGATGAACGGCATCATCGGATTGGGCATGGCGCCGAGGTCGATCACCTTGGCCGTGTCCACTCCGTTTTGATGTACCCAGCGCATGATGTCGAGGCGTCCGTCGCCCGCGACTTCCAGCGGTCTCGGAAGGCGACCGCAGAAACCTGCGGATATTTTCGGCCAAGGCGAATGCCAGGCGGTCACCAGCACGGCGTCCGGGTGCCTGCTGCTGAACTGCTGGAACGCAAGCAAAGTCAGGTCCTGCCCTTTGCGAAATTCAATCTTGCCGCCCGTGAAAATGTAGAACTTGCCCGGATCGAGCACGCCCGACTTGGGCCCCGGACAAAAGATCGATACGTCCACTCCCTCGGGAATCACCTTGACGTCCTGGCGAGTCGCCGCACGCAGGATCGCAGCGTTCCAGTTCGACGCCGTGAGAAGCGCCGAATACTTTTCCAGTTTGCGCTCGATGCCGGAGGTGTCGGTATCCTCGAAAATGCAACGGGCGACATTGCGCTCGCCGAACACGATCGACGAGCCGCCGAACTTGTTGCCCAAGCCGTCGATCACGGTGCCCTTGATCGAGATTCGCCCGTCGGGCCCGGGCCTGCGCGCCGCGAGCGATTGGTTCGAATGAACAATCGCCGGCATGGCCCGGCGCAGGCGCAACGCGTCGACCATCGGCACGTCGCGTTCGCTGATCGGGCCGCCCATGTACGGACGGATTTCCGGATCGTTGGCCCACTGGAAGAAGAGGTTCATTCCCAGGATGCCCCAACCGAACGAGTTGCCCAGCTGCCAGTTGAGATAGACGTTTTGCATGAAGTTCAGTTCTTGATGACGCCTTTACTGTCGGTGGAATCGCGTCTGCAGTTCCTTTTGCATGTGTTCGATGACGCTGTTCCAGTCGTGGGGTTTGGGTTGGCGCCACAGGCGTGCGCTGGGGTACCAGGGCGAGTCGGCGCGCTCGAGCAGCC
>Ga0181525_10004196_pt1 | contig 11127 bp, 18 predicted proteins | sample PEATcosm2014_Bin_48_FD_121100 | JGI IMG/M metagenome (GOLD analysis project Ga0181525, IMG submission 121100) | Peatland microbial communities from MTU Mesocosm Facility, Houghton, MI, USA - PEATcosm2014_Bin06_10_metaG | ecosystem: Environmental > Terrestrial > Soil > Wetlands > Peat | place... | reverse complement strand
TTCACCGCCCTAATTTCTCAGCTTTCTACACCAGCCAGCTTTTACCTCGTGATAGACCCGGCCAATATCAAATCTTGGGCAGAGGCTACTTCATCGGTGTTCACAACTATACGTTCTATTATCAGTTCTCTTCCATCTGGAAAGAAGCGAGAGGAAGCAGAGCGATTGCTAGCCGATGCAGAACGAGAGCAAAAGAAAGCCGAGGCGATTTTGGCACAACGTCTTGGTTTCCAGATATGTCAGCATTGTTGGCCGCCCGAAATTATGGTTTCATCTAAAGGCGATGGTTTTTTGCGCTGCCGGAATTGCGGACAGACACCTCGCGCTCGTGTTTATCAACCGAAGCGTGTTTGAAACGAATGAAATTTTGCAGTTCGCGCGAGTTAAGGCGAATTTCTCGCGGTTGTCTCGCCTTCATCCGTCAGCAAAAAATGGAAGACACCATCCCCTTACGTTGGTAGAGGCCGAGCCGGTGCGATGGTCAGGCACCGTTGAAATGCGTTGAATAGTGCTGACGAGTTCAACGACATTCAACGCGCCGGATCAACACAACTCAACACCGTTCAACACCAGCCGTCCATGCAGACGGAATCACCCGGCGAAGTCACGACCAGGACGACCGGACGCGAGCGGCTAAAAGTGGAAATGATGCGATGACACTTGGATCGGGTTGATATTCCCGAATTGCTTTGCGCAGCAATTCCAGATTGGGCGTTGTCGGTGATGTGGGTGAGGTGTTCATAATTTTAGAACGGAATGGTTGAAAACATGACGGCGGGATTCTGACGAGTCATCTTGCGAGATGTTTCGCGGCTGTTGCGCGGCCAAGTTGCGAGTTGTCTCGCAAGCTTCAGGCGCGGACATTGCGCGACCAAGTCCGGCGCAAGGCGAGCCGTCTTGTGAGTTGTCTTGACGGACGTTCGGCGGCATTGCTGCTGCCACTGTCCGGCCATTGCCGGGAAGTTGCGCGGACATGACGCGAGACGTTTCGCCGGATTTCTTGCCGGATGTTTCGCGCCCATCGCGCGACCGTCTCGCGGGACTCCGCGCAATTTTCGGCGAGCTATTGGCGAGCCGTAAAATCCTTGTCGAGACAAGGGGTAAGGCTTGCACCCTATCAAGGCGGTAGCACATAACCGTGCGACTGCACCGTGACTTGAAATTCGTTGCATCGGGTTTGACATGCCTTGTGAACATGACGGTGCAAATTGATGATGGAATTTGTGACGTGAAATTTAACGCGCTGGTGGTTGCCTTTTTGTGGACACGTCGCCCACAATCTGATTGCCGGGGATGAAAAGTGTTCATGGTTCGTCCATTGTTTCGTCGTCGCCATTTCGTGCCGGGTCAATCTCAATGCCGATGATTGGCGGTGGTGGTTGAATCGGCGCTTGCATCGTGATGATGATGCCGGGAATGACCGTGGCAGAGTTTCCCTGTGACCGTTTTCGCCGCAAGCCACCGCTCAACACCCAGGCAATCACTGCCACGGACAGCCAGACGAACACGAGGTAACAATAAACGCCGTAATCCGAGATCAGGGCGTCCAGCGCGTTGAATACAGGATTCAGCACATCAGCCGGATTTAGGATCATTGCTGGCCCTCCGCTGAATTGATGATGGCGAGGATTGCCGCCTTGAGTGGGGCTGGAAGTTTTTCCCAAGCGTTGACTACATGTGACAGGTCGGGGCTTAATGGGACTGAAGTTTGTGAGTCCCTTTGTGAGTCACCGTCACAATTCCCTTGTAAAATATGGCGGAGAGAGGGGGATTCGAACCCCCGATTCTGTTAAACCTTTCACTATGGTTCAATTCCCTTCAATTCTGGCAGCTTGCCCCGTCTTGAATGATAGTGAAAAATAATGCTTGCATACATTTTACAGACAGTTTATATTCGGCTTGTGAACATCAAACTTAACTTTGCGAAACGGAAAGGAAATTTTTATGGCATGGCTGTATAAACGTCCTGGCAGCGAAAACTTTTGGCTTGGCTACCGTGTCAACGGCAAGCAAGTCCTGCGTTCAACCGAAACAAGCGACCGCAAGCAAGCCGAACAAGAGCTTGCCAAAATCGAAATGGCGACCCGCGCCAGCCGCGCCGGATTGCTGACGGATGAACTTATCCGGCAGTTGACCGGCAAGGATTCGGGGCAGGGCAGTTTTTCACTTCGCGCCATGCTCCGCCAATGGCTCGCGGAGAGCAAAGACCTGTCTGGCGTCACGCTTGAACGCTACAAGACCGTCACGGATGAATTTTGCGATTTCGTCCACGCCACGGAAACCGCTCCTTTGCTCCGCGAGATTCAGAAGGAATCCGTCGCCGTGTTTCTCCGTGACAAGCGGGCAAAAACCAGCGCGGCCAACGCCAAGCTCAACCGCCGGATTCTGTCGGCATTTTTCAATTACACCGTGAATAATGACGCCATTGCAAGCTCGCCCGTGCCAAGCTCGGTTGCCTTGAAGTTGAACGGCGAAAGCGAGCGCGTGCGCCGCGCCTTCACGCTGGCGGAACTGAAAACCCTTTACGACAAAGCCCCAAATGATTTTTGGAAATACATGGTTCTCGCCGGATTCTTTTTGGGGCAGCGCATGGGCGATCTTGTTTGCATGGTTTGGGGCGCGGTTGACTTTGAAGCGAACCTTGTCCGGCTCACGGCCAGCAAGACGGGCAAGGCGGTTGCAATCCCCTTGCGGCCTGAACTTCGCGCTTTCCTTTGGGAATTGAAAGCCGACGCGGGCAGGGTGAAGGCGAGCGAACCGATATGGCCGGAGCAAGCCGCGCGTTACGCCAAGCAAGGCGCGGGAGTTTTCAGCAACGAATTTTACAACGAATGTTTGCTGGCCGCCGGACTGGTTGCCCGCCGGACGCATCACGCCAAAAAAGTCAACGGCCAGTCCGTCAACGGAAGCCGCCAAGTCAACGAAGTTAGTTTCCATTGCTTGCGGCACAGCTTTGTTTCATTCCTGAAAATGACCGGGGCGAGCCAAAGCACGGCGAAGGAACTGGCCGGACATTCCAGCGACGAAATCAGCGACCTTTACACGCACATTGACCCGGCGACCATGACAAAGGCAATCGCGGGCTTGCCGCAATTGAATTGAACCTATGCCAAAACCAAAACGAATCCAAAAACTTTACGGCGTGAAATTCGCCGCTCTTCCCGCTATCAGAAAATATCTTGCCGGAAAACCGGAGGGGATGTTTTTTGAAATAGAAACCGAGACGCTAATTGCCGTAGCGATGCAGCCGGATTTTTTTGTCCGGCCAAAAGGGAACGCGCAAGGGATTCAGGACTTTGGACGGCTTTATTTCCGTCACCCAAAAGAGACGCTTGAACTTGTCCAATTGATTCGGGAAAGGCTGGAGGACAAGACGTTTCAATCGCGCAACATCCGGCGATATTTGCTCACACATAAGATGCCGCAAAACATGACGGATGCTGCAATTGAAAAGCGCATGAACGCGGAAGGATTGAAAGTCTCTAAAGTTTCCGTTGAAACCGAACGGCAAAAACTTTGTGACGAGCTTGCAGGTTTTGCATACTGGGAAACACCGGACATGCAAAAAAGTCTCCGCGAAGGAGTCACCCCCGCCCCGCCGCCAGTGGCACGCAAACGGAAAAAATAGACCCCCGCCCTTCCGTTGAAATGCTTGCCCATACCGGATTAGTGTGACGGCATGACAGCAAGTTTAGACAAGTCAGTTCAAAACGGCGAAACGGTAAATTTCGATTTAGTCCGGCTTTCAAAGTCAAAGCAGAGTGTTGACCTTGCGCCGAACACGATTCGCGCTTTTGCCGAACAAGGGCTTCGCTTGTTTCGTTCCGGCAAAATGGTTTGGTTCAGCCGAACCGAACTCGAACACTTCATCAAGAGCCGCGCATGAATTTTTTAATCACAGACGGCGGCGACGAGTTTGTTTTTCCAGCCGAACGGATTGTCGGCAGAATCCCGGCCTTGCATCCGCTCGATGAATTTGAACTTCACCGCGCACAAGTGGCCGCTGCCCGTGCCGAGTCCAATAAACAATTTTCCCGAACCACTGAAACCAAAACAAAAAACACAAAATAAACCTATGTCGAAACCACTATACACCGGAAAAAACTTTCCAAACAAACCATGCAACCCCGGACGCCCGCCCGTCAACCGTTCGATCTTTGACGGCGTGCCGAAAAATTGGACTCATCCGGCGGCGAAGGATACCAGCAATCCGGCCATGACCGGGCAGAACCGCTTTCGCAATCCAAAATCCGTCACTGGCCGGTGATCAATCAACAATTCAAAACTTATGGCAACCGAAATTATTGAGACGCCGACACATCGAATAGTGGGCAACCACGTTTTTATCAAGCATACAGAGAAAGGCACTCCGCCGCCGGAATTGGTGGCGGAAGTCGCAGCCGAGAATTTGAAAGCCGAGCGCGAAGCGTTGCTGACGCCGATGGAATCGCCCATCGCAACCGCGCAACGCGACCTGGACGAGGCGCGGCGGTTTGAGGAAAACATCGAGCCGTTTGTCGGCTCGGTTTGGGTTGAAAAAAATCCACCGCCGAACGGTGAGACGGTGAAATTTGAAATAAATAATTTCTTCCGTGGCATCCGGCCAAACGTCATGGGCGAAGCCACGAAGCGCGACGAATTTTTAATTCGCGTTGCGGTCACGCCCTTCATTGCAACCGAACCCGAAAAGCCACGCATTGAAACTCGCGGCGGGCGCAAGCGGATTTTTGAGGCGGTTGCCGCAACGCCCACCATTGAAAAATTTCCGCTCGCGTTTTTCACGCTGTCGGAATTTTTGCAGAAGCACCAGCCGGAAAAGGAATTTGACATCACGGTTTTGGAAGTCCTAGCCGAACCTGACGCCGGACATGAGCACGAAAAATGGATTGAGCAGCCCAAGCCGCCGACGGTGGAAGAAAGCATCGCCCGACTGGTATCAGCTTTGACCGCCGCGCAAAAACCCGCCATGCCATGAACTTTGTATCTTACACCTACCGGAGCAAGCCGATTGACCCGGATTTGCCAGCGCACGCATTAGCGAACGCGCCAGAACTGGCAACGCACATTGCCTGCGACCAATGCGGCAGGCCGGGAATGAAATGCAATTCAAATGCTGCTGGCTTGGGTATGGCGTTAGCGGCAGGCTGGCGATTTCGATTGAATCAAGACGTTTATATTCCCGCGAAGCAGTTGGTTCACGCGGCGGATTTGCTGGACATGAACATCGAAATTTTCTGCCCAAAGTGCGCGGGCGAATTTGAAATATGAAAACCTTTGCCGTCCCGAATGTTTGGCGCGGGGGACACCGGCTGCCGGTCTGCGTATTTCCGGCTGGCGTGTGCGCGGTTTGTTCGGGGCGGCTTTTGACTTGAAATAACAATGACACGCGACCTCCCGCCGTTTCTGAATGACTTGTTGAACGCTCCACCGCGAGCCGGTGAAGGTGTTCACGCTTGGCTGTTTCGTGTCGCTCGCCAGTTGCACGCCCATTTGCCCGCAAATGAAATCGTAGCTTTGCTCGAAACTCAAGTGATGAATTGTGGCCGTCATGTCCCGCGTCACGAAATTGTTTCTGCCGTCCAAAATTCGCTGCCGTGCGCGTGGCAGCGGCGCGGCGCAAGCGCGATGATTCAATCCGTCTCGAAATGGCCAAAGGTGAATGAAGAGCAACGCGCGGCAATCATCCGTGACGGCGGCGGGCTGGCAGACCTTTGGGAAGCCAGCCGGATAAGGATTGAGGACAACCAAGCCCACACGGAAGAAATCATTGACCGGCTTTTCCCCGGCAATCCGCTTCTGTGTTGCGGCAAATCCAATTCGGATTTTGACACCAAACCACGCGACGATTGGCGCGGTGAACTGGCCGGGCTGCAATTGATTGTGCCGTCGCCCATGTCGGCAGTCACCGGCTTGACCAAAGACGGCAAAGAATCAAAGCACACGCTCGCCAACACCGGCACGCGGCGATTCTTGATTTGCGAATTCGACACCGGCACGCCGGACGATCACGCCGCTTTGCTGTTGCATCTCGGCACGCTCGCGCCGCTGGTGAGCGCCGTTCACTCTGGCGGTAAGAGTTTGCATGGTTGGTTTTACGTTGAAAAATCCGCGCCGGATAAAATCGAAAAGTTTTTTCGCTATGCGGTGTCACTTGGCGCGGATGACCAGCTTTGGTGCAAATCTCAATTTTGCCGGATGCCGGACGGCACGCGCGAGAATGGCAACCGGCAGACGGTATATTTTCTCAACTTCAAACCTCTGGGGACAAAATAGCATGAGCGCACTACTTGATGACCCTGAAATTGACACCGTGCCGGAATTGACCGCTGACGCCCGCGAATCAACGCAGCGGATTTTGACGCTTCGCTCGCCCGATGAATTGCTCGCCATGACGTTTGATGACTCGGACGTGATACTTGGCGACCGGCTTTTAGCCAAAGGCCAGCCGCTTGTAATTGCCGCGCAAGGCGGGACTGGCAAAAGCCGTCTGGCGTTGCAAATCGTCGCGGCCATCGTCACCGGGCGGAAGTGCCTTGCTTTTGATACCGGCGGAAGTGAAATGCGCTGGCTCATTCTGCAAACCGAGAACAGCAACCGCCGTTTGCAGCAAGACCTTGCCCGAATCAAAACTTGGCTTGGCGACGATTGGCCATACTTCGTGGAGCAGGTTGTTTTTCACACAGTCGAAAATGACGATGACGGTTTTGTGTCCCTCGACTCGCCCGAAAATCAAATTGCGATTCAAAGGACAATCGAATCCGCAATCCCTGACGGCATCGTGATTGACCCGTTGAATGATTTTGCGGCTGGCGACTTGAACAAAGACGCCGACATGAGGACGACGCTGCAAACACTTTCTCGCCTGTGTCGCCGTGGCAATCCAGACCGCGCCATTATTGTTTTGCACCATAGCTTGACCGGCAAGGCCGGAGCCGCCCGCGCCACTGGCCATGACCGCGCCAGTTTCGCCCGCAATTCAAAAACACTTCATGCCTGGACTCGCGGCCAAATCAATCTCGCGCCGGTGGACCCGGACAACAACGACCGCTTGATCGTCGCGTGCGGGAAGTGTTCAAACGGAAAGGAGTTTCCGGCGTTTGGCGTGCGGCTGAATTCGGAAATGATTTACGAGTGTGACCCGACGATTGACGTTTCGGCGTGGCAATCGGAAATGAGTGGCAAATCAGAATCGCCAGATTTGTCGCCGGACATGGTTGCCGGAATCGTCGCCGAATTGTGCAAGGCTGGCGGAGCACCAAAGAAACCCGCCATCGTCAAAGCACTCCGCGCCGATACCGGCTGCGCGACATCGGGCGCATATAAGGCGATTGAACGCGCCGAACGCGCCAAGAAAATTCACTACACCAAAGCGACCAAAACGTATGTCACGAAATAAAATTCCACAGTGGAGTTTTTGTCAGGACACGGTGTTCATGGCAGAGTTATGCCTTTTTTTCTTCTGGTTTCTTTTCGGCTGGCTTCGAGTCTGGCACATAGCAGCGGAGGACGATGGTTTTGCAAGTTCCACAAGAAAATTGAACCGTGCTCAAAGAAACCAGCGGGGAGACAATCCCTTTGTTCAAGCACGTTCCGCATACTTTTTCGCCAGTTTGCTTGTGCCGATACAAGCCAATCCAAAATTTGTCCACGTCATATTTTTTCAAAAGCATTTTTTTGCTTGTTAGCATCCAAATCCATGCACCCTCCACAAGACATAATATGGCGAGCGTGGCCAATAGTGACAGCCGTGCTTGTGGGGATAATTCAGGCAAAATTGCGTTGGCAGCGTAATCCCAAATCCCCTTCAGAAACGGTGAAACTACAAATCCAATCACTAACGTTAGGCTTGGCAGCAGGACTAATTCTATTGTTCTTTTCATTGGTTTTAACAGGGCTTCTTTAACATGAAAACACCAGCGCACAAAGCCGAAACTTCCACACTTTTTCCACGGAGAATTCCACGCGGAAGGGAAGTGGAATTTCCACTTTCCACACACCCTGTAAGGGGTGTGGAAGTGGAAAATTCCCGGCATGGAAACTCTGATTGATTTATGAACACAACACCAGCGCAACCAAACCAACCGGCGGACACCGCCAAAACCAGCGAAACACCACGCACGCGAGCGAAGCCGCGACGGAAGATTGACCCCGACGTGATAAGCGCGATTGCGCGACTGTGCGCGAGGTCTTTGACGGAAAGTGAAGCGTGCCGGCAGATCGGGATTAACCCGCGCCACTGGTTTGACTGGAAAAACCGCGCCAGCCGGAGCGACAAATTCGCCGCGTTGCTGGAAGAATTTCGCGCCGGGCGGATTGACGATTTGATTGCGAAAATTGAAAACGCTGCCGATGGCGTGAACATGAAGCAACCGGACTGGCGAGCCGCCGCGCATTTGCTGGCCATTGCGGACGCGAAACGGTTTTCAGATAGCGGAATGAGAAACGCCGTCCAAATCAGCGTGAACGCGCAGCCGGTGTTTGTGCTGTCAGAGGAGCGAGCCAGAGCTATAGAAGCCAAAGTTTTGCGCCAACTTGCGAGCGTGGAAGCGAAACAGATTGCCGACGCGAAACCATGAGCGCAAAGCAACCAAGCCTGTTTGACCACGAGCAACCGGCGGCGGTTGAGTGTGCGGGCGCGGAGCTTTCCGCGTTGCTGGCCGACTTAAAATCGCGCGGAGCCATTCCTTTTGCCATGACCGCGATTTGCCCTGGACGCTGGCGGCTGTCACTGGATTGGCGCGACGCCGAAAAATTGCGTTTTGGATCAACGGGCGTTCAAACCGGCTGAAATTTCGCGCCACGTTGCCCGCTGGCGCGCGTTTTCCGCGCTCGCCTTGTCCTGTGACATGGCAGCAAAAAGCCCGCGACTCTTTGAATCGCGGGCGTGACGTGACGGCGATTTTCAGCGGAGCGCGGCGGCGGCTTGCGGCATTGGCAGCACGTTTGCGGCTCGCTCCGGCGCGACTACAAACCATTTCACGGCAGGCCGGACAATCTCGCGGTTTAGTGTGAAGCGTTCTAGTTGTTCTAATCCCCTTTGCGACAATCCCCTTGTTTTACAATGGTTTTGTGAGATTCAAGCCGTCAAACTGTATGCACGCTGTATGCAAACCGAGCCGGACAACCGTAAAAACAAGCAGGGGCGGCGGGGTGTCGAAGGGACGTTCCATGTTCCCCATTTTTGAAACGGTAAAACCCCTTTTCACTATCGTTCACCATTGCGCGAATCTTCCGTAAAGGCTCTAGGACGTGCCGGAGCCATGTCAGGACACGTCCGGGCAATCAAAACGCGCTGGCGGTTGACGCAGCGAATCAGGGGACGGCAAATTGAGTGGCCGTCCTGAAATTTTTTCGGCAATCCACATTGCCTAGATGTTGGCCGGAAAGACGCCAACACGGATAAGACTGGCGGCAACCGCCTTCAATTCGGGAAATCGTTTTGCCAGTATGTGGACGGCGGTATCAAACGCGCGGCGGCGGTAGGGAGTTGAATTGACCATCTTCAAATCCGTTTCGGACATTTCATCAGGAAAGCTATCGTTGAAATACTCCCAAAGGATTTGCGTTTCAAATTTCCATCCGTCCACGTCGCGGCCTTGCGCTTCCTCGCCCAAGACGCCAGCCCATGCAATAGCGGCGTTTCGGAATGGAGTTGAGGAAAAAAATCCCGTTTGGCCGGTGAACGCCTTGTGTTCCTCGGTGGCGACGCCACGCTCAATAAGCCAGCATGAATGAGCCAGCCCGTAGTGTGACGCAACAATGAAGTGCCCGGCCTCATGCCATGCAGCCTTGCGCCGGTCTTGTTCACGGCGGGTTTTCCAATCAATGTTTTGGGCTTTCACCGAGTTTCAATCCAGCCTTTTTGCCCCATTCTACGATACTGCCTTGTCTGTAATCTTTAACTTGCTCCGCGATAAATTTAATAGGGGAAAGCGGAGATTTGTCGTCTGGCAAAAACAACTGACATTCTCGCGGGTCGTCACAATTCCATTCGTAGTTTTTGACACTGCGCCGGACGATTTCGCCGACATACACGCCAAGATTAAAAATGCGTTCATCGCGTTCCCAAATGCTTTTGTTATCTCCCGGCCATGCGAATAGCAAATCGCCGGGTTTATCTTCTCCGTTTCGATTTTCAAAAATCCTTTGAACCACCCACAAATTGTTTGGCGAAAAAATGTCAGCATCGGCCATAGCAGCCAGCGACAGATGGCTGTTTCTCAACTTGTCCCAAATGTTCTTGGCGCGTTTTTCAAATTCTGTGGAGTCCATGAATAAATCCTTAACGGGTTTGCAGACAATTAGGGGAAATTGAAAAGCGAATCTTGGTTGAAAAGGTTCACGGCGGCCTGTCTGGTTTCGTCGAAGTTGTCCAAAAGGATTTTGACCGCTTGCGCGAACGTCTTGCGCGCGTCCGCGTGGCGATTGATTAAATCCGAGTCGTTTTTTGTCAACTGGTTTTCCGTGAACATTTCCCAAACGGTTTTGCAATCGGTTTCCCATTGCGTCGGCGTCTTGCCAAGCATCGTTTCGGCGAGTGCGCCAGCCCATCCGATCACCGCCTCATTGAAAGCCGAAGTTGGCGAGTAAATCGTTTTGCCGGTAAAGTGTCCGGCGTTGCCGACACGGTGAAGGCCGCTGACTTCCGCGACGTTGTAATGTTTGGCCGCGATAAAATGCCCCGCCTCATGCAGCGCGGCGCGGAGTTTGGCTTGCGCCCGTTCGTCCAACAGCGCGGGCTTGGCTTTTGATTTGCGGCTCACATTTCCGTTCTAAACCAGCGGCAAAGGCGAGTCAAAACATTTTGAACAATAGTGAATAGTTGGGGGGGTATTGCATACAGTTCACAGACATTTCCGCTCGTTTTTGCACGGCTGGCGTGAAGAAAAGCGCGATTTCAAAGCAAAAATGAAAGTGGCGGAGAGAGGGGGATTCGAACCCCCGATACGGCTTTTGACCGTATAACGGTTTAGCAAACCGTCGCCTTCAGCCACTCGGCCATCTCTCCACCGCGAACAGTGAAACCGCCCGCCGCCCCGCACTCAAGCAAATTTTCCATCACAATGCCAACTTTCAACTTTCAACTTTCAACTTTTAGCCTTTAGATTGTCGCAGTGCCGATTCTCG
>Ga0181525_10004195_pt1 | contig 11127 bp, 9 predicted proteins | sample PEATcosm2014_Bin_48_FD_121100 | JGI IMG/M metagenome (GOLD analysis project Ga0181525, IMG submission 121100) | Peatland microbial communities from MTU Mesocosm Facility, Houghton, MI, USA - PEATcosm2014_Bin06_10_metaG | ecosystem: Environmental > Terrestrial > Soil > Wetlands > Peat | place... | reverse complement strand
GGCCAGCCAGGGCACGTTGCAGTCGATCTACGAGTACCAGAGCATGATGGCGAGCCTGACCGGCATGCAGGTATCGAATGCATCGCTGTACGATGGGGCGAGCGCGGTGGCGGGGGCCTGCCTGATGGCGGTGCGCGCCAACCGCCGTTCCAGGGCCGCGCGCATCCTGCTGCCGCGCAGCCTGCATCCGCACTACCGCGCGGTCACGCTCACCACCACGCTCAACCAGGGCCTGGCGTTCGACACGCTGGCGTACGCGCGCGACGCCGGACAGGTCACTCCCGAGGCGCTGGCGGCGCACGATCGGCAGAACTTCACCGCGCTGGTGATCCAGCAGCCGAATTTCTTCGGCATACTCGAGGACGTCGATGCGTTGACCGATTGGGCGCATGCGCGCGAGGCACTGGTGATCGCGGTGGTCAACCCGATCTCGCTGGCGGTGCTCAAGCCGCCTGGGGAATGGGGCGCGAGCGGCGCCGACATCGTGGTCGGCGACGGCCAGCCGCTCGGCTGCCCGCTGTCCTCTGGCGGACCGTACTTCGGTTTCATGACCACGCGCATGCAGCACGTGCGGCAGATGCCGGGACGCATTGTCGGCGGCACGGTGGACGCCGATGGCCGACCAGGCTTCTCGCTGACGCTGCAGGCGCGCGAGCAGCACATCCGGCGCGCCAAGGCGACTTCCAACATCTGCACCAACCAGGGACTGCTGATGATGGCTGGCACGCTGTACCTGTCGCTGATGGGCGCGGAGGGCCTGGCGCGGGTGGCCGCGGCGTCGATGGCGCGCACCGAGGAGCTGGTGCGCGCTCTGAGCACCATCAACGGCGTGCGGCGCGTATTCGCACGCCCCGGCTTCCATGAAGCGGTGCTCGCGCTCGAGCGGCCGGTGGCACCGGTACTGGCGGCGCTGGCGGAGCGCGGCATCCAGGGCGGCCTCGACCTGGCCGGCTATTACCCGGAACTCGGAGCGGCGCTGCTGGTGTGCGCCACCGAGACCAAGAGCAGCGCGGACATCGACGCCTACGCCAGGGCACTGGCCGAGACGCTGCGCGCGGCGCGCGCGGCCTAGCGCCGATGAGCCTGACACTGCGCGAGCCGCTGATTTTCGACTATTCGCGTGCCGGACGTGGCGCCCGCGGCCAATGGCCCGGGCTGCCCGCGGGCACGCCGCTCGATGCACTACCCGAGACGCTGCGACGGCGCCGCCGGCCGTTGCTGCCCGAGGTCAGCGAACTGGATGCGCTGCGCCACTACACCCGCCTGTCGCAGCTGAATTTCTCGATCGACACGCACTTCTATCCGCTCGGCTCCTGCACCATGAAGTACAACCCCAGGGCCTGCAACGCGGCGGCGCTGCTGCCGGAGTTCCTGGGGCGCCATCCGTTGGCGCCTGATGCGCATGGCCAGGGATTGCTCGCCTGCCTGTACGAGCTGCAGGAGATGCTCAAGGCGGTCACCGGCATGCGCGCGGTGGCGCTGAGTCCGCTGGCGGGAGCACACGGCGAGTTCGCCGGTGTGGCGATGATTCGCGCCTATCATCGCTCGCACGGCGATCTGGCGCGCGATGAGATCATCGTGCCGCAGGCCGCGCACGGCACCAACCCGGCCACCGCGACCATGTGCGGCTGCGTGGCGCGCGAGGTGGCGGTCGGAGCCGACGGCGACGCCGACCTGGAAGCACTGCGTGCGGCAGTGGGGCCGAAGACCGCCGGCATCATGCTGACCAATCCGTCGACGCTCGGGGTATTCGAGCGCCGCATCGAGCAGGTCGCGGCGATCGTGCACCAGGCCGGTGGGCTGCTGTACTACGACGGCGCCAACCTCAACGCCATCCTCGGCAAAGTGCGCCCGGGTGACATGGGGTTCGACGTGATCCACATGAACCTGCACAAGACCTTCTCGACCCCGCATGGCGGCGGCGGCCCGGGCGCCGGCGCGGTCGGTGTGTCGGCGCGGCTGCAGCCGTTCCTGCCGCTGCCGATCGTCGCGCGCGAGGACAGCGGGCAGCCACCGTATCGCTGGCTGGGCGAGCACGACCTGCCGCAGTCGATCGGCCGGCTCACCACCTTCGGCGGCAACGCCGGCGTGCTGCTGCGGGCCTACGTCTACATGCGCATGCTTGGCCGCGAAGGCATGCGCCGGGTGGGCGAGTACGCCACCCTGAACGCCAACTACCTGTCGGCACGGCTGCAGCAGGCGGGCTTCGAAGCGGCCTATCCGGCGCGGCGCGCGAGCCATGAGTTCATAGTGACGCTACGGCAGGCGCAGCAGCTGTACGGAGTGAGCGCAATGGACGTGGCCAAGCGGCTGCTCGACCTGGGCTTCCATGCGCCGACGACCTACTTTCCGCAGTTGATCGCCGAGTGCCTGCTGATCGAGCCCACCGAGACCGAGAGCAAGCAGACGCTGGACGCGTTCGTGGCAGCGATGGCGCAGATCCTGCGCGAGGCGCAGCAGGATCCCGAGCAGCTGCACCGGGCTCCGCATACACTGCCGGTGCGGCGGCTGGACGATGTACGGGCGGCACGCGAGCTGAACCTGGTGTACCACCCGGCAGCGCCGGCGTGATCAAACGCGAGAAACTGCAGGGCGTGAGCCGATTGCTGCGAGCCTTCGGCTCCAGCACCAACGGCTTCATCGGCGCGTTTCGCGAAGAGGCGGCGTTTCGCCAGGAGCTGCTGCTGGCGTGCGTGGCGCTGCCGCTCGCGCTGTGGCTTGGACACAGCGGCGTCGAACGCGCGCTGCTGGCAGCTCCGGTGCTGCTGATCCTGATCGTCGAGCTGCTCAACAGCGCCATCGAGGCGACCGTGGACCGCATCGGACTGGAGCGGCACGCGCTGGCCGCACTGGCCAAGGATATCGGCTCGGCGGCGGTGATGATGTCGTTCATCCTGCTCGCGGTCGTGTGGCTGCTGGTGCTAGGGGGACGCTAACGATGCGCGGCGTCCGCTAGCCAGCCGCGGGCGTGCCGGCGATGCGCCGCCCTGGCACGACATAACATTCTGCCTATAGGGGTTTCCAATCGATGACGGCACTGATCTGTGGTTCGATGGCCTATGACACGGTCATGGTGTTCGACGGCAAGTTTCGCGATCACATCCTGCCTGACCGCCTGCACGTACTGAACGTGGCGTTCCTGGTGCCTTCGATGCGGCGCAATTTCGGCGGCTGCGCCGGCAACATCGCCTACAACCTGAAGCTGCTGGGCGGCGACGGTCTGATCATGGCGACCGTCGGGCATGATTTTGCGCCGTATTCCGAGTGGCTGGCCTTGAGCGAGCTGCCGCTCACGCACGTGCGCACAGTGCCGGATCAGTTCACCGCGCAGGCGTACATCACCACCGACCTGGACAACAACCAGATCACCGCCTTTCACCCCGGCGCAATGAACTTTTCACACCTGAACCTGGTCAGTGATAGCACTGGCATCCAGCTCGGCATCGTCGCGCCCGATGGCCGCCAGGGCATGCTCGAGCACGCCGAGCAGTTCGCCGCCGCCGGGATTCCGTTCATTTTTGATCCGGGCCAGGGCCTGCCGATGTTCGGCGAGCTCGAGCTGCGCCAGTTCATCGAGCGCGCCTCGTGGGTGGCGGTCAACGACTATGAAGCCAGCCTGCTGTCGGAGCGCACCGGCTGGTCGCTGGAGAAAATTGCCACGCAGGTTCGCGCACTGGTGGTGACGCGCGGCGCCGAGGGTTCCTGGATTTTTGCCGATGGCCAGCGTCGCGAAATCCCGGTGGCCAGCACCGCGCGCATAGCCGATCCGACCGGCTGCGGCGATGCCTATCGCGCCGGCCTGCTGTTCGGCCTGGCGCGCGGGTTCGACTGGCATACCACCGGGCGCGTGGCCGCGCTGATGGCTGGCATCAAGATCGAGCATCACGGCACGCAGCAGCATCGCTGCAGCCAGGATGCGTTTCGCGAACGTTTCAAGACCGAATTTGGATACTCGTTATGACATCAAGGCTCCGGGCGCTGGCGATCTGCGCCGCATGGCTGGCAGCGGCCGCGACAGCGTCTGGCGGCCCGTCAGCGCCATCGGCGCCGGCACCGGCCGCCGCCACCGCCGCCGCCAGTGCGCCGACCGACAGCGCCGGGATGCCGGCCGCGCCGTCGGCGCCGGCCGATCCGGTCGCTCCGGTCGCGCCGCCGAAGCCGATCGCCGCGCTCGCGCTGCCTGGCGAGGAGGCTTCCGCCGCCGATTGGGCAGCGACGCTGGCGCGCATCGCCGGAAGTGTGGTGGCGATCCAGATCGACCAGGCGCGCTCGTTCGATACCGAGCGCAACACCTCTGCCCAGGCGACCGGCTTCGTGGTGGACGCCGAGCGCGGGCTGATACTCACCAACCGCCATGTGGTGACGCCCGGGCCGGTCACCGCGGAGGCGACGTTCCTCAATCGCGAGGAAGTGCAGCTGTATCCGGTGTATCGCGACCCGGTGCATGACTTTGGCATCTATCACTACGACCCGGCGAAGCTGAAATTCATCAGCCCCAAGGCGCTGCCGCTGGCGCCGCAGGCGGCGCAGGTGGGACGCGAGATACGCGTGGTCGGCAATAACGCCGGGGAGCAGCTGTCGATACTGGCGGGGACGCTGGCGCGGCTGGATCGCGAGGCGCCGGACTACGGCGTCGGCCGCTACAACGACTTCAATACCTTTTATATCCAGGCCGCGTCGGGCACCTCGGGCGGCTCCTCGGGCTCCCCGGTGATCGATATCCATGGGCGCGTGCTGGCGCTCAACGCCGGCGGTGCCAGCGGCGCGGCGTCGAGTTTCTATCTGCCGCTCGAACGCGTGCGGCGCGCGCTGCAGCTGATCCAGCAGGGCAAGCCGGTCGCGCGCGGCACGCTGCAGACGGAATTCCGCTACCGCCCGTTCGATGAATTGCGGCGCCTGGGCCTGCTGGCTGGCACCGAGGCGGAGGCGCGCCACGCGCAGGCCGACGGCACCGGCATGCTGGTGGTGTGGGATGTGCAGCCAGGCTCGGCCAGCGACGGCGTGCTCGAGCCGGGCGACATCCTGGTGCGGGTCAATGGGCAGCTGGTAACGCGCTTCGAGCCGCTGGAGTCGGTACTCGACGATTCGGTCGGCGGCGCCGTCGAACTGCAGCTGCAGCGCGGCGGCACGCTCTACAGCGCCAGGCTCAAGGTGGACGACCTGGATTCGATCACACCGGCAAGCTACCTGGAGATCGGCGAGGGCGTCGTGCATACGCTCTCGTACCAGGAGGCGCGGGCGTTCCATCGCCCGATCCGCGGCGTATTCGTCGCCGCCTCGGGCTATATCTTCGACGCCGCCGGCGTGCCGCGCGGCGCGATCATCACCGAGCTCGACTCCAGGCCGATCGACAAGCTGGCGGATTTCACCGCCGCGATCGGCGAGCTCGCCGACGGCGCGCGCGCCACGGTGCGGTACGTCACCATTGACGATCCCAACACCAGCCAGTTGCGCTCGATACGCATCGACCGGCGCTGGTTTCCGGCGCGCCAATGCCAGCGCGACGATCACCTCGGCTACTGGCCGTGCACCGACCTGCCGTCCACTGCCAAGGCGGCACTGCCGGCGCCGGCCTCGGCGCAGCTGCAGCGCGTCGATGACCACTATGCGGCCGCGATCGCCCCATCGCTGGTGTTCATTACCTTCGACATGCCGTACGCGGTCTCGGGTGTCACCGAGCGCAACTACCACGGCGCCGGACTGATCATTGACGCCGAACGCGGTTTGGTGATCACCGATCGCAATACTGTGCCGGTGTCGCTCGGCGATGTGCGGCTGACGTTCGCCGGGTCGCTCGAGATTCCAGGTGAGATTGTCTATGTGCACCCGCTGCACAACCTGGCGGTGATTCATTACGATCCGAAGCTGATCGGCACGACGCCGGTGCGGGCGGCGAGACTCGATACCGCGCCGCTGAAGGCCGGCGAGACCGTCAACGTGGTCGGCCTGGACGGCAATGGCGAGCTCAAGTCCCGCATTACCACCATCGCCGATGTCGATCCGCTGCAGCTGCCGCTGTCGCGCTCGGTGCAGTTTCGCGAGAGCAACCTCGAGGTCGCCTCGCTGGTGAACGCGCCGGATGATTTCGTCGGTGTGCTGGCCGATGACATGGGACGGGTGCGCGGACTGTGGGCGAGTTTCGCGTCCGACAACGGGCGCGAGCTGGTGCAGGAGAATCGCGGCATGTCGAGCGACCTTGTGGCCGAGACGCTCGACATCGTGCGCCAGGGCCGGCCGCTGCATTCCCTGGAGGCGGAGTTCACGCCGCAGTCGCTGGCGAGCGCGCGCCGCCTCGGACTGAGCGAGGCCTGGGTACAACGCATCGAGAAGGTAAACCCGGCGGCACGCGAGGTACTGAGCGTGGCGCGGCTGGTGGCCGGCAGCGACGCGGCGCGCTTGCTAGAGCCAGGTGACATATTGCTGGCGATCGACGACAAACCGGTGACGCAGTTTCGCGATGTCGAGCTGGCGGTGGCGAACAAGGAAGTCGTCAATGCCACGGTGTGGCGCGTGGCTGGTGAAAAGACGCTTATGGTAAAGACCGCATCGCTCTCGGGCCGCGATGTCGAACGCCTGGTGCAGTGGGCCGGCGCGACGCTGCAGGCGCCGCATCGGGCCATCAGCGCGCAGCGCGGCATCCCGCCGGAAGGCGTGTACGTCGCATATTTCCAGTTTGGCTCCCCGGCGGCGCGTTATGGGCTGGTGCCGGGACGGCGCATCGTCGAAGTCGACGGCCAGCCGACACCCGACCTGGACGTGTTCCTCGCGCAGGTGACTGGCAGGCCGGATCGCTCGTCGCTGCGAATCAAGACCTTGGGCTGGAATGGAGCGCCGGAAGTAATCACGCTGAAGCTCGATCGGCATTATTGGCCGTCCTATGAGCTGCAGCGCAGCGCGGGCGGCTGGGAGCGACATTCGCTCGAATAGCGCTGCAGTGCGCCGGTACAATCAGCGCCATGGTCAGAGTCGTTCGCGCCACACCCGTCGAACTGGCGACCGCCGTGCAGGCCCTGCGCGACGGCGAGCCGGTCGCGTTTCCGACCGAGACGGTCTATGGCCTCGGCGCCCATGCCGGCTATCCGGCCGCGCTGCGGCGGATATTCGAACTCAAGGGTCGACCAGCCACCCACCCGCTGATCGTGCACATCGATAATGCCCGCTACCTGACACGCTGGGCACGCGAAGTGCCCGAGGCAGCCGCAAAGCTCGCCGAGCGCTTCTGGCCCGGGCCGCTGACGCTGGTGTTGCCGCGCGCGGAAAACGTGCATCGGCTGGTCACCGGCGGCCAGGATACCGTGGCGGTACGCGTGCCCTCGCATCCGATGGCACAGCAGCTGCTGACCGCGTTCGGCGGCGGCATCGCGGCGCCCTCCGCCAACCGCTATGGCCGCATCAGTCCGACGCGCGCCGAACACGTGCGTGAGGAGTTCGGCGCCGAGGTACGCGTGGTGCTGGACGGCGGCGACTGCAAACTCGGGTTGGAGTCCACCATAGTCGCCTGCCTCGATGGCCAGGTGCAGCTGCTGCGTCCCGGCTCGGTGACGCTGTCGCAGCTGGAACAGGTGGTCGGCGAGGTGCAAACGCAGATCAGCGCGCAGACGCCGCGCGTGCCGGGCAGCGACGCTGCGCACTATGCGCCGCTCACGCCGCTGTCGGTGATCAGCAGCGATCAGCTGGAACAGCAGGTGGCGCTGTTGACCGACGCCGGCGTGCGCGTCGGCGTGCTGGCCCAGCACCCACCGCTGGGTACCTATCGTTTGACCACCTGGATCAACGGCGGCGCGCGACCGGAGAACTATGCCCATGACCTGTATGCGCACCTGCGCACGCTCGACAAGGCCGGCTGCGCCCGCATCCTGGTGCAGGAGGTGCCGGGCGATGAGCGCTGGGATGCCGCCTATGACCGCCTGCACCGCGCTGCCGCCGCCAATGCCGCCGAACATGCCGACGACAACGGTCCGGTGGCAGTGGGCGTGCCGGGCTGATGCTGCGCGTCATCGATCCTTTCCAGCCGGAGCACATATGCCGGCTGGTGCGTGAGTTTGGCTCGCCGTTGCTGATCGTGGACTGCGCGCGCGTGCGCTCGCAGTATCGCAAGCTGCGGCGCGCATTGCCGGGAGTTGCGCTGCACTACGCACTCAAGCCGCTGCCGCATCCGGCGGTGGTACGCACCATCGTCGAGGAAGGCGGCCGGCTGGATCTGGCCACCACCGGCGAGGTGCAGCTGGCGCAGTCGCAGCGCGTGGATCCGAAGCGCTGTATCCACACGCATCCAATCAAGCGCGCCAGCGACATCCGCAATGCGCTCGAATTCGGCGTGCGCAGCTTCGTTGCCGACAATGCCGACGAGGTGCGCAAGTTCAAGCCGTTCGGCGAGCGCGCCGCGCTGCTGCTGCGGGTGTCGTTCCGCAATCCGGGCGCGGTGTGCGACCTGTCGCGCAAGTTCGGTTGCGATCCGGAGGATGCGCTGTCGCTGGCGCGGCTGGCGGCATCGCTGGGCATCGACGTGCAGGGCTTTTCCTTCCACGTCGGCTCGCAGGCGGCCGACGCACTCAAGCATGTCGAGGCAATCGAGGCCTGCACGCGCTTGCTGGCCGCGGGGCGCCGGGCACGGCTGGGAAGCCTTGACCTGCTCGACATCGGCGGCGGCTTTCCGATTGATTACCTGCAACACGCGGTCCAGATCCGGCGCTTCTGCGCGCCGATACGCACCGCGCTGGCGAAGCTGCCCAAGCGCGTGCAGGTGATCGCCGAGCCGGGTCGCTACATTGCCGGTCCGGCCGCGATCGGTGTGGCAACGGTGATGGGACGCGCGCGGCGCGAGGGCCACTGGTGGTACTACCTTGACGACGGCCTGTACGGCTCCTACAGCGGGCAGCTGTACGACCACGCGCGCTACCCGGTGGAATCGCTTCGCCAGGGCGGGCCGCTGCTGCCCTCGGTGCTGGCGGGTCCGACCTGCGACAGCATCGATGTCATCGCCGAGAACCTGATGCTGCCCGAGCTCAAGGCGGGCGATCTGATCGTCGGCAAGGCGATGGGCGCCTATACCTGGGCCAGCGCCTCGGAGTTCAATTTCTTCCCCAAGGCCACGGTGGTGGCGGTGAATCGCCGGCCCGGGGACGCGGGCGGGGTGGAGTAGCCCCGCCGCGCGCCGCAGACTCAGTGCGTCGGCACTGTTCCAGTGGGCGTGAGCTTGTCGATCGCTTGCGGCAGCACCTGCGAGAGCTTCTGTGCCAGCACCTCCGGCGTCAGGCCGGACTTCGCCGCCAGCTCGCGGATCATTTCCGGTCCGAAGGCCTGGTGCACCTGCGCGGCCGAGATCGGCTGATTCGGCCCGGCGCCAATCCATGAATTGACCGTGCCCGACAGTCCCTGCTGCTGCAGCTGGGTGACGATGCCCGACACGCCGCCGTGCTTCTCGATCAGCTGATTGACGACCGTGACCATCTCCGCGCCGACCGCGCCGCCCAGCAATCCATCCAGCAGTCCCATGTTCTAGGACCCCTTCAGGCAGTTGCTCATGAACTGCTTGCGCGCATCGCCGGTCAGTGCCTGGGTCTTGGCATCCGCGTTGCAGGTTTTCATCTTCTGCTGCTGGCTGTTCAACGTCGTCGCCGCCGGCGGCGGCGCGGCGCTCAGGCAGGTCTTCATGAATGCCTTGCGATCATCGCCCGACAGGTTCTTGGACTTGGCATCGGCGTTGCACGTGGTCATCTTGGTCTGCTGGGAATTATCGGCGCTGGCGTTCACGGCAAAGGCGGCGAGTGCGCAGGCGGTGACGTACACCAAGGCTCTACGATGGCGAATCATGATGATGGACTCCCTGTTGTTGTATCGATTCTTGCGTGGTATCGATTTTGCGCGGTCCCCTCGGGCACCGCGAGCAACAATGGTAGACCAATGGAATTGAAAATGCGCGGCCGGTAAGGTAGTGCGATTATGGAAGCATTCATTGTCAGTGTGACCAGCATCGCAACGGCCGAGATGGGCGATCGCACGCAGCTGCTGGCGCTGGTGCTGGCGGCCCGCTACCGCAGGCCATGGCCGATTGTCGCCGGGGTGCTGTGCGCCACGCTCGCCAATCATGGCATCGCAGGAGTGATCGGCTCGCTGATCGGCGGTCGGCTGCGCCCGGCGCTGCTCGACGCCGCGGTCGGCGCCAGCATGATCGCGATGGCGCTGTGGACGCTCAAGCCCGATTCGCTGGATCAGCAAACCGTAGCCAGCAGCGGCGCCGGCGCCTTTGTCGCGACGCTGATCGCGTTCTTCGTCGCGGAGATTGGCGACAAGACGCAGATTGCCACGCTGGCGCTGGCCGCGGCCTATCCGAACCTTGCCGCCGTGATCGCCGGCACCACCTGTGGAATGCTGATCGCCAATGTGCCGGTGATTTTCCTCGGCAATGCGTTTGCCGATCGCCTGCCGCTGAAGAGCATTCACTACACGGCGTCAGCGCTGTTCGCGATCGTCGGCGTGATCTTCGTGGTACGAGCGGTGCGCCAGTGGGGCTGAACCGGCGCCAATGGGGCTGAACCGGGGTCAGTGGCGATGGCCGTGGCGGTGATGCACGTCGGGGTAGTGCCGATGGCGATGCAGCAGCGGCGCGTGCTGGTGCTGGTGCGAATGCGGTTCGCTGCCATCCCAGGGGAAGTCGTGCTGATGCCGATGATGCGCGTCATGCACGTGCGCGTGCGCGTGCGCCATCGCCGGATGATCATGCTCGTGCTCGTGACGCTCCGACAGATGCAGCCACAGCCCGAGCGCCATCAGCAGCGCCGACAGCCAGAACACGCCCGGCGCGGAATCGTGGAACAGCAGCAGCGCCACGGCCGCCCCCAGGAACGGTGCGGTGGAGAAGTAGGCGCTGGTGCGTGCCGAACCCAAGCCGCGCAGCGCCAGCACGAACAGCACCAGGCTCACCCCATATCCCAGCAGGCCGAGCGTCATCGCGGCCAGCACCAGCGGTGGCGCCGGCGGGCTGGCGCCGAGCATGAGGGCGAGCGCGCAGTTGGTGACGCCGGCTACCAGCCCCTTGGTGGCGGCGATGAACAGCGCGTCGGATGCGGCGACTTTGCGGGTGAGATTATTGTCCAGCCCCCAGCACAGCGCCGCCGCCACGATCGC
>Ga0181525_10004194_pt1 | contig 11130 bp, 11 predicted proteins | sample PEATcosm2014_Bin_48_FD_121100 | JGI IMG/M metagenome (GOLD analysis project Ga0181525, IMG submission 121100) | Peatland microbial communities from MTU Mesocosm Facility, Houghton, MI, USA - PEATcosm2014_Bin06_10_metaG | ecosystem: Environmental > Terrestrial > Soil > Wetlands > Peat | place... | reverse complement strand
GCCCGGAGCCGCTGCCATTCCGCCCGTCCTCAGAATCGTCAGTCTGGTTGTGTTCGCCTCGACGCTGTTCACCCGCGCCGTCGACCCGATCATTCCAAAAATCGCCGCCGATCTTTTCATCGACGTCAAAACCGCGGCGCTGCTGTCGACCGCCTTTACCTTTCCCTACGCGCTGGCGCAGCCGGTGCTCGGCATCATCGGGGATTTTTTCGGCAAGACCCGGCTCATGAATATCAGCCTGGCGATCGTGGTGACCTCGACACTGGTCTGCGCCTTCGCCAGCGATTTCTCCGTGCTGGTTGCGATGCGGGTTCTCGCCGGCCTGGTGGCGGGCGGCATCTTTCCCGTCGGCATGGCGATTGTCGGCGACTTGGTCCCGGTGCACGAGCGGCAAGTCGCGATCGGGCGTTTGCTCGCGGTGGCGCTGACCGGAAACGTCATCGGCGCCACCGTGTCCGGCGCGATCGGCGATTTGCTTGGCTGGCGCGGCGTGTTTTTCATCATGGGTTCGTTCGGCCTCATCATCACCGTGCTGGCCTTCTTCGCGTTTCGCGGCTTGGGGGGAGGCCAGTCAAAACCCTTCAATCTCGCGGCGGCCGCCGGGGGATTTCGCAGCGTCTTTGCCGATCCCCGCGCGAAAATCTGTTTCGGATCGGTGTTTTTCGAAGGCACTGTCATTCACGGGCTGTTTCCCTATGTGGCGCTGTTGCTGCTGGCTGGCGGGCAAACGCACTCCTCCGTCGCCGGCCTCGTCATCGGCGGCTTCGGGCTTGGCGGCGTGCTTTATGCGCTGGCCGTACCGTTTGTGGTGGTGCGGCTGACCGAGCGAAAATTGATCCTGTCGGGCGCGACCTGCGCCGCGATCGCCTTCGTTCTCATCGCGCTGGATTTGCCCTGGTACGTCCAGGCCGGAATCTTCGTCGTGTTTGGCATCGGCTTCTACATGCTGCACACCTGCATCCAGCTCCACGCCACCGAACTGACGCAAACGGCGCGTGGCACCGCTTTATCGCTGCATTCCTGCGCGTTTTTTTCCGGCCAGGCGCTGGGTCCGATCTATTACGGCTTTGCTTTCAGCCATGTCGGCATGAATAAGCCGCTGTTGCTGGGCGCCGCCGTCATCCTCGGCGTCGGCCTTGTCTGCGCGCGCTACTTGCGGCATCGGCGGCCTGGTCTCGGCGGCGATCCGGGCCTTGCCGATGGGGCCTAAAACTCCCATTATTGCAGTGTCGGCCAGGGGTGCCGACCCCTAAAGGAGGGGGCCGGCTGAGATCAAACCCGTCGAACCTGTCTGGATCATTCCAGCGAAGGGAGCCGCGTTGACTGCATCGGTGACCAGCATTTCGTCCGTCGCCCAACGCCCGCGCATAGCGATTATCGGCGCCGGCGTGGTCGGTCTGGGCATTGCGTGGCGGCTCGCTGGCCGGGCCGAAGTCACGCTATTCGACCGCGGCAAGTCCGGCGCGGGGGCGAGTCATGCCGCCGCCGGCATGCTGGCGGCCTGCTGTGAGGCCGAGCCCGGCGAAGAGGCGCTGGTCGCGCTCGGCCGTGACAGTCAGGCGCGCTGGCCGGCCTTCGCCGAGGAACTCGCGCGCGCGAGCGGCATCGATGTCGAATTGCGCGGCGAGGGCACCTTGGTGCTCGCCTTGACGTCGGACGATCAGGCCGAGATTGCGCAACGGCTGCCGTTTCAGCAACGGCTGGGCTTGCCGCTCGAATGGCTCAGCGCCGCGGCGACACGGGCGCGCGAGCCGCATCTAGCCGGAAAAATCGCCGGCGCTTTATTCAGCCCGCAGGATCATCAGGTCGACAACCGCAAGCTGACGCAGGCGCTGCGCATCGCCGCCGAGTCCGCCGGCGCGAAGATTCGCGAACATTGTCCGGTCAAGGAGATCGCCGTCGCGCGCGGCCGCGCCACCGGCATTGCACTCGAAGATGGAACGATGGTGCCGGCCGACAAAGTAGTGCTCGCCGCCGGCGCCTGGTCGCGCGGCATCGGGGGGCTGCCAACCGACCGCCGGCCCCCCGTGCGCCCGGTCAAGGGCCAAATGCTGGCGCTGCGCATGGATGCCGCCGCACCGCTTCTCAATCACGTGTTGTGGGCGCCGGGTGCTTATCTGGTGCCGCGCCGCGACGGCCGGCTGATTATTGGTGGCACCGTCGAAGAAAAAGGCTTTGACGATAAAATCACCGCGGGTGGCATGCTGACATTGCTCGAAGCGGCGTGGCGTGCCGTGCCGGCGATCGAGGAATTGCCGATCGACGAGATTTGGGTCGGTCACCGGCCGGGTAGCCGCGACGACGCGCCGATCCTCGGCCGCGGCCCACTGGAAGATCTGTTTTACGCTACCGGCCATCACCGCAACGGCATCTTGCTGGCGCCGGTGACGGCCGACGCCATGGCGCGGCTCGTGCTCGACGATGTGGTCGAACCGGCAATCAGGCCGTTCGGCCTCGAGCGGTTTCTCCCGGCGCGGGCGGCAGAGTAGCGGAGCACGCGATGGCGCAGGTGCTAGAACAAGTCACGATCCGGGTGAACGGCGAAAGCGAACCGCTGGCCGCCGCCACGATTGCGGCGCTGGTGGCGGAAAAAGCTGCCGATACCGCGCAGCGCGGCATCGCGGTTGCTCTTAACGGCGCCGTTGTTCCGCGCGCGGCGTGGGGTGAGACGGTGCTGCGGCCAGGCGACAGCGTCGAGATCGTACGCGCGCGCCAGGGCGGGTGAAGGAGAAAGCAATCGATGTCCGATCCCCTCGTCATTGCCGGCCACGAATTCGGCTCGCGGCTATTCCTCGGCACCGCCGGCTATCCCAATCGCAAACTGATGCTCGATGCGATTGCCGCAAGCGGCACGGCAATGGTCACCGCTTCGATCCGCCGCATCAGTCTTGCCGGCGACGACGAAAGCCTGATCGACCTGCTCGCCGGCCGCGTGAAATTCCTGCCCAACACCGCCGGCTGCCAGACCGCGAAGGACGCCGTGCTGACCGCGGACCTGGCGCGCGAGGCGCTCGACACCAATTGGATAAAACTCGAAGTGATCGGCGACCGCGAACTGCTTTATCCCGACGTCGAGGAATTGGTGCGCGCCACGGAAATTCTGGTCGGCAAGGGTTTTGTGGTTTTGCCGTACTGCACGGAAGACCCCGTGACCTGCCGAAAACTTGCCGACGCGGGCGCCGCCGCGGTGATGCCGATGGGCTCGCCGATCGGCTCCGGGCTCGGCGTGTGCAATCCGCATCTCATCGAACTGGTCTGCGCGCGCTCGCCGGTGCCGGTGGTGCTCGATGCCGGCATCGGCACCGCTTCCGATGCCACGCTCGCCATGGAGCTCGGCTGCGCCGCGGTCTTGGTCAATACCGCGGTGTCGAAAGCGCGCGATCCGGTGCTGATGGCGAAAAGCCTGCGTGCCGCGGTCGAAGCCGGCCGGTTGTCGCGGCTCGCCGGGCGGATCGCCAAGCGCACGCATGCGGAGCCGTCGAGCCCGCAGTTTGGGCTGGTGGGCACGTAACGGACATCAAAATTTACTAGCCAACGTGAGCGCCGCCGTCGTGGGGTCGCAAGAGCGAGCGTGCTATCTCACCTCAAACACCAGCTTCCCGCGAAAATGCCGCGACTCGCTGAGGCGGTGGGCGTCGGCGGCTTCGGTGAGGCGGTAAAGTTTTATTTCGGGCGGGCGGATCGCGCCGATCGTAAGCAGGTGGGCGATTTCTTCGAGCGGCGCCCGCGCGCGGCGGACCGGAGGGCGCAGCGAGGTCACATCGTCGCGCGGGGATTTTGGCGCCTCCATGCCGGAAGCGATGAACGCGGCGCGACCGCCGGGTTTTAGCACCGCGAAGGATTTTGTCGCGACATCGCCGCCGACGGTGTCGAAAACGGCATCGCAGCCGCTCACCACTTCGGTAAAATCTTGCGCGTTGTAGTCGATGATGTCATCGGCCCCAAGATTTTTCACATAGTCGCGGTTTGCCGCGCTGGTCGTCGTGATCACATGCGCGCCGAGATGTTTTGCCAGCTGAATGGCAAAGCCGGCGACGCCGCCCGCACCGCCCTGGATCAGGATCGTCTCGCCTGACTTGAGCTGCAAGGTTTCCTCGACGGCGCTGATGGCGGTGAGGCCGGTGAGCGCCAAGGCCGCCGCATTGACGTGAGACAGGCCTTCGGGCTTTTTGGCGATGATCGCTGACTTGATCGCAATCTTTTCGCAATAGGTTCCCTCCTGGCCCCCGGCCAGAACGCCGAATACCGCGTCGCCCAGTTCGAGGTCTTCGACGCCGTTGCCGACCGCGCTGACCAGGCCGGAAAAGTCCCGGCCCGGAATGGCCGGAAACGCCGCGGCGCCGTGGCGCGGATACTGTCCGGCGCGAAACTTCCAATCGGCGGCATTGACGCTGGCCGCGACCACGTCGATGACGACCTCGCCGGGGCCGGCCATCGGGTCTGGCAGGTCGCCATATTGCAACACTTCGGGACCGCCGAATTTCTGAAAGAAGGCAGCTTTCATTGGAGCACCTGTGAAAACCGGGAAAGCCGGAAATACGACCGAGAGTAGAACCTTAATCGCAGTTACGCGAGCATGTCGCGTACCAGCGGGATTACCTGGGTGCCGTAAAGAGTAATGCAGCTCATGATATTCTCGTGCGACAATGCGCCGGCGCTATGCTTGAGGTCGAAGCGGGCGAGGCCCAGCGCCTTGGCCGTCGCCGCGATTTTGCCGGCGACCGTCTCCGGCGATCCAACATAAAGCGAGCCGTAGGCGACTTCCTGATCGAAAGCGGCGCGGGCCATCGGCGGCCAGCCGCGCTCGCCGCCGATGCGGTCGTGCATTCCCTTATAGGCCGGCCAAAACTCGTCGCGCGCTTGCGCATCGGTGGCGGCGACATAGCCGGGCGAGTGCACGCCGATGACCTGAGCCGGTTTGCCGAGCTGCGCAAAGGCGCGATGGTAAAGTTCGACATAGGGTTTGAACCGCTTCGGATCGCCGCCGATGATGGCGAGCATCATCGGCATGCCGTAATGGGCGGCGCGCACCACGGATTCCGGACTGCCGCCGACACCGATCCAGGTTTTGAGCAGGCCGTGCTCGAGCGGTGGAAAAACCAGCTGATTGGTCAGAGGCGGCCGCAGGTTGCCTTTCCAGGTCACCGGCTTTTGTTCGAGCAGAGCCGCGAATAGGTCGAGCTTTTCTTCGAACAGTTCTTCGTATTGCGCCAGGTCATAGCCGAATAATGGAAAGGATTCGGTGAACGAGCCGCGCCCCACGGTCACCTCGGCGCGGCCGTTCGACGCGGCATCGAGCGTCGCGAACCGCTCGAAGACCCGGATGGGGTCGTCCGAGCTCAGTACAGTCACAGCCGACCCGAGCCTAATCCGTTTGGTACGTCCGGCCATCGCCGCCAGCACGACCTCGGGCGCCGAGACCGCGAAGTCGGGCCGGTGGTGCTCGCCGACGCCGAAGGCGTCGATGCCGAGTTCGTCGGCCAGCACCGCCTCGTCGATCACGTTGCGCACGACCTGCGCATGCGGCAGCGGCCGGCCGTCGGGCCCGGCCGTGACGTCGCCGAAAGTGTCGAGCCCAAATTCGAGTTTTTGTGCCATGCGGTGTCTTTTCTATCGCTCTGTCGCCGATGTCCGTCGGGCCGTCGGGAAACCCGCCCGTTCCGGGAGACGTAGAGCGCGAATGTTTGCCGCGCAACAGCGCCGCGTCTGCTGGTTCTCCGCGAATAAGAAGCCCACTATTCGGGCTGGCAGATGCTTTATGGGCCATGCTAAGCCATTCGAAGCTGGCCGACGCGGCTACTTGGCCGCACATCTACGGCTTGCTTGACGAGCCGCGGCGGGGTCAAATCGGCATATCGAGCGGCCGAGAATTCAAAAGAGGGAGGCGCGACGATGCGCAAAACAGTTGTATCCGCTGCCGTGCTCGCGCTTGTCGCAGGACCGGCGTTCGCACAGCAAAAGACGATCAAGGTCGGCTTCATCAGCACGTTCAGCGGTCCGGTCGCCGCGATCGGCAACGACATGAAAAATTCGTTCGAACTCGCCCTCGATCATCTCGGCCGCAAGCTCGGCGGTCTGCCGGTCGAGGTCGTCTACGAAGACGATCAGCTCAAACCGGACGTCGGCGTGCAGAAAACCCAAAAACTGATCGAATCCGATCACGCGGATTTCATCGTCGGCTATATCTGGTCGAACGTGCTGCTCGCTTCGCTCAAGCCGTTGGTCGATTCGAAGACGATAACGGTCGTGACCAATGCCGGCGCATCGCAGCTCGCCGGCGAGCTTTGCTCGCCGTATGTGTTTTCGACGTCCTGGAACAACGACCAGACCCCGGCTGCGATCGGCGATTACATGAACCAGAAGGGCGTCAAGACGGCGTTTCTGATGGGGCCGAATTACGCCGCCGGCAAAGATATGCTGGCCGGCGTGCAAACGACCTTCAAGGGACAAATCGTCGGCCAGGAACTGACGCGCTGGCCCGATCAGCTCGATTTTTCCGCCGAATTGTCCAAGGCGCGTGACGCCAAGCCGGAAGCCATCTTCGCGTTCTATCCGGGCGGCGCCGGCATTCAGTTCATCACCCAATACGCGCAGGCCGGTCTGAAGGGCCAGATTCCGCTCTACACCGCTTTCATCATCGACGACCTGTCGCTGCCACGGCTGAAGGACCTCGCGGTCGGCATTCCCGGTGCCCAGGAATGGGTCAACGATTTGCCGAATCCCACCAATAAAAAATTCGTTGCCGACTACAAGGCGAAATACAACCTGTCGCCGTCGTTCTACGGCGCGCAGACCTACGACGCCGTGGCTCTCCTGGACTCGGCAGTCACCGCGGTCAAGGGCGATCTCACCGACAAGGAAGGCATGCGCAAGGAAATGGAGAAGGCCGATTTCAAATCCGTTCGCGGCAACTTCAAGTTCGGCAACAACCACATTCCGATCCAGGATTTTTATCTGCAGGAGGCGAGGAAAGAAGACGACGGCAGCTACGCGCTACATACCGTCGCCACCATCGTCAAAAACGACCAGGACAAATTCCACGACAAGTGCCCGATGAAATAGCCGGTCGCCTTGGCGATATAACAGGCGGTAGAAGCCCGCTTCTGCCGTCATGTTGTTCTTGTCTTCGCGGCGTGGCTGGGGCTTGATTGATCGGGATTTGAACGCCGCGATCGCCGCACCGGAGCCATGCTGTATCTCATCGAGCAATTCCTCAACGGCATTCAGCTCGGAATGCTGCTGTTCCTGCTGGCGGCGGGGCTGACGCTGATCTTCGGCATCATGGACTTCGTCAACCTGGCGCATGGCTCGCTCTATATGCTCGGTGCCTATTTCGCGGCGACCTTCGCGGCATGGAGCGATAGTTTTGTGCTCGGCGCCGTGCTTGCGGTCGTAGCGACGCTGGCTGTCGGCATGGCCCTCGAAGTCATCGCGATAAGACGGCTGTACCGGCACGATCATCTCGATCAGTTGCTCGGCACTTTCGGTCTCTTGCTGTTCTTCAACGAGCTGGTGCGATTGATCTGGGGGCCGGCCGGCATGACGCTGTCGCTGCCTCCCGAAATGCTCAATGCCGTACAGATTTTGCCGGGCCTATTCTATCCGGCCTATCGACTCGTCATTATCGGGGTGACGCTTGCGGTCGCGCTGCTGCTTTACGTTCTGGTCATGCGTAGCCGGCTCGGCATGCTGATCCGCGCCGGCGCCTCCAATCGCGAGATGGTCGGGGCGCTGGGTATCAACATAAAACTGCTCTACACACTGGTGTTCGGGCTCGGTGCGGCGCTGGCGGGCTTCGCCGGACTGATGCAGGCGCCGATCCTCACCGTGCAAATCGGCATGGGCGAGAATATTTTGATCCTCGCTTTCGTCGTCGTCACCATTGGCGGCATCGGCTCGATCCGCGGCGCCTTTGTCGCGGCGCTCCTTGTCGGCCTCGTCGACACCGTCGGCCGCGCGTTTCTGCCCGATCTTTTGCACGCCTACCTCAGTAACGCGGCATCGTCGAGTCTGAGCCGTTCGCTGTCGTCGATGATGGTCTATCTGGTGATGGCGCTGGTTCTGGTCGTGCGTCCTGAGGGTCTGTTTCCGGCGACGAGCAAATGAACGATCGGCTCGAGCCCGCGGATGTCGGTCGGCTCACGCTGCGCTGGTGGGTCAACGCCGTTCTCCTCGTCGTCCTGGCGCTGGTACCGGCATACGCGGCGCTGACCGGCGACGTATTCGCAATGACGCTGTTTACCCGCGTTCTGATCATGGCGATGGCGGCGCTGAGTCTGAACCTCATCATGGGTTTCGGCGGCATGGCAAGTTTCGGCCACGCCGCTTATCTCGGCATCGGCGGCTACGCCGTCGGCATTCTGGCCAAAGAAGGCGTCGGCTCGGGCTTTGTCCAATGGCCGGTCGCGGTCGCGGCTTCGGCGCTGTTTGCTGTCGTCGTCGGCGCGCTCAGTCTGCGCACGCGCGGCATTTATTTTATCATGATTACGCTCGCCTTCGCGCAGATGATCTACTACGTGGCCATCGGGCTTGACCGCTACGGCGGCGACGACGGCCTGACCATCTACAAGTCGAGCCAGTTCGGCGGTGTCGTCGATCTCAACAACAAGACGTTGTTTTATTATCTGTGCTTTGCCGTCTTGTTGGCCAGCATCTATCTGGTCTGGCGCATCGTCAATTCGCGCTTCGGTCTAGTGATTCAAGGCGCGCGCTCGAACGATCGGCGCATGCGGGCCATCGGCTTCCCGACCTTGCGTTACAAGCTGGTTTGCTTCGTGATCGCGGGAGCGATGTGCGGGCTCGCCGGCGCTTTGCTGGCCAACTTTACCAATTTCATCAGTCCGGCCATGATGCACTGGACGCGGTCCGGCGATCTCATGGTCATGGCCATCCTCGGCGGCATGCACGCGATGTTCGGGCCGCTGATCGGCGCCATGACATTTTTGCTGCTGGAGGAGGCACTGTCGCGGGTCACCGTCTATCCCAATCTGATCCTCGGGCCGTTGCTCCTGGTGGTCGCCATCTTTGTGCATGGCGGGATCGACGGGCTGTTGGCGGGAAAACGCCGTGGCTGAAGCGGTATTGCAGATCGAGGGACTGACCAAGCGCTTCGGCGGCGTGGTGGCCTCGGACGGCATTTCGCTCGCCCTGACGCGGGGCGAATTACATGCGGTGATAGGTCCCAACGGCGCCGGCAAGTCGACGCTAATCGGCGAATTGACCGGTGAAATCGCGCCCGACAGCGGGCGCATCCGCTTCGATGGCCTCGATATCGTGGCGCTGCCCGTGCACCGCCGCAGTCGGCTGGGGCTGGCCCGCTCGTTCCAGATCACCTCGCTGTTTGCCGATTTCACCGCGCTCGATAATGTCGCGCTCGCGGTGCAGGCGCATAGCGGCCATTCGTTCCGCTTTTGGCGCGCCGCACGGCGCGAGCCGCAATTGCGCGAGCCGGCGCTCGCGGCGCTCGGCGTCGTCGGGCTGCGCGAACGCGCCGCTACGCTGGTCCACGATCTCAGTCATGGCGAGCGCCGCCAGCTTGAAATCGCGATGGCGCTGGCCACTCGGCCGCAACTGGTGCTGCTGGACGAACCGATGGCCGGCATGGGGCCTGAGGAATCCGCGCGTCTGGTCGAGACGCTGCGGCGGCTCAAGGGCAGCGTCACTATACTTTTGATCGAACATGACATGGACGCGGTGTTCGCACTGGCGGATCGCATATCCGTCTTGGTCTATGGCCGCATCATCGCTTCGGGCGACGCCACGGCGATTAGAGCCGATCCGGCGGTGCGCCAAGCCTATCTCGGCGAAAGCGACACGGTGGCACATGGCTGACAATGTCGGCGCCGCGCCGCTGCTCGACGTTTCCGCGGTCGAGACCAGCTACGGGCAAAGCCGGGTGTTGTTCGGCGTGTCGCTCGCTGTCGCGCCCGGTGAGGTGGTCTCGCTGATGGGCCGCAACGGCATGGGCAAAACCACGACGGTGCGCTCGATCATGGGGCTGACGCCGGCGGCGGCCGGATCGATCCGATTCCGCGGAGAGGATATCCGGGCATTGCCCGCCTATCGCGTCGCCAAGCTCGGCATCGGCCTGGTGCCGGAGGGACGCCAGGTATTTCCCAATCTCACCGCGCGTGAAAATCTCGTCGCCACCGCGGCCAACCGCGCCGCTGCCGCCGAACCGTGGACGCTCGACAAAGTATGGGGCCTGTTCCCGCGGCTTGCCGAACGCGCCGCCACCATGGCGAACCTGCTTTCCGGCGGCGAGCAACAAATGCTGGCGATCGGCCGCGCTTTGATGACCAATCCGCGTTTGCTGATCCTCGATGAAGCGACCGAAGGGCTGGCGCCGCTGATCCGCGACGAGATCTGGCGTTGCCTCGAAAATTTGCGCGCCGCCGGCCAATCCATCCTGGTGATCGACAAGAACGTCGCGGCGCTGCTGCGCATCGCCGATCGTCATTACATCATCGAACGCGGCCGCGTGGTGTGGTCCGGAAGCTCGCAACTACTGGCGAATTCGCCCGACGTACAGCACCGCTATCTTGGAGTATGATGGCGGTGCCGCAGGAGTAACCCAGTGCGCGCGCTAACGTCCATTACGTTTGTCTATGACACCAAAGAAGACCGGGTGGTGGCCGCTATCAATCCCGGCCGCGCCGAGGCGTGGTCGTGTTGGCTGACGCGGCGGCTGGTGCTGGCGCTGCTCGAACGGGCGGCTGAATTCGTTGCCAGCAAGTCGGCCCTGGCGCAGCGCGCCCCGGCCGACATGCGCGGCGAGTTTGCCGCGTTCGAGCGCGAAGCGGCCATCGCCACCACCGCGAAGGCGATGTCGAAAACCCCGGACGATGTCCTCAGATCGAGCGCCGATGCCGCGGAGCTCGCCGCGCGGGTGACGATTCAAAATCGGGGCGATAAGTTCCGGCTGGAATTGCATGGCGAAAGCGGCGAGGGGGCCGAAGCGGCGCTGACGCAGGCCGAAATTGTGCGCATTTTGCAGATGCTGCAAGGCGTGGTCGCCAAGGCGGGCTGGTTGGCCTCGCCAGCCCAGCCTCAGTCCGCGCCAAATCGCGATGTCACCGGGCCGAAACCATTCCGTAACTGACGCCCAAAACTTGGAAAAGCGTCGCCCGT
>Ga0181525_10004192_pt1 | contig 11138 bp, 5 predicted proteins | sample PEATcosm2014_Bin_48_FD_121100 | JGI IMG/M metagenome (GOLD analysis project Ga0181525, IMG submission 121100) | Peatland microbial communities from MTU Mesocosm Facility, Houghton, MI, USA - PEATcosm2014_Bin06_10_metaG | ecosystem: Environmental > Terrestrial > Soil > Wetlands > Peat | place... | reverse complement strand
GTCCTTCGGAATCTGTGTTGGCGAAGAAAACTCGATCCATAGGATGGCGCACCAGCGGCTGAACCTGCGTGTAAAGTCCCGGCGTCGACATGTATAAAGGATGGCCTCGCCGGTAGATGTGCACTTCGATGGGATCGACGTTCAGCCCCGGCATCAGCTTCTGAAAGTCGCTCAGCACGTTAGCGGCGATCTTGCGTGCGCCGGACTCTGTGAGCAACTGGCTACGCGCTTCTTCCCTCATTGGAGTGTAGCAGCTGAGAATGTTGAACTTCTGTTGGTAACCAGCTTGTTTTTGAACGACCCAGTCTGCGACGACGAAATCGGTAAAAGTGTTGCCCGGACACCACGTGTCATAGCCGTGGTTGAAAACAGGCTTGACGAAAATCAGATTCACGACCGGATAGGGGATGTAGCGAATCTCGTGCATCGCATCGCTTTGCTTGTCGGGCAATCCATCGACGATGCGCCGCGTGATGAATTTAGGCGTCGCCATGATCACGGCCTTGGATGCGACCGTCTTCAGTTCGCCGCCCTGCATGTATGTCACTTGCACTTCGTTTTTTTCGGGGACCACGGCCACAGTGGTTGCCCCCGTCTGCATCCGCTCTTGGTATTTTGGCTGCAGAATGTCCGCCAGCTTTTTGGTGATCGCACCGAGTCCTCCGGGCCAGGTATAGCGATCGTCAGCCTTGCTTTCTCCGACCATTTCCTGCAGCGCTTCAATCGCTATGCCGGCAGCCGTGTCCTCACTGGTTGCGCCCCAATTCGATGGCCCGAAGTTATCCCACCACTGTGTGAGCTCCGCCGGATACTCTTTCAGAAAATCAGAAAACGGGGCGTTGAACAGTTCTCTTCTCCGCTTCCCTACATCAATGGCGAGCATTTCTTTCTTGAACTTCTTGAAGCTCTCGCGGATCGAGGCAGAGTAGGGAAGCTTGCCAACGCCTTCGCCCCAGGTATCGAGAACCAACTCGCCACGAATGATGCTCGCGTCCGGGCTGTTAACAGGCAACAGCTCCAGACCGATTTCCTTCGCGAACGGGTAGGCGTATTCGTCCTTCCCCAGGAAAGCCGATCCGGTCGCGTAGGTGCTGCCTTGATATTCCATGGCATAGGCATTGCCGCCCCAGTGCGGTTCTTTTTCCAACAAGAGAAAATCACGATGCTGCATCCGGTATGCCGCAGCCAGGCCGCTTACGCCGCCGCCGACAATCACGACGTCATGCCGCGCCGAAACCGGAGGTCTGGAAAACACTTTGCCATCACGCACCTGGTGGCAGATCCGGTTATCTTCTCCGTCCACATCGGCGGCATGATTCTGTTCTGCATCGCGTGTCTGCGCCGACACCAGCGAAAGATCGATCGGACAGCCCGCCGTCACCGCTCCTGCAACCACGAACTTGATGAAGTCTCTGCGATTGGCGCTCATGCTGCATCTCCCTCTATCGCCTGCACGATCTCAGCACCGGCATCGGCTCCTCCTTCGGCGCGCACCCGCAGGCGGTACCAGAGCACGATCGCTATCAGTGAAAACACAAAAATGACGGTCGAGACGGCATTGATCTCCGGCGTGATGCCGCGCCGCAGCCGGCCCCAGATTTCCAGCGGCAGTGTGTTGTCGCGTCCGATTAAGAAAAAGCTGACCGCGATCTCGTCCATGGAAAGCGTGAAGATAAGCAGTGCGGCGCCGATGATCGGCAGCTTCAGGTTCGGCAACGTGATGCGCCAAAATGTCTGCCAGTAATTCGCGCCGAGATCAAGAGAAGCCTCTTCCTGCGCGCGATCGAGCTTCTGCAGTCCCGCAAACACCTCGGTTGTTGCCACGGAGATCAACGCCGTGCCGTGCCCCAGAACAATCGTCAACAGGCTGAGCTTTGTTGCCGTTACGTTGAACAGCATGAGCAGCGAAAGCCCAGTAATAATGCCCGGAAGGATCAACGGCAAGAGTACTAAGCGCCGGAACAGCGCCTTCCCTGGAAACTGCGCTCGTTCCAGCGCGAGCGCCGCGGGCACTCCGAAGATCAGCGCGATCGCCATCGCTGCAATCGCCACCTGCAGGCTGTTGAGCACTGAATCCCAGATCGGCCCATCGGCGAAAAGGGTGCGATACCAGTCGAGCGTCAGGCGATGCGGAGGAAAGCCGCCCACGCCTTCTCCATTGAACGAATAAAGAATAAGGACCGCTATCGGCAAATAGAGAAACGCGAACACGGCTAAGGCGTGCAAAAGCAGCCAGCGCGAGCCCAAGGCAATTCTCGTTTCGCTCACGAGAAGCTCCATTTCTTTTCCAGGCGCTCGGAGAAAACTAGCAGGCTCACGACCAGCAGCAGCATGCAAAATGAGATTGCCGCGCCCAGCGGCCAGTTGTACGCGGCCCCAAACAGGCTCACCACGATGTTTGAAATCATGATCCCGCTCGGCCCACCCAGCAGAAGCGGCGCAAGAAAATCACCCAGGCTCAGCACGAAGGCAAACGTCGCTCCCGCCACTACTCCGGGAATCGAAAGCGGAAGAATGACCTTCCAGAACGTCTGCCCTGGAGTCGCACCCAGATCGTGCGAGGCTTCGACGAGATTGCGCGGAATGTGCTCCAGCGCCGCATAGATCGGCAGAAAGGCAAACGGAGTGTAGATATGCGTGAGGGTCAAGACCACCGCGAAAGGGCTGTACAGCAGAAATTCCAGCGGATGCTTGGTCAGGTGCACATACTGGAGAAGAGTGTTGAGCACACCATCCGAGCCGAGGATGGTCTTCCAGGCATAAGCCCGCACCAGGTAGCTGACCCACAAGGGGATGATCACCAATTGATACAGCAGATCTTTTTTTCTTCCAGCGGAAAAGGATAGAAAATATGCCAGCGGATACCCCAGCAGCAAAGAGAAGACCGTGACGCGAGCCGCGATCCACATGGAGCGCAGCAGCGTCTGCCAGTAAACGTCCACTCGCAGCAGTTCCCCGTAGTTCGCGAGATTCCACGAATGCACGATGGTCTGCGACTCCGATACTGACCAGAAGCTGTAGCAGAACATCAACAGATATGGCATCAGCAAAAAGACCGTCACCCACACGAGTGGAGGCAAAGTGACCGCCGCTTTGTAGGCGCGGGAGAACATCAGCTTCTTTCTGGCGACTCGCGTACCGGAACCGCGTCGGCGGGCGAGAACTCGAGTTCAACGTCGTCCAGTGACCGGCCGATGCCTTGAATGCGCACGACCAATATCAGCCCGTCACTACATTCCACACGAATCAATTCCGTAGCGCCGTGAAATGCCTGATGGCGAACTTTTCCGCGGACACGCACACTCCCAGCGTTCGTAGAATTCCCTGTGATTAACCGGATGTTCTCCGGGCGCAGCGAGAACAGCGCTGGCCCATCGGGAAGCGGCGCTGACCAAGTCAAGAGACCGAAGCGCACCACTCCCGCTAGTACCTCGCCTTTCAGCAGATTCGTGTGCCCAATAAATTGGGACGCATACGCAGTAGCTGGCCGGCTGTAAATTTCGCGCGGAGTTGCCACCTGCTCAAGTTCGCCCGACCGCAGGAGCGCGATCCGGTCCGACATCACCATCGCTTCTTCCTGATCATGGGTCACAAAAACAAACGAGATGCCGACTTCGCGCTGCAGGGATTTCAATTCCACCTGCATCTGCCGACGTAGGTTCGCATCCAGCGCCGAAAGCGGCTCATCCAGCAACAGCAACCGCGGACGGTTCACCAACGCCCGTGCTAGTGCGACCCGTTGCTGCTGCCCTCCGCTGATCTTCGACGGCTTTGTCTTGGCGTGCGCCGACATTCTGACTTTCTCGAGCGCCTCTTCGACTCGAGATGCAATCTCCGCTTCGGGCCTGTTCGCTACGCGCAGTCCGTAAGCTACATTTTGTTCGACGGTGAGGTGGGGAAATAGTGCATAGTGCTGGAAAACTGTGTTCACGCGGCGGCGGTAAGGCGGCTGGCGGTCCAATCGCTCCTCGCCCATCCACAACTCGCCGGCGCTCGCGGTCTCAAAGCCGGCGATGATTCGCAGCAACGTCGTCTTGCCCGATCCGCTTTCCCCGAGGATGGTTAGAAATTCTCCTTCCGCAACATCCAGAGAAATGTCCCGCAACACGATGTTCTTGCCGAAATGCTTGGCCACCTTGCGAATGCTGAGAAGAGGCGCGCGATTCGCATTCTCGACGCCAGGCGCTAGAGTCGCGGCAATTTCAGAAGTGGTCATTTCGTTATGCCCTTGAGGCCGAAGCCCGACGGCTGAAGCCGGTCCTACTGCGCTGCCTTCACTTCGTTCCAGATCTCGTTGTACTTGGCGCGGCGCGGCACATTCTGCCAGAAATAAAGCCGCTTCTGGTAGTTGTCGACATCGTCCAAATGCAGGCTCTTCACTTCCTCCGCCGTCATGAATCGTGCTGCCTGCGGATTGGCCGGAACGTAGTGCGTCTTGTCCGTCACCAGTTTCTGCGTCCTGGCTTCGACCATGTATTCCAGGAATTCGTAAGCCAAGTCTTTGTTCTCGCTGCCCGCCGTAATCATCATGTGATCGATCCAGCCCGTGGTGTTTTCTTTGGGAATGGTCTCCCCCACGGGAAAGTTCACCGCTTTCAGTTCGACCGTGTTGAGAGGCCATCCCATGGACACCACGACTTCGTGGTTTTGAAACAAATTCGTGAGATCGCCCCCGCTCGACCACATCTTGCGAATGTTCGGCTTCAGTTCCAGCAACTTTTTCTTCACTGCCTCAAGCTGCTCGTCGGTCAAGTTGTAGAGCTGCGACGGATCGGGCTTGTCATACCCGAGAACCTGCGCCGCCATGTAGATCGTTGAAAGATCGTCCCACACTGAAATCTTGCCGCGGTACTTGGGATCCCAAAGCACGTTCCAACTATCGGGAGGCTGCGCGAAGACGGTCGTGTCGTAAATCAGAGGGTCCGGGCCCCACATGAAGGGAACTCCGTACACCTGGCCTTTCACATGCACCAGCGGCAGGGAAGTGAGTTGCGGGGAGAGTTGTCCATAGCCTGGAATCTTGGACAAATCCAGCGGAGCCGCCAGACCCGCCACTGCAATTGATGTAGCCACATCGCTCGATGGCGAGATCACGTCATAATTTCCTGCACTGCCGCCGCGCAACTTGGCCACCAGTTCGTCGCTCGACCCCATGTAGGATGCCGAGACCTTGCAATGATGCTGCTCCTCGAAAGCCTTGACGAATGAGGGATCGGCATAGCCCTCCCATACCAGCAGGTTCAACGTGGGAGTCTTCTTCGCACACGAAGCCGTGAATAGCAACACCGTCAGCACAGATAAGAGAATCAGTGAGTGTCGCGCCTTCATCGTGTCCCCCTTTGCGCGCAGCAGTTTCAAAACGTGGGCGGCGTGTTGACCCACAGGACCCAGGTTTCCGCCCGTCCGGGATTCTTCCAGTGGTGCGGGGTTGCGCTCTCAAAATAAAAACTGTCTCCGGCCTTGAGCCGGTACTCTTCTTTCTGCAGCGTGATGGCGAGTTCCCCACGCAACACGTAAAGGAACTCCTCGCCCTCGTGAGTGTAGGATTCGCCGCTACCCGCGTCAGGCGCCACCCGAAATAAATGCGGCTCCATTACTGTGTTGCCCCACGCCAGCAACTCCATGCGTACGCCGGGGCCTGCTTCGAGGACTTTGCGTTGTTCCGGTTGCACCTGCCGGCTGCTCGGGCCTGTGGCGTCAAAAAAATCCAGGATGTTGGTTTTATAAAACCGCGCCAGTTTACGCAACGTTCCCACCGAGCCGCTCATCTGCGATCGTTCCAGCGCACTCAGAAATCCCACGGAGATTCCTACCGCCTGCGCCACGCGCGCCAAGGATAATCGCCGCTTGGCTCGCAACCGGCGCAGATGAGACCCAATGGCTCCCGCGTTTCCGTCGGCCGCCGGACGCGTGCGCCCTTCCCGCCGCAGCAGTTCGATGATCGCCGCCGCATTCAGCCCCCGCACCCTCCGCAAGAATCGCGCCCGCTTGAGCAGTTTCACGTCGTCGGTGGTGTAAAGCCGATACTTGCTCTCACTGCGCCGCGGCCGCGTGAGCCCCAAATTTTCCCACGCGCGGATCACCGACGGGGACACTCCAACCTTTTGCGCTACGTCTCCGATCTTCAAGTAAGGTTTCGATTTGGTTGAACTCATTGCGGACCGTTTTCGTCGGAAGCGTGCGATAAGAATTTTCTATGGGAGGCAGCGTTTTTTTTCTCCTTGACAGTCCGCGTACCTCTTCTCTAACCTTGCGGGATTATAGCAAGGTTGGGCCTGGACACAAGCTGTCGCTTTCAAGAAAAAACAAACATCTTTTGAAGGTGCCTGGAGGTTCCATGCCGTCACTGCGAGCCCGCTGGACCACGATGTGTCTGGAAACCGTTTGCCTCGTGGCCGCTATTTCTCTTCTCGTTCCCACGTTGCTCTTTGCCCAAGGCACGGGTGGCCGCATACTGGGCCGTATCGCCGACCCTACTGGCGCTGTGATCGCCCACGTCAAGGCAGTCGCGACTAACGAAGCTACCGGGGTAAACCTGTCGACAGAGAGCAACGATAACGGAGAGTACGTTTTTCCTGAAGTTCCCGTGGGCGTCTACACGCTCAGTTTTGAATTGACGGGCTTCAAGAAGGGCGTTCGTCACGGCGTGAGCCTGGACCTCAATCAGGTCATTACGCTCAACATGGTGATGCAGCTCGGCCAGGCGCAGGAAGTCGTCGATGTAACCTCGGAAGCGCCGCTGGTCGATACCACAAGCACTCAACTTGGCGCGGTCATGGACTCGCAGCAGGTCTCGAATCTGCCCCTCAACTCGCGCGACACCTATCAGCTTCTGCAACTGCAACCCGGAGTCATGTCCACCACCGGGTCCAGCAATTCGCTTATCTATGGAAGTGACAGCCCCGGGGCAGTTTCGGTGAATGGCGGCCGCGGGCGCGCCAACAATTTCAGCGTCAACGGCGGCGACGCCAACGATCTCTTCGTCAATCTTCCGACGGTTCAACCCTCGCCTGACAGCATTCAGGAGTTCCGCGTTATCACCAATACGTTCGACGCGGAATATGGGCGCAACTCGGGTTCGGTGGTCAATGTGGTCACAAAGTCAGGAACAAATCAGTGGCATGGCAGCGGCTATGAGTTTTTCCGCAACAAGGTGCTCAACGCGAATGAATACTGCCTTACCGCTGCGGAAGGCCTTCCTTGCCCAAAGCCTCAGTTCAATCAGAATCAGTTTGGCGGGACTTTTGGCGGACCGATTAAAAAGGATCGAACATTCTTCTTTGCTTCCTATGAAGGTCGACGCATTCGGCAGGGCATTCTTTCTCCCGCCGTCACCGTGCCAACTGCTCAGGAGCGGCCAAGCGCAACCCAGCCTTACGCTGACTTTAGCGATATCGGCGGCTTCGACACTCAGAATCCAGGCAGCGCAGTATTGAACGACCCGCAGCTTCTCGATAACCGGCCGGGATGCGATCAGGCTGTCGGTTTCCCCGGAGGAATCCCGGCAGGCACACTTTATACCTCTATATTCCAGAATAGTCAGATCCCACTGGCTTGCATGGATCCCACTGCGGTCGATCTGCTGCAGTTGGTACCCATCGCGCCCAACGGCGGTAATTTGATCACGACCGTTCCTACCCAGCCCACACGAGGCGATCAGTTCACCGTCAAGGTTGATCACAGGATCAATGACAAGCAGAACCTGAGCATCTATTACTATTTCGACGACGAACGCGTAGTGCAGCCCTTCGCCAACTTCGAACTGACCGGCGCCGATGTTCCCGGCTTCGGAAGCATTATTGCGCAGCGCATCCAGCAGTGGAACATTTCGCACACCTGGTCGATCAGCAACAGCACGGTGAACGAGTTTCGTTTCAATTACAATCGCGAGGGCCAACAGACATTCCAGCATCCGGAAAATACCGAACTGGTGCAAGACTCGTGCCCGCCCGCGCCTGCCTGGCTTACCGCCGGCGTGATGGGAACGCCGCCTTGCTTTTATGGTGACGTTTCTAGCAACGTTTACGGCATCCATCCCTATCTGGGCGCCGGGCGCGAAGGCCTTCCTTCCATAACCATTGCTGGAGGATTCGACCTCGGTAACGATGCCGAAGGCGAGCTCCCTCAAACAGGGAATTCTTTCCAGTGGTCCGATAATCTAACCAAGGTTTCGGGCAACCATACCTTCAAGTTTGGCGTGGATTTTCGGCGTCAGCAGTTCAACCAGTTTCTGTACTACAACGTGAACGGAACCTTCTCCTACTACGGCGGAGGCCCGAACGATACCCAATCCGCCAATCTGTACCCCAACTTCCTGCTGGGCCTCCCCGATCAATTCGGACAAGGCTCGGGGCAAGTCGAATATGTACGCAATACTGGCCTCTATCTATTCGCGCAGGACAGCTGGAAGATAAAACCGAATCTCACACTGAACTACGGATTCCGATGGGAGTTGAACACCCCTCTGGCGGATAAAGCTCAGCACGTCGAGACTTTCCGCCCCGGTCAATTGTCCACCATCTACCCTTGTGGGGGTCCTAATACCGATTGCACTTCGCAGGATGCGGTGGGATTGGTCGTCCCGGGCGACGCGGGTATTCAGCCCGGCATGACCCAAACCTATTACAAGGCGTTTGCCCCTCGCATCGGCATCGACTGGAGTCCGGGCAACTCGGGCAAGACCAGCATTCGTGCTGGTTGGGGGCTTTTCTACAATCCAATCGAGCAGCTTGTACTGGAACAATTCGGCGCTGAACCTCCGTTTGGCGGAAGCACTTTTGTCTATGAGACCCAATTTAACCTGCCGTTTCTTGGCCAGGACGGTGCCACTAGTTATCTGAATCCATTTAACGGAGTCCTCCCGGCCCCACGTGGAAGCTCTCAGGATTGGGCAAAGTTCGAGCCGATCGATCTTTTCGGCGATTTCCAGCCGCACATGCGAGCGCAGTATTCGGCCCAGTACAACTTCACCGTCGAACGCGAGCTAACCAATGATATGAAGTTGCAAATCAGCTACGTGGGAACGCAAGGGCATCGCTTGCTGGCAACGCATGATGTCAACTACTCGAACCCCCAAACTTGTCTTGATATCGCCAATATCGCGGCGAACAACCCCGCCGCCGTTACGGACGGATACGGGGACCAGGTCTCGTGCGAACAGTTCGGCGAGGATGCTCCCTTCGTGATCACTCCGGGCACGGTGCTACCGGTGAGCTTGCATTTACCCTACGCACAGAACAGCTCCGTAATTCCGGCGGGAACCACGGTTGGGCCGAACGGCATAGCATTGATCGGGCTACGCCCGTATTCTTCCCCGCAATGCAACCCGCTCACCGGATGGGACCCTGCAAGCCAGGCCTTTGTGAACGGCTGTCCGGTCAACGGAGTCCCGGTGTTTAGCAGCATCTTTGCCCAGGACACGATTGCCAATTCCGGGTACAACTCACTTCAGGTCTCGCTCGATAAGCGGGTTACCCGCGGCTTGCGATTCAACGCCGCCTATACCTTCAGTAAGTCGATCGATGAGGCATCAAGCTTCGAAGGAATTCTCAACCCCCTTCCCGGCGCCAACAACCGCTCGCTCTCGCTCTTCGACGCGCGTCACCGCTTCGTCATTAGTTACGTCTGGCAGTTGCCGGTGAGAAAATACAGCGGCTTTGCCGGAAAGGCGCTCGATGACTGGTCAGTGTCAGGCATTACCACCTACCAGACGGGATTTCCGATCCGCATCACGTCAGAATCCGACAATGAATTGATGAATAGTTTCGACTTTGAACTGCCGGGCGAGCCCAATCAGGTCGGCCCCTTTACGTGGCAAAGACCGCAGGGCAACGGGAACTATTATTTCAATACCCCCGCCAGTCAGACTTCGATTTTTTCTGAGGCCGGAATATTCGGTTACGTTGGCAGCGCGCCGCGCACCATCTGCTGCGGACCAGGAATCAGTGAAACCGACTTCGCGGTCGTAAAGCTGATTCCGCTCAACGAGCGCATGCACATGGAATTTCGAGCAGAAACGTTCAACGTCTTCAACCATACGCAGTTCTATAACCCGGACGGCGACAGTACCGATGGCACGCAGTTTGGCCAGGTCACGCAGGTCAAAGATCCTCGTCTGATGCAATTTGCTCTAAAGTTTTACTTCTAATTGGAAGAGTAAGATAGGACCAGCAAAACCCCGGGACGGCGCGCCGTTCCGGCATTCTAATGGCCGGCGGCCTACCAAGGAACGCATCGGCCTGAGATTTCCCGGAGCAATTCGATGTATCCCGATCTGCAGAAGGAGCTCGATACTTTCGAGCGCCGCACGCCCAAGTCCGCCGAAGCCTACAAAAAGAATCTCAAACGCATTCCGCTCGGCGTAGCCAGCAATTATCGGCATTACGATCCGTGGCCGATCTTCGTCAAGGAAGCCAGCGGCAGCAAGTTCCGCGACCTCGATGGCAACGAATACATCGATCACAACCTGACTTTCGGTGCGCTCATGGCGGGGCATTGCCATCCCGCGGTAATGAAGGCCGTTGGAAAACGTCTCTCCACCGGGACCATGTTCGGAATGCCACACGACATGGAATGGGAACTTGCCGAAGAAATCTGCAATCGCTTTCCGGTTGACATGGTTCGCTTCGGCAACAGCGGTACGGAAGCCACCATGCACGCCATCCGCCTGGCGCGCGCCGCCACCGGCCGCGACAAGATCATAAAATTTGAAGGGGCCTACCACGGTTTGCACGATTCCGCTTTGGTCAGCGTCAAGCCGCACGCCCCCGACTTCGGCGATATCGACAATCCAATTTCAGTTCCCGGCGGATTAGGCGTGCCCAAATCAGCAGTGGCTAACGTCACGATCGCAACCTTCAACGATCTTGCTACTGTCGAGCGCCGGTTCAAGGAAAATCCAGGCGAAATAGCGGCAATTATTCTTGAGCCGATTCTCATGAACGTCGGGCTCTGCCTGCCGCGGCCCGGCTTCCTGCAAGGCCTCCGCGAGATCGCTACGAAGAACGGCGCGCTGCTGATCTTTGACGAGGTAAAGACCGGCGCCAAGCTCGGCTGGGGCGGCGCGAGCGAATACTTCAATGTGAAGCCTGACATGATTTGCCTCGCCAAGTCGATTGGCGGAGGCCTGCCGCTGGCCG
>Ga0181525_10004191_pt1 | contig 11140 bp, 12 predicted proteins | sample PEATcosm2014_Bin_48_FD_121100 | JGI IMG/M metagenome (GOLD analysis project Ga0181525, IMG submission 121100) | Peatland microbial communities from MTU Mesocosm Facility, Houghton, MI, USA - PEATcosm2014_Bin06_10_metaG | ecosystem: Environmental > Terrestrial > Soil > Wetlands > Peat | place... | reverse complement strand
CTCCATGCCGGCGCGATCCAGGATGGAAATCTCGCCTCGGTGATAGTCGATCAGCCGGCGCGCCTGCAGGGCATTGGCGGCCTTGGTGACGCCCACACGCCGCACACCCAGCATGTAAGCGAGCGTCTCCTGGGTCGCGTGGAAGGTGTCGCTTTGCGCGCGGTCCTGCGTCATCAGGAGACACCGCGCCAGTCGTTGCTCGACCAGGTGAAACCGATTGCACGCGGCGATGCGTGCCAGCTCATTCATCTGCACCAGCAGATAACGCTGCAACTCACGTCGCAGGGCCTCGCTGCGTTCCAGCGCACGGAGGAATACGGCGGCGTCCATCCGAAGCGCAATTCCATCGCCTTGCACGAGCGCCGCGAGCGGCGACACATTCAATCCCAGGATCAAGGGAGACCCGAGCATGCCTTCGTTGCCGATCCGCGCCACTTCGAGATTGCTGGTGCCGTCGATCGGCATCATCAGCGAGATGCAGCAATCGAAGGGGAAGTACACGTGACGGATTGGCGCGTCCGATTGGTACAGGACTTGCCCATGGCCAAGCTCGACTATCTCGCATTCGCCGAAAATCCGCTGCGACTCACCGCGCGGCAGCGCTTCGAGCAGGAGATTGGGAAGCGCAGGATGTCTTGCAGTGGACACAGCATCACCTTGTGCGCAACGGCGCTTTGGCTGGCGCCTGCTTTGGGTTGCGGGATCGTGGTGCATTGACTCGGACCCAAGCGTATTGCTTGGGTCCGATATGGTCTGTTCGCTGTCGTACAAAAAAGGAATGAATGTGGAAAGCGCGGCCGGCACGCGCTCGTGATGACTACGGCTTGATTTGCGCGCGCATTTCGCCCTTGGGATGCGCTTCCGTATGCACGTTCACGTAGAGGTCTCCGGCCTTGAAGCTCGCATATTGCGCCGAGGTGAGCTTCGCACCCGCAGGTACCGACCAGACGTCGCCATCCTTCGTCAGTTCGATGATCACGGGACCATTTTTTCCGGCCGCCGCCTCGTGGATATGCGCCTTCGTGCCGACGATCCCGGTGGTCATGATTTTGCCGCTGACCGACATGTCGTCGTTGATCGTGATCGTCCCGCTTCCAGCGCCTGGCCCTTGAACCGGCGGAACTTCCTGCTCGCCTGTCAGGGTGAGCTTGTATTCGGCGGCTGCGGCTACTCCCGCAAATGAGGTCGCGGCAACCAGTGAAAGTGCGAGTGCCGCCGCAATGGGCGACAAGCTTTTGCGCATCGATCCAGGAACACTTTTCATTGCAATCCTCCGATAAATAGTCAGACGCTCCACGCCTTGGACGCACATTCGATACCGGCCTGCCCGATACCGTCGGTGCGCTACCACACACAGCGAGGGAGTGTTCTGCACCGCACAGACCCTCCCACGACTTGTCGAAAAAATTGGCACCAAACCTGTTTCCAGGAGCGTCCCTTGAGCGCCAAGCAGAGCGGGCGTGGCCCGGACCTGAAGAAAGGCATCGCGCTTCGCGATCTTCCCGAAGGCGCCATGATGCTCGGGCAGGTCGACTCGGAAGAAGCGATCCTCCTGCATAGCGGCGATTCCCTGTATGCGGTGGGCGCGCTCTGCCCTCACTACCATGCCCCGCTCCAGATGGGCTTCGTTGCCGGCAACACCCTGCACTGTCCTTTGCACCACGCCTGTTTTGATCTTCGGACAGGGGAAGCCACGCGTGCGCCGGCACTGGACCCGATCCCTTGCTGGCGTGTCGAACGCGTCGGCGAAACGGTATTCGTTCGCGAAAGACTCCCCGCACCAGAAGCCCGTACAAGCTCCTTGCGACGATCGCCGCGCGTTCCCGCCTCCGTTGTCATCGTGGGCGGAGGCGCGGCCGGGCTGGCAGCCGCGAACATGCTGCGTCGCGATGGCTACGCGGGCCCGGTGACGATGCTCAGCGCCGATGACTCGGCGCCCTACGACAGGCCCAATCTCTCGAAGGACTTTCTGACCGGCACCGCACCTGCGGACTGGATGCCGCTGCGAAATCCGGAGTATTACGCTGAGCAAAAGATCGATCTCGTCCTCCATGCGCGGGCCTCGTCGCTGGACGTTCAAAATCGAAGCGTGATGCTCGAGAATGGTCGGCGTTTTGACTTTGGCGCCTTGTTGATTGCGACGGGTGCCGAGCCGGTGCACCTCGAGATTCCGGGAGCTGACCAGGCGCACGTCCATTACTTGCGCAGCTTTGCCGACAGCCGGGCAATTCTTGCAAAAGCGGCATCGGCCAGACGTGCCGTCGTTGTCGGCGCCGGTTTCATCGGACTCGAGGTCGCTGGATCGCTGCGTGCGCGCGGCATCGATGTCCATCTCGTCGGTCAGGAAAGCGCTCCGCTGGAGCGGATTCTCGGTGCCGAGGTCGGCCATTTCGTGCAAAACCTCCACGAATCGCATGGCGTGCGCTTTCATCTGGACGCGACGGTCAGCCGGATTGACGGTCGACAGGTAACACTGAGCGATGGTGTTTGCCTGGACGCCGACCTTGTCGTCCTCGGGGTGGGCGTGCGGCCGGCAACCTCATTGGCGCAGAAGGCGGGTCTCGCCATCGATCGCGGCATCGCCGTTGACGCCTTCCTCGAAACGAACGTGCCCGATGTATTCGCGGCGGGCGACGTGGCCCGGTGGCCGGATCGGCATTCCGGCAGGCGGATCCGCGTCGAGCACTGGGTGGTCGCCCAGCGCCAAGGCCAGGCGGCGGCAAGAAACATCCTCGGCTATCGCGTGCGCTTTGACGCGGTTCCCTTCTTCTGGAGCCAGCACTACGACGTCGCGATCCACTACGTGGGACATGCCGAAAGTTGGGATCAGACCGAAATCGAGGGCTCGCTGGAGTCGCGCGACTGTGCCGTCACGTACAAATCCGCCGGTCGTACCCTGGCGGTTGCGACGATCGGGCGCGACCGCCAAAGCCTGCAGGCCGAACTGGCGCTGGAGCGAATGGAGCCCACAAGGTCCGCTTGATCTTCCCATGACATTTTGCGCGCGGCATTGATGCCGCGGCTTCCGACGCGATCGGTCTTCCCGTAGCCGGTCCGTCACGCTCGATCGTGTCTTGCCTCGGTCCTTACTTGCCGGGACTGTCCGCAACGACCTTGCCTTGCTTGGCGTCTCGCGCGGCCTCGCCACTCTTGACGCCACCGCCCGAGAGGGGGACCGTGATGGGAACGACCTCGACCTTTGCCAAGCCCTCGTCCTTGGAAATTCCGATCTTGTGCGCGGTCGAAGCAGAGAGGTCCACGATCCGGCCCTTTACATACGGTCCGCGGTCCTCGATGGTAATGACCGCACTGGCGCCCGTCTGAAGGTTGGTCACCTTGGCCGTCGTCCCAAGCGGAAGCGTTTTGCTCGCCGCGTTGCCGCCCTGCGGGTTCATCAAGGCCCCGTCGGCCATCGACCTGCCGGCGAACTCGTCTGCGTAGATCGACGCCACGCCGATGCGCTTGCGCCCCGACCGGTCAAGCTCCGGCTTTTGTTGCGGCGTCTCCCGGGTTGGTGGGGTCGCCTTTTCCGGGACCCTGGTGTCCTGCGAACGTGCTTCGAAATGCAATGCCCCCATGGTCGCGACAACGCACCACGCTAGCGAGAGCGCGCTTTGGCGATCGAATCGTGAAGGTTCCCGCATATTGTCTACGCTCCCAAACACCGAAGGTCTGCCTGCGCCCTTGCGCGACGCCGCGGGTTGCCAACTTCCCTTGCCGTTATGCGCCGGTTATCGAGGCAACGTCCGTGCGTCGGCGCACGATCGATCAAGGCTGGCGCTAAGAGTCATAACGAACGGACCGGACGGTTCGAGCTGGCGTTCAATGAGCCAGCGGGGCAAACGGGAGCAACAGGCGTCTCGGCCGCCTCCTTCCGCCAACGCCCATGATCCTGCATTGGTGCGTTGCCCAACCTTGCCGACGAGAAAGCAAGCCATGAACGAGATAGACGTATGGACCTGGTGCATCATCGGCGGCGTGATCGTGCTCGCGCTGCTCGTATTCGGGACATTGTTCTTCTACCAAAGAGAGCAATCCCGAAGACTCAAGAGTCATTTCGGTCCGGAATACGACCGGACCGTTTCAGAATTCAAGAACCGGGCAAAGGCCGAATCGAACCTCAAGGATCGTGAAAAGCGCGTTGGGTCCTTGCAAATCGTGCCGCTGGAGGCCTCCGAGGCCAGCAGGTTTGCCGGTGCCTGGAAGACTTTGCAGGCCGGCTTTGTCGACAACCCCAAGGGTGTTGTCGTGCAGGCAGACCAGTTGGTTCGTGAATTGATGATCAAGCGTGGCTACCCGATGGGCGACTTTGAGCACCGTGCGGGCGACATCTCGGTTGATCACCCTGACGTCGTGCACCACTACCGGGCCGCACAGGTCATCGTCATGCGCGACGAAAGGGGCGAGACCAGCACCGAGGATCTGCGAAAGGCGGTTGTGCATTTCCGCGCGCTCTTCCAGGATTTGCTTGAGGCAACGGCAACCAGGCGCGCGCCGATCCAGGCAACGGAAGTGGCGATGCATTCATGAATTTGCTCGCGGTGGCCTCCTGGATCTTGGCGTGATCATCGCGGGCAAACGGCGTTGACGCGGTCTGGACGTACAAATCGCAGCGCGTCAAAGGGATGGAGGCAGGTACGCCGGCACGCCGTGACGCCAGGATTTGATAGACGCCCGTTGCTCCTTCTTCGAATTGCTGCGCGCACGCCGTCATGTAGAGGCGCCAAATGCGGTAGCGCAGCTCTCCGACTTCTTGCAAGGCTTCATCCTGTGCCGCCTCGAGGCGCTGCACCCATTTTCGCAAGGTCAGGGCATAGTGCGCGCGCAAGCCTTCGACGTCGTGTATCTCGAAACCGGCGCGTTCCATGCTTCGCTGCATATTTGCCACGGTGTCGATCTCCGCATCCGGAAAGACGTAGCGGTTGATGAACTCCGTCTCCTGGCTTTTCTTCCATCCTTCCACGTCTCGGGTGATGCCCTGGCTCAGGAATAGTCCCCCTGGACGAACAGCTCCGCTCACCGCGTTGAAATAGCCCGCCAGATTTGCCAAGCCGACATGCTCGACCATGCCGATGCTGGCGACCTTGTCGTAACTCGAGTCGTGTGCCAAATCGCGATAGTCGCGCAATTCGACCGAAACCCGGTCCTGCAGGCCATTGGCGGCGATGTGCTCGCGCGCATATTCCAGTTGCTGCTGGCTCAAGGTAATTCCATGCGCCTGGACACCGTAGTGCCTGGCCGCCCAGCAGATCAGGCCTCCCCAGCCGCAGCCGATATCGAGAAGCCGCTCCCCGCGAGACAGGCGCAGCTTGCGACACACGTGGTCCAGCTTGTTGCTCTGAGCCTGATCAAGGTTGTCGGCCTCGGTCTCAAAGTAAGCACACGAGTACACCATCTGTCGGTCCAACCACAGGCCGTAGAACCGGTTGGATGCGTCGTAGTGAAATGCAATGGCGGCCCGGTCGCTGCCGCGCGAATGCCGGTGTGCAAAATCACGGGCCGGACCTCCGGCGTCCGGGCGCACGCTCAACTCCTCTGCGCGCTCGCGCCTCGGGAGCCGCAGGATTTCCCGTAACAGGGTAAGCCGCTGACCGAGGCCAAGACGCAAGGCCTGGAAATGGCGCCGCAATTCCAAAGCGGCATAGAGGTTGCCCTCGAAATCGATCCGGCCACGAAAATATGCCTCGGCCAGGGCCAGCGTACCGCCGCGCAAAATCAAACTGCGAAGGACCGCCGGATCCCTGACGACAAACGTGAACTCCGGTTTGTCGTCTCCGACGATATGGTCGACGCCATTGCCAAATCGAAATGCCACCGACCCGGAAAACCCCCTCAAAAGCAGTCGAAGAATGCGCACGCCCGTCGCATCCGACCCGGTTTCGTCGCCAGCCGGATTTGCGACGTCAACAAGGGAGTTCACGAAGCCGCCTCCGCGAATTCAGTGACTGCGTTGGGCAAATCGGGGTCCTATGACGACTTCTTGTGGGGCAGGAGCCGGTCGTACTCGTCCTTGACCACTGCATAGCATTCGCACGTTCGCTTTTCCAGAGCCGGGCGATCGAGGACCGTGATATGACCGCGCGCATATCGAATCAGACCCAGCTTCTGCAGGTTCAGGGCAGCCTCGGTAACGCCCTCACGGCGCACGCCCAGCATATTGGCGATGAGTTCCTGGGTCATTAGAAGATTTGGCCCGCGTAGACGGTCCAGACTCAAGAGCAGCCAGCGACACAACTGCTGGTCGAGCGAATGGTGCCGGTTGCATGCGGCCGTTTGGGTCATTTGCGTGATCAGCGCCTGGGTATAGCGCAGCAGCAGATGCATGGTGGGTCCCGCCCGGTTGAATTCGTCCTTGACCGTTCGCGCACTCAGCCGAATCCCCTTGCCGGCACTTTGCACGACGGCGCGGCTGGGAGTCGATTCGCCTCCCATGAACAGCGAAATGCCGACAAGACCCTCAAAGCCGACGACGGCGATCTCGGCCGATGCGCCGCTTTCCATGACATAGAGCAGCGAAACGATGGAGTCCGTCGGAAAATAGACGTGGTGCATCGTATCGCCCGACTCATAGAGGACCTTGCCCAGCGGCATGTCCACGGCCTCGAGTTTTGGCAGCCAGCGCTCGAATTCCGTCGCCGGCAATGCCTCCAGGAGGGAATTCTTTTTCCATTCGTCGGCCGCAATCATCGCGCGCATTCCCGGTGTATTAAGGCGTAAGCGCGGAGGTCCGCTTGGACGCTGTCGCGCGGCGTCCTGCATAGCAAGCTCGAAGTTGGACAGTACTCCGTTATGTCACACAGCGCACAGTTCACAGTTCACAGTAAGGGTAGGCGCTTCTACCTTCCGTGCGGTATCGCACAGTCCGAGCCGGAAATTTGCAGCTTCGCCGGAACTTGCCGGCTCCAGCCCTCAGCGTGACAGCGCACAGACTCCCGTGTCCGCATGGCGGTACCTTGACCGACCCTCTCCGCGCGCTTTGGCGCGGACCAACCAGGCCCCGTCAGGACGCTGATGACATCCATCCAATGGAACCTGCAAGCAAAGCGAGCGCTTGGTGTATTCGCGTGCAAGCGTGGAGGTGTCGCTTGATCCTGGAGAACGCAACATGAAATCAAATCGATTGGCGGGATGGATTCTGGGCGTTTCCGTGCCCTTCCTCGCGACAGCCTGCGCACTTGGCCTCGCGGACAGCTCCACATTGCGCCCTAGCGACGCCGACTGGCAACGCAACAACGATCACGCCGCCCCAAGGGCGCCCTGGATGAATCCTCAAGACGCGGGAGATCGAACCGAACATGAACAAGCCGCGGCCGGTTCCGAGTATCTGCGCCTTGCCGCCGCGAATTGCTTTCGATCGGCCATCTACTACCCCGTGCGATCGAAAGAGAAGACGCGCGGCCTCCAGGCATGAAGGTGGGCGAACGAACAGACGCGATTCCTCGATGAATCTAGCGTGAGAATTCCGGAACGATTTCGACACACGGCAGGAATCCAGCCGATGTGCTTCGCAGCGGCGCCGGCCACGCGTGCAGGAGGATGAGCGATGGCATACGGTATGCAATGGAATCCAGCGCGTGTCTTGCTCGCGCGCTGCGCCGTTCTGGTCGCAAGCGGGCTGGTCGTCCCGGCGCAGGCAGCGCTCCCTGATCTGCCACCGTTGGACCAGCCGCCCAGCGGCGAACACCACCCCGGCAAAATGATCTGGGCTGATCTCGTGAGCCCGGACTTGGAGGTCGCCAAGCGCTTTTATTCCGCGATGTTCGGCTGGACCTTCGAGGACCTCGCGCTGTCGGGCTCCACGCAAACGAGTTTCACGAAAAAGGAATATGCCCTCGCACGACTCGACGGCGTGCCCGTTGCGGGAATCGTGCAACGCGACGCTCCGGCCGGAGACCACGCCCAGGCGGCCTGGCTGACATTTCTCGCGGTTCGCAACGCCGATGAAGCCGGACGAATCGCGACCGCCCGAGGCGCAAGGATCCTTGCCGAACCGCGCACCTATGGCCGGCGCGGACGACAGGTGATTCTCGCGGACCCGCAGGGCGCGGTCTTCGGAATTCTGGCGTCCAGCAGCGGTGACAGGCTCGACGTACTTGCCGAGCCGGGGGAATGGATCTGGAGTTCGCTGCTGGTCCAGGACCCCGACAAGGATGCCGCTTTCTACCAGGACCTGTTGGCGTGCGACGTGTTCGATCTCCCGAGCGACGATGGTCGCGAACATGCAATCCTTGCAAGCGACAACTATGCGCGCGCCAGTGTCAACGCGATGCCGGATGACTCGGTGCACCGCTACCCACACTGGCTCAATTTCATACGCGTTCAAAACGCGGCGGATTCCGCGGCCAAAGCGGCAAGCCTCGGTGGGCGCGTACTGGTCGAAGCACACACGGATCGGCATGGCGGGCAAGTGGCGGTCGTTGCAGACCCGCAGGGTGCACCCTTGGGCCTGATGGAATGGACCGAAATTTCGGAACAAGGGAGCGCAAAGTGAAAAGACTGCCTCCATACCGCCCCGACGATGCGCCCCTGTTCGCCAGCCTGGCGTCACCCTTGGCTACGATCCTGATTGCGGGACTTGCTGCATGCGCAGTCGGGGTCGACGGACCGGTGGGCGACGGTGGCTACGCTGCCGGCTATTACGAGCCTGCCGGCGTCGTGTACGGAGCTTGGGGCGAAGGCTATCGGGTGGGACCCGTGCGCGGCGGAGATCGGGCGGGGGAGCGAGGCCGAGGCGAGGCCTCGCACGCATACCGACCGGCGCCGCAATCGCGTGCGACCCCGTCGATACCGTCTCACGGGACGTCCCACGGGACGTCGCACGTGGCCCATCGCGATTAGCGGCTACAGTCGCTTTGCGGGTCGGTTTTCCAGTCGTGGTCCGCGGTACATCGTTCCACGTGGCTGTCGGCCCCGCAGCGCGAAATGCCCGGGATGCACTGTGCGCCGGCGGGCGGGCTGGCGACACGGTCGTCGGCCCGGTGGTCGTCCTTTGCGTGATTCGGGATGCCGCGGTCGCATATGGACCCGGCGTCAGTACTCCACGTGAACTCCTTCGTGCAACGTTCCACCTGCGAATCCGCGCCACATCGTGTCTCTCCCGGGGTGCAGGCGCCAAACGCCGGCGGCACCATGAACGCCATCGCGAACGTGGGTGCAAAGCACCACGCGAAGACGCGCTTCATTCCCGGTCTTGCCGGGGCACCGTGGTCGGCGCGCCGTCCGCGAACCCGGTCCCGGCGAACGTCAGGCCCTAACATCGCATGCGTCCTGTCAACAAGACGATCTCCTCGAATATGCAAGCGTCACACCGGCCTCGGTCCTAGACCGAGCGCTGAGCCTTCTCGGCAAACATCGCAATGTCGGAAAGGACGACCAGATTCTCGTATTGAGATCCATCGATCGGATAGATCGCGACGCCGATGCTGGCCGTGACATGCACCGTGGCTTCACCCAGCAAAAACGGCTTTGCGATGCGCTTGCGCATGTTTGCGGCCGCCGAATGCGCGCTTTCCTGGTTCGCGACATTCGTCAGGAGAACCACGAATTCGTCGCCTCCGTATCGGCACACGGTATCGGACTTCCGGACGCAGGCAATCAGGCGTTCCGCGACCTTGCGCAGTAGTTGATCGCCATTTGCATGGCCGAGCGAATCGTTGATTCGCTTGAATCCGTCCAAATCGACGAAAAGCAGGGCCATCTTCCTGTTGCTCTGTCGCGCGCCCGCTGCGATCGCCTGGTTGAACCGGTCCATCAGGAGTCGCCGATTGGGCAGGTGAGTCAAGGCGTCATAGAAGCTGAATTGATGCTCCTGCTCCAGCTTGCGCGTGAGATCGACGACATCGTGACGGAGCTCGCTGATTTGTCTCCATGCCCTGGCAAGTTGACCCTGACGCTCCTCGAGTGCATCACGTAGGCGACCGATTTCTGCCGCCATGTTCGTGATGCCGTCACCTTCGCCGTTCATCCGGGGAGCCGACGTGCCCTCCGAATTCGGGCCGACTTCCCCATGGGCATCGCCGTCGGCCCAGACATCGAGGTGACTTCCGCCGTCGGCGCGCAGATTCTTCATGACGGAATTCTTCCTGTGAAAAGCGACCCGTATGGCCGGCTGATGGACCGGCAGGCGCTTTACCATATCAACGCAAGCGCCACCTGATCCGTGCGTCACCGCACGTCAGCGCTCACGCATCGATGGGGCAAGCGCCAATGGCGGGCCCGTCCCACCTGATTCCTGCACACCCCTTTGGGTTTTTGCCTTCAGGCCGTCTCGAATCGGGACGTTCCGCCTTCGCGGGCGTCGCTTGTGTGAGTGCCGCTCGTGAGGGTGTCGCCGCGCCGGGTGTAGCCGGACCGGCTCAGCAGGGTCGTCAGCGCGATCTTCTGCGAAATCCGAGGACACACATAGCGGCCGCCCGCTGCAACGGTTCGAATTGCCGCGATGATGTCCTCGGGTTCCCCGCCCTTCGCCATGTACCCTCCCGCTCCCATGTGCAATGCGCGCGCGACTGTAGTCTCCTCGAGACGCGCGGAAATCACCAGAATCTTCATGGCAGGCCGCATCGACAACAGCGCACGAATGAGCTCGAACCCATCACACCCGACCATCATCAATTCAACGATCGCCAGGTCGACTTCGTGAGTCGCTGCGATTCGCAAGGCATCATGGAAATTCCGGGCCTCGGCCACCACGGTGAGCTCGCCATACCGGGAAAGCGTCTGCACCATGTGCTTGCGGGAAATCTCCTGAGCATCGACTGCAAGTACCTTGATCATCGTGGTTGCCCCGGGGACGCTGGATTGCCTGCAGAAATCACGGGCGGGGAGGAACCTTACTGCGCGATGGGTCGGGCGTCCGTGCGCTATCGCACAGTCCCTTCCTAGGAGGCGAAAAGTGCGTACCCCGTCGGCGCGATCAGCTTCAGAACGGCGAGGTAATGGCAGGTCGTGCCCGTCACGACGAACACATGCCACACCGCGTGGGCATACCGTACGCGCGAATCAAGCGCGTAAACCGCGACGCCCGCCGTGTAAGCGATACCACCGCCCACCAGCAGCGCGAAGCCCGATTGCGATTCGCGTTCGACCAGCGGTACGGCCGTGAGAAGTACTGCCCATCCCATGAGGAGGTACAGCACGGTCG
>Ga0181525_10004190_pt1 | contig 11143 bp, 8 predicted proteins | sample PEATcosm2014_Bin_48_FD_121100 | JGI IMG/M metagenome (GOLD analysis project Ga0181525, IMG submission 121100) | Peatland microbial communities from MTU Mesocosm Facility, Houghton, MI, USA - PEATcosm2014_Bin06_10_metaG | ecosystem: Environmental > Terrestrial > Soil > Wetlands > Peat | place... | reverse complement strand
GGTGGCCGAGCGCGCGCTCGATTCGAACGATCTCGAACGCGAACGCGGCATCACGATCCTCGCCAAATGCACCTCGCTGATGTGGGGCGAGACGCGCATCAACATCGTCGACACGCCGGGCCACGCCGATTTTGGCGGCGAGGTCGAGCGCATCCTCTCGATGGTCGATGGCGTGCTGGTGCTGGTCGATGCCGCCGAAGGGCCGATGCCGCAGACCAAGTTCGTCGTGGCCAAGGCGCTGCGCCGCGGCCTGCGGCCGATCGTGGTGATCAACAAGATCGACCGGCCCGACGCGCGCTCCGAAATCGTGCACAACGAGATCTTCGACCTGTTCGCGCTGCTCGAGGCCGACGATCAGCAGCTCGATTTTCCGACGCTGTTCGCCTCGGGGCGCGACGGCTGGGCGGTCGCCGACATCGACGCGCCCCGCGAGAATTTGGCGCCGCTCTTCGACCTGATCGTCGCCCATGTGCCGCCGCCGCAAGCCGATCCGGACGCGCCGTTCACGATGTTGGCGACGACGCTCGACTATGACCCCTATCTCGGTCGGGTGCTCACCGGGCTCATCCATTCCGGCGTCGCGCGCCTCAACATGCCGGTCAAATCATTGACCCGCGACGGCAAAATCATCGAACAGGCACGGCTGACCAAGCTGCTGGCCTATCGCGGGCTCGAACGCCAGGGCGTCGAAGAGGCGCGGGCCGGCGACATCATCGCTGTCGCGGGCCTCGCCGAGACCACGGTCGCCGACACGCTGTGCGCGCCCGAGGTGACAACCCCGCTCGAAGCCGACCCAATCGACCCGCCGACCCTGGCGATGACCTTCTCGGTCAATGACAGCCCGCTCGCCGGGCGCGAAGGCAGCAAGGTTACGTCGCGCATGATCGCCGAGCGCCTCTACCGCGAGGCCGAGGGTAATGTCGCGATCCGGGTGCGCGAGAGCGCCGAGCGCGACGCGGTCGAAGTGTCCGGCCGTGGCGAATTGCAGCTCGGCGTGCTGATCGAGACGATGCGCCGTGAGGGTTTTGAGTTGTCGATTTCCCGCCCGCGCGTGCTGTTTCAGACCGAGAATGGCCAGCGGCTCGAACCCGTCGAGGAAGTCTTTGTCGATGTCGACGAGGAGTATTCCGGCGTCGTCGTCGAAAAGATGGCGCGCCGCAAGGCCGAGATGCAGGACATGCGGCCGTCCGGCGGCGGCAAACTGCGCCTGACCTTTCTCGCGCCGACGCGCGGCCTGATCGGCTATCACGGCGAATTCCTGACCGACACGCGCGGCAGTGGCGTGATGAGCCGCATCTTCCACGGCTACGCGCCTTACAAGGGGCCGGTCGAAGGGCGGATCAACGGCGTTCTGATCTCGGTCGCGAGCGGTACCGCGGTCGCCTACGCGCTGTGGAACCTCGAAGAACGCGGCTCGATGTTTGTGTCGCATGGCGACGCGATCTATCCGGGCATGATCATCGGCGCGCACAGCCGCGATAACGATCTCGACGTCAACCCGGCGAAGGGCAAGCAGCTCACCAATATCCGCACGACCTCAAAGGATGAAGCGGTTCGTCTGACCCCGCCGATTGTGATGAGCCTCGAAGAGGCGATCGCCTATATCGCCGATGACGAGCTCGTCGAGGTGACGCCAAAATCGATCCGTCTGCGTAAGCGCCTGCTCGACCCCAACGACCGCAAGCGCGCCGGCCGTGCCGCCGCGGCGGAATGAGCGGAACGCGGGCATCTCGCTTCTCCGCGTTGGTTGTAACGGCTGCCTCGCTTTGCGGTAGCGCGCCGTCTTTGGCGAGTTTCCGGGACGGGAACGCCTTGCTCCAGCAATGCACCGCGACGATCGGCGCGGAGATGGATTTCTGTTACGGCTATATCGACGCGATCACGGATTACCTGTTGGTCAACAATGTGATCGGCGAATTCGCCGCGTGTATCACGACCGATCTGGACGACAGTCGGGTCAGGGATCTCGTCGTCAAATTCTTGCGCGACAATCCCAGGCTTCGCCGTCGCGGCGCGTCGGGATTGATCGCTCAGGCCTTGTCCGAAAGATTCCCGTGCCAGTAAGGCTTCGATCGTGGCTGTAGATTCCCTGCAGATATCGGAGAGAGCGTCGAAGGCGGAAGCAGGCCCGTTACATTGACTTCCCTCGCGCGCTGCATATAGTGCGCGTCCCTTCCCAAGAATGTGGGCGAAAGCCCCGGCCTCCGGGCGGCAACGCGGCGGTGGCACTATTGGGATAACAACAGCCCGAAACGGGCCCGAACGAGATCGATAACCATGAGCAAGCGTACGGAGTCGAAATACAAGATCAATCGCCGCCTCGGCGTCAATTTGTGGGGGCGCGCGAAGAGCCCGCTCAACCGCCGCGAATATGGGCCCGGCCAGCACGGCCAGCGGCGCAAGAAGCCGTCGGATTATGGGACTCAGCTTTCCGCCAAGCAGAAGCTGAAAGGCTATTACGCCAATATCGGCGAGCGCCAGTTCCGCCGCCTTTATGAAGAGGCGGTGCGGCGACGTGGCGATACCGGCGAGAACCTGATCGAATTGCTGGAGCGCCGTCTCGACACGGTGGTCTACCGCATGAAGCTTGCACCGACGCCGTTCGCGTCGCGGCAGCTGATCAATCACGGTCATGTGCTGGTCAACGGCAAGCGGCTCAATATCGGATCGGCCAAGCTGAGCGATGGCGACACGGTCGAACTGCGGCCAAAGGCCAAGGAGATGGCGCTGGTCCTCGAGGCGACGCAGTCGAGTGAGCGTGACGTGCCCGACTACATCGAAATCGATCACGAGCACATGAAGGGCCGTTTTATCCGCGCCCCGAAACTGTCCGACGTGCCCTATCCGGTGACGATGGAGCCAAACCTCGTCGTCGAATTCTATTCGCGCTGATTTTCCCGGGTTGTCTTCTCCGGTTGGTCCGGGGAATGCCACCACGATAGCGCCTCCCCCGGCTTGACCCGGGGGTCCACGAACAGTTTCGACTTCTTCGTGGATGGCCGGCTCATCTCAGGACTTGATCCAGGGGCCGGCCAAGGGGTCTAGAACGATGGCTCCGCCTGAGTGAATACTGCGCCCAGGGGGTTGCGATGCTGTTGCTGCACCTCTCGATTCTGTTTTTTCTGATCCTGCTCAACGGATTTTTTGCCATGGCCGAGATCGCGCTGGTCTCGGCCCGGCCGGCGCGGCTGCAGCCGCTGGCGGGCGAGGGCAGCGCCGGCGCGCAAGCGGCGCTCGAATTGAAGGCCGATCCGTCGCGGCTGCTTGCGACCGTACAGATCGGTGTCACCGTTATCGCCGTGCTGTCGGGCACCTTCGGCCAAGCGACGCTCGGCGAGTCGCTTGAAGAATATTTCGCCTCGCTCTCCGGCTGGATCGCCAATTACGCGCACATCGCGGCGATGGCGGTGGTGGTGATCGGCATCGCCTATTTCTCCTTGATCCTCGGCGAATTGGTGCCGAAGCGGGTCGCGCTGCTCGACCCCGAACGCATCGCCAGCGCGCTGGGGCGCTTCATGCACGGTCTGGCGAGGATTGGCGCGCCGATCGAATGGCTGCTCAGTGCCTCCGCCGATCTGATCCTGTATCTCATTCCGATGCGCGGCCAATCGATGGCAGTCACCGATGAGGAGATCGGCTTCTTGCTGCGCGAAGGGGTCGCCGCGGGCCATATCCCGCCGGCCGAGACCGCGATCGTCGAGATGGCTCTGCGGCTTGGCGACCGACGGGTCAGCGCGGTGATGACGCCGCGCACCCAGATCGAGTTTCTCGATCTGGACGATCCCGTGGAGGAGGTCCGCCGGCATATCCGCGAGAGTTCGTTCTCGCGATTTCCGGTTTTGCAGGGCGCGACGCATCAACTCGCCGGCATCGTTCAGGTCAAGCATCTGCTCGACGAGGTGCTGAGCGAAGCGCCCTTTGACGTGCGCAAAGCGCTGCGTGCTCCGTTGTTCCTGCCGAACACGGTGACCGTGCTGCGCGCGCTCGAAGTGTTCAAGACCACGGGGGAGGCGCTGGCGCTGGTCGTCGACGAATACGGCGACCTCGAAGGGCTCGTGACCTTGCACGACATCCTCCAGGCGCTGGTCGGCGAATTGCCGGGTGGCGTCGATACCGACCCGCGCGTCGTGCATCGCGAGGACGGAAGCTGGCTGTTCGACGGGATGGTTGCGCTCGACGAAGTAAAGCAGGCGCTGAAGGTCTCGCATCTCCCGGGCGAGGACGCCGATTTCCACACGCTCGGCGGCTATCTGATGGCGCGGCTCAACCGCGTGCCGATGGTCGCCGACCGGGTGATTGCCGGCGGCTTCCGCTTTGAGATCGTCGAGATGGACGGACGCCGCGTCGATCGCGTGCTTGTCGCGCCCGAGACATAATTACGGGGCGACGGGTGCCGGCCGGTCGCTCGTCGCCGACAGCAATTCGGTCGGGAAGCCGGCGGCGACCAGCGCCGCGACGATCGCCGCGACATGGCGGCGGTTCTGCGTTTCGACAACGACATCGAGCTCGGCCCGTTTGACCGAGGCGTCCTGGAACAGACGCTGGTGATGCACCTCGACGATGTTGCCGCCGCGGCCGCCGATGACCCCGGAAAGTCGCGCCAGCGCGCCCGGCACATCGGGCAGTTCCGAGCGCAGCCGCACCAGGCAACCTTCGCGCACCAGCCCGCGCATCAGCACCGATGCGAGCAATCGCGCGTCGATATTGCCACCGGTGATGACGATGCCGACGCGCTTGCCGCGAAAACGCTCTGAGTTGCCCAGGAGCGCCGCGACACCCGCGGCGCCGGCGCCTTCAACGACAAGCTTTTCGCGGTCGACCAGATGCTCGATCGCGGCTTCGATCGCCGGATCGTCGGCGAGCACGATGTCGGCGACGAGCGCGGCGACGATCTGGCGGGTCAACAGGCCCGGCTCCTTGACCGCGATGCCCTCGGCGAGTGTCGCCGCGGCGGTGCCGATATCGGCCGGTCTGCCGCTGAGCACCTCGACCATCGCCGGGTAGAGCGCCGATTGCACCCCGATGATCTCGATCTCCGGCCGTAAGGCCTTGGCGGCGACCGCGATGCCGGAAATCAGACCGCCGCCGCCGATCGGCACGATCAGCGTGTCGAGCGCGGGCTGGTCGGCGAGCATTTCGAGCGCGATCGTGCCTTGTCCGGCGATCACCGTCGGATCGTCATAGGGGTGAACCGGCACCAGCCCGCGCTCGCGCGCCAGCGCGTCGGCGGCGCGGCGGGCGGCGACAAGGCTGTCGCCTTCGAGGACGACCGTCGCGCCCAAACCCTCGGTGCGGTCGATCTTGGTGAACGGGGTGCCCTCGGGCATCACGATCGTCGCCGGGATGCCGAGCCGCCTCGCGTGATAGGCCACGCCCTGGGCATGGTTCCCGGCCGACATCGCGACGACCCCGGCGCCGCGCTCGTTGGCGTTGAGCGCGAGGAGCTTGTTGAGCGCGCCGCGTTCCTTGAACGAGCCCGTCGGGTGCTGCGTCTCGAGCTTGAGCCAAACCTCGCAGCCGGCGGCCTCGGACAGGGAAGGGGCGGGTACCAGCGGGGTTTTCGTAATTGCCCCGGCGATCGCTGCCGCGGCACGCGTCACATCGCCGGCGTCGACCGGAAGCTCGCTCATGGTGCTGGGACCAGGGTCACGGTGTCGACCGCGGCCACGTGCGCCGGCACAAGCCAATCAAAAGCCCGCCAGCGCATCAATAGATCGGCGTAATGCGACGATAGCGGGTTTCCCGACTGGCCCGGCGCGATCATCATCCGCGATTGATCGGGCTGCGCCATGTCTGTGATGATCCGCAAGCCCGCGCCAAAGCGCTGCTCGAAGGGGTGCTCGTTGTCGCGAATGACGCTCGGTCCGCGATTGACCGTGTCGTAGGCCCCGGGCGTCGGGATAGCGACACGCAGCCAGTCACGCAGCAACGGGATGCGTTCGTAGACCGCGTTCGGGAACGAGGCGATATGCGCGCGTCCCCATTGCCATTGCGCCATCTCGTCGCCATAGCTCCGCCGCAGCTCGTCGAGCGCAGTGTCGAGCGCGGTGGCGAGGCGCGTCTCGCACGTCTCGCGGCCCGGTTGCTTTGGGTCGGCGCACCAATCCGCGCGCTGGGTCAGCACCGTCGCCATGATTTGCGGCTTCAAATCCCAATAATCGGCCGCCGCGTCACCAAGCCGGGCAAACAGCACCGCGCGGGAAAACGCGCGCAGCCATGCCGTGAACAGCAACGGCTCGACCTTGTCGGCGTCCATGCGGAAATCCCAGTTCCGCAGCCGCTCGACAGCTTCGCGCGCCATGTCGCTCGACGGCACGATTTTGGTCATCAGCGGCACCAGGCGACGCGCCTCCAGCGACAGCGTATCGGCCTGGATTGCCGCGCTCGCGTCGGGGGATTGTTGCGGTGTCGCCTTAAGCAATTCCTCGATTCGCTCGGCGCGATCCGGCAAATCCCAATCGCGGCTGATAAAATAACGGTAGCTGTCGGGGACGATCTTATTGTTGGCGCTGACGAAATGCCCGGAGGCCGGGTTCGTTGCCTGAGGCAGTTCGTCGAACGGAATAAAGCCTTCCCAATCGTAATCGCTGTTCCAGCCCGGCACCGGCAGCCAGCCGTCGCCATTCTTGCGGATCGGGATGTCGCCGGCGGCGATAAAGCCGATCGTGCCATCGGCGTCGGCATACACGACATTCTGCGGCGGCCCGACGAGATTTTTTAGCCCGTCGTGGAAACTGATCCAGTCGGTGGCGCGGTCGATATCCCACAGCGCCTCGGCGCTGCCATCCTCGTCGCCGAGAAAACTTGTCTGCAACGCCAAGGCGTAGCCGGTGTCGATCGTGCCTTGCGGCAGCATGTCGGAGACGACGGGGCCATGCCGGGTCGCGCGAACGGTCAGCGTCACCGGCGCGCCGTCGCGCACGTTGATCGTTTCCTCGCGGGTTCTGAACGGCACGCTGCCATCCGCCACCATGTAATGGCTGGCGTCTTTCGGATCGAGCTTTTCGATGAACAGATCCTCGATGTCGGCCGTCGTCGTCGTAAAGCCCCAGGCGATTTTTTCGTTATGGCCGATGATGACGAGTGGCGTGCCGGCGGCCGTGGCGCCGGCGATGTCGTGTTCCGGCGTCTTGAGGTGCGCGAGATACCAGAACCCGGGTGTCGCGAAGCCGAGATGCGGGTCGTTGGCGAGCAGCGGCTTGCCGCTGGCCGAGTGGGCGCCGTCGACCACCCAGTTGTTCGAGGCGTAATGCGGCCCCATCGCGGCGGGCAAGGTTGCGTAGAGCTGGGCCAACGGCAACTGACGGTAAAGCGGCAGCAGGGAGGCCAGAGTGCGAGGCGCTTCTTTTGGGTAATCCGGGTAGAGAAACGCCAAATCGTCGGGCGATACGGTCTGCGCGAGGCGGGCGCGGAGCAACTCGCCGCGGTAATTGCCGCCGAGCTGAAAGTCCATCAGCTTGCCCCAGACCAGCGTGTCGGCGGGCTGCCACGGCTCGGGTTTGACGCGCAACAGCAGGAATTCGGGCGACAGCAGCATTCCGTGCGTCGCGACATAAGCGTTGACCCCGGCACCGTAAGCCTCGACCCCGGCGCGCACCGCGGGCGACAGATGAGGAAAGGCAGCCTCGGCAGCGCGGTAAAGGCCGAGGACGCGCATCTGGGTATCGAGCGGCACCGCGGCCTCGCCAAAAATCTCGGCGAGCCGGCCGGCGCCGTAGCGGCGCTGCAATTCCATCTGGAACAAGCGGTCTTGGGCGTGGGCGAAGCCGAGTCCGAAGGCGAGGTCGTCATCGTTCTGCGCGGTGATTGTCGGCACTCCGTCGGCGTCGCGCGCGATCGTGACGTCGCTGTGCGGCCCGGCGACCGTGATCCGACCGTCAGTCTCGGGGAGCGACAGGCGCAACGCCGTAAAGCCGCCGCCGGCGATCAAAAGAATGATGCCGAGAAGGCTCACCATACCCCAGCCGAGAATTCGCCACACCCGCCCTTGCCGATGCCGGCGCGAACCCCTCACGACCCAGCACCGCGTGGCGAAACGCGCCCTGTCACATACCCAGTTCGGCGAGGATTCTGGCGCGGTCGGCGTCGAGGTCGGGAGCCGGGGCACGGGTTGGCGGATCGGCAAAGGCGGACAATTTCATCGGGTTGCCCGCGAGCGACAATTTTCCGGTCACCGGGTCGTCGACCTCGATCAGCATGTTGCGCGCCGCGGTCTGCGGGTGCGCGAGCGCTTGCTCCACATTGTTGACTTCTCCGCCGGGAATGCCGGCGGCTTCGAGAACGGCGATCCAATGCGCGGTCGTCGCGGTCGTCAGGATTGCCTCGAGCGCGGCCTTTAATTGCGGCTGGTTCTTGTTGCGCAGCGGGTTGGTCTTGTAATCGGGGTTCTCGGCGAGTTCGGGATGGCCGAGCGCCTGGGTCAGCTTGACCCACAGCCCGTCATTGCCGGCGGCGATGATGATGTGTCCGTCCTGGGTCGCGAACGCCTCGAACGGGGTGATCGACGGATGGCGCGCACCCATTGGGCCTGGGATCTCGCCCGTTGTCGTGTAGCGCATGATCGCGTTTTCGAGGAGCGCCAGCTGGCAGTCAAAGAGCGCGACATCGACCTTGGTGGCTTCGCCCGTGCGTTCGCGATGCAAGAACGCGGCGTTCAGCGCGATCGTCGTGTAGAGGCCGCCGGCGAGATCGCCGACCGAGGTGCCGACGCGAACCAACGGTCCGTTCGGGATCCCGGTGATGCTCATGATGCCGCCAAGACCCTGCACGACCATGTCGTAGGACGGGTAGTGCGAATAGGGGCCGGTATGCCCGAAACCCGAGGCGGCGGCGTAGATCAGGCGCGGGTAGCGCGGGTGCAACGTTTCCCAACCATAGCCGAGCCGCTCCATCGTGCCGGGGCGGAAATTCTCGACGACGGCGTCGGCCTTGTCCAACAGGCGCTCAAAGATTTCGCGATCACCCGGCGCCTTCAGATCGAGGCAGATCGATTCCTTGCCGCGGTTGACCGAAGCGAAATAGGTCGACTTGCCGTTGGTGAACGGGCCGTACTGACGGGCGTCGTCGCCGGTCTTTGGCGCCTCCACCTTGATCACCCGCGCGCCGAGCTCGGCCAGCAGCATGGTGCAATAAGGTCCTGCCAGGATGCGGGACAGATCGATGATGGTGATGCCCGAGAGCGGGCCGGGCTGAGCCATGCGGCGAGTTCCTCTTGCACTGGTGACGGTCTGGTGAATAGCGCAGAGCGGGGTCGCGCCGCAATCGGCGTCGCGGTCCGATCTCCGCGTGCGGCGAACCGGCAAACCGGGTACAATGGCGTGTGGCCTCTTGGTCGCAGGGAATTGCCGATGCTACGGCAGAGCGAGATCGAAGAAGACGAGGCAAGACGCACCAACGCGTCGATGGGCTTGATCGTCATCCTTTTGCTTGCGATCGCGGGCGTTTTGCTGGTGCGCGAGTTGCGCGAGAAATCGCGGATCGAGGATTGCCTGATGGCGGGGCGCCATAATTGCGTGCCGCTCGAAATCCCGATGCGCCATCCCAATTAGCCTGCGCGGATGAACGGCACCAGCGGCGTCCCCACCGGCGCTCATACTTTTTCCTGCATCGACGGCCATACCTGCGGCAACCCGGTGCGCCTGGTCATCGGCGGCGGCCCGTTTCTCAGCGGCGCGACGATGAGCGAGAGGCGGCAGGATTTTATCGCCCGTTTTGATTGGGTGCGCCGCTCGCTGATGTTCGAGCCGCGTGGCCACGACGTGATGTCGGGCGCGATCCTCTACCCGCCGCTGCGCGACGATTGCGACATCGCGATCCTTTATATCGAGGTCACCGGCTGTCTGCCGATCTGCGGGCATGGCACGATCGGCAGCGTGACCTTCGCGCTCGAGCACGGCCTGGTGACGCCGCGCGAAGAGGGCGTCGTCGCGCTCGACGCGCCGGCCGGCAAGGTCACTGCGCGCTTTGTCCGCAACGGCGCGCATATAGACAGCGTGCGGCTCTTTAACGTGCCGAGCTATCTGGCGATGGCCGAAATCGCGGTGCCGGTCGATGGATTGGGCGAACTCGTCGTCGACATCGCCTATGGCGGCAATTTCTACGCGATCATCGACAAGCAGCCGAATTTTCCGGGGCTGGAAGAGGTATCGATCGACTGGCTGCTGCGCTGGAGCCCAGTCGTGCGTCGCCGAGTCAACGAGGTTGTTGGCGTCGTCCATCCCGGCGATCCGACGATCCGTGGCGTCAGCCACGTGCAATGGACCGGCGCGGCGCGCGATCCCAAGGCGCATGGCCGCAACGCGGTGTTTTACGGCGACAAGGCTATCGATCGCTCACCCTGCGGCACCGGCACTTCGGCACGGATGGCACAGCTTGCCGCCAAGGGCCGTCTCGAAATCGGCGACGCGTTTATCCACGAGAGCGTCATCGGCACGTTGTTTGACGGCAGGGTCGAGGCGGCGGCGCAGATAGGCAACCACGCGGCGATTGTGCCGAGCGTCGCTGGTTGGGCGCGCGTCCACGGGCTGAACACGATCTTTGTCGATACGCGCGACCCGCTCGCCGGCGGGTTTTCGCTCATCTAGCGGCCTTGGCGCGGCGGCAGCCCCGGCGCCGTATTACGCCCCGGCGCCAGCCTATAGCGCCCCGCCACCGGCCTATCCGCCAGCCCCTGGGTACGGGCCTGGCCCGGCGGGTAGCTGTTGGAGCCCAGCGTACGGGCGTTACATGCCCTGCTGAGGTGAGTATCTAGCAAACGGGGCGGGCCGCGACTCGCCCCGTTTTGGCTATCGGTGCGCCGCGTTGTAACGGGCGAGGATGTCCTGGCCCGGACAAAGATCGGCTTCGCCCAGCGCGTTGAGCGGCGCGTCGACGGTTTCGAGGAACTGGTGCAGATCGCCATGGTCCTGCTCGACAAAGAGCAGCCCGGTGACGACCTCGCCGAGCGCGTGGCGCTGATTGAGATAGGTCATCGCTTCGATGCGGTCATGCGGATCGTATTCGGGCGCGAGCTTGTGCAGGCGCAGCACCGAGCCGTCATGCTGGGTGACCAGTTCGACCGTGCCGGGCGCGTAATCGGCGGTGATCTCTTCCCGGCCGACCATGAAGTCGAGCTGGTTGACCGCCTCGTTGTGGCCGCGGACGT
>Ga0181525_10004189_pt1 | contig 11144 bp, 9 predicted proteins | sample PEATcosm2014_Bin_48_FD_121100 | JGI IMG/M metagenome (GOLD analysis project Ga0181525, IMG submission 121100) | Peatland microbial communities from MTU Mesocosm Facility, Houghton, MI, USA - PEATcosm2014_Bin06_10_metaG | ecosystem: Environmental > Terrestrial > Soil > Wetlands > Peat | place... | reverse complement strand
CCGGTGATCGAGATCAAAAGCCCCCGCGCGCCTTTCATCGACGCATCGTCGATCAGCGGATTGGAGATCGCCGCTTCCGCGGCGGTCAACGCCCGCTTGTCGCCCTCGGCCTCGCCGGTTCCCATCATCGCCTTGCCCATCTCGCGCATGACGGCGCGGACGTCGGCGAAATCGAGATTGATGAGGCCTTCCTTGACCATCAGATCGGTGATGCAGGCGACGCCGGAATAGAGCACCTGATCCGCCAGCGCGAAGGCGTCGGCGAATGTCGTCTTTTCATTCGCGACGCGAAACAGATTCTGGTTGGGGATGATCAGCAGCGTGTCGACCACCTTCTGCAATTCGGTGATGCCGCCGTCGGCGATGCGCATGCGGCGCTGACCTTCGAAGTGGAACGGCTTGGTCACCACGCCGACGGTGAGGATTCCCATCTCGCGCGCGGTCTTGGCGATGACCGGCGCGGCGCCGGTGCCGGTGCCGCCGCCCATGCCGGCGGTGACGAAAACCATATGCGCGCCGGAAATGTGATCGCGGATCTCGTCGATCACCTCTTCAGCGGCCGCTCGCCCGACTTCGGGCTGGGAACCGGCGCCGAGCCCCTCGGTCACCTGCACGCCCATTTGGACGACGCGCTCGGCTTTCGACATCGTGAGCGCCTGAGCATCGGTATTGGCGACCACGAAGTCGACGCCTTGCAAGCCGGCGGTGATCATATTGTTCACCGCATTGCCACCCGCGCCGCCGACACCGAACACGGTGATGCGGGGTTTAAGTTCACGGATGTCGGGAATATTCAGATTGATGGTCATGATTGCCTCTTGTTCGTCGCGCGGGCGCTGTCCGCGCCCGACCCCATCCGGTCCGCGACCGGGTGTTGAGATTTTCTAGCTTCGCTGCTGGGGGCCATCAGAAACTCTCGCGAAGCCATCGTCCGACCCGGGCGAAATAGCCGCCCGTGCCTGTCATCAATTGCCGCTTGCGCCGCGGCTCGAAACGCTCGAGATGCGCCGCTTGCGGATAAACCAGGAGACCGGCCGCCACGGCGAACGCCGGGCCCTTAGCAGCGTCCGGCGCCCCGGCAATGCCGAGCGGCCGTCCGATACGCACCGGCCGGCCGAAAATTCGCGATGCAAGATCCGGCAGGCCGTTGAGCTGGCTCGCGCCGCCGGTCAGGATCACATGTCCGCGCCGCTCGGCGCCGATCGCGCTCGTTGCGAGCCGGTCGCGCACCATTTCGAGGATTTCCTCGATTCGCGGCTTGACGATATTCACCAGCGTCGCGCGGGAGACGAATTGCGCCTGTTCGCGCTCGTCCTCGCTCAGCGGCGGCACCGTGATCATGTCGCGCTCGTCCGACCCCCCGCTGAGCACACTGCCATAAAGCGTTTTGATTCGCTCGGCGTCGGAGATGCGGGCGTTCAGCCCGCGGGCAATATCCATGGTGACGTGATGGCCGCCCAGCGCGAAGCCTTCCAGATGAACGAGACGTCCGTTGGCGAAGGCCGCTATCGTGGTGGTGCCGGCCCCCATATCGACGACGGCGGAGCCGAGATCGGCCTCGTCGTCGGCGAGCACGGCGAGGCCCGCGACATAGGGCGACGCCACCATAGCCTCGACATCGAGGTGGCAGCGTTCGACCGCAAGCATCAGATTGCGCGCCGCAGCGATGTCGGTGGTGGCGACATGCATGTCGACGCCGAACCGCGAGCCGAGCATGCCGCGCGGATCGCGGATGCCGTCGACGCCGTCGATCGAGTAGCCGACCGGCAGCGAATGCAGGACGGCGCGGCCGTCGCGCAGCGAGTGCTGGCCGCCGGCGGCAAGGACGCGGGCAATGTCGCCTTCGGAGACGGCGGAGCCGACGATCTCAATATCGGCGGCGAACAATTCACTGGCCAGGCGGCCCGCCGATATCGACAGCACAACGGATTCGATCTCGACCGACGCCATGCGCTCGGCGCAGTCGACGGCCTGGCGAATTGCTTCCTCGGCGAGCGCGAGATTGACGACGCCTCCCGCCTTCATGCCGCGCGCCACGGTATGGCCGAAGCCGATGACCTCGACGGCGTGGCTGCGGCGGGTCAAGACCTGCTGCGGCGCGTGCGGCCGAAGCCGCGCAATCAGGCACACGACCTTGCTCGATCCGATGTCGAGCGCCGCGATCACGGCGCTACGCCGCGGCGAGATCGGTTTCATCTTGGGCGTCAGGCCGTAATGCAGGGCGTTCATGCGTCGCCGCCCTTTTTCTTCTTGGCGTTGGCCTTGAGGGCTTCGTCGCGCGCCTGCGCCGCCGCATCCGACAGCCGCACGGTCACGCGATCGGGCAGGCGCAGATCGACCGTGGTGATGTCGCGCGACAACAGCTTTTTGTCGCGATCGAGCGCGACCAGGCGATCGAGCGCGTCCGCCACATCGGATTCCGGCAGCTTTACGTCGATGCCGTTGTTCAAATGCAGATTCCAGCGGCGATCGGCGACAAGGATCGAGGCGCTCAGGACGGATCGGATATCGGGGTAGCGATCAACGACGGCGAGAAAGTCATGGGCCTGTCGTTCGGCGCCCGCGCCAACCACGAGCGGCAGGCCAAGATAGCGGTCCTCGACGAACGGCTCGAGCACCGTTCCGTCGGCAGCGATGACGTTGACGCGGCCGTCCTTTTGCCAAAGCGCAAAAGCCGAACGCTCGGTGATGATGATCTGCAGACGGTCCGGATAGAGCTTGAGCACGGCCGCGTCCGCGATCCACGGATTGGCCATCAGCCGTACGCGCGCCGCGTCGGCATCGAGGAACAACAGCGAGGCGCGGCCGGTCACCCCCGCGGTGGTGAGGACTTCTTCGCGGCTGACTTCCTTCTCGCCGGTGAGCGATATCGCGGCAATGCGAAAGCCGAGCGAATTGGCCGAAATATCGCGGGCAGTTTTGAGCCAATCGACGACGGCGGGGATGTGCTGGCCGGCGACCGCGCCATAGCCGAGCGTGGCGCCGAGCAGCAGGACCGACCCGGCAACGCCGACGCCGCGCGGCAGTTGCGCCATTCTCGCACTCCAGCGGACCGTCAGCCGGCGAAGGTTTGCAAACCGGGAGAAACGGTCGCCGTGGCGGTGCTGGCTGGCGTTCACGCGCGCGGAAATCGGCTCGTCAATTGGCGCGCCACCCCGTTCCGCCGCTGATTGCCCCGACCGCGTCGTCAGCGGTTGGTCGAGGCGTCCTCCACCATCCATTGCACCAGCTCATCGAACGTGATGCCCGCGTATGCGGCAAGCTCAGGCACGAGCGAGGTCTCGGTCATCCCCGGTTGTGTATTGACCTCAAGACAGACCAGCTTTCCCGTCCCCAAATCGTCGTAGCGGAAGTCCGCACGGCTCACGCCGCGGCAGCCAAGCGCGCTATGGGCAGCCAAGCTGAGTCTGCGGACTTCCTGGTAAACATTTGGTAAAATCGGCGCCGGCAGAAGGTGTTTTGAGCCGCCGGCGGCGTATTTTGCCTCGTAATCGTAAAATCGCGTGGCCGGCACGATTTCGATGACGTCGAGCGCCCGATCGCCCAGCACGGCACAGGTCAGCTCCTTGCCCGGGATGTAGCGTTCGACCATGACCATTTCGCCGAACGCCCAATCGTCGCGATAAAGCTCCTGGGGCGGGTGTGGATGCTCCGCGGTGACGATGTAAACGCCGACGCTCGAGCCCTCGGCGATCGGCTTGATGACGTAAGGTGGCGCCATGGCATGGGCTTTGGCCGCCTCGAACCGCGACAACACGCGGTCTTCAGCGACCGGCACCCCGGCGGCCCGAAACAGCACCTTGGCGGTGTCCTTTTGCATGGCGACCGCCGAGGCCAGCACCCCGGAATGGGTGTAAGGAATGCCGAGAATCTCCAAGAGCCCCTGCAGGGTGCCGTCTTCGCCGGGGCGGCCATGGAGGACATTGAGGGCGATATCGGGCTTGGCGGCGGTCAACGCCGCGGCGACGTCGCGGCCGGCGTCGATCGGCGTGACGCGATAGCCGAGGCGGGCGAGCGCATCGGCGCACGCCTTGCCCGAGCGCAGCGAGACTTCGCGCTCGGCCGACCAGCCACCCATCAGGACGGCGACGTGCTTGGCCACTATTTTGGTCCCATGCCAGCCAAGCGGCTCAGCCGGGGCTCAGCCGCTGATTCGCAGGGACACCAATAGAATCGACTATTGGCGAAAAATCGAGAGTCCTTGGAGCCCGGTTCTGCTGAATCAGACCTGGTGACCCGTTACGCCGGGGATCGGGAATCCGTCATAGAGCCACGCCAGGCATTTGAAGAGATGTGCCTCGTCCCAATCGGCCACTGTCGCATTGCGCACATCCCGCGCGATGCCTTGGTCGAGATGGTAGAAATCCCATATGGCGCGGGATTCAAGTTGCAACCGCGCTGTGCGCAGGAGCCGTACGGCCTCGAAGCGGCGGAACGCGGCCTGAAAATCGCCGTCAGCGGCGTGGATCGCTTCGGCGAGGCAGAGACCATCCTCGATCGCCATGCAGGCACCCTGCGCCAGCGATTGCAGCGGCGCATGCGCCGCGTCGCCGAGCAGTACGATGCGGCCTTTGTGCCAGTGCCGCACCGGATCGCGATCGCCGACCTGCCAGCGGCGTCCGAGATCCATCATCGTCAACAGCGCGCGCATCGCCGGGTGGGCGTTACGGTAGGTCCGATCGATCTCCGCCCGATACGATGCGGCATCGCCCTTTTCGCCGTGAGTGGGTGTGCGGAATACGGCGACGATGTTGAACAGCGTATTGTGGCGCAGCGGATATTGCACGATGTGACAGCCCGGCCCGCCCCACAGCGCGACGCAATCGCGCGGCACGTCGGCTTTGAGCTCCGCCATCGGCACGATAGTGCGGTGCGCCGCATAGCCGATCGGGCGGGGATCGCCGTCGCCGATCAGCTTTTGCCGGAACAGCGAGCGAAAGCCATCGGCCGCGACCAGAGCCGCGCCGGAAAAAGCCCGCCCATCCGCCGTCGTCACCGCGACGCCGTCGCCGCGATCCTCGAAGCCGGTCACCATCGCTTCCGGCACCAGTTCGATCGCGTCGTTACCCCGGCAGGCGTCGAGCAGCACATTATGCAGGTCGATGCGGTGAATGACGATGTAGGGATATTTGAAGCGCGCGCGGAACGACGCGCCGGTCGGGATGCGAATAAGCTCCTTGCCGGTGAGTGCGTCCATCATCAGCACCGCGGCCGGCGAATCCGCAACGGCAAGGACCTGCTCCATCAAGCCGATGCGATCGAGCACGTGAAAGACGTTGGGGCCGAACTGGATGCCGTAGCCGATAGCGCCGAATTCCGGTCCGCCTTCAAGCACGCGCGCCTCGCGTCCGCGTCGCGCCAGAGCGAGCGCGGTCGTCAATCCGCCGAGCCCGCCGCCGACAATAAGGATGGGTTCGCGCTGCGACATTGGCTGAGACTACATTTCACGGCGTTACTTCGCCAAGCCGATCCGCTTGATCTCCCATTCGAGATCGACGCCGGAATGGTCCTTCACGCGCTGCCGGACGGTCTCACCCAAGATCTCGATGTCGGCCGCCGTGGCACTGCCGAGATTGATCAGGAAATTGCAGTGCAGCTCCGACACCTGGGCGTCGCCGATGCGCAAACCGCGGCAGCCGGCGGCGTCGATGAGCTGCCAGGCTTTGTGGCCGGGCGGGTTCTTGAAGGTGGAGCCGCCGGTGCGGCTTTTCACCGGCTGCGTCGCCTCGCGCGACTCGGTGATCTTTTCCATCTCCTTAGCGATCGCGGCCGGGTCGCCGCGGTCGCCGGCAAATAAAGCTTGGGTGAAGATGTAGTCGTCCGGCGCGCCGCAGTGCCGATAGCTGTAATGCAGATCGGCGTTGCTCATAACGTGAATACGGCCTTGCCGATCAACCGCGCGCGCCGCAACGAGTGCATCCTTGGTCTCGCGGCCATAGGCGCCGCCATTCATGCGGAGCGCGCCGCCGACGCCGCCGGGAATGCCGCGCAAAAAAGACAATCCCGCAATACCGGCCTCCTGCGCAGCGCGCGCGACTTTGACATCGGGCACTGCGGCGCCGGCGCGAACATTGAGGTCCTCGATGGAGATCTCGTTGAAGCCACGTCCAAGCCTGATCACCGCGTCCGGCACGCCGCCGTCGCGCACGATCAGATTGGAGCCCAGCCCGATCGCGGTGACCGCGATGTCGGCGGGAAGATTGGCGAGGAAATAACAAAGGTCGGCTTCATCCTCGGGCATGAACAAAAGCTGCGCCGAGCCGCCGACGCGAAACCAGGTGAGTTCCTTGAGCGATTGGTTCGCCAACAGCCGGCCGCGCAATTTCGGCATCGTTGCTTTTAGGCCGAGTCCGATATCGGAAAAACTCACGGGCTCGCCTCGGCAATGGAGTCGAGCCACTTTGACAACACGACGCGCCCGGCCGCCGCGGTCGCAGCGCCATGCGCCTTTGCCTCGGCCCGCAAAGTGCGCGGATCGATGCCGGCCTTGCCGAGTTCGACCGTGTGGCCGATCAACCAGCGTTCGACACGCGCCGGCTCGACTTCAATGTGAAACTGCAAGGCAAGCTGCCACGGCGCGCGGCAGAACGCCTGGACCGGACAATGCGCCGTCGCTGCGAGCCGTTCGCATCCCGCCGGCAAGTCGCAATTGTCGCCATGCCAGTGCAGCACCGGCGTCGTCGCCAGCGGCGCGAGTACGGAAGTTTGGCCGGCCGGCGTCAGTGTCAACGGTGTCCAGCCAATCTCCTTGACCGGTCCGGGCGCCACGCGCGCGCGGAGCGCCGCGGTCATCATCTGCGCGCCGAGGCAGATGCCCAGCATCGGCCTGTTCGCATCGAGACGAGCGGCGACTGCGGCGATTTCATCGGTGACGAACGGGTAGGTGTCCGCCTCATAGACACCGATCGGCCCGCCCAGAATCACAACGAGATCGGGCTGCAACAGGCTGGCCGCATCGATCGGATCGACGCCGGCTTCGAGCCAGCGTGTCACGTAGCCACGCGCTGCGAGCAATGCGGCGAGCAGGCCCAAGTCTTCGAAGGCCACGTGACGAACGGCAACACAGGTCCTTTTGCCATTTTCGGCCATTGGCGCGACCTATCGCGGCTCGATTGCCGCCAATTCATTCGGCAGCGCGTAGGCCCATTGCGTGATCGAGCCGGCGCCGAGGAAGACAACGTAGTCGCCCGGCCGCGCCATTCCGGCGACCAAACCGGCGAGCTGGTCCGGGCCGTCGAGCGCGATGGCTTGGCGGTGACCGTGCGTGCGCAAGCCTTGCACCAGCGCGTCGCGGTCCGCGCCGGCGATCGGCGCCTCGCCGGCCGGGTAGACATGCGCGACGATCACCACGTCGGCGTCGTTGAAGCAGGTGCAGAATTGCTCGAACAGAGCGGCCAGCCGCGTGAAGCGATGCGGCTGCACCACGGCGATGACCTGGCCCTTGGTCGATTCCCGCGCCGCTTTGAGCACGGCCGCGATCTCGACCGGGTGATGGCCGTAGTCGTCGATGACGGTGACGCCGTTCCACGTGCCGGTGCGGCTGAAGCGCCGCCGCACGCCGCCGAATTTGGCGAGTGCGTTGCGGATTACGTCGCCGCCGATGCCGAGCTCATGGGCGACCGCGACCGCGGCGGTAGCGTTGAGCGCGTTGTGCCGCCCCGGCATCGGCAGCGCGATGTTCTTGATTTCGTGCAGCACCTGTCCGTCGCGCTTATGCAGCACGATGGTGAACAGCGACGTGCCGCCGGCATGCGAAACATCGACGAGCCGCACGTCGGCCTGCGGGTTCTCGCCATAGGTGACGATGCGATGGTCCTCGATGCGGCCGACCAGGCTTTGCACCACCGGATGGTCGGTGCACATCACCGAAAATCCATAGAACGGCACGTTCTCGACGAAGGCGCGGAAGGCGTCCTGCACGGCGTCGTAGGTCTTGAAGTGGTCGAGATGCTCGGGATCGACATTGGTGACGATGGCAATGTCGGCCGGCAGCTTGAGAAAGGTGCCGTCGGATTCGTCGGCCTCGACCACCATCCAGTCGCCGGCGCCGAGCCGCGCATTGGTGCCGTAGGCATTGATGATGCCGCCGTTGATCACGGTCGGATCGAAGCCGCCGGCGTCGAGCAGCGTGGCCACCATCGAGGTCGTCGTGGTCTTGCCGTGCGTGCCGGCGATGGCGATGCAGCTTTTCAAGCGCATCAGCTCGGCCAGCATTTCGGCGCGGCGCACCACCGGCAGCCGTTGTGCGCGCGCGGCAATGAGCTCCGGATTGTCGGACTTGATCGCCGACGAGATCACCACGACGCGGGCGCCGGCCAGATTTTCCGCGGCGTGCCCAATCGCGATCTTCACGCCCTTGTCGCGCAGCCGCTTGACGTTGGCGCTGTCGGACTGATCGGAGCCCTGCACGGTATAGCCGAGGTTCACCAGCACCTCGGCGATGCCACTCATGCCGATGCCGCCGATGCCGACGAAATGCACCGGGCCGATGTCGAGCGGCAGCTTCATGGGACTCCCCGATATCGTCATGCGCGGCCCAGCGCCGGGCATCGACGTCTTTTGTCTCACATCAATGAAAGACGTCGATGGCCGGAACAAGTCCGGTCGTGACGGATGGCTAATGCGGAAATTACTGCTTCGGGGCGATTCCCGCCACCTGCAACACAAGATCGGCGAGCCGGTCGGCGGCATCGAGTCTGCCGACGGATTTTGCCGCCGCGGCCATGGCGATTAGCCGCTGCGGCGCCGCCGCGAGCGCGGTGATCTCGCTGGCGAGCCGCTCCGGCGTGAAAGCATCCTGAGGAAGCCGCAGCGCTCCGCCGGCGCGCTCAAGCACGCCGGCATTGGCGTATTGGTCCTGATCGATGGCGTGCGGCAGCGGCACCAGGATCGCGGGCCGGCCGATCGCGGCGAGTTCGGCGACCGTCGAGGCGCCGGCGCGCGATATCACCAGATGGCTCGCCGCCACACGCGCCGGCAAATCGGAGAAAAACGGTGCTATTTCGGCCGCGACGGCGTGCTCCATATAGGCTTGGCGCACGCGGTCCGAATCCTCTTCACGCGCCTGCTGGACGACTTGCAGGCGCGCGCGCAGTTCGGCGTCAAGTCGGCCGATGGCGGCGGGAACGATATCGGCCATGATCCGTGCGCCTTGGCTGCCGCCGAATATGATCAGCCGGAGATGATCGCCGGGCATCTGATAAGTCGCCGCGGCCGCGGCGATGACCGCGGCGCGGACCGGATTGCCGGTCAGCGTGGCTTTGGCGGCCAAGCCGGGTTTGCCGCTGAACACATCGGGGAACGTCGTGGCGATAGCGGCGACGCGCGGCGCCAGAAAACGATTGGCGCGGCCGATCACGGCATTGGCGTCGTGGATCAAGCTCGGCACGCCGCCCCACGCTGCGGCCAGGACCGGCGGGACGGTCGGATAGCCGCCAAAGCCGATAACGGCCGCCGGCTTGAGCCGGCCGATCAGGCCCCGCGCCTGAATGAAGCCAAGACCGAGCATGGCGGCGGTTTGCGTCAAAGCGACCGGGTTGCGCGCGCGCAGCGTCGCGCTGGCGACGACATGGATGGCATCATCTGCAAAAGCGCCGCCGAAGCGCGCGGCGCGATGATCGGTGACGAGATGGACGCCGAGGCCGCGTTCGACCAGGACGGCTGCGAGCGCCTCGGCCGGAAACAAATGCCCGCCCGTGCCGCCGGCCGCAACGAGCACCGGGGCCCGCGCCGGCTGCTGCATCACGCCGGACTCGTGACAGGATGTCCGCCGAGCAAAATATCGCCGGCGAGTTTTGCGCGCGGCCGGTCGCGGGTAAGCGCCACCAGCATGCCCATGCCGTAGGCGAGCGAGATCAAGGACGAGCCGCCATAGGAGACGAACGGCAGCGTCATTCCCTTGGCCGGCATGAGATGCAGATTGACCGCCATGTTGATGGTCGATTGCAGGCCGAACAGGATCGCCAATCCGGCGGCGGCGAAACGGATGAACGGGTCCTCGGTGCGCATCGCCTTGACCAGCGCGCGGATCACAATGAAAGCGAACAGCGCGACCAGAATGAGGCAGAGCACGACGCCGAATTCTTCCGCCGCGACCGCGAACACGAAATCGGTGTGGCCCTCCGGCAGGATGCGCTTGATGGTGCCTTCGCCGGGACCGCGGCCGAACCAGCCGCCGCGGATGAACGATTCGGTGGCGATATCGATGTTGAACGTATCGCCGGACGTAGGATCGAGGAACCGGTTGATGCGCTGCGCGACGTGCGGAACGGTGAAGAACGCCGCCATCAGGCCGATGCCCGCCGTGCCGGCGAGGCCAAAGACCCAGATCAGGCGCATCCCGGCCATATAGAACAGCGCGCCCCAGACCAGCGAAACCAGCATGGTCTGGCCGAAGTCGGGCTGCATGACCAACAGCGCCACGACCACGATGAGCAGCGCCAGCGCGATGGAATTGGCCGGCATTTCGGGCCGCTTGCCGGTTTCGGCGAACAGCCAGGCGATCAGGACCACGAAAGCGGGTTTGAGAAACTCGGACGGCTGGATGTTGACGCCGAGCAGGATAAGCCAGCGCCGCGCGCCTTTGATCTCGGCGCCGAAATAGGGCGTCGCCGCCGTCAGGATGAGACTGACCACGAACACGATCAGCGCCACTTTGCGGATATCGCGCGGCGACAGAAACGATGTCGCGATCAAGACGCCGGCGGCCGGGATGAGGAACAGCACCTGCCGGTCGACGAAATGAAACGGATCAAGCCCGATGCGGGCCGCGACCGGCGGGCTCGCGGCGAGGCACAGCACAATGCCGCCAAGCATCAGCGCGCCGAGCGCCGCCAGCGTCGGCCGGTCGACCGTCCACCACCATTCGCTAAATAGCGTGGGTTGCGCGCGCGAAGCCATCGACCTCCCCGAAAGCCGGAATCCCCGCTAGTGGTGCCACCGCGTGGTTTCCAAGCGATTAATATTGGCGACGCCGGGCCTAGGGCGTGATGCCCGGCAGCGCGCGCACCAGGTCGCGGAACGCTGAGCCGCGGATTTCGAAATTGCGGTACTGGTCGAACGAGGCGCAAGCGGGCGAAAGCAGCACGACCGGTTCGCCCGCCGCTGACGCTGCGGCATCCCGCGCCGCCGCCGCCAGGGCTTTG
>Ga0181525_10004188_pt1 | contig 11145 bp, 3 predicted proteins | sample PEATcosm2014_Bin_48_FD_121100 | JGI IMG/M metagenome (GOLD analysis project Ga0181525, IMG submission 121100) | Peatland microbial communities from MTU Mesocosm Facility, Houghton, MI, USA - PEATcosm2014_Bin06_10_metaG | ecosystem: Environmental > Terrestrial > Soil > Wetlands > Peat | place... | reverse complement strand
GGAATTCTCGGCGATGACCCTCGGGGAACCGGTGAAGCAATGAGTGATGCATTGTCCATGATCGGCGAGATCGATCGGCTGTGCGGTCAGATCGCGATTGCGATGCACAACGCGGAATTCCAGACAAATGTGACGTGGGCGCTGGTCGTGATCGTGAGCAGTCTCCTTTTTCCGCCGCGCGACGACCTTGACCAAGTGTAACGCTCCGCCCTTTTTGCGACGGAACCGCGCCGGGTGCTCGGGAGTTATCTCTCTGACAAATGAAATAATGAAATCCGGAGCAAAGAGATGCTGAGCCTCGTTGTTACACTCTTGATCATCGCCTTAATTGCGGCGGTACTCGGTTTTGGCGGAATCGCGGGCGCCGCGGTCGGCATCGCCAAAATCGTCTTTTTCGTCGCTATCGTGCTTTTCCTCATCTCGCTGATCGCAGGCGGCATGCGCGGCGGTTTTGGCCGGCGCATCTAGATCGATTCACGTCCCTTTGGCTTTATTGGTGCGCCGCCGGGTAACCGGCGGCGTATCCGTGTTTGTTTGCCTGCGGTCAATCTTCCTGCTGGCGATGAACGTCGTGAACGAGAACGCCGGAACCGGGCGGCGGCATCGCCAGCCATTTCTGATGCTTCAGCGTCCGGCGCGTGTCTTCGTAGCCGCTTTGCCAGTGCTCGCGCATTGAAGTGCCGGAAAACTCGTAGTCCTTGGCGTGCCCCTCATAGGCCTTCTGCTGATAGATGATATGCAGGATCGAGATTTCCGGTAAATCCGCCAGTTCGTCCAGCCGCCGCCGATCGTCATCGCTCAGTTGATCTTGCGGGATTTTTGCGAGCGCTTTCGCCAGAAGCATCTTCAAATTGTGGATGCGGCGGTACACGTCGGTTGTGTAGCGTGTACGCGACGAGTAGGTAATGTCCTTTTGGCGCGCGAGCACCTCCTGGATGTCGCGCGGCAACACCCCGCGCGCACTGAACAAATCCACCTGGAAAACCAGGGTGTTGAGCTTGTCTTCTTGGTCAAGCAGATGCTGCAATGGCGTGTTGGAGACGATGCCGCCGTCCCAGAAATGATCGGTTCCGATCTTGACCATCGGCAACGCCGGCGGCAGCGCGCCGCTGGCCATGATGTGCTCGGGTTCGATCTCCTCGTTGGCATTGTCGAAATATACGAAATTTCCGGTGAGCACGTTGACGGCCCCGACCGAAAAGCGGGTCGCGCGCTCGTTGATCAGCGAGAAATCCACCAGCTCGAGCAGCGTCTCGCGCAAGGGGGAGGTGTCGTAATAGCTCGTCGCCGTGCTGGCGCCGGTCAGGCTCATCCAGGGGTTGGGAAAGGTCGGCTTGAAAAAGCCCGGCTGCCCGGCGACGCTGGTCACGACGCAGCTATGCGCATTACGCGCTTTGCGGAAAATGTCGCCGTCGGGCGTGAACGGCCAGATTTTCCGTTCGGTGATCATGTCCCAAAAGGCGCGCAACTGGCGCAGACGATGCTTGGGCGGATTGCCGGCGATGATGGCCGAATTGATGGCGCCGATCGAAACACCCGACACCCAGTCGGGTTCAACGCCGGCTTCGTGCATCGCCTGGTAGGCACCCGCCTGATAAGCGCCGAGCGCGCCGCCGCCCTGCAGGACGAGCGCGACGCGCTGACAGCGATCCGGGCGCCAGCTCTCCGGCTCTTGCGTGGAACGCGACGGGCGGTCTTTAGAGACGGCCGGGAATGTCGTGCATGGCGGGGTCACTCGAAATGGCGGATGCTTCAAGAAAGGTCCGCAGTTTTGCGAAAGCGCGTGACCGGCAGGTGACAGTATGATATATTTGCTGGTGTCACAAGACTGCCGGCATCGTTTCACATTGACCCTTTTGGGTTGCCCTTTGAATTCTTTCATTGTGGTGAGGGACGAAAATGCAGGCAGACAAGACCGCCATTGTCACCGGCTCGACTAGCGGAATAGGCCTTGGAATCGCCAGCGCGCTCGCTTCAAGCAAGGTCGCGATCTCCCCGAGCGGCGACCCGCGGATGCCCACCACCTTCGTTTTACCCAGATGAGGGCTCTTGGGCGCAAGGTCCAGCGATGAGTTCACTGTTCCATTGTGCCGAGGACATCATCGCGAGGTCCACCGTTGTGGCGATGAAGCCGCGTGGTGGAGGAAGGCCGGGATTGATCCAGCCGTCACCGCTCGCGCTCTGTGGCTCCAATCGCATCCGTTGCCACATCAAGGCACTGTGCCCGACTCGATGACGCAGAAACCACCGGGCAAGCCGGTCGCGCCAAATTCGTCGGCACTGATAGGCACGACCGAACCGTTGCAACTAAAGGCACGGCACGCGAAAAGTTTATGCAGAAACTATCGACGAATCCCAAGTTCAGGGAAGCGCCAAAGTCTGGCACGGGTTTCGTGATCATTGGTGCCAAGGACTTGAGCAAGCCAACTTAGCGGGCACAGCGATCGCTCATTCTCTGGGAGTCGTGTTTAACGACGGTGATCCAAGCTTGATAGCCGCAGCTTTGGCCGATGCGGCCCGTGCGGAATCCACATGTTTCGATCCGCATCGAACTTGCGCTCTGCGCTCCGCCCGGAGTGGGTGTTGCTTCGAGTGAGATCGGCGAAACGCCGGACGTCGTTGCCCTTGCCACACTGGAGAAGCAGCGGAAAATCGGAAACACGCTAGCAACGAACGTCAGCCATGCGGATGGGCTAACGACAACTGCCGCCCGCTCGTTATCCATCCTTCGGCTTATGCGGTATCCGCGACGATCGCGCGCCCGTTTGATCGACCGTCGATTGGCTGTCCGCCTGTCAGCGCGGTCAAGTGTGCGGATGAGTCAGCGGCGGTGGAGCGTCACCATCTAGTGCAGGATGAAATCGGCCGCGTGCTGATGAACGGGCATCCATGGTGTGGCATCGCCGTTTCCAATGTGGATGAACCAGTCATGGCCGCCGTCTGCAGACTGGATCGACGACATCAGCTGTTTCATGTGCATCGAGAAATCGCCGCGCTCAAACTTGTCTGACACGCCGCTTTGTCCCGTAAAGTTGGCAATAACCGAATCTTCTTCCATTCCCGAATGGAAGATAAAGCTATCGTTCGTCGACTCAACCGATGGCTTCGCTTGGTTGGGGATTGGCGGGTCGTAAACGATGGTTCCGCCATCGCCATCAGGGGCGAATTGAAAATTGTCCTGCGAATAAGTGCCAAAGAACTTCAGATTCGCCGTATTCGTTCCGTCGGTCACTGAGAGGATGCCGGTCGAAGTATCATAGGTCGCACTGAAATCCTGTGCACTTTCGTTGACGTCAGTCAGATCGATTTTGTCCGAGCCCGACAGAGTGCCATTGCCTGTGAAGCCGAAGATCTCCCCGGTAAACATCGACGGTGCGTCGAGCTTGAGCGTTCCGGCGGGCAAGGTTCCGCCGGGGGTCTGGAATGTAACATTCGCACTGAGTGCCCCGCCGGCTTCGAACGTGCCATCGGCAATGTAAACGGCCCCGCCCGTGACGTCACCAGATACCGATACGTTGCCGTAATAGGCCGCAATTGCCCCTGATGATGCATTTTGCACATCGCCCTGAATCGACACGCTGCCGCCGTTTTCGCCCTCAATCAATCCTGATGATGCATTTGTCACATTGCCCTGAATGCTTAATACGCCAGTACCCGTCGCATACAATTCACCCGCATTGCTGATGGCATTATCCTGGAAATCGAGATTAAGTGCGGCTGCGCCGCCGGCTTCGATCCGGCCGGCCTCCTGATTAATCAACGTCAAATGGCTGCCACCGATGGAGCCCGCGCCGGAGAAAGTATTGTCCTGGTTGATGAGCGTGGCGCCTAACGCATTGCCATCCACGATATTGTGAGTGTCGTCCGAAAGCACGACATTGCCGCCCCCCTCAAGAGTTACGATCCCACCGATCGACAGTGTCGTATCGCCTCCAGTCGCATTGAGGTTTATCTCTCCTGTATTGTTGAGGATGCCCAAGAGGGTCAGTTCATGGCCGTCGCTTACAACCACATCGCCTGCATTGTTGACTTGTTCATTCTGCGTTCCGTCGAAAGTGCTATCAACCGCACTTATCACGCCACCCCCAGAAGTCTCCAGTGTACCACCCTGAAGGTCGGCGTTTCGCAATTCGACCAATGAATTAGCACCATTAGCTTCGATGAAGCCGCCGCCCGAGCCGTCCACAGTGGTGTCGAGGATAACGAGCTGACCACCCTGACTCGCTTCGAAAATTCCGTCGTTGGTAGCGACGTTGCCCTCCGTGTTGACGACGAGCGGCGTCACTTGATCCGCATCGATAATCCCGGCGTTCTCGTTAACGAGCGTTAGCTCGCCGTTGCCGAGTTCACCCGAGCCAGCGATGGTGTTCGCTACAGTGAGCTTGGCGCTGGCGCTAACGCCGATGATTAGGTTAGCGGCATTGTCCGACAACGTGATTTGGCCGCCACCTTCGAGTGTCGCGTTAGCGGCGCCAATCTCTAGCGTGGTCGCGTCTCCCTGCGAATCAAGCCAGATCGTACCGGTGTTGTTGATCGTGCCGATCAGCACAAGTTGATCGGCATCATCCACCAGCACCGTGCCGGCGTTAGCCACGACATATTGGGTGCCATCGAGGGTACTTGCGCTATCACCGATCGTGATCGACCCCTCCAGCGTACCGCCGACGATGACGTCACCTTGCAATTCGACGGCACCACCGTTGCCGTTTATCGAACCGCCTCCGGAGCCATTGATTGTGGTGTTTTCAATCAGCAGTCCGGCGGTTCCCGTCGCGTCCAGCGTTCCGTCATTGATGACGGCATTACCGGCGGTATCGAGTAGGAGCAGCGCGTCGGCGCCGCTGGCATCGATGGTCCCGTCGTTGATCAGCGTGAGCTGGCCGTCTCCTAGAAGGCCGGAGCCCGTAATCGTGTCGTCATTGGTGAGCGTGGCGCTCGCCGTTACGCCGGTGATAATGTTGTCGCTGTAGTCCGACAGATTGATCGAGCCGCCGCCTCTGAGCGAAACATTTGTGGTATCGATCAAAAGCGTCGTAATGTCGCCGGTTGAACCCAAGTTGATATTGCCGCTATCGCTGATACTGCCGCGCAGTTTCAATTGCTGGCCATCTAGCACCTCCACATCGCCGGTGGCGCCGATCGTGACAGTCTCGCTATCCGTACCGTCCAATATACTGAGACCACCGATTACTTTGATCAGATCTTCGATGGTACCACCGACAAGCACGGCGCTTTGCAATTCAACTGCACCGCCGGATTCCGACATCGACACGAATCCGCCACCTGAGCTATCCACGGTGGTGTCTAGGATCAGCAGCCCGGCGGCTCCCGTCGCCTCCAGCGTGCCGTTATTGATGACGACGTTGCCCTGAGTATTGATAATGAGCGGGTTGATATCGCCAGTGGCGTCGATGGTGCCGTATTGCCCGTTGATCAGCGTCAGCTGCCCATTTCCCAGCTGACCGGAGCCAGAGATGGTATTATCGTTGTTAGTGAGCGTAGCATTCGCCGTTACGCCGGCGATGATGTTTTCGCTGCAGTCCGAAAGATTGATAGTGCCGTAGCCGTTGAGCAAAACATTTGTGGTGTCGATTAAAAGCGTTGTAGGGTCGCCGGTTGAACCCAAATCGATATAATTCGTATTATTAATCTCACCGCGCAACGTCAGTTGTTGGTCGTCTAGAACCTCGACATCGGCAGAATTGGTTACCCCAGAGTTAGTTGCGCTGCTGTCGTTCGTGCCGTCGAAAATACTGGTGCCGCTAACCACGTCGATCACGCCGTTAGCATCACTGATCAGCGTGCCGCCAAGGATCGTGGCGCCTTCCAGATCCACTACCGAGCCGCCATAAGCAATGATGTCGCCAACGAATCCTCGCGAGCCATCAACCGTGGTGTCTTGGATCTTGAGTCCAGCGGCTCCCAACGCTTTCAGCGTGCCGTCGTTGATCAGGACCTCGCCCTCGGTATCGACAACGAGCGCGTTCGTGTCGCCGGTGGCGTCGATGAACCCATCTGCCTTATTGATCAGCGTGAGCTGCCCATCGCCCAAAAGACCGGAGCCTGAGATCGTGTTATCCATGTTAGTAAGCGTGGCGTTCGCCGTCACGCCGATGATGATGTTGTAGCTGCTGTCGGACAGATTGATGGAGCCGCCACCGCTGAGCGAAACATTTGTGGTATCGATCAGAAGCGTCGTAGCGTCGACGCTTGCACCCAACCCGATAACGCCGCTATTGCCGATGCTGCCGCGCAGTGTCAGCTGCTGACCATCTAGCAAGGCGACATCGCCGGTGGCGTCGACCGTGACGGTCCTGCTGTCCGTGCCGTCAAGCGTGTTGAGGCCGTTACTGACATTGATCTGACCGTTCAACGTGCCGCCGATGAGCCAGGCGTTTTGCAAATCAACCGGCCCGCCGCCCCCGCCCACCAAGCCACCCCCGGAGCTGTCGATCGTGGTGTTCTCGATCACTAGCCCGGCGGCTCCAGTCGCCTCAAGCGTGCCGTTATTGATGACGACGTTGCCCTCAGTGTTGATAATGAGCGCGTTCATCTCACCGCTGGCTGCGATTTCCCCGCTATTGACCAGCGTGAGCTGGCCATCCCCCAAAAGACCCGAGCCAGAGATCGAATTATCCACGTTAATAAGCGTGGCGTCCGCAGTCGCGCCGGTGATGATGTTATTTTCACTGTCGGACAGCACGACCTGCCCACCGCCATCCAACGTGATGGTCCCGATAATGCTCAAGGTCGTATCGTGGCCAGTCGAATTCAGCGTGATGACGCCGCTGTTCTGAACCTGGAAGTGCAGCGCCAATTCGCTGCCGTCATTAACCACCACTTGGCCCAAAATGCTGCCAAACTCGGTTCCGTTGGCGATCGTGAAGTCGGAGGAGCCGCCGATTGCCAGCGTCGCATCGCTGCCAATACTGACACTGTTCACCGATTGGGATGACGAACTCGTAACGGTATAGTCCTCGCCGGACGCCGTTATGAATACGTCATTGACCGAGGTCGGAACGGACGCGCTATCCCAGTTGTCCCCCTGCTCGAAGGCGCCACCAACAGCATTCAGCCAATGCACTGGCTCCGTTTCGGAAATGTATGTTCCGCCGTTGCCGTCGCTGGACGCAAAAAAGCTGCCCGTCGTATATTGGCCTGCCATGCTGATCGCGGCGCTGTTCTCGTCATCGCTCACATACAGCGTTCCGCCGGTGTTCGCGCCATTGCTGACGTAAGAGAAGGTCGCTTGCGAATACCTGATGTCCATCAGGTCGTAGTAGTCGCCGAGTGCAAACCCTGTGACCGTGCCCGAGTACTGGGCGGAATGTGCAAGCTTCAGACCGCCGCCAGCGCCGGCGTCGAAAACGGTTGCCAGGCTCGATGACCCGTCGTACTCGATAATTCCATCGGCGATCTGAGCCTGTCCGCTGCCAGAGGCGGCGCCCACAACAATCACATTGCCGTCTTGCGCCAGCAGGCTGCCGGTGTTGTCGAAATCGTTGAGCAGTTCGAGGGTACCGCCAGCCGTCGCCTCCAATACTCCGTAGTTATCGACGTTTGCTTGAATGGTGCCATCACTCAGACTTTCGGCCGCTATCGTTCCGTGGTTTGTCGTTTCGCCGCCGATCGTAAGGCTGCTGCCGTCGCTGGCCGCGACTGTGCCAAAATTGTCGAGTGAGGCTTCGACGTTCAACTTGGCGTGTGAAATGGCCTGCAATGTGCCCGTATTGGTAATCGGACTGAGGATGTTGACGGTGCTGAGAAGCGACGCCTCGATCGTCCCAGCATTACTGATCAAATTGCTCCCGGTGTCTAAAGTGATCGAAATGTTGTTACCGTCGATGACGCCGCTTGCGTCATTGACCAGCGTCAAGTCATTGGAGCCGTCGCCGATGTTGCCAAAGCCGGAAATTGTATTGTCAACGTTGGTCAGGGTCGCGCCGCCTGCCGCCCCGGTAATAGCCCCGCCGAGGAGGCTGATCTGTCCGCCGCCCTCGAGTATGGCGCCGCCAGCAAGAATGGTGATACCCGCCCCACCTATTGTCTGGTTTGAATATCCGCTCCCATCGAGCTCGATATAGCCGCTGTTGGGGAAAGTGCCGCTGATGTCGAAGTTCGCGTCTTCGCCTGCAGCAAAATCGCCAATAAAAACGGATCCGGCATTCTCACTTGCTCCAGCGCTACCGGTTACCGTGAACGTTGCGTTGCCGTAGAGATCGATGTAGCCGATGCTGGTGTTATCGAGGGCATCGTCCACCACCGTCGCGTTATCAGAGAGCGCGATTTGGCCGGAATTCGCGTCGCTGCCATCTTGCATCGTACTGGAGTCAAAAAGTGTGATGAATCCCGTGCTCCCGTCGATGAGCGCGCTGTTGTAGATTGCGGCAGTATTGTTGATTGTAACATCACCGGAATTGCCCATAACGGTGTCGTGCACTATGCCGCTGTTGTAGACGTTTAAAGAGCCCGAATTAGTAAGGCTATCGGCGTAGAGAATGCCGTTATTGTTGACTGCGATTATGCCATAATTAGCATTGGTTATGATCTGGCTGCTCACAGCGCCAGAATCATTGATTTCGATCGTCCCCAAGTCCAGGAGGATCGGGCCGCCATTGGCTAGATCGACAGCCGTAAACGAGCCGTGATCGTTGACGGTGATATTATCCTCGTTGGTGACCGTCGCTGCCGAAAACCTTGCTGCGTCGTTTAACAGCGCCCCGCCAACCTCGATATTTGCAAAGAACGTATTGTCGACCGTACCGTTGATCTGAAGCGTGCTGTTGTTGAAGACTGCCAATATATCGTTGTTAATGACGGTGGTATTCTGGATCAGCATCCCCGCCGCACCGGTCGCCTCAACCACCCCGTTATTGGTAAGGAAACTGCCGCCAGTGTCGACAACAAGTTGATAGGTGGTGCCGGTGGCGGCCATCGTTCCAGCAGAGTCGTTTATCAATGTGAGATTGCCGTTGCCGAGCAAGCCTGATCCGGAAATCGTATTATCGATATTCTCGAGCGTCGCGCCTTCACCCACGCCCGAAACCCTATTGAGGCCTTGGTCCGTCAGCGAAACGGCGCCGCCTCCAGACAACGAAACATAGCCATCGATCAGAAACGTTGCTGCATCAGAGGTTTGATCCAGCTGGATCATCCCAGAGTTCTGGACTGTACCGGAAATCTCAAGCGTCGCATTGCTACCTACCGCGATCGTTCCAGCATTGCTGGTCGCGGACCCATCGGTGATGACAAAGATCCCGTCAGTGATCGACAGAGTGGCGGTACTTACGGTATCGAGAGTAGCGATTGTTTGATCCGAAGTGCTTGTGACCATGTAGGTTCCGGTGTGATCAATAAGGACCTGATCGGCGGCCCCGGGTACGGCGAAAGAACTCCAATTCGCGGCGCCATCAAAGTCACCGCCAGCGCCGTCGGTCCAGAAGATCGGTTCGGCAAAGAGAGGCCGAGTGCCGATTGTTGTCACCGTCACGTTTTGGCTGGTCAAGCCGCCATCACCGTCGTCAAGACTGATGGAAAAAGTACTTACCTCTGATTGTCCTGCCGCTAGTGCCGCCGCTTGCGTTTCGGCCACTTGGTAAGTCCACTGGACCAAACCGCCGCTGCCGTTACTCGTCGGATCGTGAACGATGCTCGCTGACAGTGTGCCCAATGCACCGGCCTGCGCCACGACCGAAACTGTAAAAGTGTCTCCCTGTGTGCCCGAAAATAAAAGAGTGCCGTGCGTTGTCAGGGTCTGCGCTGCAGGGTCATCGACCACAGTGCCCATGGTCCCGCCCGACTCGTCGACACCGTAAATATAGGCCTTGCTGTTGTTCGACGCCGAGCTGCCAAACGATACAACTATTCCATCGCTGCTGACCGCCGAACCGAGTGAGCCGTCACCGTTACTTGTAACCCCGTTGGCGGTCGCCGAAATAAGCTCAACGGTGTTCGTTGTGAGATTGTATAAGAATGTGTTAGATCCACCATTGGTGTCGGCCGCTACGAGGTTGGACGCCGAACTGCCAAAAGTGACGAATAGACCGTCCGCACTGATTTGCGGCATGACGCTGTCACCATTCGCGGCACCACCACCGACAGCAGTCGAAAGATCGCGAATTTCTCCCGTCGTCTGATCCAAAATGAAAATGTTGGAATGCGCTTCATTGCCGCTTGGAGCAAGCGCGTTTTCCGCGTCGCTTGCGAATACGATATAGCGTCCGTCCGCGCTCATCGACGCCGAAGCTGCAAGAGCGGCAGCATTGCTCGGTGAGCCGCTGTACAGGATTGCCACTGGCCTGACCGTGTCGGTGACACGATCGAAAACGTAGAGTTCCGCCGTTCCGCCGACCATGCTAGCGGTCTGGACCACAGAGCCGTTAGCCGTCGTCACATCGATCTCGGAACCAGTGCTCCAGAATGTGACGAACCGACCGTTCGCGCTAATATTTGGGTCATTAACGCCATCAGCGGATGTAATATCGTCGAGGACGGTCCCATTGCGGTCTACGACCAAGACATGAAGCACGCCACTCTCGGCGTGCTGCATGACAATGAATTGGCCGTCCTCACTGATATGCGCCGCGCTTCCATTGATGGGATCGCCGGAGGTTGGGGCGGTAAGTAGCGTCGTCTGATTGGTGGACCGATCGTAGACGTATATTTCCGGTTGCGCGCCGGATTGCTCGCCGCTCTCGCTGTTGCCCTGGAAGACGACAAAGTTGCCGTCGAGACTGATAGACGGCTCACTGTAGGCCTCTCCCGCCGGCGCCGCGATTTGGCCGACAGTTAAAGATGTAACGGTCTGCGAGGTCCGATCAAAAATGAACACATCGCTGGGTCCGCTTGGTTGAGTGCCAGCCCCCGGCAGCGTGGACGCGGCTTCGAACACAACGAACTGTCCGTCGGCGCTTATACTTGGGGCGAAACTGTTCGCAGCACCTCCGAACTCATGCGCGGACGTGCCAATCTGCGTGACCACAACGGCATGATCAAATACCGGTGGCGCATTGACGGCCACAGGGCGAAAAGCCACCGGCACCGACAATGACGGCGAAAATTGCAGAACTGAGCTGATGCTGACGATCGTTGTCGTTATCGTCGCATACGGGGTTTCCAACTTGTTCAGATTGTTGTTTTGATTGT
>Ga0181525_10004187_pt1 | contig 11149 bp, 7 predicted proteins | sample PEATcosm2014_Bin_48_FD_121100 | JGI IMG/M metagenome (GOLD analysis project Ga0181525, IMG submission 121100) | Peatland microbial communities from MTU Mesocosm Facility, Houghton, MI, USA - PEATcosm2014_Bin06_10_metaG | ecosystem: Environmental > Terrestrial > Soil > Wetlands > Peat | place... | reverse complement strand
TATTGCACGTGGCTGCGATCGACGGTGTAACACAGCGCGCGGACGCGGCGCTTGGCCGAATCCTCCAGCACAATCTGCCGCATGGTTTCGAGATAAACCGAAGTGACCTGTTCGCGCGAACGCAGATAGGCGATGGTTTCGGCGCGCGCGCCTGCCGCAACACGATAGGCGATGCCGCGGCACATCCCGCCGCGATCGAGCCCGAGCACGAGACCCGGCCGCTCCGGCGTGCCGCGATGGACGAATGAAAAGACGCAAAGCGCGCGATGCAGCCCGATCAGCCGGGCCGATACCCGTTCAAGGTAGGCGAAGCCCGGCCGCCACATCAGCGAGCCATAGCCAAAAACCCAAAGGTCTCCGGTCTCGCGCTCGGCGCTGGTATTCATCGATCCTCGCGTTGGCTCGCGGCCTTGCTTGGCTCGCCTAACAGGACGACAAAGGCGGCACAATGGCGCCCTCTTTGACTGGCCATAAGACAACATGCCTGGTGAATCTCCGCTCAAAATGATGCAGGCCGCGCCGCGGCCGTTGCGCAAGCGTCCCGCCCCGCGCCACAGCCGGCTGCGCACCGTTTTGGCGCTGCTTGCGATCGCAATTATCGTCGCTATCGGCTGGGCCTGGGGCTGGTATTACGCCGCCTCGATCGCCGATCGCGCGCTATCCGGCTGGATCGATCGCGAAGCCGCGTTGGGCCGGATCTATGCCTGCGGCTCGCAGAGCATCGGCGGCTTTCCGTTCCGTATTGTCACGCGGTGCGATAAGGCGGCGGCCAGGTTCAACAACAATCATCCGCCATTCGATGTGCGCGCGACCGGCGTCACCTTTTCGGCGGAGCTTTATCGTCCGACGCTGCTGCGCGGCGAGATCACGGGTCCGGTCACGCTTGCGGATCCCGGACAGCCGCCGGTCTTCGTCGTCAATTGGTCGCGCGGACGATTGAGCCTGTTCGGACTGCCGCCCGAGCCGGAGCAGATTTCCGTCGATCTGCAAAAACCTCGGCTCGACCGCGTCGCCGGGCCCGGCGCCGGCATGATTTTCCAGGCCGACAGTGCCGACGTGGACGGCCGCATCATAGAGGGCACCGCGCGCAATAATCCGGTGATCGAAATAACCGGACATTTCGCCGCGGCGATGGCGCCAAGTTTCCATCCGCTGCTCGCCGAGCCGCTGCAAGGTGACATTGACGCCGTGTTGCGCGGTTTCAAGGATTTCTCGCCAAAACCTTGGCCGGCCTTGTTTCGCGACATGCAGGCATCTGGCGGCGGCATCGATATCAAATCGCTGCGGATCGAGCGCAGCGACGCCATCATCGTCGGCAGCGGGCAACTCACCGTCAACGAGCACGGCAAGCTCGATGGCGTTATCAACGTCGCCGTCGCCGGACTGGACAATATCGTGCCGCTTCTGGGCATCGATCAGCTGATCGGGCAGGGCATCGACCGGCTCACCGGCGGCAGCGGCTCGCCGGCACAGGGACTTGGCGCACTCGACCGGCTGGTGCCGGGATTGAGCAACATTGTGCGCGACCAGACCAATTCAGGCCTGGCCGACAACATCAAGAAAATGGGCGAACCGACTGAAATCGACAAAAAGCCAGCGGTTGCCCTGCCGCTACGCGTCGCCGACGGCGTCATCTTTGTCGGCATCATTCCGGTCGGCGTGGTGCCGCCGTTGTTTTGACGCGGACCGATGCCGGATTTCGCCGCCGGTCCATCCGGGCTACGCTTGCTGAATTTCATGCAGTAAAGGACCGTAAGTGCCCTCCCCTCGCCGCGTTCCGATCTTCGACGGCCACAACGATGTCTTGCTGCGGCTGCATCGCCGCGCCAGCGCGGACGCAGTCACGGCATTCCTTAAGGGCGAGGACAAGGGCCATTTGGATCTTCCCAAGGCGCGCAAGGGCGGATTTGCCGGCGGCTTGTTCGCGATTTTCGTGCCTTCGCCGAAACGCAAAGATCGCGCCGAGGGCACAACGCCGCCGCCAGACGCCGGCGGCGTCATCGGTGGCGATCCTGAGCCGCCCGCGCTCGATATCACGGAGGCGCAGCGGGTCGTTTTAGCCATGGCGGCGCTGCTGCTGCGGGTCGAGCGGGAATCAAATGGCCGCGTGCGGGTCTGCCGCACGGCCGGCGACATTAAACGCTGCCTCGCCGACGGCGTATTGGCAGCAGTGCTGCATATCGAAGGCGCCGAAGCGATCGACGCGAATTTCGAGCTCTTGGACGTGCTCTACGCGGCGGGACTACGCTCGCTCGGCCCGGTGTGGAGCCGGCCGAATATTTTTGGCCACGGCGTGCCGTTCCGCCGTCCGTCGTCGCCCGACATTGGCCCTGGCCTGACCGATCTCGGCAAGGCGCTGATCGGCGCCTGCAACCGGTTGCGGATTCTGATCGATCTGTCGCACCTGAACGAACGCGGCTTCTGGGACACCGCCGAAATCAGCAATGCGCCGCTGGTCGCCACGCACTCCAACGCCCATGCCGTCAGCCCGCATTCGCGTAATCTGACCGACCGGCAATTGGAGGCCATCGGCAAATCCGGCGGCATGGCCGGCGTCAATTTCGCCGCGGCTTTCCTTCGACCTGACGGGCGCCACGACAAGGACACGCCCATCGACCTGATCATCCAGCACATCGAGCACATGCTCGAACATGCCGGCGAGGACTGTGTCGGAATAGGCTCCGATTTCGACGGCGCCCTGATCCCGGCGGGATTGGGCAATGCCGCCGGGCTGCAAAAGCTGGTTCAGGCGATGCGCCGGCGCGGCTTCGGCGAGCGGCTGATCGAGAAGCTGTGCTTCCGCAATTGGCTGCGGGTGCTGGGAAAAACCTGGGGGGACGGCGCTTAGCGTGTAGCCCGAATCACGGATTGTGGGCTTATGGCGATAGAGGCTGGCACCCGATATGCATGCCGGCGAAGCCGTCATGCTGCACGACTACGACATGATCGTCATCGGCAGCGGTCCGTCCGGACGACGGGCCGCCGTCCAATCGGCGAAGCTCGGCAAGTCGGTCCTGGTGGTCGAGAAAGGCCGCCGTGTCGGTGGCGTTTCGGTGCATACCGGGACGATCCCGTCCAAAACCTTGCGCGAAACGGTGCTCAACCTGTCCGGCTGGCGTGAGCGCGGCTTCTACGGGCGCTCTTACCGCGTCAAGCACGACATCGATGCCGGCGACCTCATGGTGCGCCTGCGTAAGACGCTCGACCACGAGGTCGAGGTGCTGGAGCATCAGTTCAACCGCAATTCGGTCAAGCACACGCGCGGCGAAGGCCGCTTTGTCGGGCTGCACGAGATCGAGGTGACCGCGGACACCGGCGAAAAGGAGGTTTATCGCGGGGCCAATATTCTGATCGCCTGCGGCACGCGGCCGTTCCGGCCGGACTACGTGCCGTTTGACGGCAAAGCCGTGATCGACAGCGACGAAGTCATCGACCTGCCGGCGCTGCCGCGCAGCCTGACGGTGATCGGCGCCGGCGTGATCGGCGTCGAATACGCGACCATCTTCAACGCGCTGGATGTCGCCGTCACGCTGATCGAGCCGCGGTCGAGCTTCCTCGATTTCGTCGACCACGAGCTGATCGAGGAGTTCGTGCACGATCTGCGCGACCGCAACCTCGCTTTGCGGTTCGGCTCCGCCGTGACGGCAATCGAAATCGGCGCCGGCGGACGGCCGACCACGAAGCTTGCCGACGGTCGCACCGTCACCACCGACATGCTGCTGTTCGCCGCCGGGCGCGTCGGCGCGATCGACAACCTCAATCTCGGAGCCGTCGGCATCGACGTCGACAATCGCGGACACATCAAGGTCGAGCCGAAGACGATGCAGACCTCGGTGCCGCACATCTTCGCCGCCGGCGACGTGATCGGGTTTCCGAGCCTCGCTTCGACCTCGATGGAACAGGGGCGCGTGGCGGCCTGCCACGCCTTCGGCATGGCGCCGCCGCCGCCGCCGGAGTTCTTTCCCTACGGCATTTACTCGGTGCCGGAGATTTCCACCGTCGGCATGAGCGAGGAGGAGGTGCGCCGGCGCGAAATCCCTTATGAGTGCGGCGTGGCGCGCTTTCGCGAGACCTCACGCGGCCACATCATGGGGCTTTCCAGCGGCATGATGAAGATGATCTTCTCCACCCGGTCGCGGCGGCTGCTCGGCGTTCACATCGTCGGCGAAGGCGCCACCGAGCTCATCCACATCGGCCAGGCTGTGCTCAACCTTAAAGGCACCATCGACTATTTCATCGAGAACACCTTCAACTATCCGACGCTGGCCGAGGCCTATAAGATCGCCGGCCTCGACGCATGGAATCGGATGGGCAGCGCCTAGGGCGGATCAGCGGAGGGTAATCCGCAAGCGTGACAGCTTCCGCCCCGTCGACGTGAAAGCGATTCGCCTTGGAATAATTTCCCTCGGCCTTTTCGATCGTTGAGCTGGCGATACGGCTCTCAGCGCTCGCGCCCGGCATGCCATCCGACCGTCGCGTCGGGGACGGCATCGGTTGAGGCGAAATACGGCTTGATGTCGACGAGCGGCGTATTGTCGAGACAGTCGAGGCCGACGACGCTGAGCTTGTTGCCATCGATACGGACAAGCCGCGCCACCGAGACGGCGATGGGATTGGGCCGCGCCGGCGAGCGCAGCGCAAAGGTGCCGCGATGCTCGGCATAGTGGCGCGGCGATTGCAGCACGAGATCGCGCCGCGCTTGGTCCATCCAATAGAGCAAGATCACATGGCTGACGCTCTCAAGCCCGGCGAGACCATCGGCCCAGCGCGAATCGACCTCAACGGTGCAGACCGCGTCCGAGCCGCGCGCGTTTTTCGGGCATTCTTCGCGTTTTTTCCACGGCGTGCGGATGCGGCCGATGTAATAGAGCAAAGCGTCGCCCTGCGCCGGCAACGCGACGGCGATCTCGCCGTCGCGCAGCCCACAAGGTTCGTCGGTCGGGGAACTGCCGCCAGCCGCTTGGTCCGGTTTGGCCGTTTGCGCCATCTGGGCAAATTGGCACTTGAATCCGCCTGCCGCCAGAGCCTGGGCAGCGAACATTCGACGGGGCTCAATCCCACCTGCTTTGGGCACTTGCCCCACTCCACTTAATGATATAAAGATATCTTTATATCGAGGGCAATAGCCACATGAATGCTGAACAACTGAGCTTTGCCGGGCTGACCGCAACCCTCAAAGCCGCCGGCGAAACGACCCGGCTCCGGATTCTGGCGCTGCTTGCCGAGGCCGAACTCACCGTCTCGGACCTTACCGAAATCCTGCGGCAATCGCAGCCGCGGCTGTCGCGCCATTTGCGGTTATTGGCCGAGGCCGGATTGGTGGAGCGCTTTCGCGAAGGCGCCTGGGCCTTCTTCCGGCTTGGTGAGCGCGGCAGCACCGCCGACATTGCCCGGGCCCTGATCGCACGGCTTAACCTCGACGATCCCATCACCGCGCGCGATCGCGAGCGTCTTGCGGCGGTGCGCGCCGCCCGCGCCGCCGCTGCGCAAAATTACTTCCGGCGCCATGCCGCGCAATGGGACCGCATCCGCAAGCTGCATGTTGCCGACGCGGCGGTGGAGGATGCAATCCGCGCCGCGCTTGCCGACAAGCCTGTCCGCGCGCTGCTCGATCTCGGCACCGGCACCGGCCGCATGCTCGAACTCTTCGCCGGCGATATCGAACGCGGTCTCGGCCTCGACCTGTCGCTCGATATGCTGGCGCTGGCTCGCGCGCGTCTCGATCGCGCCGGGCTCAAACATTGCAGCGTGCGCCATGGCGACATTTACGATCTCGCGCTGCCGCGCGATTCGTTCGACGTCGTCATCATCCATCAAGTCCTGCACTTTCTCGACGACAGCGCCAGCGCCATCCGCGAGGCGGCGCGCGTGCTGCGGCCCGGCGGGCGGCTTCTGGTGATCGACTTCGCGCCGCACGATCTTGAATTCCTGCGCGAGGAGCATGCCCATCGCCGGCTCGGATTCACCGCCGAGACGGTGACACAATGGCTCGAAGCCGCGGGCCTCGACGTATTGCGGCAACAGACCATCCCACCCGGACCGGAAGGCAAGATCGCGGTAGCGCTGTGGCTGGCGCGCGATCCGCGCATCCTGCTCGCCCGGCCTGCGGCGCGCGAGGTGGCGTGATGGATAGTTCGCGTGCAAGCCGTTTCGTTGAAGTCGGCGCGCGGCCCGACTTGCGCGTCTCGTTCGAATTTTTTCCGCCCAAAACCCCCGAGATGGAGCAGTCGCTCTGGGAATCGATCGGGCGGCTCGCGCCGCTGCGCCCGAATTTCGTTTCCGTGACCTACGGCGCCGGCGGCTCGACGCGCGAACGCACTCACGCGACGGTCAAGCGGATCCTGGCCGAGACGATGCTGACGCCGGCGGCGCATCTGACTTGCGTCGCCGCCAGCCGCGCCGACATCGACGCGGTGATCGAGGCCTATGCACAAGCGGGCGTGCGCCACATCGTGGCGTTGCGCGGCGATCCGCTCGGCGGCATCGGCGAGCGTTACGCGCCGCATCCGGGCGGCTATCGCAATGCCGCCGAGCTGGTCGCCGGCATCAAGCGGATCGCCGATATCGAGGTGTCGGTTTCGGCCTATCCGGAAAAGCACCCGGATAGTCCGTCGGTTGGCGCCGATATCGACATGCTCAAAGCCAAAGTCGACGCCGGCGCGACCCGCGCGATCACACAGTTCTTTTTCGAGAACAGCCTCTATTTCCGCTATCTCGACCGCGTGCGCGCGAGCGGCATCGATATTCCGATCGTGCCGGGCATTCTGCCGGTGCAGAATTTCAAGCAAACCAGGAATTTCGCCGCCCGCGCCGGCGCCTCGATTCCGGCCTGGCTCGCCGGGCGCTTCGACGGTCTCGATGACGATCCGGCAACCCGCAAGCTGATCGCGGCCGCGGTGGCGGCCGAGCAGGTGCTCGATCTCGTCGATCACGGCGTGACCGGTTTCCACTTCTACACCATGAACCGCGCCGATCTCGTCTACGCGATCTGCCATTTGCTGGGTTTGCGGCCGGATCACAGTGCGGCGAGCGGCGAACATTCCCAGCCGGCGAAGGAGCGCGCGTAGCGCGATGAATAAGCCCGCATCCAAAGCCGAAGCCGCGCTGCGCCGCATGGCGGCCGAGCGCATCCTCGTGCTCGACGGCGCCATGGGCACGATGATCCAGGCACTCGGGCTCGACGAGGAAGGCTTTCGCGGCGCCCGCTTCGATGCCTGGAACCGGGAAGTTCGCGGCAATAACGACCTCCTTAATCTCAGCCGGCCGGACGCGGTGCGGGCCATCCATCTCGCCTATTTCCGCGCCGGCGCCGACATCGTCTCGACCAATACATTTTCCTCGACGCGCATCGCGCAGGCCGACTACGGCATGGCCGAGATCGCCTATGAGCTCAACGCCGAGGGCGCGCGGCTGGCGCGGGAGGCGGCACGGCTCGCGCAAGAGGAAGATGGCCGCGAGCGCTTTGTCACCGGCGCGATCGGACCAACCAACCGCACCGCCTCGATCTCGCCGGACGTCTCCAATCCCGGCTTTCGCGCCATCACCTTCGACGAATTGCGGATCGCCTATACCGAGCAGGTGCGCGGCTTGCTCGACGGCGGCGTCGATGCGTTCCTGATCGAGACCATTTTCGACACGCTCAACGCCAAGGCCGCGATCTACGCCATCGCCGAGGAGGTCGCGGCGCGCGGGCTCGACGTGCCGACGATGATTTCAGGGACCATTACCGACCGCTCCGGACGTCTGTTGTCCGGGCAGACACCGGAAGCGTTCTGGAATTCGATCGCCCACGCCGCGCCGCTGTCGATCGGACTTAACTGCGCGCTCGGCGCCAAGGAGATGCGCGCCCATATCGCCGAATTGTCCCGCGTCGCCGATACGCTGATCTGCGCCTATCCGAATGCCGGGCTGCCTAACGAGTTTGGGCACTACGACGAAGGCCCCGACGCCATGGCGGCGCTGGTCGGCGAATTCGCCGAGTCAGGCCTGGTCAATATCATCGGCGGCTGTTGCGGCACGACGCCGGAGCACATCAGCGCCATCGCGCGCGCGGTGTCCGGCAAGGCGCCGCGCAAAATCCCCGAGATCGCGCCGCGGCTGCGGCTGTCCGGCCTTGAAGCCTTCACGCTGACGCCGGAGATTCCGTTCGTGAATGTCGGCGAGCGCACCAACGTCACCGGTTCGGCGCGGTTCCGCAAGCTCGTCACCTCGGGCGATTATCCCGCGGCGCTGGCGGTCGCCCGCGATCAGGTCGAAAACGGCGCGCAGATCATCGACATCAATATGGACGAAGGGCTGCTCGATTCCGAGAAGGCGATGGTCACGTTCCTCAACCTGATCGCAGCCGAGCCCGACATCGCGCGGGTGCCGGTGATGCTCGATTCGTCGAAATTCTCGGTGATCGAGGCCGGGCTGAAATGCGTGCAGGGCAAGGCAGTGGTGAATTCGATCTCGCTTAAGGAGGGCGAAGCCGCTTTCATCCGCCACGCCGAACTGGTGCGCCGTTATGGCGCCGCCGTGGTCGTCATGGCGTTCGACGAAGCGGGCCAGGCCGACACGCTGGAGAAAAAAACGGCGATCGCCGAGCGCGCCTACGACATTCTGGTCAACCGCGTCGGCTTTCCGCCGCAGGACATCATCTTCGATCCGAACATTTTCGCCGTCGCCACCGGCATCGAAGAGCATAACGGCTACGGCGTCGCCTTTATCGAGGCAGCGCGCTGGATCAGGGCGAACCTGCCGCACGCGCACATCTCCGGCGGCGTCTCGAATTTTTCGTTCGCGTTTCGCGGCAATGAAGCAGTCCGCGAGGCGATGCATTCGGTGTTCCTCTATCACGCCATCGCAGCCGGCATGGATATGGGCATCGTCAATGCCGGCCAAATGGCGGTTTATGACGATCTCGACGCCGAGCTCCGTGATGCCTGCGAAGACGTGGCGCTCAACCGCCGCGCCGACGCGGCGGAGCGGCTGTTGGCGGTCGCCGAACGCCACCGCGGCCACGGCAAGGAAAAGGAGGAAGCCGATCTGTCGTGGCGCAAATGGCCGGTGGAGAAACGGCTGTCCCACGCGCTGGTTCACGGCATGACCGATTTCATCGAGACCGACGTCGAGGAAGCGCGCCGCAAGGCGCCGCGCCCGCTTGCCGTGATCGAGGGCCCGCTGATGGACGGCATGAATACCGTCGGCGATCTGTTCGGCTCGGGCCGCATGTTCCTGCCGCAGGTGGTCAAATCGGCGCGGGTGATGAAGCAGGCCGTCGCCTATCTCTTGCCCTACATGGAACAGGACAAGGACGGCCGCGAACATGCCTCGTCGAACGGCAAGATCGTGCTCGCCACGGTCAAGGGCGATGTGCACGACATCGGCAAGAACATCGTCGGCGTCGTGCTCCAGTGCAACAATTACGACGTGGTCGATCTCGGCGTGATGGTGTCCGCGGAAAAAATCCTCAAGGCCGCGATTGCGGAGCAAGCCGACATCGTCGGCCTGTCGGGCCTGATCACGCCGTCGCTCGACGAAATGTGCCACGTCGCGGCCGAATTCGAGCGGCAAGGTTTCGACATGCCGCTGCTCATCGGCGGCGCCACCACGAGCCGCGTGCATACGGCGGTGAAAATCCATCCGCACTACCGGCGCGGCCAGGCCGTCTATGTCACCGACGCAAGCCGCGCGGTCGGCGTGGTTTCGGCGCTGTTGTCGCGCGATGCCCGCGCGCGCACCGTGGCTGACGTGCGAACGGAATACGCCCGCATCGCGGCGGCGCATGCGCGCGGCGAAGAGAACAAGCAGCGGCTGCCGCTTGCCGATGCGCGCGCCAATGCGCTCAAGCTCGACTGGTCCGGCAGCTACGTGCCGCCGGTGCCGCGCTTTCTCGGCAGCCGCGCCTTTGCCGATATCCCGATCGGCGAATTGATCGACTATATCGACTGGTCGCCGTTCTTCGCCACCTGGGAGCTCAAGGGCAAATATCCGGCGATCCTCGACGACAAGACCGTCGGCGAAGCGGCGCGCAGCCTGTTTGCCGATGCGCAGAATATGCTGCGGCAAATGGCTGCGGAAAAATGGTTCCGCGCCAACGCCGTGATCGGGTTCTGGCCGGCAAACAGCGACCGCGACGACATCCTGGTGTTCGGCGACGAGGCGCGGGCCAAACCGATCGCGACGCTGCACACGCTGCGCCAACAACTTGCGCGCCGCGAGGGCCGCGCCAATGTCGCGCTCGCCGATTTTATCGCGCCCCGCGGCAGCGGCCTCGCCGACTATATCGGCGCTTTCGCGGTCACCGCCGGCATCGGCGAAGATGCCGTGATCGAGCGCTTCAAACGCGCCAACGACGATTATTCCGGCATCCTCGCCAAGGCGCTCGCCGATCGTCTTGCCGAAGCGCTCGCCGAGCGCATGCATCAGCGCGCGCGCCGGGAATTCTGGGCCTATGCGCCGGACGAAACGCTGCGCGGCAGCGAATTGATCGGCGAACACTATCGCGGCATCCGCCCGGCGCCCGGTTATCCAGCGCAACCCGATCACACCGAGAAGGAGACATTGTTCAAGCTTCTCGATGGCGAACGCGCGATCGGCGTCAAGCTCACCGAAAGCTTCGCCATGTGGCCCGGCGCGTCGGTGTCCGGTTTCTATTTCAGTCATCCTGAGAGCTATTATTTCGGCGTCGGCAAGATCGAGCGCGATCAGGTCGCCGACTATGCCAAGCGCAAAGGCCAGACGCTGGCCGAGGCGGAAAAATGGCTGGCGCCGGTGCTCAATTACGATCCGGTGGCGATGGCGCGGAGCGCGGCGGAGTAGCGCGCGACGCCCGCAATCCTGAGGTGCGGGCGCAGCGGGCCTCGAACGGCGACGGCCCCAACGCCGCGGTGTGGCGACTTGCCCTCGACCGTGATACCGCTCGCCGCGGACTTGCGGCATCCGGAGAAGACATGGCTCAGCTTTTGGTGATGTACAAAGCACCGCGCGACGCGGCGGCGTTCGACAAGCATTACACGGAAAGGCACATTCCGATCGTGAAGAAAATTCCGGGCCTGCGAAAATATACGATCAGCACGGGCCCCGTGGTGACGCCGGGCGCCGGCCTGTCTGGATATCACTTGATCGCAATGCTTCAATTTGACGACGTCGCGGCGATCCAAAAGGC